>MAAA01014324.1_pt1 | contig 12244 bp, 7 predicted proteins | sample 1115971 | NCBI WGS metagenome assembly MAAA01 (sample SAMN04961123, study PRJNA320927) | seawater metagenome | isolation source: sample BD02T6 sea water enriched with oil for 6 days | place: USA:Gulf of Mexico | collected 2013-07-27 | reverse complement strand
CAGCTAATCTCTTGATAGTTAACCGTGTCATCGCCAATACCGTAATAATGAAACGGCGCCAAAATGCCCTGAGTAATGCCTTCAAATAAATCACTGCGATACACTAGGTTGTCATCACACAGCGATAAAATATCAGACTGGTCGGTTCGATCGGGCGTGGCGGTTAAACCCAACAAATAGCGTGGGGTAAAGTGCGAAAGCAATTGCTGATAGGTTCTGGCCGAGGCGTGGTGGAATTCATCCACCACTATGTAATCAAAATAATCCACACCAAAGTTATCTAAATGATGCTGCAAGCCCAAGGTTTGAATAGAGGCAAACAACATATCCACATTCAATTCTTTGCGCTTACCCGTATAACGGCCCACTTTAGCCGTTGGGTGAATACGCACAAAGGTTTCTTCTGCCTGATATAAAATCTCTTCACGGTGGGCAACAAACAAAATACGCTTCGCATTAATCTGCTTACTGTCGAATGCCGATAACCATGTTTTACCCATACCGGTGGCCAATACCACTAAGCCACGGCGATTACCCAATTCCCTTAATTCTTCTAACTTAGCCAAGGCTTCTATTTGAATATCATTGGGGGTTGCCGGTTTTTCCTGCTCATCAGCCCCGGGCACCACGGCAGCGGTACGCTGGCTTGGCTCTTTATAGTGGGTTTGATAATGCTCAACCCAAGCATGGGTTAGCTCTACACTTTGTTTATGCTGGAAGATGGTTTCAAACTTGTGGCATATTTCTTTAAAGCGATCAGGGTTCTCTGCCTGCTCTACCTGTAAATTCCACTCTAGCCCAGTGGTGAGTGCCGACTTGGTGATATTACTTGAACCAATAAAGGCACTGCTTTTATCTTGATCGTCTTGAGTAAAGATATAAGCCTTCATGTGAAAGCTCTTATGCTTGCTTTCAAATATTCTTACATCAGCCCCTTGCTGTTCATTAGCCGATTCTTTTAGCAGCAATAAATAGCGTAACGCACCGGGGTCGGTTATTTGCATGTAATCACAGGTTAACATACGTATTGTCGCGCCGCGCTCTAATGCTTCTCTTAATGCAGGAATTAATAGCCTCATGCCCGTTTCACGGACAAAGGCCACCGTCATATCAATTTTTTTAGCACTGTTAATGGCAGAGATTAACTTAGGTAAAAAATGATCTTCACCGCCAGTCGTTAAATATGAAACATCCTGATTCATTTACAGCTTATCCTTGGTTACTCTTAAGATTACAAAACAAAGCGTGACTGACCTAACTTGATTTATTTAATACAATTCCTACGCAATCGAGGGTAGCTACGACTTACCCAGTACTTTAGCCAATGCCTCTGAAAGCGCCTCATTCTCTTTTTCTATTTTTTCTAAGTCATCAGATGAAAGGTTATTCCAGCAGCCTTCGCTGGTTGAATCGAAGAATACCAGCTCATCTAAGTTTAGGTCCTTTAGCTTCCTTTCTATTTTTCCGCAAAGCGCTAAATCATTCCCAAAAATAGCTACAGCAACACTTTTAATTTTAGATTTAGCAAGTTGCGCAATAATATGCTCATCTTGATCGCCAAGCCCCCAACCGTAAATAACTAGTCTATCCTCTATAACTGGTAATACTTCGTAGAAAACTCGTTCAAAATAATTACAACTTGATATGGCATCCCGTTTATTTTCCTCTGTACCCTCACATACAAATGCCGGTACTAAATTTTCATTTACCCACTTATCAAGGATTGCATCCAAAAGATTATCATTACTTCCCGCTTGAATTTTACGTTCACCAGAAAATCCATCCCGTCGAAGGCACAAATTTCCATGAGGATAGAATAAGTACGTATTGCCCTGCTCTTTTAACTCTTTCCAATCATGCTTGAATTCACCAAAAATAAATCCATCCACAAAACTATACGGTCGGTCGCCTTCTCTAATGGCAAGCATTGCCGCCCAATAGACAATCAGATCATAATTCAGCGAGATAACATAATCGAACTCCTGCATGAACTGATATATTGGAGTTAAATGTTCACGGGCATCTTCATATGTAACATGGGTATCTCTAACGGTTGCAATCAATGCTGTACGTACTTCCTCGTAAGCAATCTCAACCTTACCGCGCGGTAATTGCAATGCTTCATTGACTAACTGGGCTTGCCATAAACGCCTTAGAACTAGTTCAAAATCGTTTACCTGAAACTTATCAAACACCGCTTGAACATTATCAGTCAAATGATTAAGTTCAATGGCTTTCTCGTAAAGGGAGGGGTAATTAAAGCAAGCATTTACGGCAATACTAGACCCATTACCAAGCAATAGACTACCTTTATGGTAATCATCCTTAATGTCATTCCAAGCAACTATATCAACCATTTATAACTTATCCTGTTTCACTGATGCCTATCTATGATAAGGCTTTTCTAACAAGTCCATTCACCCAAGTTTGATCTTTACCGCGTAATAACTCTGTTTCTTGCCATAGCTCGATAACTTCTAACTCATCAAACTTAGCGATTAACGCCTTTAAACTTCCAAGCGTGTAATCATTAAAGAAGCGGCCCCAATCATCTAAGCGCTCGCCTTCGCCGTGTTTAAAAGAAAAGTAAAATACACCACCTTCTTTCAATGCATTAATGCAGTTCTGCATCACATATTCAATTTGGCTTTTGGGGCAATGCAATAAACTGGCGCAGGCCCAAATACCATCGTAGGTGTTTTTTGTCTGAAGCTGCTGGTAGCGTATGTTCAAAACAGCTTGGCCAATATGTTCTTCGGCTAATAAAGCGAGTTCTTTTGAAGCTTCCAAAGCGGTAACCGTAAAGCCAGCATCGATGAATACTTTACTATCACGACCAGCGCCACAGCCTAAATCTAGAATGTGTTGTTTATCTGAAGTAGCAGAAGACAAAGTCGATAAGAAGCGATCACAAACATGATTCACATCGTTAGTTAAGGTTTCATCATAATAGGCTTGGGCATTGTTAGAATAAAACTCAGCCGTAGGCTGAGCTTTGGCTTGCTGCTTTAACGCTTCAATAATAGGAAGATCCGCAGGTGCCCACTTTAAGCTATCTAGTTCTTCAATTGGCAACCAACGAATTTCATCATGGTCTATTAGCTGAAACTCACCCGATAAGTGTTTTACCTTGTAGGCTAATAGACGAATGCGTTTATCACCGTAATCAAAAATGCTTTCAGCCACGAATTCACCGATTTCAGATTCAATGGTAAATTCTTCTTTTAGCTCACGCTTTAGGCATTGCTCTGGGGTTTCGCCCGGCTCAATCTTACCACCGGGTAATTCCCAGTGGCCGGATAGGTGTTTGCCGGGCGAGCGTTTAGCCGACAGAATTTTGTTCTTATCTACAATGATTGCAGCGGTTACATCCAAGTACGACAAACTTACTCCAATAAACTAAATTTAGTAATTATGAATAACCGAAGATAAATAAAAATCAATAAAGAGGGGCAAGAGTAACCTTTTCCTTAAACCCACAAAACAAGACCTACATCTCTCGCCTTTGTACTGCACCAATTATCGGCGTTTCCTACCAAGCTCCAATAAGCGATCGCCCTGTAAACGCCACTGGCTTACTACACCCATTTTGATCACAAAGCTCCAACCCCTTTTTCATCTTCTTCGAGGGCTTACAAAACCAATTTATTGCTATATCTAAAAAATCTTTATTCGCTGGGTAACTGAAAAACTGATCAATGACTTCATTAGCAAGCGCGTTATTATGCAGCAACAAAAATTCGTTCCCCTCACTAAAATTTGATAATCGATTTTTATTCTCAGTTAAGGGCAGCATAAGCAACCTTGTTTCTAGCCCACTATTACTCTCGGTTGGGAGTAACGGGAAGTTTGGTGCCATGAAATCTATCAACCAGCCATCCACCTCTATCCATAAGTGAAATCCATCCGGTCCAGAAGTAAATACATTATCTTTAATCTCGCCAAACATTAGCTTTCGTTTATCGCCACCCAATTGGTAAATAGCTCCACCGCCATATACTTTAGCATGTAGCCTATAATGTTCATTCAACAGATAGGCCCCCATAATACTGAAATAGAGGCAAGCATGGGCCACTTTCCCACCTTCAGCCTCAACAATCGAATGAATGGTCTTGTAAATTCGCTCGTAATCCTTGAATGAAATTGGAGGTTTACCTACACTGCGCATTTCATTTCCTCGTTATTATTTTTTGGCTGCTATCGCACCGTACATTTATTCCGTGAGCTGGTGTTTCGTCTACAATCCTTATATTTAACTCTCTTCACCATCATAAACTTCGCCTCTAAACTTAACCCTGGGAGTATAATCCTTCCCTGCAGAGCTAGGGCGAGACCCTCGTGCTAGTGCTGTAGGCTTCCTTGGCTCGTCAGGAATATCACCCCTTAATTCAATCCCTTGCTCTAAAGCCCTAAGCGCAACATACCCACGAAGTATATTTTCTTTATAGGAATATATACCTTTTCGATCAGATGGGTTCTCAAGAATAGACCCATATTCAACTTTCTTAAGATTTGCTAGTCTCGCTGTAAACTTAGCACGTGGTAAAGGCCTTGCGTTTGAATCCGGGTTATTACCATATAACTGCTGATGAATTCTAATGTATGAAGAAAACATACCATCTATGTACCTGATAGTACTCTCTGAATCAGCTGTAGCCCACAATACATCCTGGTTATCAGCCGCTCTATGAAGAGTCGCTTTATCGTAGGGCAGTTTAAGGTGAGCACTTATACTCTTAATCGCTATTCCAACAGCTAATTCAAAAAGATCAAAGTTAATCTCAGTAATATCTTGTTCAGCATCAATAGCACACCAAAGAAGCGTTTCTGTTAATAGGTGGACATAATAAGGAAAACCATTACTTATTTTTGCAATTGTGTAGACAACCTCTTTTTGTATAGATAAACCAAATGAACTAACTGCATCATATACAATTTTCTCTCTGGCACTCCAATTCAGCCTATCTAGCTCAATAGTATGAAGTTGTCGAAAGCTCGACCCATGACTACCTAATAGCTCTGTCAAAGAAGTAGCAACACCCGTAAATATTATTTTAATATTTACTCCTCTGTCACCTAGATCCTTTAGAAACATTGCAAATAGACGTCGTTCTTTATCCGAGTCAATTTGGTCAAATTCATCAATCACAATAATCGGCGCCAATGAATGATATTGTGAAACCTCTTCAATCACCTCTACGGCCATGTACATTGAATCTACATTCGGAATAACCACTTCATGATCTTTGCTTTGCCAATTAAGACGGTAAAATTTGACGTTTATCGTATGTGCAACGTCATAAGCCCTCTTCCCGTTGGCCTTTTTTATTACTCTCTCTGCTAGCTCCTCTATAGTCTTATAGAACTCCGTGTCTGGGCCACAACCTATTTGTATATAGTTGTTATCAGCAGACTGATACTGTGTAGCAGCAGATGCAGCCAGCGATGTCTTTCCGACCCCTCTATCTCCATAAATGAAAACATGGCGGCCCTCAGCAGATAATGCCTGCTCAATTAAGGACATCTCTTTTTCACGGCCAATCAAGTGCTCTATACTTCTTACCGGTCCAGATGCAGTTAACTGCTCGGTCAGTTTATCTTTAAATTCATCTCTATCAAAGCCAGGTATTGCCATTCATGCCTCCAGTTCAAATCCCTTCTCATATACTAATTACCCCGAACAAGTTAATTCATTTTGTTACCGTGGAGAAATCTATTTACATTTTATTTTAAACTGACTTTAGCCTTTGATACCTTTGTTCGAAGGCAGTTGCACCACCCTCCATGATATCGCACACACGATCTCTAATCGCTTGTTCACCTAGCCCACCATCTTCCAGCAACTGAATCTGGCCATTTTTAAAATGTAGAACATTTATGTATTCAGCATCACCATTAACCACTATGTTAGGGTTATGTGTTACCATGATTATTTGACGACGTTTTTTATTAGCGTGTATTTGCGATACTATTAATTTAAAAATTAATGCGTTATCCAAATCATCTTCTGGTTGGTCGACAATAATAGGGTTATCACCGTGGCTCAATAAGAATGCCAGAATCGCCGCCGCTTTCTGTCCCGCAGACCCTTTAGATATGTTTTTAAAGCTACTCTTTCCTGGGTCTTGAGCATACTCTACTAGGAGTTCATCCTGCGGCCACCAAGCTATTAACCTATCAAAAGTTTCAGGGCGTTCATTTTTAATCCGTAATATCGATGTCAAAAAACGCTGATTTACTTTAAATTCTCCAGTATCTGTAGATGTATTCTCATCCAGGTTTAATAGCCATTTTTTTATACTTACAAGCTGTTTATTACGATCATCTATATTTTTTGGGGAATTCAACATCCTAAATAGAAGTGCCTTTGGTGAATCCGTATCATAAATTGAGCTACTAAAAGTATCACCAATACCTATAATTGAACGAAACTCATTAATAGCTTCTTCTTTACTAGAAAAAGGATTTAGAGTCATTCGAACGTATTCATTTTCAGACAACACAGTCTTTATGAATTTTGATCTCTTACCCTGAAGATATAATCGTCCAACATAAATTCTATTTAAGGACTCATTTCGCAAAAGCTTCTTACTGTCTAGTTTTATTTGAACTTCACCTAAACCATTTAACTTCTTATGACATTCTGCCTTTTCTTTTAACCAACCCTCATAATTTTCTGGATTTAACGCAGCTCCTTTTTCCTCATAATCCTTAACTACATCAGCGTAAAGTTCCTTAGTTTTAATATTGTCTTTCCACCAGGTGCTTTCTTTATAGCTTTCGTTTCGTGTTTTAATAGCATCTTCTAGTTGGTCGCCTAACTTAGAAATACCTTCAACCACCTCATTTACAGCCCCACAAAAAATACTGTGAATTGAATTAATTTCTTTCAAATAGTCTATATCATCTTCATTTTCGATAGCTTTATCAGCTAACTTAAATTCCTTAATTAAAGCTAAATTATTCTTTAAAACATCGATATTTGAAGCCGATTTTATCGAACTAGTTTGGGCTGCCAATAATTGATAAGCATCAAAAACGTTCTTATGGCCACCCTCCTCGAAACTAGTAATATCGCTATCAAGATCATCAATCTTACCTTGCAGCTCACTCTTGCACTCGAGTTCGCGCTGTAATTGTCTGATTTCTGAGCATAGGGAAAGATAGGTATGGTGCTCGGCTTGAAAGTTTTTTTCCCAGTTTTGGAAATCCACTTCCTTTGATTTATCTATGATATCCCAAAGACTATTCGGGTTATCTGATAGGGCATTAATCTGCTTTTGGCTATATATACTTATTGGAAAGCGGTCAGAGGGTTTTCCGTGATCTTTTTGCCAAGTTCCCGCTACCTTTTTATCTATATAAGCAGATTCCTGATTACTCCACGACGCTCTAAATATATCTTCACGCCTCGATACTTCTACATTGATTATTGTTTCATCACTTGTAACACCCTGTGTAAATGATTCTAAATCTGAACTTAACTTATCTAAGCCTTGTAACTCCTTATCTTTACCTAAAGCCAGGCGAATTGATTCGATGATTGTCGATTTACCAGAGCCTCTACCACCTATCACAGCATTAAAAAGCGGGTGAAGTTTGAAAATTGCTGGTTGTCCAGGAATTCTTCCACAATGGGCCATCTTTTGGATATTTAGCTCGGATAAATATAAATTAGGTAAGCTATTAGGGTTGTCTTCTGAGTTATCAACACAGAATACATGATCGTGAAGTGCTAGCTTTAACCCTGAGATAGAAGGCTTACTCATTTTGATCCAAGTTGTTCGCCACCCGAGATCTGTTGACTTGTGAGCATCAGAGCCTTGAACTAAAGCGAGGTGTTCACAAGCTTTTTTCAGCTCAGGCTTAACTGTTTCTAAAAACTCTAAATTAATGCACTCGACAGCTTCAATTTTTCCAAGCCAACTTTCTATTTCTTGATTACTATTTTCAATTTCATGCAGCAGTCCTTTAGGCCCGTCGATATGCGCTGGAATGGCAATACCACCAGCTTTATGTATTATATCTATAACATCATCAACTGACTTATCTGCATAAGTTTTTTCAGCATCACCTTGCCCCTGTATAATCCCACATTGCCCAAGTACGCCAGTAATTGTATCCCCATTTGATGAAGGGTCAAAAATGGTGAGAATGTGCACACGACCCTGCCCCGTACTTACTGTGATTTCACTTCCTGGAAATATATGCAATGGCCGATACCATTCTTCTGTTTTATCTAGTTCCGCGTAGGTAGACAGAATGCGATTAACCCAACCACCCGAAACATGATCCGTCAGCGCTACGCAATCTACTTCTGATTGCATTAAAGCTTTAAGCCAATCAATTTCATTCTCATGCTTTGCTTTGTGATCACTTGAAGCTGGGGTATGTGTATGAAAATCAAACTTGTACCAACGACTCCCGATGTCTTTTATTGTCATATTATTAATAATTCCTGATATTAGTTTTGGCAGAAACAAATCTGCGTTGCAGCTTACAGTGAAAGGGCCTACCTACTTTTTCCTTACGTTCACAAATAGGAGCCGCACCTCTGCTCGCACTCTAGCTACTTTATAATGAGGCCAACCAATGGTCTTCGCTAATAATTACTGGCTGGATTCCTCGCTCAATTAACTTGTGAATTGCTTTCTCAAACGATTGGTTTACCCCATTACTGGGATTAATCACTATGTAATTAGTTTTTCCATTGGGAGTCTTTTGAATCACACCTCCCTTATTCTCAACTTTTTCCTCGCTGACTTCTCTGTTACCTGACGAGAAATAGCCTGCCAGAGCAAAACGTTTATTTTCAAATTCCACTGTAGGAGCTGGGATAGTTAAACTAAGCCAGCTGTCACGTGCCTCTTCGCGCTTATTGTTCACTGCAATGATGCGTTGCTCTTCAATCAAGGCTTCTTTTGCAACCTTGGTCCCTTGAAGCTTGTACCTCCACTCCATTGGGGTGCGCACTTCGCCAGTAGCAACATCTATAACTTCGAAATCCTGAATGCGTTTAAAATAGAAGGTTCTAGTGTCTTTTTTCAAGTGACAGTAACCTCTGAACTGATCGCCTTTCTTACCCATGATCAAATCAACTGTACGCTCTGTTATTACACCATCGGCATCACTATATTTAAATCGTACTGTGTCATATATCAGCTTTTCATTTGGTGGCTTTAGCGGGCTTCTTTGAATATCGGGTCGTGGTTGTTCTATCGGTTTTGTTGCGCTGTTATTCTTAAGCTTTAAAATAATGAAGAGTACGAAGCCTGCAACAATTAGAAAAGTTAAAACGTCCATTTAAATATCCTTTTTTAAAATTTTCAGTATCTATCCAAGTAAGCAACTCTTACCTGTTTATTTTTCTTAGTCTTGAATACGAAATCTATTTATAGAATTAGAGATCAATCCCTGCAATAACTCATGTAGACGTTACAGAACAACTAATAACTCACCAACCACTACCAACTCTTCTCCACCATCCTCAATAACAATCGGCGAATAACCATAAGCATTGGTTTCGGGTTTAAGCACAATGCGCTGATTAACCAACACACCATCTTCTTCTATTTTTTCACTTTGATACGTTTTAACTGTGTACGTGCCACCATGATCTGGATCTTCAATATCACGGTGTTGTACTAATACAATTTTGCCATTACGGCTACCGCCGGGATTGGCTTTAAATAAACAAAGCGAGCCATTAGGTATTATTTTATTCATAGATTCACCCACCACATAACAGGCAAATAAATCTTTAGATGACTGCTGCCCTTCGGGCAGGGCTATCCATTCCATATCCCCTGCACTTTGCTGCTCGATAAAACCACCAGCCGCCGCTTTAATATCGTACAAAGGGATTGCATTCACATAGGGTTGAACTTGTTCTATTGGCATAATTTCTGGCGTTACAATTAAGGGTGGTTTCTCTTCTTTAATTACTGAGACATGCTGTGATAAGTAGTGACGTAAATCAGGGTCACAAGCATAAAGATACGTCCCTCTGATTCCACGCAATAGAATGGTTTTATAGATATTGATTATGTAGCGTTTTAACTGGGCAGGGTCCTTCATGGATTGCTTGCCGTTTTTATCGAAATAATTTTTTTCAAGAATGACTATTTCTTTTTTAACTGAATCGAATGAAATTTCTGGGCCAAGTATTATGCCTGTGTAGTTTAGGTCGTAGCCTTGAACATTATGAATAGTTCCCACCTCATTTTTAGATTGCTTTTCATCAATCCAACCATTAAGTATTGAACTCCATCTAAATCGTACACCATCCTCTTCTATATCAAATGAATTCTTGTCATTTTTTGAAACCCACGCCCAAGCATAACCAGCTATAATTTTAGATAGACCATACTGAGTATCTCGAGCACACATTATAGCCTTCATTTCTTCTAAAGATTCATATAAATTAAGCTCATAATTTTTATGCTTATAAACTGCCCTTTTATCTAACTTAACGCTCAGAAGATCATTCACAAATTCTGCATACTGGTTGCCGCCACGGGATCGAAACTGAGATTTAAGTTCGGTTATTGTTGTTTGTGGGCTGTGCTTAAGCTTATAAAAGTCTTCATCCTTTGCATCTGATGGTTTTATGGTCTGCATTTCATCATAGAAAAACACCTGCTTCTTTGACTGCATAAGAACCCAGTCTAATTCGCTGCAGGTATGTTTATCTAATCCTAGTAATGTACAGGTTTTATCAAAGCCACCAAAAGAGGCCCCTAAATTCACCCGCCTTCTGAGCCGATGAGATTCATCGACAACAATCAGATCTAGTTTTTCTTTTACGGCCTCAGATGGTGACATAACCATTTTCGGGTTTAACCCGCGAATATTACGGAATGCTTTTTTCAAGGTATCGCGAAACGGTAATATGGGGATGACAAAGGCAATCTTTGGGTTTGGGCACTGCTGTTTGAAGCGATCTACCAGTGATCTAAGAATTGAGGTACTGGAATCTTCTGTTTCATCTGTGTATATAGGCTCATCGGATAACAGTAACTTAAACAGATATATAGCAAGAATAGTTTTACCCGTACCGGCACCGCCTTCTGCTATCACGGTTTTATGCTCAGTATCGATCAAGCATCTTAAAATATTGATCACCCCTTTTTCTTGTTCGTTCGACAGTCGCTTGTATGGAGAGTATTTGAAAAGATCCGAATTTTTTAAATCTGAGATGAGGCTTTTTGCTATTCCCTTGAAGCGAAGGTCCTCCCATATTTCTAAAAACATGCTTTTATAAATTTCGTTCTTTTGATAATAGTTATGGTTAGCGATGCCTATGTTACTGTTAAGTAAACTGAACTGCCCATCAGCTGCAAGGTAACGTATTAGGTTTGACTCCATATCTAATGCTGCAGATTTATGAAACTTATCGCTACTAATAATATAAAAATTATCTAGCTTCCCCTTTTCATCATCTGCCAGGTGTTTATTCATTCTAAAGATCACATTAGAGCTTTCACCGATGTAAGCTTTTTTATTACTTTCCTCGTTACCAATTAACAGATAAACCACTGGCCATAGGTTTTTAGCGTAGTGGTTATCTTGAAGCTCATTAACCCCCTTTTCACAAAAGCTGTAGCTCTCTATTTTGAACTCGGGATTACTCACTGTTTTTCGCCCAAGTTGCCATACAGGCCTGATTTTTCATTTAGGCGGTGGGCTTCGTCCACCAGCAATCCACCAAAGGTATTCTCGGTGGTGTCTATGTAACTGCCTGAGCCTTTGAACATGTTGTCGATGTGGGTTTTCTTGCGGCTGCCGGTGAGTATTTTTTTAAACACTTCACGGGGGGCGGCATTTTTAGAAACGTATAGGGTTAATAGTTCTCGCTTGGTGAGTTCGGCCAGTAGGTTAATGGCCACTACGGATTTACCTGTGCCTGGGCCGCCTTTTACGATGAGGGTTTGCTTGTGACCCTGCTGGGCTTTGTGGGCAAGGTCGAGGGCGGTTTCATAAACTAGCTTTTGCTCGTCTATCATCAAGAATTCTGGATTGCCATCGAGCATCGAGACCAAGGCATCGGCTAGGTTTTTACTGGGTTTGATTTTGCCGTGTTCGATGCGATACATGATGTTATCGCTGTCGCCGTATTTCACCGATTGTTTTAAAAACTCGGCCAGCTTGAGTGCATCGGGTGAGATGAATACCGGGGCTTTTTTTATGTGCTCGGCGTAGAAGTCATCGCAGATAACATCGGCTGACTTCATATTGTGCAGAT
>MAAA01014323.1_pt1 | contig 12274 bp, 12 predicted proteins | sample 1115971 | NCBI WGS metagenome assembly MAAA01 (sample SAMN04961123, study PRJNA320927) | seawater metagenome | isolation source: sample BD02T6 sea water enriched with oil for 6 days | place: USA:Gulf of Mexico | collected 2013-07-27 | reverse complement strand
GGCTTTCACTTTTGGTATGGTGCCATGGCAAAAGTAGGCATTGGTCGCGCCGGCCAAGTGCAGTTATTGCAGCCTTTTTTCACTTTGTTGTTTTGTGCACCTTTGCTGGGTTTGGCCTTAGAGGCTAACCATTTTTTTTATGCGGGGGTAATTTCAGGGGCGGTAGTATTGGCCCTGAAATCAAAGGCGCGGCCGTTGCCTCAGGGGGGCTAGTTTTATCTCCCAGCGGTTGTGTATATCGTGCTCGCCACAGGTTTAGTCTTGAGTGTAGAGTTCAGGTGCCTGATAGTTTTCGCCACTTAATATAGTGCAGGTTTTATCCGTATCTTGGGTTTTATTGGCAGACTCTTCGCTAATGCCTTGAGACAATAGAGCTGCTCGTAAATCAGGCCAGCGGGTTTGGCGAGTGAAATGTGTTTCACTTGGATCTAAGTAATCTGCGGGCACCACGCGTACTAGTCCGTTTGCTTTTTCCTGTTGGTTTTGTTGCCATGCGGGTAAACCTTGTGATTTTAGTATCATTAAAAATATGGCTTGGGTGGCTAGGTCCACATGGGATTGCTTCATAGCATGATAAAATATTTTGTCCGCTTGGTCTCGTTCACACATTTGAGTCCAATATAAATAGTCATGCAGGATGGCTGCACTTAAATACTTACCAAAGGGAGGGTAGAGTGCCCACACTTTTCTAGGAGTGCTGGCAAGGTCGGTTACGAAGCCTTTAGGCACTTTAATAGAGGCCGTGTCTTCATCATTGGATGTTAACTCAAACACCATGTCTTCTCTTAAAACCCACTGACTGCCGTCACCAAATGGGCTTAATACGGCAGGGCTATTGGGCTTTATCGTGCTGCAGGCACTCATAAGCAAGGGTAAAAGGATGAGTACAAACAGTTTCATAAATTACTCAATGTATTAAGAGGCTGGTTAAATTACGGACTCACTACTTTATCATATACCGCCACCAATTGGCGGCTTAGGGCCAGTAACTGACCATCTGGGTGATAAATTTTGCCTTCGGTGTGAGCATATCCTAGGTCGGCCAGTACAACATCGCATTCATAATATAAATAATCTGTACTTTTAAGCTCACGTCTAGGTTGAATGAATTCAATGTTCCAAGTAACCGTGCTGGCTGGCGCTGCTTGTTTTAACATGCCCAATACAGCGGGTGGCCAGGCATCTATAAGCGCTAGTACCGCAGCATCCGAAAAATATTCAGGCGCATCAACAAAGCGCATCCAGCCGCTTAATGTGCCATTTTTACTGCCAGAGAAAGGTAGATTTTTACTGGTGAATCGAATGTCCATTTTCTGAATGAAATCAGGCGTTAAGCCTTTCATAAATGGCATTCTTAATGCATTTTCAGGTGGCGGTATTTGATTTAGATATTTACTAGCCACCTTAATAGAAGAGTGTCGTTGCGCGCCAAAACACGCCATGATTAAGGTTTTAACTTTTCCATCTTGTATAAGCTGACCTTGTACCTGACTTATTGATTTGCCATCACAAAGCAGTGTGCAGTTTATTTGGCAGGGTTTACCCGCTTCAATAGGGCCACAAAAGTGGGCGTTAATTGTACGTAAGTCCTTATCCGTTAATCCTGTTTTAGCTTCTATGTGACTTAATATCATTGCCGCACTTAATCCACCAAATACACTGCGGCCCTGAGCCCAGTTTTTGTCAATGGTGAAGGGGGTGCCTTGTTGTGACAAAGCTTGGTACTGGCTAAAGTTTATCAAAATGTTATGGCTCTGTTACGTGCAATCAATGTAGGAGTTACTTTGTTAAGTGGTGGGCTAACATGGGTACAGGTAGTAATTTAATAACAATTAATGCCATCCATCCGGTAAATTCCAAGGAGCCTGTTGTTTAATTCTGTCCATGGCGAAATCGATAAAGGCCGCGACCTTAGCCGCCTTTTGACGGCGTCCGGCGTACATTAAATACAAGTCCTTGGAACCCCCTTGATAATCCGGTAATACGCTAACCAACTCGCCACTTTGTAGTTCATCATGGGCTAATAATTTTGGTACCAGTCCTACCCCCATGTGTTTTAACGTCATTTTTCGCAATAAATCCATGTCATTGAGCAATAGTCGATCCTGGCTATCAATGGAAAAAGTTTGCCCGTCTTTATATAAGGTCACTGGTGCGTTGGTATGACGAAGGAATTGATGCTGACTTAAATCTTCTAAGATACTAGGTGTACCATGCAGCGCCAAATATTTTGGCGTGGCGCACAGTAGAAGTTGGTTTGATCCAATGTGTCTCGCCACCATATTGGAATCGGCTAAATCCCCCATACGAAACGCTACATCCAGCTCCTGATCTAATAGGTCAAGACTGCGATTATCCAATATTAGCTCTACTTTTATTTTAGGATATAGATCTAAAAAATCTTTAATAAGCAGCTGGATAAAATCGCTTCCAAAGGCCAAGGGCAGAGTGATGCGCAGTAAACCACTGGGCTGGGCCTGCATATTTTGAATAACTTCTCGTGCTTGCTCAGCTTCTTCTATAATTCGTTCACAGTGGTGGAAATACAGTTTACCCACTTCGGTGGGTTTTAGTTGGCGGGTGGTGCGGTTTAACAAACGCACACCTAAGCGTTTCTCTAGCTGACTAATGTGGCGACTTACGGTGGATTTGGGCATGGACAGTTTTTCTGCCGCACGGGTAAAGCTGCCTAGGTCCACGACGGTGGCATAAACACCCATTTCATTAAGTTCCATGTCACCTCCTATATAGTTTCATATTTGGCATAGAGTATCTTAATTAGGCCTACTGGAAAAGAAATTGGAACAATAATATGATTTGCTCAATATCTCTATTTTAAGTTTAAGGAAGGGTCTTGCATGATAGAAAGGTTTGCTGAAGGCGTCATACGCTGGCGTTGGCTGATTATCGTACTTACGCTATTGACCGTGATGGGCATAGGTAAGGGTGGCGAGAATATCGTCTTTAGTTCTAATTACCGGGTGTTTTTTGCCGAGGGTAATCAGCAACTCAAGGCCTTTGATGCTTTGCAGGATACATACTCTAAAAGCGATAACGTGATGTTTGTAATGACCCCTAAACAGGGTGATATATTCACTAAAGAGTTCATGATGGCCGTACAGGATATCACCGAGCAATCTTGGCAGTTACCCTGGTCCACTCGAGTAGATTCATTATCAAACTACCAGCATACCCAGGGTTTTGAAGATGACCTAGTGGTAGAAGACATGGTGGAGGAGGGTGTTGTTCTAGACAGTGAAGCGCTTGAGCGCATAAAACAGGTCACGTTAAACGAACCGGTGATTATCAAACGTTTGCTGTCTAAGGATGGCTCATTGGCAGTGGTCAACGTAACGGTGCAAATGCCGGAGTTATCTGAAAATGAAACGGCCCAATTTGTCGCTAAAGTTCGAGATTTAAAAGAGCAGGCGCAGGTAAAATACCCCAATATAGAGTTTAGAATTTCTGGCATGGTGATGCTAAGTAATGCTTTTAGTGAGATGGCGCAAAACGATATGGCCACTCTTATGCCCATGATGTTCGTGATCCTACTCATAACACTAGGGCTAATGTTACGCTCCATTACGGGCACCATAGCGACATTTGTAGTGATTATTTTATCCATCATGACAGCCATGGGCACATTTGGTTGGTTGGGTTGGACGTTAACACCACCTTCGGCTTCAGCTCCCACAATTGTCATGACCATGGCGGTGGCTGACTGTGTACATTTACTGGTGAGTTTTTTACACAACATGCGCAATGGGCAAGGAAAGCAACAAGCGATTAAAGAAAGTATACGTGTGAACTTCACGCCCATATTTGTTACTAGCTTAACCACGGTACTGGGCTTTTTGTCCATGAACTTCAGTGAAGTCCCACCTTTTAGGGATTTAGGCAACACTGTGGCTATTGGCATTACCGCTGCGTTTTTATTATCAGTGCTATTTTTACCCGCCCTAATGTCCGTATTGCCGGTACGAGTGAAGGTTAAAGAAGAGCATGAAAGTCGTGCCATGATGGCGCTGTCTAATTTTGTTATTAATAATCGTCAGATCTTGTTATGGGGAACTGTGGGTCTTACCGTTTTATTGGTAGCCCTTTCCAGTAAAAATATAATTAATGATGAATTTGTAAAATATTTCTCAACCAATACCGAGTTTCGTCAAGACACGGATTACTTAGAAAAAAACATGACGGGTATTTACACGCTGGAGTATTCGTTAAACAGCGGTGAAGAAAACGGTATGAGCCGACCTGACTTTTTACACGATGTCGAAAAATTAACGTTGTGGTTGCGCAGTAAAGACGAAGTAGAGCATGTTTTAACCATTACGGATGTGTTTAAGCGTCTTAATAAAAATATGCACAGCGATAATGAATCGTACTTTAAACTTCCAGACAGCCGTGAGTTGTCTGCTCAGTATTTGTTATTGTACGAAATGTCTTTGCCTTACGGCTTAGACCTAAATAATCAGATTAATATAAATAAAGACTCCACTCGATTGGTGGTGACAATTAAAAACCTTAATAGTCAGCAAAGTATTGCCATTGAAAAAGAAATTAATAACTGGATAGATGACAACACTGAATTTGCCAGCTATTACGTGGCCAGTCCAAACCTGATGTTCTCTCATATTGGTGAGCGCAATGTTAAATCCATGGTGGGGGGCACATTGCTGGCATTATTCTTTATTTCACTGGTGCTTATATTGGCTCTACGCTCGTTTAAACTAGGGCTAATTAGCCTAGCGCCCAACCTTATACCGGCCAGTATGGCATTTGGTTTGTGGGCGTTATATGACGGTAATTTAAGCATAGCGCTGGCCACGGCTGTGGGTATGACATTGGGTATTGTGGTGGATGATACGGTACACTTTTTGAGTAAATATCAGCGTGCCCGTAAAGAGAAAAATAGCTCACCTGAAGAAGCGGTACGTTATGCATTTTCTTCAGTAGGTGTGGCGTTATGGGTAACTACCTTTGTACTTGTGGCGGGTTTCATGGTGTTAGCCAGTTCAGATTTTGGTATGAACTCTACGATGGGGCTATTTACGGCACTGACAATTGCGATAGCCTTAATTGTTGATTTTCTATTTTTACCCGCGTTATTAATAACGGTTGAGGAAGAAAAAAATGTTTAAACATAACCCCATGTTCTGTCTGTTACTGAGTTCTTTGCTGCTACTGGCCATGTCGCCCAGTTTTGCATTTACGTTGCAGGGTGACAGTGCCCAAAAAGGACGCTCTATTGCCCAAGAATCAGATGATCGTGATCAAGGCTGGCACGACAGTCAGGTGGTGATGACCATGACATTACGCAATAAAAAGGGTGATCAAAGTCAGCGCCAATTACGTCTTAAATCCCTAGAGGTAAAAGGGGATGGCGATAAGGGCTTAACCATTTTTGACTCACCTAGGGATGTAAAAGGCACTGGCTTCATGAATTATTCTCATATTCATAAAGCAGATGATCAGTGGCTGTATTTACCCGCACTTAAGCGCATCAAACGTATCTCGTCTAAAAATAAGTCAGGCCCTTTTATGGGCAGTGAATTCTCTTATGAAGATTTATCTTCTTTTGAAGTTGAAAAGTACAGTTACAAGTATTTAGCGCAAGACACTGTAAGCGGTGAACCTGCTTATAAAGTGGAGATGACGCCAGTGTACAAACACTCGGGTTATAGCAAGATTATCGCATGGTTAGATACACAAGAGTTTAGGATTCAAAAGTTAGAATATTTTGACCGTAAAGGTGCACAATTAAAAACACAAACGTTAAGTGATTATAATAAATACTTAGGGAAATACTGGCGTGCACATACCAATATGATGGTAAATCATCAAACTCATAAAACGACGAAACTAGAGTTTAAAAATTATCAATTTAAAACCGGTTTAAGTGATGCGCAATTTAGCAAAAACGCATTAAAGAGAATTCGATAATCCATTTAGCTATTAATTTGCTAATCCGGCGATTTAATAGCTAAAGCTTTACTTGTAAATGTCGCCTGCGATGTCAATTTGAGTTAGATATAAACGCATATCAAATTCAAGTTGATGATAATTGGGCAGCATATGTTGACACAGCTGATAAAATGCTTTGTCGTGATTTTTTTCTTTAATGTGGGCCAGTTCGTGCACTGTAATCATGTCTAGGAATTCGATGGGGGCATTTTTAAAAATGGTACCGATGCGAATTTCATTTTTACTTTTTATTTTCCCCCCTTGAACCCGTGATACATACTTGTGTAGCCCCAGTGCATTATTGATTACGTGGATTTTTCCATCGTAAACGACCTTGCTTAAAGGCGCAGATTTCTTTAAAAATTTATTTTTTAAAGCAAATACATATTCACGTAAGGCTGCGTCGTTTTTAATACCGTGGGTAGTGGGGTATTTAGAGAGTAAGAATTGATCCAGTGTCTTTTTATCCACCATTAATTGAACTTGTTCTTTGAGTTCAGGGGCGTAATTGGACAGATATTTTAAGGTCGGAGACATAATAAGGCTGGGTAGACTAAATGTGCCTATTATAACCCGTCATGGGTTAACTGTCTCTAGAGTCGGTCTGGGTGCACGCTAGCCGCCTTTAATGATGGGATCGGCGTAGCTTAGCTTCATGTCCCAAGGAAAGCGGATCCAGGTATTTTGGGTCACTTCGTGCACATAGCTGTCTACGTATTCAATGCCAGCGGGTTTTGCATATATAGTGGCAAAGTGGGCCCGAGGGTAGCGACTACGCACCTCTGCTGCGGTTTTACCGGTATCTACTAGGTCATCAATAATTAGCCAGCCAGCCCCCTCATCGCTAATGTCGGGCGCCTTACTGAGCGTTAATTGACCCCGGTCTTGTCCCTCGTAACTGGAGATGCAAATGGTGTCGATCATGCGAATATTAAGCTCTCGGGCGATAATGGCACTGGGCACCATGCCGCCACGGGTGACCGTTAAAATACCTTTCCATTGGGTTATGTCGTGTAAAGCTTTGGCTAACTGGCGACCCGCTTTGTGTAATTCTTCCCATGAGACGAAAAAGTCGGAATCGTATTGGCTCATTTAGCATCCCTTTAGAGCCCGTTTTTTAGGCCCTACTTGTATAATTTGATGGATAAACCATAAATGCTAACACAATGGTCAGGAAATGTCTTTTGGCTGGATTTTGGAATGGATCATTTACCCACACAATTCGATGTAATTAGTGATTGAAGGGGAATGGAATATCCGTACCCTTTAGGCATACTTATTAGGATGTACCTTTGCATGTCGGTTCGTAAACATTATTCCCATGAAGCCGTTTTAGGCCTTAAAGTTGGCCGTTTAAATAAAGGCTTAAATACGCAGTTTATAGTTTATACCATTGGCGACACCGTTATCGATTCAGGCCCCAGTAATCAATGGCGCTATATTTCATCATTTTTAAAGCAACAAGACGTGCGCCAGTTGTTACTCACTCATCATCATGAAGATCACGCGGGTAATGCATATAACATTGGCCAACAATTTGCTATTACGCCTAAGGCTCCGGCCTTGTCTCACGATAAATTAGCCGCGGGATATGCCACACCATTTTTGCAAAAAATCGTGTGGGGTAATTTAAAGCCTGTTCATACGCAGGCTCTACAAGAGCGAGAATATTTATCTGATGGCAGTGAAATTATTCCCGTTCATACACCAGGGCACGCAAAAGATCTAACCTGTTTTCATTTGCCTGAACAAGGCTATTTTTTTAGTGGCGACTTATTTATTGCCAATAAACTAAAATTAATGCGCAGTGATGAAGATTTAGCACAACTTATTGATAGCATTCAAAAAGTATTAAAATTAGATTTTGAGATATTGTTTTGTCCCCACGGTGGAATCGTTAAGGAGGGGAAAAAGGCCTTGCAGAAAAAACTAGATTATATATTAGCCATGTGCGCAAAGGTGAAAGAGCTTAGCGAAAAAGGGTTAGATGAACAGGCTGTGTGTGATCAAATACTGGGGCCTAAAGATTTTCTGGGTAAATTAACAGGTGGTAATATGAGTAAACTAAACCTTATTCACGAATGTGGCAAGGTCGTTATTTAGAGGATCTAAGTAAACTCATAATATTTATAATTAGCATAAGCAGCTCTTATTGTTATTTTTAAGAGCTGCCTAGATAATTTCGAATATTTATTTCGCTTTTAAAAACTTTAATGTCATACGGTCACTTTCCCCGATGGCGCGGTACTTCTTTTGTAAATCAATATCTGCGCCTGCCGGTAAACGTAACGTAGGTGGCAAAGTCCAGACCCCATTAGGGTGATCTTTTTTGTCTTTAATGTTGGCATTTATGGCTGACGCCCCTACAAATGTGAAGCCCGCTTGTTCAGCAAGTTTTATGACATACCATTGGCCCACATAACCTGAATCCACCATTTTTTGCAGGTTAAAAGAATCGGGTGCTTTGTGTTCAACCACCCCAAGCATGCCACCTGGTTTTAATGCCTGATAAAAAGCGTTGAAAGCCTGTTGTTCGCTGTCATTTTTCATCCAGTTATGTACATTGCGAAACGTTAATACACGATCGGCGCTTCCAGCAGGCGCAATACTTAATTGATGTGGGGGGGCAAAATTAGTGATGTTTACCTTGTCATACGCTTCTGGCATTAGTTTGATTTTTTGCACAAATTGAGAGCGCGAGGAACGAAAAAATTTTATGTGAGAATTTGCGGGGAAATGCGCTGCGTAAAATTGCCCCTTTGCTCTTAACATGGGTGCCAATATCTCGCTGTACCAACCTGTCCCTGGCCATATTTCAACCACAGTATGGTGAGGTTGAATATCAAGGAATTGTAATGTCGATTTAGGGTGGCGATACTGGTCGCGGGCTATATTGTCCGCGCTACGTGGCTCATTAGCAGTGCAAGTGCTGCTAAAACCAAGGAATATTAATAACAAAGTAGTAATTTTCATTATCAGGCCTGTGAATATTAGATCGGTTGATTATAGAAACCTCCCGCAGTGGCTTGAGAGGCTACTCTAAAATAGCATCGAGATGATTATGGCGCGACGGTTCGTTCTTATATGTCTATTTTTTACTTGTCCAGTGAGTGCCCAGCAACTTGTGTTTGCTTATGGGCCCGGTAACGGTGCTCCATTTGCCATTGTAAATGGGCAGCAACTCACCGGTGGGCTATTTAAAGATATAGGTGATGCATTATCTGCTCATTCGAAGCTGGATGTGGTTTATCGCCAAGTACCCACCAAAAGAGCCTCCAGTTTACTCATTAGTGGTGAAATTAATGCGTTATGCTTGACCCATCCTGACTGGATTGAAGGGCATGAGCAATTATTTTGGTCACCGGTGTTAACGCAAGATTTCGATCACTTAATGACCTTAAAAAAAGAGCCACTTCACGTTAAGGCGTTTTCGGATATACAAAATTTAAACGTAGGTGCCATGACGGGTTACATATACTTTCCAAAATTAATGGATTTGTTTGCCCAAGGAAAGGCTAATCGACGAGACTTTAATAATTTAGAAGCCCTTTATGCATCACTATTTGCAGAGCGTTTGCATGCGGTGGTGGATTCACGTATTTCAATTTATTATCGCCAAAAAACTCAAGCGCGTTATCGACAATTGCAGGTTTCTAATTTAGTGGTGTATCAGTACGATCTGTATTGTGCATTTAATAACAGTTTATTGCCGGTTAAGGAAAAAATAATTGATGCATTAGCCGCTATGATGAGGGGAGGGGAATTCGATAAAATAATCAAACGCTACCAGTGAACTTTTTGGCATTTAGCGGAATTTTATGAGAACTAAAACAATACCTAGCAGGTTTGATAATTGGCTTGAATTTACCTGAAGATTATTCAAGCGATCTTAGTTTGTACCGGAATATCGGACATTATATGCAGGCTAAATAAGGAGTTGGGGATTGGCAATGGAAGGTAATTAAATGGGCTTCAAATTAATAACTTAATACACTAGGGTTAAGCCTAGGTAATGGGTGTTAGTTACCGTCGCTCTGAGCAGCCTTAAACACCGTACTGACCATAGCACTCATGTCCATGGGTTTGGTGAGGTAAGCATAAAAGCCGTCTGTCATGCCCTTTTCTATATCTTGATGTGTGGCCTCTGCGGTGACCGCGATAATAGGACAATTTTTAAGGTGGGAAATAGTTTTTAAAGATTTAAACAGCTGCAAGCCATTTAACCCAGGCAAGCGTATATCCAACAAGATTACTTTTGGAGCGTGAATTCTTGCCAAATCCATGGCCAGTTCACCGTTGGGGGCCACTATTAGGTTGTAGTTGGGTAAACTTTTTTCCACTAACATTTCCATGAACATCATGTCCTGCGGATTGTCTTGAACATATAAAATGTTATTTTTAGAGTCTGATAAAGCCTTTTTATTTGTCGTTGCATGCGGGTCAATATCAAATGAGTTGTCATTGGACAGAGGGATGTCTATCCAAAATCGACTGCCATGACCTTCCTCACTCCCAAAGTTAATATCACCATCCAGTGCATCCATTATTTTTTTGCAAATGTGCAAACCAATACCGGAACCTGGAATGGGGCCATTTTCGTGACCTAAACGTTCAAAGGGTTTAAATAGATTGGGTTGCTGAGACTTGCTTATGCCTAAGCCGTAATCTTGAACATTTATTCTAAGTTTTTGTTGTGGAAGTAGTTGAGTAAATAAGGTGACGGTGCCTACTTTTTTGTTATATTTTATGGCGTTAGAAAGTAAGTTTATTATTACTTGAGTAAGACGGACTTTGTCGGCACGGACCGCATGTAAAAATTGACTTTTATCCTGAATAATAATGTTGATGTCACGGTTGTTAGCAATGTTTTTCATACTGCTTACCGCGTTTTGTACCAGATTGTTTAAGTCTATATCTTGAATATCAACATGTATTTTCCCAGCCTCAATGCGTGATAGATCCAGTAGGTCATCTATTATATGCAATAATTGTTCACCACTATTTTGAATGTGATTAAGGCATTGCATTTGTTTGTCAGAAAGTTCGTTCTGTTTGCTTTGCATGACCAATAATTGAGCAAATCCCATAATTGAATTCATGGGGGTACGTATTTCATGGCTCATTTGAGATAAAAATGTAGATTTTGCTTTGTTGGCGGTTTCAGCCTCAGTTACTGCTTGGGTAAGTTTTGTTATATCGATCAAAGCGGCACCCACAGCACTCACTTTTCCATTTTGTTTAATGGGAAAGTGATATTCAATGAGACGCCCAAGAGCGCCTTCTATGGGAACATTGATTTCACGAATGGAGGTTTGCTGGGTTTCAATGACTTTCTCAAAATTGGCATGAATATCGGCTGCTATCGCTTCGTTTTCTAGAACATCTTGAAGCGAATGCCCTAGGTGTTGATTGATGTTTTTATTATTCAGCTTGGTCACGGCGGAGTTAACAAACTGGTAAACAAAGCGTGTTTGAGGGATGTCTCTCTCAACTTTTAAAATAGCCAGCGGAATAGGGACTTGCTCAATAAAGGAGGCAAGAAATTCGTGGCTATATTGCTTGTATTGCTGTTGTTCTAATTGAACCCGCAATTGCTTAATCTCATCAATGAGTTGAGGCTTATCTAGTCTATTTAAGTCCATGTATGGCCAATTACAGGGTTTAGGGGTTTTATTTAGTGTAGTCATGTTTCTAATGTTTTTGCAGGAATTACTGGGTCAAGTGCTAATTAGGGCAAAAGTGGGTTGATGGGGCTATACTTTATAGTGAATTTTAGGCTCCAAAGGGGGTTGATATGAGTGTTGCAGCCAAAGTAAATGACTACCTAAATGCACAAAACATTCAGTTTGAAGTGATTAGGCACGGCCATAGCGCTAATTCACTGGCGTCAGCCAGAATGGCGCAGGTTTCCCCCATGAAACTTGCTAAAGCGGTAATTCTTGAAGACCATGAAGGGCGTCACCTTATGGCCATATTACCAAGCACCCATAAGATTAGTTTTCATAAGCTTGAAGATGAAATGAATCGAGATTTTCATTTATTAAGTGAACGTCATGTCTATAAAATGTTCAAAGATTGCACCCCAGGTGCAGTGCCTCCTGTAGGTCACGCTTATCAGATGGATTCTGTCTATGATGAGCTCTTATCAGATCAAAAAGATGTATTCCTTGAAGCGGGTGACCATAAAACGTTAATACACTTAAAAAGTAATGAGTTTCAAAAGCTGATGACAGATTGTCGCCATAGCCGTTTTAGCGGTGAAGTATTCCACTAAACGTGGCCTGAATTGGTGGGTGTTGACAAAAAA
>MAAA01014536.1_pt1 | contig 12278 bp, 13 predicted proteins | sample 1115971 | NCBI WGS metagenome assembly MAAA01 (sample SAMN04961123, study PRJNA320927) | seawater metagenome | isolation source: sample BD02T6 sea water enriched with oil for 6 days | place: USA:Gulf of Mexico | collected 2013-07-27 | reverse complement strand
GGGGTACTAGGGATTTTCCCTCGTAAACGGACAAAAGCCTCTGTAGCCCCCGCCATTCCTGGCCTCCCGGATGGGGTTACTTCTCATTTTCTTACCGTTTTGGAGTATTTTGGCTAAAATCGCTGGCTTTGAGAATTTATCATGGCCACCGAAAAACGTATCAAAATCCTGACCGAGGCGGAGATTGCTGAGCTGTTCGGCCCCCCCATTCTAAGTTCGAATGATCAACGTTTCTTCTTCACTCTCAATGACGCTGAATTAGCAGAGTGCAACAGAATCCGTGAGCGCGATCACAGGTGCATGTTTGTTGTACTGTTGGGGTACTTCAAAGTGAAGCCCATCATGTTGAGTCCCGGCTACCATCAAATTAAGCAGGACCTCAAGTATGTGTGTTCCGAGGTCTTTCCCGGCCCTGGTCTCCGACCCTTCAATCTTACTCAGAAGGCCCGTGTTCGGATTTATCAACGCATCTTCAAATTGACGGGCCATCAGCGTTGGCTCAACAAAAGTCATAGTTCGGCGTTGATAAAGGATCTAAATGAGCATGCACGGGCATGGGGTCAACCGAGATCCCTATTCGACAGGGCTATAGAATGCTTATCAGCACAAAAAGTCGCCATCCCAGGGTACACTGTTCTGCAGGACTTGATCAGTGAAGTTGTGGGCGTCACAAACGATCAGTTTGTCCGTAAGCTTGAGGAACTCATATCTGCGGACTTGGCAGTGATGCTATCTGAACTTGTCATTGGAAATAACTCCTTAACCTTGCGACAGTTGCGTCAATCGGCCAGAAACTTCACAGGGACTGAGCTGGAGAAAGAGCTTACCGTGCTTTCCTATATCCAGTCATGGATGCCGGAAGTTAATGAGGTGTTGAGCGTGTTATCTCTGTCCTCGAAGAATCAGCAGCACTTTGCTGAGCGGGTGGATTACTACGGTGCCAAGCTGAAGCACCAGTCTATTGGCAATCAACGCCTTTATCTGTTGTGTTATTTGCAAACCCGCCGGGTGCAGGCACTGGAACGCATTGCCGATGGTTTTGTTCATCATGTTCGACAGATAAAACAAAAAGCCAAGGCATATGCGCAGGACGCGGTTTATCAAGACTGGCAAAAAGCCGCTAAAAATGTCAGCAAGGCGGCGGAAGTTCTGCACCTGTTCATTGATGAGAGCATCGATCAACAGCAACCCTTTGGAGCGGTAAAGCAGCAGGCGTTGAAGCTGCTTGCGGCTAAAGAGCTGGAATCCGTCTGCCTGTTCCTGAATGAGCAAAAGCGTTCCGTTGAGGAAGCTATGTGGCAGTATTATGATCAGAGAGATAGCTTGAGGGAAGGGTTGCTTCGGCAGCTGTTTCTTTGCCTGCGCTTTGAAGGCAGTGAAGGCACTCTACGTCTAGCAGCAGTACTGGATCACGCTCGACTCGACTTATCAGATCAAGGAGTCATCTCAAAGGCAAATATAGACCGCCGTCTACCTCCCAAAAAACAGTTGCCGCTCTTGCAGGACCAAGATGGAAATTTCAAGCCAGGTCGCTACGAATGGTACCTGTATCTACAGATTCCCGATCGGCTAAATGGGCAACTGACCTTGCCGAATGTCATTAAATACAGGGCCTTGGAAGCAGATCTGGTGAGTCGAGAACGTTGGCGAAGGGATAAGGCAAAGTTGCTGGAGCAAACCCAGCTACCAAAGTTGGCCGCCGAACCGAACAAACTGATTGAGCCAATGACTAGGGATCTGGAGATCCGTTTGCATGAAGTCAGTGAATATCTGGAACGAGGCGATAACCGAAATATTATTCTACGTAATCCCAAGGGTAAGCGCCTGTGGCGGTTACCGACGGCAAGTAAAAAGTACTTGGTCAACAACCCATTCTTCCAGCAAATACCGACGACGGGCGTTGCCGATGTGCTTCGCATGGTGGATCGCGACACTGGATTCATTGACTGCTTTGAACATGTGCTGGGCTCGCAGCCCAAGAGCAGAGTCCACGAATATGACCTGTTGGCGATTCTAGTGGGAAATGCGACTAACCAAGGAATCTACGGTATGGCACAAATCTCCGATCGCACCTATGACCAGCTCAGCACCATCCAGGCAAACTATCTACGACTGGAAACCCTGAATACGGCTAACGACAACATCAGCAACGCGACAGCCAAGCTTCCCATCTTTAAGCATTACAACATCCAAGAGGATGTTATCCACGCCAGTGCCGATGGCCAAAAGTTCGAGGCTCGGCGAGAGACCTTCAAAACACGCTACTCTTCGAAGTACTTCGGTACTCAGAAAGGCGTCTCGGCCATGAGCTTAATTGCCAACCATGCCGCCATCAATGCCCGGGTGATCGGCGCGAATGAACACGAATCCCACTACATCTTTGACTTGTTAATGAATAACAGCTCGGAGATCATCCCGGACGTACTCTCAACAGATACCCACGGGGTCAATCACGTCAATTTCGCTCTGCTGGACCTGTTCGGTTACAGCTTTGCCCCGCGTTACGCGCAGGTTGGTCGTGTGATCAATGAGATGTTCGATGTAAAGGAAGACGAGGATCAGAGAATCCAGCTACAGCTTAAAAAAGCCATCAACACTAAACGTATCATGCTGCACTGGGATACTATCCAGCGGATCGCAGTGTCACTCAAAGAGCGAAAAACGACACAGGCCACGCTGGTTCGGAAACTCTCAGGCTATAAGAGCAATCACCCTCTGTTGGAGGCACTGACCGAGTACAACCGTCTGGTGAAAGCGACCTACCTGCTGAATTACATCGATGATGCCAGTCTGCGCAACTACGTTCAGCGAGCCTTGAACCGGGGGGAGGCCTATCACCAGCTGCGTCGAGCGATCAGCAACGTCAATGGGGATCAGTTCCGTGGGAGTTCTGATGAAGAGATCCAGCTATGGAACGAGTGCGCCCGCTTGGTCACCAACGCCATCATCTACTTTAACTCCAGCATACTCAGCCAGCTGCTCACGAGCTTCGAATATCACGGCGACAACAAACGGGCACAGATCGTCAAACAGGCCTCCCCAGTGGCTTGGTATAACATCAACTTAAAGGGTATCTATACCTGATGCGCTCAATTGAGGGATATTTACCGGTTCGGTAAAGTAATACCCCCTGGGAGCCCAGGAATGGCGGGGGCTCCAGAGGCTTTTGTCCGTTTACGAGGGAAAATCCCTAGTACCCCTACTTGGAAAAGTCATGGTTTTTGAAGAGGCATGAGATCTGACATATCCAGCAACACCACGAAAGCCGCTACTAATACGTGCTTCAAGGCCTTTAGGTATGGCTTTTGGTGAGAGGCAGGAGTGAAGAATAAGGTGCCCAGCCTCATGAAGTGCAATAATTCTGCGTTGTTCCTGACTGAATGCAGGAACTAACGAGTAGAATAGTGCTGAATGCCCTTGAGGTAAAAATGTCTTCTTAATTACGGCTGATGTGACCAAGTAACCGGATAGGGCGATCAATATAGAAACGAGACCCGCAGTCTTCGTTACATCTCCCCAAATAAATTGTATTGCTTCCATGCCACAGAAAAAGACCAGAGCTGCTGGTATGCTCCACTGTAAAATAGTAAGGGCCGAGGCGAGCAGAACCCCCAAGCGCTTGCCTGGTTCAAAAGTTGTTCTGGCGTTGATTAGGGCAAGGACGATACCTACGCTAAGCAATAGAGCGCCTGAAATTTGAAATATTAACTCAGGTTTCATTACAACTCACAAGAAAATTACACGCGAGGTATGATACCTGCAGTGTAAGACAAAGTACACTGCAGGTATGGTGGGCTAACGGTGAAAAAGATCAATTATTAGCTTGGATGTAATATCACGAGAAGCTTCTGGGTTGGTAGGTCTTTTGTGACGGCCTAAAAAATGAACTATTTGATCAAGGGTGTTCTCATAGGAATATTCTAAAGGTTTGGGTTTTCTGCTCATTACATTAGGTGTTAAAGTCTTACCTGTGCAGCAATCTAGAATGTTCTGTGCGGTAGAAATAAGCTCGTCAGAGTTCTCAGCAATGAAGTGATAGTTACCCGTCCATTGAGATTCAATAGAAATGGCTGTCGCAATGCGATCAGCCAAATATTCGATATCAATACGAGGCATAGTTTGCCACCGCTTAATCATACGATGAAGAATAGTAGGGATGTCAGCTTCAACAAACGCGGATATGAAGGTTTCATTATTGGCGATCGCGAATTCCCGAAGAGCTTCGACTCCATCGGGCGTACAAACGTGACAAGGGATGATCTCTTTTGATAGTACTTGTTGTAATGTTGATTTCCTGAGGCCATAGCGGAAGCCGCAGTAGAATACCTGTTCTATAATATCGTCATTATCGATAAGTTGATCGAATGCTAAATCATCGATGTAGTCGTAATCTAAACCAGGAAACTCACCAGGGCGCTGTTCACGAGTGGTAACGGAAACCAACTGACAGAACTGTAATTCTGGAAGCGTATGGGCTGCGTGAGTTTTGCCAGCTGTAGAATAACCGGATATTGCTACTATGGCCATATCAGGCTCCTAAGCATAAAAAATATAAATATAACAAATACTAAGCATTCATTCACCGTCTGTCACATTCTTTAATTATATAATCAAATAGCGTAACAAGTAGTCATGCGTTGCTGAGATGGATTTGACTCTTTTGCGGCGACAATAAAGCGAAAGCCAACTTCTGGGACTGAATATTGGTTGTAGACCATCCCATTTTTCCTGGATGACTTAGCAACATAGATCTCACGGCTAAGCAAAGCCTGAAGCTTAGGAAGAGATCCAGTAGGGCATAGGCGTTCTCTATAGCGCTCCATTGCGTGAGAGGTGATTTCAATAAGACCAATGCTTGATCTAACAGATGGACGACCAAGCCCAGACCATTCAAATGACTCGATGATTTTATCAGTTACTGAGTCCAACGCAGCCTGGGTATGCTGGTGAATTTTTTTGCCGCTTTCTATCTTTAGGGAGCGATGTTTAATCTTTAATGAAGCAATCTCTGTGGCCGCAAAGCGTTCGGCCCCACGAAGTAGCTTTTTTAGAGCGCCCTGAGACGTCATGATGCAAGGTGCTTTGCCTGGATACCGATCCAATAATATATTTAATGCGAAAATTTCAGCTAATGCCTTTTGATCATCCCCTGTAGTTTGGAAGTTGATATCCATAACTCCGCCCACAGAACCTGATTTAGTTGCCCACTGAATATTGTATGTTCCATTTTTACCTTCTGTGTGAATTAGTAGTGACATAGTTTGTTCCTCGCTTGATAAATATTTTGGTTTGAGTGGTTATAAAAACACAGAATATTTATCTAACAAGATGAACAAATGGAAGAATACAAATAAATACTATGGAAAATTTTTTGATCTAGTTATATTGGAGCTAAATGACATATCTGAAGACGCATAGTAGTGCATTCAAGGCTGCATTTTTGTACTTGGTAATCATTGCTCAACGGAAACCTTCTTTGAATTTAGTATGGAATAGATAATGATTGAAAATAGGGTTTTCCAATTATTTCAAGATACGCTACAAACATGAAAGATCACAATACTCAAGTTGGATTGCAAAAATCTACCAATACTGCGATTCTTATCTCTGACGTTAAGGTAGCCGGATTAGACTGCAACTGCGTATGCTTGGATTGTGGTCGCAGTTTAATAGCTGTTATAAACTTCAAAAATTCAAATGCTACAAAGTATTTTCAGCACCACAATCCCAGCGATGAGATACGCTGTATTCCCTCTTCTGGAAGCAGGGAGACCGCGCTGCACTTAGCTTTAAAAAAACAAATTCTTAAAGAGAAGCGTATTGCAGCTCCTAGAGTGCTAATCTCTAAAGAGTGTCCTTATGAGCACTATAAATATCAAGACTTTAGTGTTTATTCAGGTGTTCCTTTAAATTTTGATAATGTTCTTCTTGAGAAAAAAGCAGGCAGTATTATCCCTGATTGCATTGGCATTATAGGTAACTACCGTATTGGCATTGAGGTTAAAGTAACTCATGGTGTAGATGATGAGAAAATTCAGAAGTATAAAAGTTTAGGGATGGATTGTCTGGAGGTGTATGCACCAAAGAAAATGGATGACCTGAGGCCTTCATCTGTAATCAATGACAACAGCTACATGAAATGGCAGCATTTTGGCAGAAAGGAAAACCAAGAAACCATTCAGGCATGTGAGGCATGGTTTGAAAATGAAAAAGGCCGGATTGAAGCAATAATTGAGACTAAAAAGAAGAAGCTAATTGAAAGTGATATTTTGTTACGGCCAAAGAGAATTGAAAAATTAATGCGTAAAGCTATGGATAGGTGGGATGATACCTATCTACGCTTTAGCTCTTTTGATCATTCACTTTATTACGAATTTGATCACAATCTTGATGATTTGTGTTCGAGAGTGCCTGGGCTTGTTTATTTGTCATTCCCTTATGCAATGAAATACGAGTTAAAAAAGATTGGTAAGGAGCTGGATGGGTTGAGACAACAAGAACCAAATCACAAACGCGAATACAGCTCAGCAAGAAAACGATTAGTAGCAGCTTTCGAATATCAGTATGGCCTCTGTAATTTTAATTCGTTTGAACGTATAGGCTCAGTTTTAGAAAGAATTGGCGAGAACAGTGAATATGAAATACGGACTGCCCTGAGGCAGTATTTTGATGATATGCGCAATACGTCATTGGATGTGGAGATTGAGAAGTTACAGTTGAGGTGGATAAAAAAGCAAACAGCTTCAGGCAAGGTGTTTGAAAACCCAAGTTATGACTATATTAGTTCGCTTCAATTTGAGAAGGACAAAAAAAACTACCTTGAAAGTAAAGGGTTTGAAGGAGGAATTAAATTCAGCTTCTATGAATTGATTGATTCTTATTTGTTTAAGAAAAGGCTGGTGGATAATAAAAGTGAAGTAATAGATCCGAAACAGACACTGCTAAAGAGGCAGTATTTCAAACTGCAGAAAGAATTAAATAACAAGGTGATCTTGTACATTCAAACAATCATTGGCTCACATAAATTAGAGCGAGGAGAGTTATCTGATTGTGCGGAAAGATTATTGTCTTCTTCAAAAATAGCCATTGAATGTGCCAAGGAGCTTATTTTTATAAAAATGGCAGCCGACTTTAATCGTCAAGTATTACCATATAATAGAAGTATTAGAGAATCTATTGAAAAGCAAATAAGTGAAAAATTAAACTCTATGAGTGATAAGCATATTAAACTTGAAATCGGCTACTTTAAGTCGATGGGTGACTTGAGTTGTTCCTCTCAGTTATCGGTATACTTTAACAAAAATTCTTAAAGCAAGAAATCCTTAAACTCAACTGCCTGCTCGTTGCTTTCCATATCCCCCCAAACCTTTTCCCTTAAGTCCTCTACAGGCAGCGCCATTGGTGTGTTTGGTCATTGATCAACCTTAGAACACTTGCTATTGTGATACAGATTCGCCATATAACGAAAGTGTATCAGGTATTAATGAGTAAGATTTTAGACGTTAGTTCCATTATTAAACTAGCTAAGAAGCATGGTAGAAGTCCCTTTTGCCCCAGAGATGAGCTGATTATTGCTTTGATTGGGCTGGCTTATTTTAATGCGACAGAGTTAAGCTTAATAAGAGTAAAAGACATCATATCTGAACGGAACTCGATTAAATTGGACGGATATTTGCCAAGTGATCTAGGAGTTAATCAGTTTGAAAGATACGTTTTTATAGGCAAGGAAACCTATCTTAAGGATTGCATCGAGAAGTACGTTGGTTGGCGCAAAGAAAACAGCTTTGATTGCTTGGATCGAAACCTATATCGCGGCCTTAATCCTGAATCTCGTTTATTGTTGAGAAATGACGGTTCCGATTTTAAAATTAACTATAAGAAGCGGGAGGCAAAAGACGAATCGGCAACACTCATGCACCCGCAGCAAATGCAAAGACTCGTTAAAAGTTATTTTCTTGGCGAGGGCGTATCAATAGTTAGTTTGCTGGATTCATTCATCGCTAATTATTGGAACGTAAAGAGCCAGCAGGGTACGACTCAGGCGATCAGAGATCTAATGGAGATGACTGGATTAACCGCCGAGACATTGCGTAAAAAATGCACAAGCAAGCAAGACAGTATTCAAGATATTTTAGTAGGTTTATATAAATGAGCAAAGATAACAACTACGACAACACGGCAGCTAAGCGTATGCGTAACAGAGAGCAGCGAATCAGAGACGCGGGATTATCAAACCTAAAAGTCGTGATGCACAAAGACGATGCAGAGGCGGTGCGTGAATTTGCAAAAAAGCTATTTGAAAAAAGGGGGGTTGAGTTTATATAAGTGCTTGACACCGTAAGCCCTTACGGTATTATTAAGACACATAAATAAGTATTCAAAGGATTCAAGTCATGGCATTAGCAACACCAAAAGATTTTAAGTTCGGCGCTCTATTGCAAAATGTCTCAACCGACCAAAAAGTTCGAGTGCTTAATAATGTTCGTGGCAATGAGTTTGATGCCACTAACGGATCAGGGTATGAAATAACTGTTCATTCTTGCGAGGCAAGCAATTATGAGCTAATTGAAGATGGATCAAATTTTAAGCCAAGCAAAGAATTTATGTCTTTAGTAAGAAGTTATTAGGGAAAAAAGATGATGCAGGCGTTCGCTGTGAGAGTTACCAATACAAATACGCTTAATTACAATACCGATGAGTATATGAGTCGTGGTGAGTTGGGCGTTTCAGCTACAGGCAGGTTGGTTCGTATATTTAGTTCTGCGATGCTGGAATCAAAAGAATTGGCTGAAAAATATAGCGCCAGCATTGGCGAACGTAGAAAGGCCAAAGGGGATGAAGATTTTGAGAGCGAAATTATTGAAATCTCAATGAACGACAAAGGATTCCCTGACCGTGTTAGATCCGACACCAATAAGGTTCAGATCAAGCTTTCCAAATCAAAAAAGTAATGCAGGGGAAAATCCCTAGTACCCCTATTTCTACCGGCTTATTTCGATTCAATTTATTCTTGTAGTATTCCGTCCAAAGAATGGCTCTTTCCGGACAAATCGCTCGAATGGCATTATTAACTGAGTTTTTTAGGATTTCAATGCGATCGCTCATATTACCTTCTCCGCCCGCTTAGCGGGCTGTGAAACTAAGATTAAATGACTATGAATTGACTATGACTATTAATATGAAGATAGGCCTACGAAGCTTAATCGCTGAGTGGCTCATGACTTATATTTCGGCTGAACCAAAGTAACCCTGCGGCCCCCGCTGTGGAGACAATCTCCAGAGCCAGTAAAAAATCTGCAGTGGCATTAGGCATACCATCAAGCAACAAACTTATTAATCGGCCAACAACCAGGCCGAAAGTGATTGAGAAAATCATCCAAAGTGCGGGTCGGCGCGCTGACGCGGCAATAGCACCCGTCAGCATGATTAAGGCAAAAGCTAGGTGCATTCCCCCATAGTTGGCTCGAATTTCATTCGTTGCGCTGATCGAAGTCGGCTGCAGTTCGATGGCAGTCATGGCTGCGACTGGGTCGTACAAGGTATTTAAACCGATCAGTAGAAACGCAATGGCTGACATACTCAAAAAAAGTCGACTTAAAAAGATCATTTTACTTCCACCATCTTAGAGTCTGTTTTGGCCGTCTCGACTTCTTCAGCGGCCGTATTTCCTGTCTGTTTTCCGTCCATCTGTACGGTTGTCCAGGTATGAATAGGTGTATGACCTGAACGCTCCCACTCCGGTGGCTTCCAAAGATGCTTTAGCCGCTCGGAAAGCTTGCCGGGTGCCATCACGTCTCGAATCATATCGACAAGTTCATGCAGGTTCATTACAAACCAGTTATAGCTTTTGATCTGTTTTACGATGCCGTATTCGGCCTTTTCTTTTTCTGCCTCATAGGTTGAAAAAATATGGTCGTAGATCATGATGACTCCGCCGAAGTTTTTATCAATATATTGTGGGTTACGTCCGTGGTGCACGCGGTGGTTAGACGGCGTATTTAGTGACCATTCCAACCACGGGTGCAACTTTGTAATGCTTTCGGTATGCACAAACCACTGGAATGCGAGGTTCAATCCTAATAAACCAAGAATTAGGTCGGGGCTAAAACCGATGAAAACAGCCGGTGCGAAGAATATCCAAGTGCCCACAATGCCATTAAGAATGCTTTGTCGCGCCGCCGTAGACATATTCATGATTTCGCCGCTGTGATGGGATACGTGTTGCGACCAAAACCAGCGCACTCTATGTGCTGTACGGTGATACCAGTAGTAACAAAATTCTTGAACAAAAAATGCCAGAATTATTGTGAGGGCATTCACAGGGATGGTATAGAGACGATGATCCCAGACGAAAATATAAACAGCTGCGACATAAACTATGTTCATAACCGCACCGAAGACGTAGTAACCACCGCCTAACGAAAAGTTGGCAAAAACCTCGGGAATATAAAATGCCTGCCCTTTTGTGGCTGCCCAGTTTCCGCTTTTAATTCTTCGATAGAGCCACTCAACAAGAAAGCCCAAAACAAAAATAGGGACCATTGGAATCAGGATCATCTCATTGAGCGTAGGTTCACGCCCGAACAGATCGGTCAGGGTTTCGGTGATAAAACTAAACAACTGCATATGAACTCACTCCTTTTGCGCCGTTATTATTAATATTCAGCGATTTAAAAACTGCAGTAATTATGACTCTGTCTCTTGATTGCGTCTTGACCGGAACGTATAGTATTTGACATTTTCAGTCAGGCATAACGAATGACCGCTGCGATTCAAGTTTCTTCCCAGATATTAAATATTCTGCTGCGTTATATTGACGAAGAAGGCATTGCTAACGCTGATTTTCGCTCTCGCATCGAAGCAGCAAAGTCTGTTGATCGCATCAGTATCGAGCATTGGTGGGGCTTACTGGAAGAGCTCGCGACACTTCACCCGATACCTGCGCTGGGTATCCAGATTGGTATGCGAGGCGAAATCCAAGATGCCGGTATTTTGGGATATCTGGCGGCTTCTTGTGATTCCCTAGTTGAAGCCGTTGCACGGTTGCAGCGCTTTGAACCACTGCTACAAAATTTGTCCCATTCTTGGGTGAAAATAAAACAAGACCATATCTATATCGGCTGGGAAGGCAGTGGTAATGAGTCAACTGTATTATCCAATGATGTGGTGGTATCAGGAACCCTGGCTTTTATCCGCAAGCTTATTGGTACTCAAACATTTACGCCGTTAGAAGTGGAGCTAGCGGGGATTCCTGTTGACGAGCAGAAAGAATATGAGAGATTATTAGGCTGCCCTGTGGTCATTACCGACGACGTATTGGCGATGAAGTTGCCATTAAGTATGCTGCAGCTATCGATTGATAACAGTAATCCTCAACTTAGATTGATTCTGGAGCAGCAAGCAGAATCGATACTGGCTACGTTGCCTAAACCGGATGAATTTCTTAAGGACATACAGCAGCACATACTGAATGGCTTAGAGGTTGGCCAACTCAGCATGAAGTGGCTGGCTGGGAAGTTAGGGATTTCTGAGAGCAGTCTTTATCGGAAGTTGAGTGAGCGTGGGCGCAGCTATCAAAACCTTTTGGATGAATTGAGATACCAGCTTGCAATTAGTTACATCAAAAACCCCGACTTGAGTTTGACTGAAATTAGTTTGATGCTGGGTTTTTCCGAGCACAGCGCGTTCACTCGAGCATTTAAAAAGTGGGTCGGGCAAACCCCACTTAAATATCGGAATAGTTTTTTGAAGGTAGATCGTAACAGCATTTCTTGAGTAGGTATGACTTTCTACCGAGGCTATTGGTCAGCGAGATCATGATTGCCTCTGACGATTGAACATTAAAATCAACATTAAACCGATACAAGACGGGCTTTAGCCAGTTTTCAGCGCTCTATTATTCTTCAGCTCTTCTGGCATATCTGTTTTAGAGAATATAAGGGGGTATACCGAGCCTGAGTTAACAAAAACAATAGGCTTATCTATCGGTCATTTTAATTGATTTTAAGGCTCGTATTATTATCAAACTTTCAATCAGGATCATTACAGCCTACTGACCCTTGTACCAAATTATAACGAGGCATTATTAACCTCAATTACCCTGCATAAGTTTTAGCCATTTAGCCAGATGAGGCAGCGCCAGTAATTTATCTCTTAAGTGGGGTACTAGGGATTTTCCCTCGTAAACGGACAAAAGCCTCTGTAGCCCCCGCCATTCCTGGCCTCCCGGATGGGGTTACTTCTCATTTTCTTACCGTTTTGGAGTATTTTGGCTAAAA
>MAAA01014562.1_pt1 | contig 12323 bp, 18 predicted proteins | sample 1115971 | NCBI WGS metagenome assembly MAAA01 (sample SAMN04961123, study PRJNA320927) | seawater metagenome | isolation source: sample BD02T6 sea water enriched with oil for 6 days | place: USA:Gulf of Mexico | collected 2013-07-27 | reverse complement strand
CAACCTGGCATACCTCGTACCCAGTCATGCCCTGTAATCGTTGGTCGAATGCCTGCTGCTTTGACTGCGCCTCAATATATACGGTGGCGCCATAGGCTGCGAATAGAACCAGGGGAGTGCCAGCAATTACGAATAGCCGGGACTTGCGGGTCTTAGGTGGGTTGTTCACGTTATCAATCCTTTGATTTGATTGGCCACAATAGCTCACTTTTACATTTTGGTTGTATTCTACTGGCTACACGTTCTGTACGTGAATGGCTTGTAGGCCACATATAATCCCCAGGCATAAAAAAACCCTCGATTGGAGGGCTTGTATGGTAGGAGCCAGGTCTATTTCCCTTATAGCATTTTCTCAAACTCTTCCATTTTTTTTTGGAAGGCTAAATCTTCTTCTTCAACAATTGGATTCAGGGGGTCATACTCGGTTCTTATTATGGTAACGTTCCATGGGGTGAAGCCATTTTCATCTGGCTCAAGGTCAGCAAGAAAACCTTTCACGCCCGAAGGGGGCATCTCCTCAGGAACTGGTTTTCCAACTTTAACCGCCAAATTTTCTGCAGAAAAGACTTGGGGTCCTGACTTCTTCGTACCTTTCGGAAACGCAGTTAGCAATGTAGCCAAATCACTCCGAGCTACAGCGCAGTACTCCGTCAAACCATCTGAAGCTACCTTTGAGAGTCGCTTTAATGCTGCTTTGAATTCAGCTGATTCTGTAACATAGTTCATTGTATCTACGCTCTATTTTAATATTGGCAACTTTATTCAGATACTACAACAATAACTCGCCTATATGTCTAGCCACCATTTACCCTACTCCTGATTATCTTCCAAAAAATCCAAAAGTGGGCCTTTGAACTCATAAAAAAATACCCTTCTTTAAAATGAACCTTCTTCCAGACTGGCCTTCCGTGTAGCAATGCAGCCAAAATAATGTGCTGGATGGTGACCGGCGCCACGTATTTACGATCATGAGCAGCCAAGCGAATTTATTACCCAATTTCCCTGAACAAAAAAAGCCCCCGCATTTTACAGCTAGGGCTCTCGTTGTTTGTTAAAACTTTGAAGGCACATAACCAGCTCAATATAGACCTTTGAACAACCTCTTTTAAATTAACGATACCTGTATTCATATCCTTCCAACTATTTGTTGGCTCAGATAAGCTGGCTGTTGTACGGTTAGTGGGGCATAAAACCACACGCATGATAGATGAGCACTATTCACACTACATGCCCAGTAGGGCCGACGATGCAATGAACCAGTTGTAGGAACCAGAATATAGGTTCTAGGTTCTAGCACCTTGTCCAATACCGCTTCCCTTCAGACACCATGTTATACCTAGAAGTACCTATAGTTGATGCCTAGCTTTACATAATAAGCATTGTATAGTTAGGTCGATAATTCAGACTTTACTCTCTGATATTTTTCAAGAGTCATACTTTTGATATTCCCCCAATACTTCAACAGTTCTTTTCGATTCGCTTTATTATGATTTAAAACTTTTGGCTTCTTAGCCCCTATGAATACTTCCGTGACATCTTTGTTATATGTGTAATATCTCAATTTAGGGGAAGAGTTTAAAGTAAAATCTATTGCCACCACTATAGACTCAAATTTATTTACATTAATTTTTTCTCGTAAATCACCTGCGCTTATTTTACCAAGGTATACTCGTTTTATTACTTCGCCAATAGACATTATACTCATTGCAATCTGACCGATAGACGTCCCTTGATACAGTTCCTCGGAAAACCTTAATTGATGCGAGACATAGTCGAAATCCAATGCCTGTTCATTAAGTACGCCAGGGGGAACAATAGAGTCAGAGGTGGATATTTGTTTCGGTTTGTTATTTTTTGCCAGTATTATTATATCCATTTCCGGCAGTGGATGTTTGATGGTGTCAAACTTATCCAATTCTTTAAACCGCTGCAGCGTACTATCATTATCGCTAACAACCGTACATTTAATATCATGCTCTGGAAAAATTCTTTTCAGAAAAGAAATCTTACGCAAGCATGATTTTTCATGACTTTTTCTAACGTTAAACAATTTGGAAAGAAAACACTCGTAAAACACTATTGAGTTAGAGGAATAGTTTATTGCATCAAATTCAAATAACGGAATACCTCGACTGCAATAGACAAGTCCTCCGGTTTTATCAGCATGAAAGCCGGTGTCTATTTGTTTTGGCTTAATATAGGGATGTTTAGCTACTAATTTAAAGTCACTGCATCTAGAGCTTCTCTTTAACCACTCGTAGAATGATGCCTCATATACTTGCCCCATGAAACTTCCCTTAGAAGCTGTGCATTCTCGGTTTTTCAAAAATCTATTTTTATGGGTATAGATATACGATTCTAGCGACATTATTATATTAACTCTTCGGTATAAGAGGGTTTTCTATGTTAAGCCATGTGACACCTCCGTGTTAGACCTAAATCTAACTATAGATGATGTCTACTTTCCGCGGGCAACTCTAAACGATAACGCCTTACTAAGCGGCGAAAAATTGTTGGCTATAACTAACGAGAAACGAGCAAAATCTTACTGTTTATTTTGCCGCTTGAACAACTTATTAGGAATCTTTTATGCACAGAAATTTCGTAACTAAATCCCAGCGATCTTCATAGTTTGCTAGATCAGGGATTGTTTTCAAGTTTACCTTACCCCAATCAGCACTTCTTGGAGCGTTTTGAATAACGGCAACAGGAAAAACATAATATTTAGGCGGTAACACTTCTTTTTTACCATCTTTAGAGCCGCGATTTAATAAAACTACTACTACAAAATCACAGTCAAAATTCTTGATTGGGAAACCGCTTGCACCTGTACGCCAACGACTTTTTACCTGTACCATTGCTGATTTATTTGACTCAGGGTTTGTTGCAACTAAATCATAACCAGGCATATTAGCGTAAGTTTTGTAGCTTTCGATTCTATTTAATAAAAGCTGCCCTAAAGCTAAAGATTCTGCGCCCTCTGCTTCTAAACGAGTATCAAGACGTGCCATATATCTCCTAAATGCCTAACAGTCTATTATACGTCGCCATAATGTCTTCTCGGCGGCACATTTTCAGAACGTGTTTGCCGGTCCATGTTTTTAAAGCCCATCATCATGAAGCCTACAGCCTAAAGGGTCAATAAATGTATCTTTTTTTAAGTCGCAACCCAACTTGTCTTGTAACATAACCCATGAATACTAATTGCTTTTTATCACCAAAACCTTTTATCAGTTATCGACGTGTTTTAACTTTTTCCGGCTTTTACACCCTGCCGACGTGTATCACTTGATTTACAGTCTAAATGACGCTTTATCTGGGCGTTATCATTGCAAAGCGTCTTCTTTCTCTGGGAGGGGTGGGATGCATATAGCTCATACACCTACCAAACCCCGGCACCTTAAAATACCGAACCACATAAAGCCGTTTCATATGCCGGATAAAACACCTGATCCAAACTCGCCTGCTTCTGAAACGATTGATACACAATGGGCTCGAGGGTCTCGTTTTGTTTTGTGCGTTGAAGGGAAATTAATATGAAAACTAACTAGTTATTATTCGACATGATCGCAAAATACCCATCCACTAGGCCCACGGTAACATCTCCAAACTTAAATGAGTTTTGCCCCTCTGTTACTTCTAAAATTTGTCGGGCATGATCAAGAATCATCACCTTTAATTCGTCTTCTCTTATGTGAAGGTGTAAAATATTATATGAACTCTCTAATATAAAGTCCTTGTGCGCTTCTTCCAGCGCTAAACAATATGGGTCTTTTTTAGTACTCCCTCCATATTCCCCAACTCCCAATAGAGCCGCTATTAAGTTCTTAAAATAATTATACATACATAAACCTCATAATTAATTTTCTGTTACATCCAAGGCATAAGAAACCACATAAGAAAGATCACAGATCTGGGTACTAGGGACAAATACAGGCACGCACCTGAAGTTAGCTCACGGCTCAAGCCATGACATTATTCCCCGGATCTATAAAAAGTTTACCTTGGCGTCACTTAACATGGTAAAGGCCGCGTGATATTTCCGAAGCCGCTCTAAGTCTTTATCTCGAACGCCTTTCAATCTAGTTATGTCTGAATTGTGCTCTAGGTCTTTTCTTTTAACCCGTATCGCATCATGGTTAGTGCAAATCTTCGGAATATAGTCTTCAAGATAATCCTCCGAATCATCATGGGTAAGCAATACCAGCGCAGCTAATACCCGATCAGAAAAACCTTCAGATACTAAGTCGTCAAACGTATAGCTACTATCCTCTACGACATCGTGCAACACTGCGATTACTGCTAACTGAACATCAAACATTAGCTGATTCATAAGATGCAAAGGGTGCAGGATATATGGCTTTCCGCCTTTATCGAACTGCCCCTCGTGAGCCAGGGTAGCAATTGAAATCGCTTTTGCTAGCTCCTCATATTCAGTCATATTTATTCCCCTGTCCTTAATTTATCCGCAAAACTCTGTAGTAAGACCACAACACCTTGGCCCATGTACTCGGCCTTGTAATCAGCTATGGCCGCCTCTACAGCTTCGGCTTTGATCCGCCCAAATGTATTACGCCAGTTATCAGAGTTAAAGTTTTTGGCCATGTTTCGAATCATGCAAATCTGGCTAAAGTGCTGCGTAACGGCGGAAGGGTCAGCTGCAACACCTTGAATTTCAGCTAGACATAATTGCTGGCTATCAACCTGAGCCTTTAGAGCTTCAATCTCACTGGCCGCCTCTAGCAATATATCACTGCCCAGACTTCGCTGAACGCTATGGGTGTTAGCTTTTTTAAGCCGCTCAACTAGGTCTGACATTTATTTATTCCCCTGTACCAAATTAACCACCCATCAATAAACCTGATGAGTAACCATCTTGATACCATCTATTTGAGAATGCGATTAAAGTTTCAGCATCCTTCTTGCTCCTAACAAATTCTGGAAGCTTTTCTACCTGACTCATCCGAAAAATACCAGCTTCCCTCAACCTCAACAATGAAACCATTGATCCAACCAGGCCGCGTAAAACCATTCTGATTTAACTCGAAGAAAGAAACTGCAGGGCAAGAATAAACTGCATCTCTTATTTTTTTGTTTCTGTCATCATTTATTCCCCTACTTTATCTCCGCTAACCGTATAGCCTCTGCACTCGTCACGAATAAAACCTAAGTGACTTTGAAGCCATTTGGCTTCCTTGGTACCTAAACAATTTAGGCTCTCAATCGCTTTTTCTGCTACATCAGATATAGACACTGAGTCATATCCTGCCTTTTCCAGAGCTGTAGGGCCTAGGTATTCTGAATAAACCGACATTTTACTCTCCGCTCAATATTTTTGATTATTCATTTAGATTCAGGGTTTCCCCCCCATCTTACTTGAGCATAAAAAACCATCCTATCTGGAGGGCTTAATTTATCTAATCAGGGTCTATTCCCTGAAGTCTATTTAGGTTCGATATCGATGCATTATAGTGAGGGCACTGCGTATACATTAATCAAACATAAGTAGCTCAATAACCCTCGATTTAAGTCCTATTAGGTAACGATCTAGACTTCAGAGCAGCTAAGCTAGGCCTGAACTCTTCCTTATTTGGAAGATTAATTTTACTACCGTTAAATGACTCATATAGTGTTTCACTCAATGACGAACAAACTACAACTTCATATTGTTGATTAATACCAATCAAGCCCAAATCAAACAATGTATGTATATCAGCCCTTAATAGCAAACCATTTGTTATGTGGTGTGTAGACTCGCCCATGTAAGGAAATATATGAGCCGCTTCTAAAACTGAAGGCAACTTTGTTCCCGTAATAACACAACATTCCCCGTAGACATCCAACAACTTACTACGAAAAGCTGGCTGCCCTCTACGCAAAGAAATATTACCAGAAACCTTCACCTTCACTTTCTCTGCGTCTTCTGGTGAAAATGTATCTAGGTGAAATTCAGTCTCGACTTTAGAGGGAGTATCCAAATCCAATCCTTCAGTATCACCAATTAAAACTTCTCCATTAAAAATTTTATCCTGATGAGCCTCAATATCACTTTCAGAAATGACACAGCTTATAATACGAGCTGTTAAACATGATACTAATTGTGAAACAGACTCTGGGTCACGTAGGTCTATAGCTATTCCATAATAAATTTTGCTTACTCCATTTCGCTGCCTTTTATCAAATTCAGTCAAACTTGCTGCATGGTAGAACTTTTCTAAATTTGGCTTAACTCCTGAATAAACTTCAGATAATTCCTGAATTAATGTCCTGTATTCAGAATGAATAACAAGCGGTTCTTTTGACACATAAGTAATTTTAGTATTACCACTTGGATTTTTTAAGTAAATTGGAAACTTTAATCCCTCCAGTGTGAACTTTTTTGTTTTGATACTATTCGACTCTTCAATACAACCAAGAGAAATAAGAGCCTTTTCTATTTCTAACGAATTCATATATTTCTAATTTCCAAATAACATAACTTAAGAACCTATCCCTCTAAATTAAAGGACTCACCATTAAGGTCCGATACTGGCCAGATTACGATTCAATTTAATTGTCGAATAATTTCCCTGAATTAGTACAATAGATTTATGCTTCTCACACACCCTCTATCCCCCTGAGTGTTATTCGCTGTAGTTCACGCGGGCTTTCAATAGTTCACCAGCTGCATAGAGATGCTCTGTTATCTCTATGCAATTGGGGCTGCCCGGCTGCATTGCTGTATCTTTATTCATCTCGGTTCCGACATAATTCAACTTACGGCAGCCTTCTAATAACTTTTTCCCAGTAGGAAACCCCATGATAAAGCCAACAATACTATAGAACGGAATGGCTTCTTTCTTAGATAATAGAGTTGAAATGATTATTCTTAAATCATGCTGTAACTCAGAGTTGGCAGTGCCATTAACTATTATCCTATGGTAGAGCAAACCAAAAGCACTTAGACTACCTAGTGACTCTTTGAAGGAGGCAATAGGTTCGAGCACTAGTTTCAAAATAAATTGACTCAGTACAAAGACTAAAACCCCGGCCATCACGGTTAAATATATAGGGTTGTCCATATTTCACTCTTCCTTTTCTATGATTTTCGGCGTCTTCATGCTGCACAAAATTGATATACCCTGCCGGCTTACGGCTCTTGTACTCACCACAGCCCACATCGCCCAAGAACGGTACTCTTTGGCCAATCATACCCGAATACCATCTCTGTGCGTCAGGGCACTGTTTAATGGGTAGCTCACCTATATTCCCTGGGCATTAAAAAAACCTCAACGTGAGGGCTTGGTGTGGGCAGAGCTGGGTCTATTCCCCTAAGTGTGTAAGTATCAACCTGCTAACTACCTTTTTTACTTCTTATTGATTTTAAGTGTACCTCAAAATCACTATAAGTACGCCAACCTAGAAATTTTACGACCTCGAATGCAAAATTATTTTGAGAGCATGGATCCCATGCGTTCCCATCACCTCTTATAGTGTCTAGTTTGGCAAATAAATTTACTACATTCACTGATATCTCTTTAGGATTCTCATAGTGGATGCTTTGATTACGACCTTCAAAAATTATATCTTTGATTAAAACTCCTTCGATATCATCACCATCAGGAGCATTTTTTGGCTTCCCATATTTCAGAGAAATACACTGTTTCGCAATCTGCAAAAGTGCTCCAGAAAGCGCGGATATTGAAGCAGACTTAGCCTTTAAACTTTCCGATACTTCACTAACCTTGTTTAAAAGCTCTGCTCTAGGTTTAGCTACACCTTCGTGATTTATAGACATTTGTGCGTGATAGTAATTAGCTGCGGGATGAAATTCGTAGTCTAAGAACTTTTGATACGTAACAGCAAGCGCAGCATTCAACTTTATTAGCTTATAATCTAGTTTTTCCAAATTGTCGAAATCAGTCCAAATTAACTCAATAAGCGAGGCAGCTGCATATTCTGTTTCTTTTATATATCTTTTCATATGCTCAATGATTGTTAGTAGTTTACGCTTTAATGCTGAGTACTCTCGCGCTGCCATTTCTGATATCAGCTAGCATCTCTAAGTTCTTATTTTGGAAAGGATTTTAGGCGAGGCTCAAAATTCATTCCGAGCAAAGCGAGGGGGTCCTGTTATTTGGAAAATATCAAAATAACAGGGTTCCTACGATTTTTTGGCTCAAACACCTATGTGCCTGACTTTTCTCGCTTTATTTTGTGCTTGGCAGTGTAAAACGAGCAAGGATCAAAATCAATTCACATATAATCAAGTAAAAACTACCAATACACGCTCTATACTTAAAATATATTGGTGTGCACAGGTTAAGTAGCCCATATTCCCTGGGCATAAAAAAACCCTCAATTAGAGGGCTTGATATGGCAAGAATTAGGTCGATACCTGTGGTAATAAATTATATTTAGAAGCTATGTATCGTTATACTTTTTAATATCAAATCTAGGGCAATCGCCCGTCGCACCCGCATTTACGTAATGAACTCCATTTTCTGTCTTGTTATCCCTCCAACCACAAAGCACAATACTTCCTAACTGCGATATCATTCCATATTTGAAATACCTAGATCTTTTATTTACTGCAGGCCAATTTTGATCTAAACCTAAACATGTGAATATTAATTATTTTGCGCCATTGTGAGCAATAATTTCAGTTTTCTTGATATAACTAAGGCTCTCACAGTAGGACACTGCTATCGCGCCTCTAAACCTAGTAACGCCTCCTGACTGTATATATTCATAAAGACTGTTTTTATCCAACAGGTTTTCCAGAACTATCTCCACTGAATTTTCGACTTCCTTATCTGACTCATTTGTAGAGTGATTTACTACAATCACAATAAATATTAGCACCCATATTACATACTTCATTCTATTCCCCGAAGTAACGCCCAGCATAACGGGCGAAGAACGCAGCACATATTCCATGATCAATATTACCGGAATACAAAGACAGGTGGCTACCCCCATCGCCATGAAGTTCCCCCTGGAAGTCAAAATAAACCCCCGAACTAAAGGTACCGGTCTACCCTGTTGCTGCGATAGCGGCCAACATCACTAACTTTGAACAAAAAGTAATACCATACCATCGAGATGATAGAGCATCAGTCATACTTAGGGTTATGGAGTATCTATTACGCCTGCAGTTATTAGGTTGGAGCGGCTTTGGGTTTTACATGTCAAAACAGTGTGATGAGGGGAGAACATCTTGAATTCCGGCTATCTGGTAGAAGTTAAGCAATATATGGCTAAGGCGAGACCCCTTAGCCTTGAAACAGCGTCCTATATAAAATCACCAGAATTAAAATCAAGCGTACGTGTACGACCCTCAATTATGGTAAATGTTTTAATTTTTGAACTTAGCCCATTTGCAGCCGTCGCATAAACTGTAATCTCACCTGCTGGCAATAAAAGAGATATCACTCCAGCATCGCCATATTCCGCTGCACCATCATACAAGCTTGTCCTTATGTTTGCTGAACCTACGTATTCATCGTTAACATAAACATTAATTGCGGGAAGAGCCGTGTATAAGAAGATATCTTCCAAAGTAACAATTAACTTACCCATGGGGATTTCGTTGAACTGATAAGTACCTGTATAACGACCTACTTTCCCATTATCAAATTCTACAAGATAACGAAACGTACCCTCTGTTCCTTGCTCATTACTTGCGGTTAAGTTTATGGTTTCCTTCGCGTCATCGTAATCGATTACAAACGCACCCTCTGAACCGGATACCGTATAACTCCACGTAGTACTGTTTATCTCGTTTTTACCCTTACCATATATCGTATTCTCACTTATGAACGTAACTTCTAAAGTTTCTCCTGAATCTAGGGGTGATAATCCTGAGTCTACTTCAACAGTTTCAATTGTTCCAACCCAAGTTAGCCCTATCAGTGATTCCGGTGCAGTATAACCTGAAGTATTACTATCATCTTCAGGTAGACACCCTGCTAGGCTTAAAGAAAAAAGACAACATAATACGAGCAGAAATTTATTCATGAGAACCTATATTTTAATTGAAAAAAGAAGTTATAAATAACTACTACATGCAACTGTATACTATCCATCTCGTCAAACTTTTGGCATTTAAAGTGCCATGCTTGACCTATTTCTAATTATGACAGTCTAGATATAACGTCATAAACCTTAGCCAATTTAAGCCAATCCAAGGGCTGTTAGGTTGCCAGCGACTTTCATTCAAATAACCAAGTCGATGTATAGAAATATTAGTATGGTTCATAGGAGAATAATTGATAGAAATGGCTTATTCTAGCCAGTTCTATCTGCATTTATGTCTATGAATGGCACGGACAAGGGGCTGATCTCTAACAAAACTTAGAAAAGCAGCCATAAAAAAAACCCTTACGGAGGCTCTGTACTGTCGAGAAAGGATTCTTTCTAAGCCCTCACTCATTTATAAAATGGCAACTAGTAGCTATATTTACTCACCATCTACCAAAAAAAACTTCAACATATCTTTGCGTTAACAGCCATCCGCACTGCTTTGAACCTTACATATCTCATCGATTTCAAGCGCCCAATACAAATCTATGACGCTTGAATCGCCAGTTCCGAGATCGTAAGACGGTGAGGCACCATCCAGATCAAGCACTATTTCAATGGTTACCTGATATGCAGCGGATAAAAGCATCGCCTTTTGATTATTCATGAGTCACCCCTACCATCCAAGATTTTTGGCGCGCTCTAGAATGCTTTTGCTAACCTCACGGCGCCGCTTCTTATTATGGTAGCACCTGACACAAGTGGCATTGCTCAAATAGAGGCCATGAGGGCAGCGGCCATCCTTATCTGGCGCTTGATTCCCCTCATAGCCACCCATATGCCCCTGGCATAAAAAAACCCTCAACTTGAGGGCTTGGTATGTTCAGAACTGGATCTATTCCCCCTATGTGGTTTTGGAGATGGAAAATTTAAAAAGCCTCAATGATTGACGGTTAGCGCTCTATTTATTTGTTATAACTTTGCATGTACCTAACCCGGGAAAAACAGCCTACTGAGCATGCTCACAAGTACATGTACAGGATTGCTAAAATAACTGGAGTTACAGCCCCAGCTTCGCGTTTCTTTTTATGCGTTCATACTTCTCAACTGTCGGGAAATGAGAGAAGGCGATTGACTGCTGAGCGCCACAATTTAGATCAATGCGGGTATGTTTATTGAAGTACAACGCTGCAGTGTTTCCATTAAACATAGTTCTTAAGCGCAGATGCCCTGACTCACGATTTTGCAGCTGATACCATTGTTGTAAAAATCGAATATCTGATGTCCAAATATGGGGCATTATATTCATTGCAACATCGCTACCAATTAGGGTATTTGCCTTTATTGCTTTTATATCCCTTGCAAGATTATTGGGGTGGAATAAGTACCCCCATTTTATGTCACTCTTTTCAAGTGCCGATACCCGAGTGATAATTTCCTGCTCTGCGTCTTTAATCGAATCCCCACCGATGGGCCCATACACCTCGAATAAACTCTTGAGACCGTACATAGATAACAGGCTTGCTCTGTACATACTTAATTGATAATCAATTAAGGAGAACGTGTAGCATATTTGATCGTTAAGTTTTGCAAGTATTTTAACTAAGTGACCGTTGTAATATGCGTAATAGAAGGTCGGCTGTGTGTGCGGGAAAAATTTCTGTTCGACGGGGTCTTTGGCCATTCTATAAACCTCAGTACCGGGTAAATTTACGTCCTGTACCACTTTGTACATACCATTCCTTGGTTTTTCACCAAACTGCATACCGTAAAATCTGAAATGATGCGGATTATCATAAGGCGCAATCCGTTCGGCCGACTTTTCCGATAAGTGAAAACCAGAACATCCAGCTAGAATCAGCGTAAGTAAAATCCATGTAATTAAGTTTCTAATCATTATAACTCCGCGGTGTAGCTTGTATTATTGAGCATGGTAAGGGAGTTAATATACATGTATAGAGTGCGGAAAAGGGTATTTCAGGTCAATTCGATTAGAATCGCTTGGTTTCCCCTCATGGTGGCGGCCAGTGCCTATTTTCTTATATCGCTAATTTGATGTAAGACCACAATATTTTAAGCACCATATTTATTCCCCTATCCATATTCCCCTAATCCTTATAAGAAGTTAATCTTGGCGTCACCAAGCATTAAAAATGCTGAGTGGTACTTTTTTATGCGCTCTAAATCTTTATCCCTGACACCTTTCAACCTGGTTATATCGGTATTGTGCTCTAGGTCTTTCCTCTTAACCCGAATGGCATCGTGGTTAGTGCATATCTTCGGAATATAATCCTCAAGATAGCCATCAGAATCATCATGGG
>MAAA01014321.1_pt1 | contig 12349 bp, 9 predicted proteins | sample 1115971 | NCBI WGS metagenome assembly MAAA01 (sample SAMN04961123, study PRJNA320927) | seawater metagenome | isolation source: sample BD02T6 sea water enriched with oil for 6 days | place: USA:Gulf of Mexico | collected 2013-07-27 | reverse complement strand
TGGCCACGTAGGGCTGGGCATGTACCAAGTGTTTAATATTGTTAATCAATTGCTGCAAGGCTCTATTGAGGTGAATGAAAGCCCTGTGGGCATTAAGCTGGCATTACAATTCCCATCTCGATTAGATGCCCCTAACTCTCATACCTAAACGTGCACGCCTAAATAACACCCTTAAGTTATTTCTGGCTGCCAGTTAAGAATTAATCAAACAGCCCTAAGCAAAAAAACACACATTTAAAGACGTAAATGTGGGTTTTTTAGTAATAAAGGGAAAGCCAGTGCAAACCAATAGATAACCTTGTTGCTAGACATCAAGCCTTCAGATCAGAATGCTCTTGAGAGTGCTTATCTTCAATAAAAAATTGATAACGGTGGCGGTTAATAATATGGCCATCAAAAAAAATGCGATGGCCATTCCGTATTTAATGACCTAGAACATCAGTGGGATGTTTCTTAGCTATCTTTGCAGCCTTCTTTTCTTTTGCGGTTAAAAGAGGCTTCTTTTTAGCATTTCTTTTACTGTCTTGTCCTTTGCTCATAATATTTTCACCCATTGTAACGTCATAAACCTAAGGCCGTTTAAGCCAACCTAAGGGCGGTTGTTACCAGCGACTTCATTCAAACAGCCAAGTCAATGTGTAACTATATTAGTATGGTTCATAGGCGAACAATTGATAGCAATGGCTTATATCAGCTAGTTCTATCAGTATTAATGTCGATTAATGACATATACAAGACAGTGCGCGGACAAGGGGGAGTATCAACCTGCCCCGGGGCCCTGCTGGTCTATACTTATTATCCACCATTATCCACATTAAGCGGGGTGTCCAACACATGCTTAGATATTCTGTATTTAAGCAACTCACTGCCGGTGTCTTGCTGATATTGCTTTGCGGACACTCCTTTGCTGATGCCATGGAGCAGCCAGTCAAAATCCAAAAAATTAGAGTAGCCATGGGCAATTTTGAACCCTTCTACATCTCAGCCGGTGAAACCGGGGTTTTTACCGACCTGATCAAAGCTGTGTTTTACAAGATGCCTGGGCATGAGCCAAAATTCCTGTTCGGGCGCTCCAACAAGCGCCTATGGCATGAATTCAGGGTAGGCGAGATAGATGCTGTGTCGAACCTGATTGATTCGGAACCCCTAGAAGCTTGCCGCTCAGATAAAATTTTCCGGTTTCGCGATATGGCCATCACCCGCAAGCGTGACCATCTCAGCATAAAGCAGATAGCCGACCTGGCTGGTAAACGCATAGTGACATATCAAGGGGCCAAGGGCTTCCATGGGGAAGCACTTGCAAATGCCATCAATGAGCAACATTACCGGGAGCTACCCCAGCAAAACTGGCAGGCCAAAGCTCTTTTCAATCACGAGGCTGATGTGAGTATTGGCGACATATTCATTTTTTTGCACAGTCTCAACAAATTGCAATACCTTGGGGTTATCCCGGATGACTTCAGCTACCATGATATTTTTCCTGCCATCTATGCACGCATGGGTTTTCGAGACGCACAGCTATGTCGATTATTTAATGTCGCGCTGAAAAAAATCCGAGACCAAAATAATATAGACTATCATAGTTAGAAATAATGTTTATCGGCGCCTCAGTCATCGGCCGCTGTGCAGCAACGAGCCTTTAATTTTTCTCAGCAGTACACGGCTTTCAAAGGGTTTGCTTATAAAGTCATTCATGCCTGCTTGCATGCACTTGTCTTTGGTTTCCTGTAAAGAGCTGGCAGTTAAGGCAATAATGGGAATGCTTTTCGCGTTATGATGAGCGCAGTTACGAATAGCCTTCGTTGCCTGGAAACCGTCCATCACCGGCATTAAGCAGTCCATTAATATAATATCGAATTCCCCCTGTTTAAATGCCGCAACCGCTTGCTGGCCATCCATGGCCGGCTCCACAAAAAATCCCTCATCTTGTAAAATTTCCTGTGCAATTTCCAGATTAATGGCGGTATCTTCCACCAACAGCACTCGGGGTTTATTTTTTTCGCGATAAAAGGCACCCGCGGCCCATTGTTTATCCAGCTCGTCGGCTTCGTCCACCGCCACCCATTCTTTTTTGGCCAGGGTGAGTTCTACGGTGAAGCAAGAACCCACTCCAAGTTCACCACTAGCATAGATACGGCCCGACATTTTCTCGCATATTTTTTTGCAAATGGCCAAACCTAACCCGGTGCCACCAAAGTCTCGTGTGGTGGTGGAATCAGCTTGGGTGAATTCCTCAAACAAATGCTTGGCTTTATCATCCGAGATGCCTATACCAGTATCGATCACCGCCAGAGAAAGTGTCACCTTTTTTTCGGTTTGCTTAAGTATTGCCAACTCAATAGTGATCGCTCCCTGTTTGGTAAACTTTATGGCATTGCCTAATAGATTAATAATTACCTGTGTTAAGCGCACTTCATCGGCTTCTATATATAGCTGTTGAAGCTTTGCTTTGTTATCAAACGTAAACCCCAGAGATTTTTCTTTATATTGAATTTTGAACAGAGTCATACAGTTATTAATCATTGCCAGTAGGTCAAATATCGACTCGTTTAGCTCCATCTTGCCCGATTCAATTTTAGAAAAATCTAATACATCGTTAATAATCGTCAGCAGTTGTGCACCGGACATATGAATAGTTTGGGTATAATGTTTTTGTTTATGGGTTAGTTGAGTGCTATTTAAAAGCTCACTCATGCCAATAATGCCATTAAGCGGGGTGCGAATTTCATGAGTCATAGTAGCCAAGAACTCACTCTTGGCTTTAGCTGATAACTCTGATTTTTCTTTTTCTAATTCCAGATTGTGTTGATAGCGCCCAAGAGAAATCATTAAACTATTGTATTGCTTAACCAACTCACCAATTTCGTCATTGGAGTGCTCTGGTACCGCTACGGCTTTTAATTGGTGTTCACTGTCAGATATGGCCTTAATGAAGCGTTTTATGGGGTATACCACCACACTATTGGCGGCCAGAAAAAACAGTAACATAGAGAAACTAAACAGTATTAACATAAACACCAATAAATAATTAAAAAACGGGTCTAGCCAATCGGCTATCACCTGACTGTTAAGCAATAAAAATAACGTGACTTTATTAATGGAGCGGCGGTCCTTGGATACTAGGCTAAAGTGATAACTGTAAGAAAAAGTATTATCATTTAATAAGATAAACTCATTTTTAATGTTTTTTATCGATTTTAATAGCCGCTGCTGCAACACCACATCCTTTATGCTAGATATTTTTTTATTTTTATACTGGTGTTTGTTTGCAGTAATAATTCTGCTAGATGAGGTTTCAATGAGGTAAATTTCTTCAATGTCCTTATAAGACCCCAAAGAGTCCACAATACCAAAGATGGACAATTTGGTAGCACTGCGCTCAATGGAGGAGGCGACAATCTCGGCCAACTCTATTGCTCGTTGCTGACTCTTTTGCTCACGCATCTCTATCGAGAGAAAATGAAACGTCAACAAAAAAGCCAACACCGAGCCCAATAGCACACAGGTGAGTGGAATAATGAGCTTAAGGGATATGGACCTGTCTACTCTGCCTCCAAAGACGTTCATGGTTACCTTAAAATAACCGGCGTAATGAGTTCGTTTATATTGTCACAGGAAAAATCAATAGAGTTGGCCGATTTAAGTGTCAGGCAAACTTGATTAATATTGTTGCTTAAACTCACCGACGCCATACTTATTTGGCTCTCTTTTGAACTGAGTAATTTAAGGCCACTTAAGGCATCTTCAAATTCGGCTGCCGATATGCCTTCTCTATCGGCCATGATTTTATAGGCATCCTCTTTGTGGGTGCGTGCATATTCCAGGGCTCTATCCCAAACCTTTACAAACTTGGCGGTCCAATTTGGGTTTCGGTTAATAAAGTCAGTGCGAATGGCAATAGAATCAATCACATCACCGGGCAGCTCTGTGGTGTTTAAAATTTCGATAAATTGGCTGTGTTTTTGAATGGCGGTGGAAAAGGGGGGGTAAGTGACCACCGCATCAATTTCTTTATTTAACAAGGCGCCTTCTGCGGCGAGCTGCTCTACGTTTAAAATTTCAACATCACTGAGTGTTAAATCATATTTAGCCAGGGCAAGGGCCAATATATACATGCCCAAGGAACCAATTTCGGCCCCGACTCGTTTACCTTTTAAGTCTTTCATATTTTTAATGCTGTCATGGGACAAGATGATGTCGCCACCATAGGAGTAATCTGGAATATGCACGATGGAAAGCGGCTCTTGGGTATTGCCGGCAGCATGAACCGCCTCAATAATCGTGCTGGCCATACCGTCGGCTCGACCTTGAATATATACCCGCTGAACATCTGCCAGAGATGCCATCTCAATAAGCTCTACATTAAGCCCTTCATCTGCAAAATAGCCCTTGGCTTTCGCCAGATGCAAAAATTCGTATCCAGGCCAGGGATTGATGGCAATGCGTGCCACCTCCTGGTTTGAGTTACTACATCCACTCATCCACAAGGGCACAGTCAGTAGTAATGAAAGAAAGAAGGGTACAGAGAGGTGTTTCATGGGGTTTTCCTAGATCAATCATTGTCAGTTTAAGGCTAGTTTATGCAGGCTAAAAGTCGAACTCATAGCACGGTTTGCCTGATCCCGCACCGCGCATTTTTAAAGTTTTACCCTGCTTTTTATCGTTGGCTGCAGTTTAATGAAGAGCCTAATCGGGGGGGCGTGACATGTAATATCGGTGGTGGCCAGTATATTAATTATTCAGCTTTTACTGGGCTTAGTGAGGTGCTTAAAACCACGCAAGCATGCCCTTAAGCGCCTGAAGTTTAAAGTTTTGATCGAGTGATGAAATTGTGAGGGTTTTAGGGGGTTGGAAACACAGCGCGAGAGTCCGGTTTAATGGGATGACTGGGCCCCGCCTTAAACTAGTTTGAAGGTGAAAACCCCACAAAAAGCGAATCACCATAAATATTCCTTGCCAAAGAATCAGCTGGTAAATTGGCCCATTTGGGCTACTTTTAAAGCAAGCACTTAAACGATACTAAAACTATGCTCCGGTATCTTCCGCTACTATTTTGTGTGCTCTCAATTAATCTGAACGCATTAGAATGTACATCTATTCGAGCAAACGGGCCTAACGGTTGGGGGGCTATCTCGCAGCGGAATGAAAATGGCGCCCTATCTGGCATAGCGGTGGAGGTGGCAGAAAAAGTATTCTCGCAATTAGCTGTGAAATTGAAACTTGGTGATATATTACCTTGGAAAAGGCAGCAATATTATCTTGAAACGGGTGAGATCGATCTTGTAATAGCGGCTTATTATAATGATGATCGAGCCAAAATATTTTCCTATTCAGATCCCTACCATACTGATGACATTCGTGTTTTTGTGCATAAGGATCGTTTATTTGACTTTAAAAACTTACACAGCCTCAAGGGTAAGTTGGGCCTACGTCCCCTGGGTGGCACCTATGGTAATCAATTTGATAAATTTGCAGTCGATCATTTAAATATCGAAGAATATTTTTATACTGAATATGGTATGAAACGTTTGCACAGCAAACGGGTGGATTTTTTAGTGTTGGCTTTGCTTGATGGCTTGCTCACCGCAAAAAAATATGGTATTTCCGCTAACATTGTTCCTTTACCTAAAAATGTAACTCAGCTGCCCATTCATTTTTTACTCTCTAATAAATCCCCCTGTATAAAGCTGCTGGAAAGAATAAACCATATTCTCACTGAACTGAAAGCCAGCCATTTTATTAAAAATCTAGAAAAAAAATATTTGCGCCAATTAAACGAATTTTAACTATGACAAAACTGATTAGTTTTGATAATAGTAGTTAAGATGAGAGGGGGGGATATTAACCTGTAGACACCAGTGTAAGTTCTTGCGTTTTCCCTAAGCGCACAACGTCAGTCCGGCCCCTCGACGTTTATTTATTCACACTAGGCAAGGGGTTTAACGTCTTACCCAGTGATTTTTCTATGAGGTAAACTTTTATTTTAAGACGCTTTCACTGTCACAAGGACCCTTGTGTAATACGCTAATGCCGGCGCTACCAGCTTGGCAAGAATTTGAATAGGTGTGACCATCACAACCACATACGGGGTCGTATTGCAGGGTGCAAAATGGCGACATTAAAGTACAAACCCCAAGTTGATCGGCGCTGCCACATTGTGAGGCGAAGTTACAATATTGGCCATCGCCACAGGATAAACCTTGTAAACCACCACAAGCTGAAGGGTCGTTAGATACGACTTCTTTAAAGGCATTTGAAATTAAAAATTGGCTTTGGGTTTTGTCTTGCTCGGTTGAAAGTAGCCATTCACCAAATACTAGGGCACCGTTATCCCAAATAGCATTCATAACCTCACTGCTTTGTTCTTTGTTAAAGTCGTCACTAAAATTATATGAAAACAAGGTTCTTTCTTGTTGGGTGTTTAGCTTGGCAATGGCCGTCGTGGGGCAGGGCGTGGTAATGCACACGATACCCGTGTTGTAGATTAAGTTGTGACTGCCAAATACTGCGTTGGATGAAGAAAGGTAAGGAGCATAGGCGGCATCCACTACCAGTTGATAGTAGGTTCCTGGAAAGTCGAACTTTTCAACTTCAAATGTTCCATGCAACAAAGTTTCACCATCACCTAAATCAACCTCGGCACTCTTGCCTGCAACCGATATGGAAGATACATAACAACGCTCGGCCTTGGTACCATCTGGGCAGGCCAGTGTTTTTACATTCACCGCCTTAATCCAGTAACCACCACACATGGGGGATACACATTTTCGGTAATCGGGTGATGCGGTGTAGTAATCTTGGGTGGTTAAATTTTCAGTGTTGGAAAATACATCGGCCGTTGCCCCTTGCATCAGCAATAGTCCAATACAAAAAGCCAACCACGGCAATCGGTACTTAATGAATAGAGTTTGTAATATTCTTGAAATATTGTTCATGGTCATTAATGTCCATTTAATGCATTTCTTCTCTGACATAGAGAAGCTGAACAGCAAGAGTATGTTTGAAAATATTTAACTTCAAATGAACATTTCAATATATGTTGGCTTCAGCCATAAAAACGATGATTTCCAGAACAAAGCATTAATTATTAAGACAATAAACTAAGTTAACTTTCGTACGTTTCAATTTCTTGACAGAAGTTTGTTGCTCATCAGGCAGGTGAGGGCTAGGTGTTGTCTTTTTCCTAAACGTATAATGCAAGACTAGGCTGTAATCTTTTGCACATGACTACCTTAGATAAACGGTAACACTCCGCCGCAACAATATTACGGTCAGTATGGCATAAATATTGATCGTAACGTTTTATACTTAGATGGATTCTGCCATAAGTCATTCTTTGTAAATTCAAGTGAAAAAATTATAAATAGTTGATTTGCTATTTTTCAAAACATGTACACTTCAAAAGTTCATAGAAATTTCATTCAATTTAAACCTACTTAGACAAAGTAAGGAAAAAGTATGGATTCCACTGTTGATACAATAATTCAAGACGATAACGTTAAATCACTTTTTGACATCCCAGGCCCAAAGCCAAAGTTCATTCTTGGAAATATCACTGAATTTTCAATGGCAACCATACATAAATACGTCGCTAAGGTAGCGCAAGAATACGGTTCAATTTCATTAATTAAAATTGGACCAAAACCATTTGTAATTATTTCTAACCCCGACACTTTACGTACAATCTTAAAACAACGACCAGATAAGTTTAGCCGTATCTCTACCGTTGAAACCGTTTTCGAAAGTATGGACTTGCTTGGATTATTCTCTAGTGAAGGCGATGCATGGAGGCGCCAAAGGCAGTTGGTTATGCCAGGTTTTAAGCCTGCCCTGGTAAAAGCTTTTTACCCAACTATGATTGAAACGTCTAACAAACTAAGCGGTGTTATCTCAAGCTCTTTGAGTGACGAGAATGTAAATATACCGTTTGATATTCAATTACTTTTTAAAAAATTTACAACTGACATTACGACTAAACTCGCTTTTGGCGGGGATTTTGATTGCCTACAGGCAGATGATACGGAACTGCAAACTTGCCTGAAAGAAATAATGCCAATGATAAACTCAAGGTTAAAGAGTCCATTCCCTTTGTGGCGTTATATTAAACTACCAAAAGACTATGCTGTAGATAGAGCCATCAAGACGGTTAAGCGGCACCTTAAAGACTTTATTGAATCTGCCAAAGTAAATTTAGTGGCTGAGGCTGAGCCAAGAAATATATTGGAATCAATGATTCTAGCTTCAGATGATAAGGGAAATGGATTTACTGAAGATGAGTTGTTTGGCAATGCCATGACGTTAATACTTGCAGGCGAAGACACAACATCTAACACACTTGCCTGGGCTGTTCATTATCTTGCGAAAGACCTTGCGCTACAGGAAGAGGTTTACCAAGAGATTAAACGTAACCTCAGCGGTGATGTGCCAACGTGGGAAGAATTAGACAAATTTCCACTCACGTACGCATGCTTGCAAGAGGCCATGAGGATTAAACCGGTAGTACCATTTATGTCAGCTGAAGCATTACAGGATACTGTAATTGAAGGGTATACAGTGCCTAAGGGGACTCCGCTTATGTTGCTGATCAATTACGAGGGGCATAACGAAGAAACATTCCCAAACCCCGATAAATTTGATCCGAAGCGCTGGCTTGAGTTGCCGCAGGATAAGATAAAAAGCAATGAAAAGGCATCTATGCCATTTGGTGGGGGTGCAAGGATATGCCCAGGCCGTGCTTTGTCAATAATTGAAATGAAGGCTGCATTAATCACTGTTATATCTGAATTTAAATTCACTCACCATAACGGTGTTTCAACAACGCAGGAAAGTGTTGAATTCACGCTTGTGCCTAAAAACCTCAAAGTAAACGTATATCGTAGAGCGCTTAAATAAGAAAATTTATTCAGAGTGACTCTAACAAAGATAAGTGATTCGGAGATCAGCGTGTGCCAAGCTGAAAGGCGGGTGAGGGTGAGGTCTTGTATTTTGTCTATTCGCAATAAACCTGACCCCCGCAGCTTCTTTTGTTATAACGAAAATCATCACTGGTAGTTAAATGAAAAATATTCTTCTTTTTATCTTACTGTCCGCCGCGACACAACTTTCTAATGCGTATGTAAATGAATATGGACATAATCGAATCGCATTGATGGCCTACCACTTTTTAGAACAGTGTGGACATAAATCAATTACTCGTCACTACTCTATTAATGATATTTACACGGTTGTTAATGGCAGCACATCGGTTGATACGAGCGTTTTACCATTTTCTATTTATAATCGACTATTCGATTGGCATTTCTATAAAGCTGAAAAAAGCATTGAAAATGGTACGTTAACGTTAGTGGATACTCCATGGTTTCTTTTTAATGGTACGTTTAAAAACCCTTGGGAAAAATTACTTGTAAAATACCAAAAGGAGAATGATAGAAATGAAAAACTAAAATGGTTAGGAGGCTTCGCTCATTTTATTGAGGATATGGCCAATCCTGCACACATTATACCAGCGTTTCATATGGCGGGTGTAAAAGACGGCATCGATGACTTTAAATCTAGCTATTACAATAAACCGCCTTCAGAATTCATTTTTAAAGCAATTTCAAAACATCAGCTTCATCCTTGTAAGGTATTTGAAAATCGATACAGCCAGCTACAACATAAAATCTCTATAAGTGTTTTTAATCAAGTACGGGATAACTTAGTTGAAGTCACTAAAAATGAATTAAAACAAGATATTGACCATTGCCCTGGCTTTAAATGGGCTGACTTTTACAGTGAAGCAAAAGAGGGTGATTTTTTTGGTGGTTTTCATATGCAGAAGTTACAAACGGTTTTTCGCTATAAAAATAAAAAATGGCAAAAACACATCGTAAATGAAAAAGTAGTAATTGGTTACGAAGGTACTTTAATGAAAAATAATAATTCCAATATGACATGTAGTTTTATTAAATCAGCATACCAACCCTTTATAGACCGATTATTTTTAAATGCGATCATTGCAGATGCTATGCTGCTGAAGTCGCAGGCGAAAACTTTCTAATAACGGGTGGCGAGGGTCAGGTTGAAACTCCCTCAGTTTATCGCATGCTCTAATTGGTGGGTGATATTACCGTGCCTTAGTGACCGTCTATCCTTGTATATCGCGATCCTTGGCATGACCGCCATTTTAAGCAAAATATCACCTCCAGTTAATTTTCCAAATACTCTTGCCCATGACCCTTAATAAGCTCTCACCTGTTTAAAACCGGCTGTCCAGCGCCAACCACAAGGTGCGAGGCTCTTCGATCCAACTACTCACAGGTACGTTGCCATAGTTAATCGATTTTTGCCGAGTATTATCATTGAAGTTAATCAAATTCTGCCCATAGAAACTGAGCCTAGCATCCGCTAAATAGGGCAGCTGCCAAATTAACGCGGCATTAAAGAAAATAGTACGACCAAACGGATCTCTGTCATTGACCGCCTGTTTATAATTGTTATAGTCCTGCAAATCCTGATTGTAATCGGTTAACTCTTGTCCTGATAAAGCACTCACATCTACCTGGGCATGGGCCTTGTCATACATATCAAACAAGTCGTCTCCATATTGCATGTCCCAAAGGATACGAGCATCTAGATGCAATATAAGATCGTCGGTCAGGCTCATATCTGCCCATAATTTGGTGGCATTGTCAGACCAGAATATAAGGCTGTCACCGGTACTTTGCAGGGTTAAGAATTCAAGATTTTTGTTGTAGAAAAAATCTGACAAGCTGACTTTTTGCGAGGCTGTACCGTCACTCAATTTGGCGGTAAAATCCCAATCATCAAGCTGTAAAAAAGAATGATTTGCGCCGAAAGTAAAATTATCCATCTGGTAACTAAATTTCAATTCGAGGCCATTTATCTTTTGCTCCCCTAGCAATTCAGATTGCGTGCCGGACCAGGCAATTATTTGTGATTGCGTATGATAAACGGTGGCACTGGCATACAGGTTTTTACTCTGGGTCAGGCTATAGGTCACTTCAACAGATTCAATTTCTTCCGGGTCGGCGGTCTCGCCTTCCAACTCCTCTATGTAAAGTTCAATCATGGTATTCATGCGCAATGATTTTTGCCAACTGGCCTTCACTGTATTTTCATCATCAAGATGGGAGACCAGCGCCACACGGGGCGAAAACAAGCTGTCGCTAAAGTCATTTTTATCTAGGCGTGCAGACACAAATGCAGTGGTGTCAGACAATACCTGGTATTCCATCTCTGCCATCAGCGAATAGGTATCTGCGGACCAGCCATCGGTAAACTTCACCACGTCGGCATCCTTGATGGTGCCATTTGATCCATCTCCCCTGTAGACGGAATTTTCGGTAATGAAATTACGTTTGCTGGTACCGGCCCTAAAGGTATCGGACGACTCACCCCAGGGCTTAGCCAGGTAGTCATGGGCATACTCGAACCCAGCTGTAATCGATAATATTTGTGACCATTGGTAGCTGTACAGTGACCGTAAAAACCATTCATTTTCCGAGTAATTTTTTTTGCGGTTCAGTTCATCATTGTGATCCAGCGAAGTTTGCTTGGCATTGGTGGTGTAATAATTCTCGGAATCAAAACTCAATATGCTTTTTAGTTGCGCCTGGGAGCCAAATTGATGCTCATTTTCTAGAGTAGCAAGGAAGTGCTGATCACTAAATTCATGGGTGGCATTCGCGCCGTCCAGGTAATCCTTCTCGGTCACGGTGCTGACAATACCCGATGAGCTATAGCGACTCAGGAAGTGCCAGTCCCCAAAAAATGACACATCCACAGACATTTTAACTTGGGGTTCTTCATCCGCATCCCCGTAAAAATTGGCCACGGGGTTAGCATCCGAGCCACTGAATGTATTGCTGTCACCCTTGTAGCCGTGCTCACCGTTGCTGCCAAGCTGGTAAATTTTTACATCTTCATAACCCTGGGTACGGGTCAAACTCAAGTGACTCAGCCACTGCACATCCGCCCCTATCTTGCCATAATCGAGGTAGATTCCTTTACTCTGATAGTCATGGTTATAGCGAACTCCGAGCTTCAAACCCTCCACCGAACCGGCTTTCTGGGTGATTAAATTAATGACCCCGGATATGGCGCCCGGGCCATGGGTTACCGAACCGGGTCCGCTCACCACTTCTATGCGTTCAAAATCTGTCATGTCCCAGTTATTGAGCTCGGCTACCGAGCCCTGGTCCGACTTTTGATTAATAGGCCGGCCATTGACCAACAAGATGGTATTGTAATTCCTCTGCCCTATGCCACGAATGCGAATATTACCGCCGTTGGCCGGATCATCAAAAAATACCAAACCCGGCACATAGATCTCAAGTAAATCCCGCAC
>MAAA01014357.1_pt1 | contig 12358 bp, 10 predicted proteins | sample 1115971 | NCBI WGS metagenome assembly MAAA01 (sample SAMN04961123, study PRJNA320927) | seawater metagenome | isolation source: sample BD02T6 sea water enriched with oil for 6 days | place: USA:Gulf of Mexico | collected 2013-07-27 | reverse complement strand
GGTATAGACTCAGAATACCAAACCCCAGAACACCCCGAAGTAGTATTAAATACCGCTACCCAATCTATAGAAGAATGCGCCGATGCCATTATTACCTATTTGGTAAGTGTTAATATTCTGCAAGCAGCTGCGTTAAAGGCACTAGAAAAGCCCACCCCCGAGTTAGCATAAACATGGCTAATTACGATTTATTCAACGGCGATGCCGACGGCATTTGCGCCCTTATTCAATTACGTTTGGCCGAACCAAGGGAAACCACCTTGGTTACCGGTATCAAACGTGACAATAAGCTGCTTGAAAAGATAGATGTACAGGCAGGTGATAAGATCACTGTGCTGGATGTGTCTATGAAAAAAAATACCTCGGAGCTGCAAAAAGCCCTGAATGCAGGGGCTAAAGTTTTCTATGTTGACCATCACCAGTCAGGTGTTGTACCTGCCTCACCAAATCTTCAAGCCCATATTAATACCGCCGCCAATACCTGTACATCTTTAATCGTTAATGAGCTATTGAGTGGTAGATTTAAAGAGTGGGCCATAGTGGCTGCCTTTGGCGATAACATTACGCAGGTAGCGCAAGAGCTATGCGAAAAAGAAAATTACACCACCGAACAAATAGCAAACCTTCGTACTTTGGGTATATGCATTAATTACAACGGTTATGGCGCTAGTCTCGATGATTTGTTTTACCACCCAGCCGAGCTATACCGCATTGCTAGTCAATACGACTCCCCGTTTGATTTTATAGCATGTGAAGCTAATCTCTTTTCAAAATTGAAAAACGGTTACGAGCAAGATATGAAAAAGGCCATGGAAATTAAGCCTAGCCATGAGAGTGAGCGGGCAGCCATGTTTATTTTACCCAATGAAAAATGGGCGCGCCGTATAAGTGGTGTATTGGGGAATGAGTTGGCTAATCGTTTTCCGGGACGGGCGCATGCGGTTTTAACCGAGCGCGAAGAAAAAATAGATGACGGGCTTACCTACATGGTAAGTATTAGAGCCCCGAAAAATAATCCTGTGGGTGCTGATGTGGTTGCTGGTAAGTTTGGTGGTGGTGGCCGTAAAGGGGCTGCGGGGATTGATAAATTAAAGCAGCTAGAAATAATTTCGCTATTTAAACAAATTTAGATTTGATATCACTAGAAGATATGGAAAGCTAACATGAAACCAAATTTTTTTATCATTGGCGCCCCAAAGACAGGCACTACATCTATAGCCTCTTATATTGGTGAGCATCCTGATGTATGTTTTTCTAATCCAAAGGAGCCTTTTTACTGGTGTGACGACATACCGTCAGCTGCACATGAGTTAAATATCACTTCACTTCAAGAGTATCTTAAATTATTTAAAACAGATGACAAAGCTTTTAAGGTTTTAGCAGAAGGCTCTACTAAGTATTTACGCTCAATAACTGCTGTTGAGAATATATTGCAGTACAATAAGGATGCTAAATTTCTAGTTGTTTTACGAAATCCTTCTGAAGTTGCATACGCATATCATATGGAGCAAGTGTTCTGTCATAACGAGCCAATAAAGGACTTTGTTAAAGCTTGGTCTTTACAAGCTAATCGTTCAAAGGGTTTAGATCTTCCCAATAAATGCAGGTCGCCAGAGTGCCTGCAGTATGGCCAAATAGCTTCATATTATGAGCAAGTGAAGCGACTAATGAAGAGTTGTCCTAAAGACCAATATAAAATAATTCTGTTTGATGATTTTAAAGATAATGTAGCTGAGGTGTATACTGATATTTTAACATTTGCTGGGTTACCTAGCGACAATAGGAAGCATTTTCCAGTTGAAAACAGTTCTCATGCTAGGCGGTTTGCTCTGATTTCTAACTTTATAATGAACCCTCCTAAATTTTTAGAGCAGCCATTACTCAAGCTTAGACAAAAGTACTGGGGAAAGAAAAGGGGTCTAATTCCCTATATTAAATCAAAGTTTAATAAAGAAAAAGAACGAACAGATTTACACCCTAATGAATACAATAAATTGGTGGACTATTTTGCTAAAGATGTCAGTGAGCTAGGCAATCTATTGGGGAAAGACTTATCTAAATGGTCTGTATACAGAGATTAGGATTATGACTGTTAACCCTGAAAATGTTTATAGCAATATTGCTAAGGTGTCTTTATTTGTGTCACCTTTTCTCGCAATACCTGTGGGCGATATTTTGTTGGGGTATTTTGATGTTTTTCTAATACCTTTAATAATATTTATGTTGCTCAGCTGCAAGTTGATGGTAGTTAGAAGGGATATGGTTTTAATTGTAGTCTTTTTGATTTTAATAATGGTATTTATGTTTTTTAATGATAATCCAAATTATTTGAAATTTGCTAGATTATTAAGTATATACTCTCCAGTTTTTTTATTTTCTTATGGCTACTTTAAAAACATTAAGAACCTAGAGAGTTCGATATTCATAGCCTTGTGTGGCTGTCTTGTTAGTTTATTTGTATCGATAGTTTTTCATGAGATTGACTTCTATTTAGTAGAGCCCCCTCAAAAACTTTGGCTTGATGGTGTTGCCGTAAATCGCGCCGGCGGGATCGGTGGTAATACAGGAATGTACTCAAGCATTATCGCAATTTCATTACTACTCTCAGTGTATTTGTATTCTATCGGTAAAATTAAAGTTACATTCCTTCTTATATCAATATCTTTGTGTTTGTATTCTATAGCTATAGTTAGTTCAAGGGTGGGGCTTTTGTCAAGCTTAATAGGCATAGTGCTATACTTGATAATTTCAAGAGCTATTGGCTTGAAGCTTATCTTCTACTCGTTTTTTCTGTTTTTAATGTTAACTCCACTTGTTGGTTATTTATTTAGTAGTAGCGACTATTTTTCAAAAAGTATAGGGCGGTTTGATTACTCTGGTAGCGATTTGAATTCTTTCTCATCTGGTCGCGTGGATAACTGGCTCAATATAATAGATGTCATAATGAAAAATCCTTTGCTAGGTGTTGGCTACAAAAACGGTACTGATTATGTTGGCACCTTTGTGGATAATTCCTTTCTTCTTGTATTGGTCGAAGAGGGCGTTTTTGGTTTTCTAGTGTTTTTATCAATCTTCTCTATATGGATACGCAATCTCCTTTTAGTAAATACTGATAAATATTATAAAGAAAAAGCTCTCGGTCTCTCCCTTATATTGGTTTTTATAATATTAAATATATTTTCTGATGCATACACATTTTGGTTAACGACCCCTATTTTATATGCAGTGGTCAGTATGATTCTAACTTTCTTAGTAAGAGATAAGTATGAAAATTCTTCATATAACAAGTAGAGCTGATCAAGGTGGTGGTCCTGAGCATGTTTACCAGTTGGTAAAGGGTCTAGAAGGGCTAGGAGAAAAATGTTTTATAGCATGCCCAAATGACAAGCCATACCAAGGGAGGTTTGCGGGTGTAGTTGGGATGGAAAATATGCTAGATATACCGCATCGAAAATTTAGTCCCCTTGCTTTTATATCGCTTCTTAAATTCATTCGCAGGAATAAATTTAATGTACTGCATTCACACGGCAAAGGGGCAGGCACTTATTCACGCTTACTGCGCCTGGTATCAGGCGTTAAAGTGGTTCATACATTTCATGGTTTTCATATCGGCGAATATGCACGGTTTAGTAAGTTTTTGTATTTACTGTATGAAAGAGCTTCATCTTTGCTGACGAGCCAATTTATATTTGTTTCCAAGGGAGAGGCAGCTGCAATAGTGAGTGAAACAGGTGTGGCGAATAACAAAGCCAATGTCATTTATAATGGCGTGCAAATATCTAATGAAAGTAAGTTGGTTGCAGGTAGGGGTAAGTTCTCTATTGTCGCTGTCTCGCGCTACGACTTTCAAAAAAACACGGAAGAATTAATAGAAGCGTTAAATATTCTAAAAAATAAGGGCTTAAAACCAGGCGTAACCATTTTGGGTGATGGTGAAGGTGCAGATAGTATTAAAGCCAGCTGTTTGGAGTATGGGTTGGATAATGTTGTTCTAGAAGGAAATGTCAGTAATCCAAGAAGCTATTTCCAAAATGCATCGTTGTTTGTTAATACATCAAGATGGGAGGGGCTGCCAATAGCACCCATTGAAGCAATGGCTGAAGGTGTACCGTGTGTATTAAGTGAAGTTGTAGGGAACGCAGAGGTTGTTAGTGACCTTGTTGATGGATACTTTTATCCATCAGGAAACCCGGAAGAGCTGGCGAATATCATTAAAGATTTAATGGAAGACACTACAAGGCTTTTAATTGCGGGGCGCGCAGCAAAAGATAAAGCGAATACGCTGTTTTCTGTAGACAAAATGGTTCGTGAAACTGTAAAAATTTATCAAGCATTGGAAGGCGAAAAATGAAAGTAGCGATAATCCATTACTGGCTAATTAGCTGGCGAGGCGGGGAGAAGGTACTAGAAGCTATAGCCGAGATGTACCCTAGTGCAGATATTTACACCCATGTTTATGATGAAGGTATGACGGAAGGGAAGCTTAAGAAATATAATGTAACTGAAACCTATATTGCTAAACTACCTTTTGCCAAAAAACATTATCAAAAGTATTTGCCGTTTATGCCTACTGCGTTAGAGCAGTTAGACTTGCGTGAATATGACCTAGTCATCTCAAGTGAGTCTGGGCCAGCAAAAGGCGTGATTACACGGCCAGATGCGACGCACATTTGTTATTGCCATTCACCAATGAGGTATATATGGGATATGTACCCCGACTATATGCAGGCAACGGGTAGATTTGGCAAATTTGCGCTATTTTTTATCGCTCACTATATGAAAATCTGGGATAGACTTTCTTCAGATAGAGTTGATCATTATATTGCTAATTCAAAGTTTGTCGCTTCACGCATTACTAAATTTTATCGCCGTGAATCAACGGTAATCAATCCACCGGTAGATATAGCTGAGTTCACGTTGCAGGAAGAAAAAGATGATTTTTATCTGGTTCTAGGGCAGCTAACACCCTATAAAAAGGCCTCGCTTGTAGTTGAAGCATTTAACAGGTCTGGGCGGAGGCTAATTGTGATCGGCGAAGGTGAAGAGCTAAAAGCTATAAAATCAGCAGCTAAAGATAATGTTGAAGTGCTCGGAAGAGCAGATTGGAATACATGTAAAGATTATTTGGCCCGTGCAAAAGCCTTGATTTTTCCAGGTGTAGAGGATTTTGGAATGGTACCCGTGGAGGCAATTGCATCCGGGACGCCAGTTCTGGCATACGCCAAGGGCGGGGCATTGGAAACCGTGCTTGAAGGGGAAACTGGGCACTTCTTTTCTGAGCAGACGGCTACTTCTATTAATGAGTGCATCGATTTATTTGAGAAGCAGGGTGTTAGTTGCGCTGCTGTTGAAATGCGAAGCAAAGCAGAAACGTTTTCTAAAGAAAATTTTAAAGAGAAAATGGGCGCATATATCGAAGGCCGAATAAATGGATAATAAAATGCAACTAGCGGTTATTTTTGGTGGTTCCGGTTTTATAGGTAGCCATTTTTCGCAATATTTATTGGACAATTCTATTGTTGACCAAGTAGTAGTGGCTGATATCTGCCCATTGGAAAGAAATAGAATTACAGAGCGGTATGCCTCCTATATAGATCAAGGTAAAATTGCCTTCGAGAGTATCGATGTTCGCAATGAAATTACTTTAAAGCTAACCGGTGATATTAGATTAATGGCAAATTTTGCTGCCATTCATCGTGAACCTGGCCATGAACCGAATGAATATTTCGAAACTAATCTTCTTGGTGCTGAAAATGTATGCAACTGGTCTTCGCTAGTTGCTTGCGAAAATATTATTTTTACGAGTAGTATTGCGCCTTACGGTCCTTCTGAAGAAGCTAGAGACGAGCAGTCTTTGCCTGTGCCAGCTACCGCTTACGGTGGCTCTAAACTGGCTGCCGAGAAAATACATCAAACTTGGCAAGCAACCGATGCTAATAAACGTAAATTAGTGATTGTACGCCCAGGCGTTGTATTTGGTGCGGGTGAAGGTGGTAACGTAACTAGGCTAATAAAAGCAACGGTTAAGCGATATTTCTTTTATATGGGCAACAAAAATACCCGTAAGGCGGGTACCTATGTTAAAGAACTGTGTAACGCCATGTGGTGGGCTTTAAGTGAAAAAGGGGGCCAATCTCCAGTATTGTTTAACATGTCCATGAACCCTGGACCTACCATTGAAGAATATGTAAATACCCTGTGTGAAGTAGCCGAAATTAAGCGCTTTGTACCCAATGTTCCCTTTTCAATTATGTACGCTGCTTCTTTGGTAATAGAGCCCATTACTAAGCTTGCGGGAATAGAGCAACCCATTAGCCCGGTGCGCATGCGTAAGCTGGTTAAATCCAATAATATTATTCCACAATATCTGGCTGATAATTCGTACAAATACTTGTACACATTTAAGCAGGCACTGACTGATTGGCGACTGGATAATAAAAAAGACTGGGGCGAATGATCGCAAACTTTATAGTTAGTAAATATTATTATGAAAATTAAAACCCTTCTGCTTAAGACTGCTCTTACTGCGTTTGTAAAAGCTGCAATGGCTTTTGTAGTATTTTTTATGACGATTGCTGTCACCCAAACAATGGGAGCGGAGCAGGCGGGATTATTTTTATTGGCTGTAGCTATATTGGGCGCCGGAAGTGTATTCTTCCGCCTAGGACTTGATGATGTTGTACTTCGTTTATTGAGTACAAATAAAGGCCATGATACTTCCAAACAAATTATGTCTACAGGATTGTTATGGATAATATTAGTGAGTTCCCCTATTTCATTATTGGTTTCTTTTTATAGTTATGAAATAGCTACTTTAGTTTTTTCTAAGCCCGATTTTGCTCCTATTTTGGAGGTAAGTGTATTAGCACTTCCTGTCATGGCGCTTACCATGTTATTGGCTGTTGGCTTTCAATCATTTCATCGAGTGATAGTAACTACTTTTTTTCAAAACTTGGGGCATATTTCCTTATTTTTGATTTTATTTACTATTTATCAATTATTTATCCCTACGTCAATAAACGCAACAAATGCAATGAGTTTGTACTTATTATCAGCAATGTTGGTGTTATTGATTGCAGCTTATATGTGGCATAAGCAAGTTAATGGCCACTGGAATAAGCCTGCAATCGTGAATCCTGTGATGTGGAGGGCTAGCTCAAACTTATGGATGGCTACCTCTATGATGTTAGCCGTACAGTGGAGTGGTGTTCTAATAGCTGGTGCGTTTGTTTCGAGTAGTGAGATCGCACACTTATCCGCAGCCCAAAGAACAGCTAGTTTGACTAGTTTTGTTCTGATGGTTGTTAATATGGTTGTGGCGCCACGATATGCGCAATTATGGAGCGAGGGGAAATTAGCGGATATTAAGCAATTGGCTAAATGGTCTACGCGTGGAATGATACTTTTAGCGCTACCTATTGTAATGCTAATGATACTATTCTCCACTGCCATTATGTCCATATTCGGCGAAGGGTTTGAACAAAGCGCTATTCTATTAATTATCATTAGCGCGGGCCAATTTATTAATGTGGCTTCAGGCTCGGTTGGCTATTTACTAAATATGAGTGGTCATGAGAAAGATTTTCGCAGAGTAACTTTTTTTGCCGGACCGTTAACCATTATATTGTCGTACATCCTTATTCAACAATACGGTGTTTTAGGGGCAGCCATTGCCACCGCTGTTGGGCTGGCGGTACAAAATATTGGTGCATTATTCATGGTGCGAAAACGACTAGGTTTTTGGCCATTAGGTTGACTGCTGTTCGCCATGCGCGCACAGAGGGTGAATGGGTAAGATAAAATCTGTGTATTTCGCAGTATAACCCCTCAAATTTTAATTCATTTTACAAGAAGAGAGTTGTTATGATTACTCCCGTAATTATGGCCGGTGGATCTGGCACACGTTTATGGCCGCTTTCGCGTACTGCTTTTCCTAAGCAGTTTTTGGCGCTTACTTCACAGCTAACCATGTTGCAAGAAACGGCCGCGAGACTACAGGGTATGTCGGGTGCGGGCGCATTGGTTATTTGTAACGAAGAGCATCGATTTTTGGTGGCTGAGCAAATGCGCCAACAAAACACTGCTGTATCTATTTTGCTGGAGCCAGTTGGGCGTAATACAGCCCCAGCCATTGCCTTGGCTGCCATGCAAATTTTAAACTCAGCTAACTCGAGTTCAGCAACCACCGAAGCCCCTATTATGTTGGTATTAGCGGCCGACCATGTAATAGAAAATGTTGCGGCTTTTCAGCAATCTGTTAAAGACTTATTACCAAGTGTTCAAACCGGTAAGTTTGGTACTTTGGGTATTGTGCCAACAGAGCCGGCTACGGGTTATGGCTATATTAAAACCGGTACCAAACAAGAGTTTGGTTTTGCGGTTGAAGAATTTGTAGAAAAGCCAAATGCCCAAACGGCAGATGAATATGTACAGGCTGGCTATCTTTGGAATAGCGGCATGTTTTTAGTTCGTGCCGACCGTTACTTAGAAGAGCTTAAAAACCTTAGGCCCGATATTTACAGTGCTTGTGAAAAAGCCATGGCGCAAACACAACAAGATATGGATTTTGTACGGGTAGATAAAGCCGCGTTTGAAGCTTGCCCAGATGAATCTATCGATTACGCCGTAATGGAGCCGTTGGCCAAAACCGAACAAGTAGTGGTGGCGCCACTGGATGCCGGCTGGAGTGATGTGGGTAGCTGGTCTGCGTTATGGGAAATTGCCGATAAAGATGCGCAAGGCAATGTGGCCGCTGGGGACACTATTTTACAAGATACCAGTAATAGTTATATCTATGGCCAAGACCGCTTAATCACTACTTTGGGTATTGATAACCTGGTGATTGTAGATACACCCGATGCCCTGTTAATAGCCAATAAAGACAGTGTGCAGGATATTAAGAAGATAGTGGCGCAGATTAAAGCATCTGGCCGCAATGAGCATCACCAGCATCGCAAGGTGTATCGCCCTTGGGGCAAGTACGATTCAATTGATAATGGTAAGCGTTACCAGGTTAAGCGCATTACGGTAAACCCGGGTGCTAAATTGTCGGTTCAAATGCATCATCACCGTGCCGAGCATTGGGTGGTGGTGTCGGGTACGGCCAAAGTCACCAATGGTGAGAAGACGTATTTAGTAACCGAAAATGAATCTACCTATATCCCTATTGGGCAGGTGCATGCGCTTGAAAACCCAGGGGTTATTCCGTTGGAGATGATAGAGGTGCAGTCGGGCTCTTATTTGGGTGAGGATGATATTGTGCGGTTTGAGGATAAATACGGCAGGGCGTAAATACGGCATGATGTATTTACAAAAGGCGTATATGCAATAGAGGCAGGGTGGAACAGCTGCAAGCGCCTTGCACCAGAGGTAACTTCTTGTATGTGCTTATATGCAAACTATAAGCTGAAACGAAGGTTTTAGCGGTTATGGTTTTTGTGCAGATGTTATGGGGTCAATTTATTGGTTGTGCCTAATGTCGGTGGGGTGCGTTACGAAAAGAATGTACTTTGACGGAGGCGTTGTGCTTTTCCTTCACTGCCGGAAGGCGCTGCGCTTTTCCTTCACTGCCGGAAGGCGCTGCGCTTTTCCGGCCTACGTATTTTGTATTAGGGGGGTGTTTTTTTTAGGTTAGGGTTTGTAGGTTGAGTTTATTTTGAGTTTGATTTTTGTTGTTGTTTTATTATTTTTAACTTTGGCTGCTTTGATCTTTAATGTTTTAAGTGCTGAGAAAGTCTTTTTGTTGGCGGCGGGTTTGCTCCTCATTAGTGGGGTGTTGCCTGCCGATCTTGCTTTATCCGGGTTTTCTAATGTGGGTGTGTTTACCATTGCTGCTTTGTATGTGGTGGTTGGGGCATTAAGGGAGTCCGGTGCTACCCAGCTGCTAAGGCGTTTGTTAGTGGGGCAGCCCAAGTCGCAGGCCCATGCTATTAATCGTATCTTGCCAGTTACCACAGTGTTAAGTGCGTTTGTTAACAATACACCAGTGGTGGCCATGTTTACTGGTTTAGTACAAAGCCTTAGTAAACGCTATTCTATTCGGCTTTCCAGTATTTTAATCCCCATTAGTTATGCCTCTATTTTGGGTGGGTTGTGTACCCTTATTGGTACCAGCACCAACCTGGTGGTAGATGGTCTTATTAAGGCGCAGGGGTTAGCGGGTTTTACGTTATTTGAGCTGGCCTATCTTGGGGTACCCATTGCATTGGTGGGTTTATTGTATCTTAAGTTTATAGCCCCACTTTTGTTACCAAACCGCGAAAGTGCCATCGAGCAATTTGAGCATGTGCGCGAATACATGGTTGAATTGCTTATCCAACCCAATAGTGAGCTAGTACGGCGCAGCATTCAAGATGCCGGGTTACGTAATTTACCTGGTCTATTTTTGGTAGAAATAGTGCGTGAAGGGCAAGTATTGTCGGCGGTGCGCCCGCGTACTGTGTTAGAGCAAGGCGATCGCTTAATATTTGCCGGTAGTCCAGAGTCGGTTTTAGAATTACGCAATATTCATGGTTTAGTATTAGCAGACGACCAGCGCTTTAAATTGCAAGGCAATCGTTCCGACCGCCGTTTATTTGAGGCGGTGTTATCCCCGTCTAATCACATGATTGGAAAAACCATTAAAGAGTCACGCTTTCGCCACCGCTATAGTGCGGTGGTATTAAGTGTTTCGCGCCATGGCCAGCGCCTGTCTGGCAAGTTGGGTGATTTGTGTTTACAGGCCGGTGATACCCTATTGGTAGAAGCGCAAAAAGGCTTTTTATTGCGCTACCGTAATAGCGGCGACTTTTTATTGGTCAGCAAGCTGGCGGGCACCGACAATACCGATGAACGAAAAGCCACTATAGCTCTGGCCATATTTATGGGTATGATTTTATTGTCCTCATTTTCAGTACTGTCTATTTTTGAAAGCGTCACCGTGGCGGCAGGTGCCATGTTATTAAGCGGGTGTATTAATTTTGAAGATGCCTCAAAAAGCATAAATTATAATGTACTGCTGGTAATTGCCTGCGCATTTGCCTTGGGGGCGGCCGTAAGCCATGTGGGGCTGGCCAGTCACATATCTGCTTTGTTAGTAAATAGTGTTAGCACACCTTTTGCAGCCTTGGTGGCGGTTTATTTGTTAACCGTATTGTTAACCGAACTCATGACCAATAATGCTGCCGCTATTATTATGCTGCCCATTGCGTTAAGCATCGCGCAGGTTTTGGGTGTGGACTACCAGCCATTTGCTATGGCGGTAATGGTGTCGGCCTCGGCCAGTTTTATGACCCCAACAGGTTACCAAACCAATCTTATGGTTATGGGGCCAGGTGGCTATCATTTTTCCGATTATTTTAAAGTGGGTGCCCCTTTAAGTATTATTGTGGGGTTAATGGCGTTAATGCTTATTCCGGTTATTTGGCCCCTGTAGGAGGGCACCCCGTGCCCGACAAATCGCTCACGGGGTGAGCTCGTACAACTGCTAGGTCGTACAACTGCTAGGCCCTATAGAGCCTGGCTAAATTACGGGGCGCAGCGATCAAGAATATTAAATTATAAGATGGAGTGATGGATAACATGAAAGAACATATCGTTTGGCACGAACATCCGGTAGATAAAGGCCTTCGTTCCTCTATGAAAAAACAACGGCCGTGTATTTTGTGGTTTACCGGTTTAAGTGGCTCGGGTAAATCCACCATTGCCGGGGCGGTAGAGGCGATACTAGCCGAACGCCTACAGCATACCTGTTTACTAGATGGCGATAACGTACGTCATGGTTTATGTGGCGACCTGGCGTTTAGTGAATCCGATCGTAACGAGAATATACGCCGGGTAGGTGAAGTGGCTAACCTAATGGTAGAGGCTGGCCTAATTGTATTAACTGCATTTATATCGCCTTTTAAGGCTAACCGCCAGGTGGTGCGTAACATGTTACAAGAGGGTGAATTTATAGAGATATTTATAGATACCCCCATCGCCGAGTGCGAAAAACGCGACCCTAAAGGCTTGTATAAAAAAGCCCGCGCGGGTGTTATTAAAGATTTTACCGGTATCGGTTCGCCCTACGAAGCCCCTACCAATCCAGAAATTTGTATTACTAATCATAATATATCGGTAGAGGCAGCGGCTAACCAGGTTATTCAATACCTTGATGATCACGGCTATTTAAAACCCAATAAAGAAGCGGCTCATACCGCTATTTAACTACCTTTAGTAACTTTTATTATCTAATTTAAAAACTATGGAGCTGCCCCTTCGGGTGCAGAAAATATTATTGTGAATATTAGCAAAAAGCGTTTAACCCACCTGCAACAATTAGAAGCCGAAAGCATACATATTATTCGTGAAGTGGCCGCCGAGTTTGATAATCCGGTTA
>MAAA01014660.1_pt1 | contig 12366 bp, 8 predicted proteins | sample 1115971 | NCBI WGS metagenome assembly MAAA01 (sample SAMN04961123, study PRJNA320927) | seawater metagenome | isolation source: sample BD02T6 sea water enriched with oil for 6 days | place: USA:Gulf of Mexico | collected 2013-07-27 | reverse complement strand
GTTTATAAAGCGGTACGAAAAAGGTAAAAAGACTAAAGATAAACCGGATGCAGGGAGTATCACGGTTTAATATTGGAAGAGCGTTTTCATAGGTAAATAAAAAAGGGTGAATGACGTTAGCCATTCACCCAAAACAGCATTCAAAAAATTTAGCGTTTACCCTGGCGGCGAATGGCGGCAGCCGTAAAGTTTTTACGTTTCACTTGAACACCAAACTTGAATGGGTCACGCTCTTCGTTGTTAAGGTTGACGATGTAACGGCCAGAGAATAAGTCATAGTTAGTGGAGGCGACATACCACGGGGTATTGGCGTTTACAAATTGCAAGGCATGGCCTTCGGAGGCGCGCCACAATTGGCCACGGTTATCATAATGATCGGCTATAGCAATCTGCCAGCTGTCTTCATCAACATAGAAAGTACGCTTTCCATATACGTGGCGAGCACCTTCTTTAAGCGTGGCCTCTACCTTCCATACGCGGTGCAATTCATAACGAGTATGATCCTGGTTGATGTGACCGGTACCCACTATGTCCTTGTACTTAACTTCCGGATCCGCAAGCTTGTAAGCGTTGTATGGGATATAAATTTCTTTTTTACCCATTAGCTTCCAGTTGTAACGATCGGGGGCGCCGTTGAACATATCTAACTGATCAGCCCCCGGAGCATCATATGCCACTTGTGGAGCACGACGTACACGGCGTTGACCTGCATTATACGTCCAGGCCAAACGGGGCTGATTTACCTGATCGATGGTTTCATGCACCAACAGTACGTTACCGGTTAAACGGGCTGGTGATTTGATGGCTTGTGTGTAGTAAAACAATACATTGTCATCTTTCTTGGCACTGTAACCATCTTTTAGATAATGAGGAGACGTTAACTGACTGCGCACCTTAACAGCCATAAACTTACCACTACGTTCTACTGGAATTTTGGCAGCGTTACGCTGTACTGAACCACCCCGATAACGGCTCACATGGTTCCAAATTACCTCGATGCCACTTTGTGGGATGGCAAACGGTATGGTCTCGTCAAAGTTAGTCATGCCGTTACCGCCATCCACTAACTCTGCAGTGGTTGCATTGCGCTTGGCTTTTTTATAAATCGCTTGTGGGTAGGCAGCGGTTCTGTGGGTTTTATACACTGGCATTTTATAGGTGGCTGGGTACTTTTCGAAAAGCGCTATCTGACCATCGGTCAACTTGTCTTTGTATTGCGCAACATTCTCCGCAGTAATGATAAACAATGGCGCCTCGTTCGCGAAAATGTCCGTCATTGGGTTAGCGCTAGCATCGGCTTTTAGGCCGCCCTTGTACCTTGGAATGGAGCCATTTTTGTTACCAGATGTTTGTGCACCGATAGGTGTCAGTTGAGCGCCCAACTTGGCCGCTTCTTGGGTGGATACCTTAGCAATGGCACCGCCACTCACCATGACCAGCAACAAAGCTGAACTGGCAAAGGATTGAAATTTCATATTGTTTCCTCGCAGCGCGGGCTAAACTGCCCGCGCATTATTATTGTTAGAGAGTATTTTTATTTTGATAGATTCGAATTAAAAAATTAAAACTGAACGCCTACGGTGATAGATGCAAAATCACGGTCGCTTACTTTAGTGGCATCGCCATCCATATACTGGGTATAGCTAATGGCTGCATTATAGGTCGAGAGGTAGTCGGCTTTAAGCGTTAGACCGATAGATTTTTCACCCTGTCTAAATGAACCACCTGGATTTGACGCCCAGCCTTCCAAGTCATGCTTCCAAGACAAGACTGGCGTTAGGTTAACACCGGCATATACATCAGAATAATTAGCCACAACTCGCGCGCGGTAGCCGTAGGATGACTCAGTAACGAAGCCATCAGTGGTGCCTTCATAAATCCCAGACTGACCAAATTTAATGGCCCCTTCACCGTCTTCTTCAAAGTCATGAATAAAGCTATAACCGGCTTCACCAATCAGAGTAACTCGGCTGGCGCCTGCTACCTGATCAAAGAATTTTATACCTGTTACTTGAACTTGGGTCACATCGAAGGGACGAGAACCATCTAGGATAACGCCAACCGGGTTGCCACCACTACCGGCGGTGGCTGCAAAAATTTCAGCATTTAATTGAGCAGGCGCTCCGCCGTCTGCTTCAGCTGTAGTACCGTAGCTTAATACCGCAGCAATAAAATCATTGGCATTTAGTTGCAGGGGCACATCTTTTTTATGGCTGACTTCGCCAGACACGGCCATGGAGCCTAGGTTGGTCGCAAAACTAATGCCCGTTAACTGAATATCTTCTGGGTATTCGACGAAATAAGTCCCGCCACCAGTAATACCGGCTCCACCGACAACCGAACTCACGATGGGCAGTCGACTATGAATATTCATGGCGTAAAAACCCAATTCGGTATCACCCAAAATATAACGAGCCGCGATACCAAATTGCCCCTCATCCTTAGCCGGGCGAAGGCCATCGGCATTACGTAACACTGAAACGTTGCCCAACGCGCCCAGGTCGCCTATGGTCACCACATCACATCCCTCAGCACCATAATCGCTGGTAGAGAAAAAAGTACCACAACCGGGAATAACGGTTTCCTGAAAATCAAGTTGATAAAAAGCTTCCACACTTAAATTATCCGTCACACCTATATTGGCATAAGCCATATTTACTGGAATTAGACCCTCTTTAATCTCGGCGCCGGGACGGCGAAATGCGCTTACATCTACCGGGTTGATGCCGTTAATACCACCTTGGATGAAGGTACTTTCCCCCCAGGAAACCACTTGCTTACCCAGACGCACATCTAAAGGCATCGTGCCCAATTCAAACTCACCATAGACAAATGCATCTAATATCATCGCCCCGGAGAATTTTGCGTACTCACTAAAATCAGAGTCATCCAGTTTGCCGCCAGTATTACTGGATGCGGTAACGCCACTAAGGGCACCATATGCATCCCCTAGTACAGACACGCTAGCGGTGGGGCCATGACCAGCATTTACCTGGTTATTTTCCAAGGCACTGTCATACCAGTACTTACCACGCACAAATGCTCCAAAATTCTGGTAAGTAAACTGTAAGTCGTGGCTGCCTTTAAAGACTTGAGAAAATGCATCACCTTTATTGTAATTAGCGTTGCCATCATTGCCATTGTTGCCACTTAAAAGCGTTGTATCGGCATTTTCTACACGCCAGCTGGAACCCATGGAGAAGGAGCTATCGAACGAACCTTCGATGCCGCCAGCATAGAATTCAAGACCCTGGGCCTGCGCCGCCATGATGAGGGGCATGGCTGCTGCCAGCCATTTTTTACGGCCTAGGGCCTTAGAGAGTGTTTTCAAAGTGTTATCCGCCGAAGTTGTTATTGTTGTATTTACCGATAAGGTCTTCATGAAACAGCCCTAAGATTAAATTCAGCAGGCCCTTTGTGCATGTCATTATGCGCATTTCTGTAATCATCAAATACCAACCTACTGCAATTTTTTGGCCACATAATGAGTGCTTTTCCTATCACTTTCACAGGTAAAGTGGACATAACCCTTGTAGATGGTATTAATAAATCAGAATTTTTCTTTGGCCGTGACAGTGCGTCCTGTACAGGTGTGGCCATCAATAGCGGTGATATTATCGACAGCGCTTGCAGTTATCGTGATCGGAATTACTCCGATGTATTTACCGGTTAAATCTTAAGTTCTCGCGGTGGCAATTTTAAGTGAGCTTACCAGAATGAATTTGACCTCCAGGGATTGCACAACATCACTCATTAAACTATGACATTACCTCGATCGGTATACGCTACAGGCCCATCTTTTCTGTTGATTTTAACCATGGGGAATTTCATACCCCCCCCCAGCAGAATAACCTTGCAAGCCTGCTAAATAAGATTAATGGTCGCTGAAAACGACTATCCAACGCCCAGGCGTCGCACCGGCACTCTCATTGCAGGCGCGGAAAGTGTAGCTGTGGGTTGTCACTGGGGGCATAGTAAGAATTAGTGTTCTTTCACCGATTGTTTTTTCTTACGCCATTGTAGTGCCGAGCATTTCATTTCTGATTTAAATGCACGAGAAAAAGCGCTAATATCGCGGTAACCTAAAATTTCGGATAATAGAGTAATGTCCATATTGCTGGCTTCCAGATGCCAGCAAGCTGTATTGATACGAACCTCATTTAATATGGACTTAAAGTATAAACCCTTATCTTTGAGTTTTCGTTGCAAAGTGCGCCTATGTAAGTGTAATAAGCCTGCTACTCCATGTAGCGCCAACAGCTCCGTTAAGTGGTCTTCAATCTGATGGTGATTTTTCTCATTAAAACCAGTAATGGGCTGGGACAAATATTTTCTGTCTACAATTAAGCGGTCGTATTCCTGGTTAAAACTTACCCCCATGGAAAAAAACTTTCTATAAAGGTTTAGGCCTGATATTGGCCGATGGGAAAACTCCAAACGATAACCTTGAACATTCTTTCCTGCCAGGGCTTGTGCCAAGCGAAAACACACACCAAAAGAAAGTTCTTTATATTGTCTGGCATGGCTTATACCATGAAAGTTCTCAAAACGAGTAATGTAAGTGAATCGACCCTCTTCAGAAAATCGCCAACATTCAGCAGGACTATGCAGCGCCAGATAGCGTTGAGCACACACCATTGCCTCTCGAACCGTCACGCAGCTTTTCAATAATAAACCCAAACTGCCCAGCGCCTGTAAGTCCTGGTAGGTGGATAATTTCAATCCAAATGATGGGCAATTAAGATCGCAGGCAGCATGCTCTAACAACATCACCATGGCTTCAAAAGGAACCATATTATCCCCATCCAGTAAGTCACTTTGAGTGAGATCTACCTTACTTAACAACTGTTTAAAATCCCCTCCCAAATCATTAACTAGGTCACTGAAACCCATTAAGGAACCACTACGAATTAAATATTGCTGGTTCATTTTTTACAGTCCTCGTTTACCATTTTAACCTATGAGTTATCATTAAGGTTATGAGTAAAACCTACGAAAGCAACGAAATCACAATAAGCCCTTCACACACCCTTTTAGGCAGTGCATGGTCTTAAAGGGTCTGTGGGTGTTATTAATAATAAGCCAATTATGAGGCGACCAGGCTTAATGCCACTGCAGTGCCAAACATTCAACATTGCTGGAGCATGGCAACTTCCAACATAGATACCTGTGCAATTGGCGTTGCCTGCGTTGACTAACTTGGATACTTATTTACTGAAAACCACCCCACACAATCTTTATTCATATGGCTGTGGCAGACAAACTTGCCACAGATTTCCCTAGGGCTGAATGGAATTACTGGTAATCAACAAAGATCGGGCTGGACCAGGCCCGCTGTGGCACATCGACTTGGCAGTTGTCGCTTATTTCGGTACGGTAATCCCCGTAACAAGGATTCACTTTTATGGCATTGCCGTCTTTATCGAAGGTAGTGCGCAGGTTTCCACCATTTACTGTGGGAAGGGTTTCTTCATAGACACGTGCGTAATACACAGCGTCACGCTTACCCTGGGTGAAGTCTTTATCTTCAAACGTCACATCACAACTGCTACTGTTTTCTGGGCATTGAAAACTCATCCATGGGTCTTGAATAAGCGGGGCCACGTCTTCACCTTGATGGTTTTGCGGAGTGATGCGCACGATCTCGATGCGATCTAGATTATAACGCTCATCTGAGGGGTAATAACATTCACCACTACTGAGTTTTTGGGCGCGCGCCTTTGGCATGGATTCAAATATTTTTTCGGGGCAGCCATCCTGCTGTTTAAATGAGGCCACTGCCTTCACTTCAAACTTGGGTGATTTTTTCATATTTACCTGTGAGCCCATGGCGTGCTTGCCACTTTTTTCATTTAACAGGTTAAACCACAACAGCATGCGGTGCCCCGTAGTGGCGTAGGTTTCCTTGCGCTTTAAGGCGTTCCAAATACCATCCCGGGAGCGGCTATCAGCGTGAACCGCGGCTATGCCACCTAGAGTGAAGAAGCTTTGTAAACGCTCGTTTTCCATGATGCTGTAACCCACTTTTGCCATTAACTTGGCTGGGTCGCCCACGTCGTGAGAAAACGCTTCACTACGGTCGCCCTTGTCTTTGGCCAGTAAACTATTTAACAGGCTACTCTTTAAACCGTTTTCGTCACTGGTGGTCTTGCGCGGCGTTTGCTTGAAGCCGTGGCCCGCGCGTGCGCTGTGAGTATCGGTACTGCCGATCATGCCCCAGGTATAACGCAGGGGATTGTTTTCATCATCAAAGTTACGCAGTGCCAAACCGTATTGCACCGACTTTTTAGGACGGTAATTGAAGGCAGGCGTTACTATGTCGCGGGCCTGGCCTGAATCCAACCAGTCGCCCACCTCAGTGCCGGGCACACTCCACCAGGCAGCGACCGTATCGTGGTTGGCGTAATCTTGGCGGGCCTGTGCGGCACGTTTGTCACATTCAATGGTATCTATGCCTTGATCCAGGCAACGTTTTTCTATGATGACTCCGGCTTGCCAGCACGAAGGCAGATAGTTGTCTTGGGGGGCTGGGCAGGTGAAGCTGCCATCGTCATTTTTAACGCGAGTTTCCCAGTCTCTGTATTGCTCACTGGACCCGTGGCCTGAATATACTTCGACGAGACGATTTTTATCGTCATCATGATATTTTTTGGTTAACTGGTGCGCCCACGAAGCATTAGGTGGCGTGTAGTTGCCCCAAGTAGTGCCGTGGGGAATGACCAGGGTATCAAAACCCCAGTCGTCCAGTTTTTTATATAGCTGGCCTGGATTGGCGGCACTTTCGAAACAAGCGGCGGGTAATTCATTGGAAGGGACGCCTTTTTCACAAATTGGGGTGGCTTGCAGCTCGGCGTTAAAATCGTTTAAGGCGCTATACATATTTGCGTTTACCGGGTCGATTAAATAAATGAGTTTACTCACCTTACCCTGGTCGCCACGCAGGGCGATAGTAGACGGTCCTTCCGCCGCGATGGAGCGACTAGGGATCTTGCCTTCTTCAATATCTTTAAATAATACGTTGTGGTGTCCGTAGTGATCATCGGCATTGTAACCCACCTGGGTCCATTCCCAGCCAATGAAGGGAATCACATCCGGGTTTTCCGCGTCTGTCATCTGTGCACACTGACGAATACTATCTACCTGGTCTGCCCATTTTTGTGGGCTGTAACTCTCTGCGTGATCGGTTAAGAAATAAAAATCCAGCTGCGAGACAAAACGCGCGTAGTCACAGGCGTCGGCTGGGGGAAAGGCCCCTTCGGCCCCGTGCATGATGGGCAGGCTCCACTGGAAGGCATCTAAGCTGTAAGTGGAGTGAACATGGGTATCGCCAAATAAAATTACCTTGCCATCCTGCTGTGCCATTTGGTCTTTGGCGCTGTTTTGGCGTGCCACTCGCTGCAGCACCATTTCTTTGGGCAGTGACGCTTGGGTCGCCTTACTGGGCGCAAACGGGTTGCCGGTAAAATTGGGATCTTGACAGGCGGTGAGGCCTAACGTCATGCAGCAGCTAGCAGCAACTAGCAGGCCTTGATGGCTTATCTTCATATATTGACTCGCGAGACAGTTGTTATTATAGGTAAAGCAAGCAGGCTTATTGAGCATGCCCCAATGACGGCTGCTGACGGGGCCTAACGGCTGCAAAATCTGCCATTTAGCCTAAACCTTAGTGTTTGTAGATGGTTAACTGTACTGCGGATTAATACGCTTGACTTGCCTTAAGACGACTAATGGCCGTCTGAATGCGATTACGTTTACTCTTTGTATGGCACAAGTCTCGGTGAAGCAGCATATGTTTGGAGGGTCTATAGAAAACGACTGAGTTTATAAACCTCAACCTCCCTTATACAATTGAGGTGCAATACCAGTCCAGCGTTTAAAAGCACGAGAGAAGTTACTTTGATCACTAAAGCCTAAAATGTAAGTAATTTCTGTCAGGGACATTTTATTATGACTAATTAATTTTAGGGCTAACTTACATCGACAGTCATCTAGTAATTTTGTATAACTGGTTCCCTCATCTTTAAGCTTACGTTGTAGCAATCGGGGGCTAAGTGCCAATTCGTTAGAAACTTTATGAAGGTCAATTTCACCATAGGCCATGTGTTTCAATAAGTATTTTATTACGCGCGAACTCAATATATCTTTACTTAATGTTGTTAGCTGATCTTCAATCCACTCATCTAACGTAATGGTGAGTAATGAGTTGGAAAATGCATTCTGTTCAAATATATCTTTTCTATCGAAAACCATCTTATTGCTGCTTGAGGAAAAAAATACAGGACATTTAAAGAAGTCTTCAAAAGGTTTTTTATCCGCCTTAAAGTCATGTTCAAAGTAAACGGCTTTGGCTCTAAGGGTATTACTAGAAATTGAGCAAGCAAGATTAAACATGCAGCCCAACATAGCCTCTACCCCTGGAAAATACTCTTGTGATCTATTTTTGTTTTTCTTGACAATCTTAAAAGCTACTTCGCCTTCGTTTTCCTCTACACTGGTAACAGAACCATCATTGACCAATGATGAATACCGAGCACAACGCTGCATAGCATCATAAATATTCTGACTCGCGGCCAAAGCCATACCCAGTGCACTAAAAGCGGTTGGCTTACTTATGTTTGCAACAGCAAGGGCTATGTACGGATCTTTAGTAAGTTCAATGGACTTTTGCCAAATATCTACCATCAATGAAGCAGGAATACGTACAGAAGGCTTTTTAAGGCTGTCCAGGTCCAGGCCAACACTGTGAAATAAATTTTTACTGTCGAATCCATAGCTTTCAATGGCTTCTGCCACTAGTAGGACCCAGCTAGCCAAAGTGGTTGGTTTCTTGGCATGTGAAATATTATCTACCATTTAAAACACCCATACGGCCTTTAGTTTGAATGATTTAATTACCATATTCGTTCTTAATAATCAGCAGTCTGTATTGGCTTAGTCGGTTTCAACCATATTAAAAGGCCAGCCATATTTTATAAAGTATATTTTAACCTTTATTTGTTGGCGGCCGTACAGGGATAAATCCCCCCTGGCAATGATAAGGCCAAGTATTAGGCCAAGCTTTACTTCTTGCGATCACTGGGGATATAGAAACCCCGCGCGCCATCAAGTAAGGCATACGTCTAAAAAACTCTAACAGTGGTGAGGGGGCCTTTGCCATCTTAATAATGATTGCAGTCTCTGCGTGCCCTGCGGGCGTTACGCTCAGTTCATACTCTGCGTTGAACCTGCTTGAAAGGCAATGAGCATTTCTTCGAAAGTCCGCCTTGATTATGAACAGGGTGTAAGCCAGTGACTACAAACCGTTAATTGATGTGCCCTAAAGCTAGAGGCCTATTTAACGGACTTATATACATTATACACGGGGCTTGATACTAACCGCACCAGCTGCACAGTAACTAATTGCGCCACAAGGTATCCAGCACCGCCTTCCCTTTAGAGGTAATTTTGGCCTAATTATAGGGCTCAACGCCCCACCGGCCGCGATATTCTTACAAATCCTTTTTTATAGGCGCGATTAGCCAACTGAACGTCGTGATATGCCATTTATACCATCGTAATCCGTGTTCAAATGCCTGGAATTATATTTCATACCTAGTTTCCTCTTACTTAAAGAGGATTAAGGTGCCAGCATTTTAATCGATAGACTCGGCTCTTCTTTACGCCATTGCGATATAACCCAAATAACTATAAATAGGAAAACTCATAATGAAACGTAAGTTTATTACCTTTTCTGGCATATTCCTCTTAATAGGAATAGCGTATGGCGGAATGATATACCAGGAAAAAAATTCTAAGATCATTCGTCTAACGCCCGATAAACTGGCGTCCTTACAAGCAGAAGTTTCTGCCCAAGATGAAGAAAGTTTTCTTCAGCCTGAATTTAAAGACAGAGAATTGGTTGCTAAAAACAATGAAAAAAATGTCTACTTTGGTGACTTACATATTCACACGGCACTTTCATTTGACAGTTACTTATTTGGTAATCGGCTAGGTTTAAAAGACGCTTATCGCTTTGCCAATGGCGAGCCCTTTAAAAGCGTGGCTGGCGAAACCATGCGCTTGAGCCGACCACTAGATTTTGCTGCCATAACAGACCACGCCGAAAGTTTTGGTCTTTTTGTTGGTTGTGGCCAAGCCAATCTCACCTCAACACAAAAAGAATATTGTGATTCATTTGAACAACCATCGTTATCCATGTTTCTAAAATTACGTAAAGTTGGCGAAACCAGACCCCTAGTGCGTCCAATGACTACCTGCAACTATGAAGAAGAAAAATGTGCAGAATATTCAGCCACCACTTGGCAACAAACACAAGCGGCTGCGGATGAATTTTATCGTCCAGGAAAATTCACGACGTTTTCAGCCTATGAATACTCGCCAACCCTGCCAAGCAGAGGAAAGATGCACCGTAACATTATTTTTAAAAACAATTCAGTGCCAAATCATGCGATTTCAGCATTCGATGAAAGCTCTGTATTGGGGTTATGGCGTTCATTAGAGCAAGACTGCACTGGTCCGTGCGACTTTTTAACCATTCCACATAATATGAATAAATCCTGGGGTATTGCCTATTCAGGGAAAACCATAGACGGTAACATTTATAACAAAGACGACTGGGCCTTGCGCGGAAGAAGCGAACCCTTGGCTGAAATATTTCAAATTAAAGGTAACTCTGAGTGCGGTGTAGGCGCAGGCGCAGTCGACGAAGAGTGTAATTTTGAAAAGCTTGTGCCTATTTGTACAGGAGAAGATACCATCGGTTGCAGTGGTAAAAACTCCTTTGCCCGTGAAGGCCTTAAAAAAGGTTTAGAGCTAGAACAGGATTTAGGATTTAATCCATTACAATTTGGTTTTATTGGCAGTACCGATACCCATAATAGCTCCCCTGGCGACACGGAAGAATGGGATTATCGAGGCGCGAGCAATGTTTATGAATCACCTGCACGTCAGCGCACGGGTTATTTAGGTAACGATCAATACAAAGAATTAGACGACGTCAAAGTCATCATGAAAAACCCCGGTGGCTTAGCGGCGGTTTGGGCAAAAGAGAATACCCGTGAGGCGATCTTTGAAGCCCTTAAGAATCGCGAAACCTATGCCACCAGTGGTACCCGGATTAAATTACGCTTCTTTTCTGCCTGGGAGCTAGATAGCAACATAATCAGCAGCCCCGATTTAATTAGTCAAGCCTACGACCAAGGTGTGCCGATGGGCAGTGTAATGAACACAGGTAAAGATGGGCAAGTTCCCTCATTTTTGGTGTGGGCAATGAAAGACCCTATTTCCGCCAATTTGCAAAAAATTCAAATGATAAAAGCCTGGATGGAAAATGGTGAGCGTAGAGAGAAGGTATTTGATATTGCCTGCTCTAATGGCTTAACTGTAGACCCTGTTTCTGGGCGCTGCCCAGATAACACTGCCAAAGTAAATATAAACGACTGCTCTGTTGATGAAAGAAAAGGGGCTAAGGAATTAAAAGTATTATGGCGCGATGATGAATTTAATGCACAACAATCAGCATTCTATTATGTACGTGTCTTGCAAAACCCGACTTGCCGCTGGAGTACTTACGATGCCATTAGGCTAGGGGCTAAGCCTCGTGATGACATACCAGCTACGGTCCGTGAACGTGTTTGGTCATCACCCATATGGTATACACCCTGAATTTATCCGGCATTCAGTTAATAAAGACTTTCTTGTTATGAAGTCATGAAACATTACTCTAGCTGACCACCCTGCGCCGTAAAATACTGGCCATAGCAGCAACCTTATTGCGATGTCCAATACCTGAACATAAATATAAAAAACGCATCGCTGCATTACTCTAGGCCTGTGGCTCAATTGAGAAGGTGAACTATGAATATGCTAAATAAAATATTACCCGACCCCATTTTTCACTTTATTATTATTGGCGGATTACTCTTTGCATTAGACGGTTTTTTTCTTTCCACGACTAACCCGAAATACCTTATTGATATTGATCAAACTCGTATAGATTGGATTAAAAACACCAGCTTTAAAGAAAACGGAAATATCCCTAATAGGCAGGTATTATCAGGGTTGATTCACAACGACATCAAACAGGAGATTTTCTTTCGTGAGGCGCTTTCCCTGAATCTTGAAAAAGATGATGTAATTGTACGTCGTCGTTTAATCGAAAAATTTAAGTTTATGCTTGAGGGTATGACAAACATGTCTCCTCCTACCGAAATGCAATTAAGTGAATTCTATCGTCAAAACCCCGACCTTTTCATTCAACCGGAGCGTTACAGCTTTACCCACTATTACTTTAGCACTGAAGAACGAGAACATGCCAAAGAAGATGCAGAATATTCATTGAAAAACTATCTTTCAATAAATTCAAAT
>MAAA01014420.1_pt1 | contig 12372 bp, 11 predicted proteins | sample 1115971 | NCBI WGS metagenome assembly MAAA01 (sample SAMN04961123, study PRJNA320927) | seawater metagenome | isolation source: sample BD02T6 sea water enriched with oil for 6 days | place: USA:Gulf of Mexico | collected 2013-07-27 | reverse complement strand
TTAATATCTTGTTCATCTGCGAAGGCGTTCAGTAGTTGATCGGCATCGGCCGGTTTACATAAATACTGATGCGCGCCTAATTTAATGGCATCAACGGCTGTAGCAATGCTGGCATAGGCGGTCAGCATCACAATACGTGACTGTGGCGCGAGTATTTTTAACTGCGGAATAAGGTTTAAACCCGTTTCTTGGGTGAGTTTTAAATCCAGCGATATATGGCTTGGCGGGTTTTGTTTGCATATATCAAGCGCTTGCGCCCCGGTTAATGCAGTGCTTACGGTAAAGCCACGGCGGACCATCGCGCGCTCCAATACCATCACTAAAGTGCTGTCATCATCAATGATGAGCATGTGTTGGGGGCTATCATTACTCATTAAATGGAATCTCTATACATGTTAGGCAGCCAGGCAACTGATTGGTTAATGTTACGTGCCCGCCTAAGCGTTGGATACTGCTGTGGCTTAATAATAATCCTATACCTAAACCCTGATCAGACTCCATGGGGCTATTAGGCAGGGCAAACTCTTTTGCCACCCCGGGCCCCGAATCTAAAATACTCATATTCCAATGGTGTTTATTAAACGTTAACTCCACTTCAATCACGGCTTGGCTAGCGTCATGGGCGTTGTCTAATAAATTGATAATGGCTTGTTGTAAAACCTGTGGGTATTGAACCATGGGGCTAATGGTAAGGGGTTTTGGCCAAGTGTACTGAGCGTGGGGGCGCATTAATAACCATTGCTCTAGGGTTTGAAGTATAAAAGTGTGCAATTGTTGCGTTGAGCTTTGTTCAAGTTGTTGAGGCTGGTTTAAGTTATTAAGCTTCTCTTTGCACAGGTCAATTTGTTGGTGCATTAAATCTAAATCTTCTTGAGTCGCCTTGTCATTTGTTTGCAGGCGTAATTCTTGGGTCAATATTTTAAGGGTTGTGAGCGGGCTTCCCAGTTCATGGGCAGTACTGGCAGCTTGACTGGCCAGCAACATTAAATGCTCATTTTGTATGCTTTGTTCACGAAATCGAGCCACTTGCTGGCCCTGTAAGCGGTTTTCAATAGACATTTCCACCACAAAATACGCAATAAACAGTGAACTTAAAACAAACGTTAACCACATCCCCACAATATGTTGGCTTAATCCCAGTTGTGCCAATTGATGGTCTAACGACGCTAGCGGCACATAAAAAAAGAGTAAACTGCCATAAGCCATCATGGCCAACGTACATAAAGTCCAGGTCATTAACCAACTTAGCGTGGCGGCGCTAATGACGATAGGCACTAATAAATAGGTGATGAATGGGTTGTTCGCACCGCCACTAAAATACATTAGCGCCACAATAAGCAAGGTATCGATTAACAAATAGCTGAACATTTCATTAGGCCATGCCTGCTGGGAGCGTGTGCGCCACAGGTTCATAAGGCTCAATAGGGTCATAAGAATCAATATGCCCCAAATGCTGAATTGCTGTGAATAATTGGCGGCCTCCATACCAAAAAACCACAAGGCAATGGCAATACCACTGCAGGTAATAAGGCGTAACACCGCCAAGCGTTTTAGGTTGTGAATAAGAGCCGATGGCGTTAATTCGTTCATCAAAATTGACTGTCTTTCAAAAGACGAAAAGGCGCTTGTAGGTGGCTGGTTATTAAAGCCACTGCGTTTTTGTCTCGTTTTAACAAAAGCTCTACCAGCTCATGGTGCTCTTTCATGCTCACATCAAATACTGTGCTTTCTATCATGTGCTGTTTTAACCACAGGTTACGATAGCGTGAAGCTTTTTCGTAAAGGCCTAGCCTTACGTGCATTAGGGCAGGTGATTGGCAACCCAAACAAATAGCGGTATGAAAATCGTGATGCAGTTTTTCCCAGCGCTGCCTGTTTAGTAAGGTGTTATCTAATAATTGCGCAGACTTTTTTAGCTGATGGGCCGCCGCCAAGATGCTCGCCTCCCATGCATCGTCACCTAAATGTATAGCCTGCTCTACACATAAAGCCTCAATGGAGGCACGGGTTTGATAAATGTCTTTCAGTTCATCGTGGGAAGTAGGGTGTACTTTAAAACCTCGTTGATTTTCCACCACCACTAATTGTTCCACTAGCAATTGTGACAACGCTTCTCGTAATGGGCTTACTCCCACCTGATAACGCTCTTTTAAACGCGCCATGCGCAGTTTTTCACCTGGGTTGTAGTAGCCGGTAAGAATATCGTGTTTGAGCTGACTTAAAACCTGAGTGGCAAAGTTGTCTTGACTGGCGGCCGAGGTGGCGGGGGCGCTCAAGGTCATAATGACAGAATCCTTACTGGGTTTAGCATAATTACGTCATATTCTACGATAAGTGGCAAAGTAGTTAAATAGAGTTTTAAATTCATAATATTGACATTAATATATAATGTCGACATTATCGGGAGGGTGTAAATACTAATACTTTTGAGGTTTTCATGTCATTAGCCGCATTAAAGTCGGAAGGCTCAGCCAGCTTTACCGTTAAATCCCATGGTTCAAATATTCGTTTACAGGTTATTACACTGCATGAAGAGGCATTGCATGCGTTTCAAGATGCCACCCAAGCGTGGGATGTGCAGGCCATCGAATACAAGCCATTTTTACGTTTCGTGGTAGCCGATGCCTTGAATCAAGCATGTGCTGGTCAGCTTGGCCCATGCTTGAATGGCATTATTAAAAATCGGGAGCAAGGCGCCATTTTGCTTGAATACCAAGGCATTCCTGCGGGCGTGCAAGCCGATTTTAACGTAAAGTTATCCACTGCCATTTCACACTTAATTGGTGTGCCCAATTTTGATTCCATGCACGGTAAGTTTTACGCGCGCTTTACGGTGCGCAATGTGGATAACAGTGACAGTTACCTGCGCCAAGCTCATCGCCGTATGGAGTTGCACAATGATGGCACCTATGTGAATGAACGCACCGACTTTGTGTTAATGATGAAGATGAAAGAAAAAAACATGGAAGGCGGTAATTCGTTAATGCTGCATGTGGATGACTGGCAAGATCGGGATACATTTTATCAACATCCTTTAGCCACAAAAGATATCCAATGGGGCGCGCCACCCAGTAAACAAGTGACGGGTAAGGTATTTCACCCCGTTTTTTTTGAAGAAGACGAAAACGGCAAACCTAACATGTTGTTCATTGATCAGTTTGCCGAGCCACAAAATATGCAACAGGGTTTATATTTACATAAAATGGGCGAATCACTAGAGCGGGAAAAAAATTGCCTGTCGGTGGCGGTGCCTGAAGGCGCAATGTTAGTGATGCATAATCACTGGTGGTTACATGGTCGTGATAAGTTTATTGCACACGATGGTTTAGAGCGTGAATTGTTACGCCAGCGCGGTCATTTTAGTTAGGGTAAATGGTGTATTAGCGGCGCAGGTGCATAATACAACAAAGTGCAGTATTGAATGTTGAGTTTTATTTTATGATTTACGATTACATTATAATCGGTGGCGGCATTGTTGGTGTGTCCACCGCTTGGCAATTGAAGCAGCGTTATAAAAATAAAAGCGTATTGCTAGTAGAAAAAGAATGCAAATTCGCTCAGCATCAAACTGGGCACAACTCAGGGGTCATTCACGCGGGGGTCTATTATGAACCGGGCAGCTTGAAGGCTAAATTTTGCAAGGAAGGTGTGGCCGCCACCATAGACTTTTGCAAACGCCACAAAATAGAGTTTGATCAGTGTGGAAAGTTGTTAGTGGCTACCAATGAATTAGAAATGCAGCGTATGCAAAACTTATATACACGCTGCCAGACAAACCATATTAATGTGAAGCTATTAACGCAAGCTCAATTAAAAGAGATAGAACCTAATATTCAAGGTTTAGGTGCCATAAAAGTACTGGATACCGGAATTGTGAATTACCAAGAGTTCACTTGCGTTATGGCGCAAGAGTTTATAAAGCTGGGAGGCGAGGTTCGTTTAAACACAGAAGTGTTGGCCATGTCTGAATCAAGTGCATCGGTAGAATTGGTGGTGAATGAAAAGGGTGAATCAAAAACGTTAAACAGCCAATTTTTAATTAGTTGTTCTGGTTTAATGGCCGATCGCTGCACCCGCATGCTGGGTATTAAAACCGATTTTCAAATTATTCCATTTCGCGGTGAGTATTATCAGTTACCAGCGCAGCACAATAACATCGTGAAACACCTTATTTACCCTATACCGGACCCTGAATTACCATTTTTAGGGGTACACCTTACCCGCATGATAGACGGCTCAGTGACAGTAGGCCCCAATGCGGTACAAGGGTGGAAACGTGAAGGGTATGGGCGTATCAATATCAGTCTAAAAGATATATGGGATATGGTGCGTTTTACTGGATTTTGGAAGCTTCTAAAAGCCAATATAAAAGTGGGTTTAATTGAAACCAAAAATTCCCTTTATAAACCCGGTTATTTAAAAACCGTGCAGAAATACTGCCCGCAATTAACGCTAAAGGATTTAAAACCGTACCCAGCCGGTATTCGTGCCCAGGCCGTAATGAAAGACGGCTCTATGGTGCATGATTTTTTATTCGCCCAAAGTCCGCGCAGTTTGCATGTATGTAATGCACCATCGCCAGCTGCAACATCTGCTATTCCTATTGGAAATTATATTTGCCAAAAGGTGTGTGAAAAAATTAACCAGCAGCAAAGGTAATAACGAATACCACAAAGCAGGCTTTAAGCGGCTGCTATTTAAGTAGCCCTTTAAGTTTTAGTAATCCATATGCGTTTACTGTGGTGGCATCTTTAATTTCGCCGTTTAATATCATCTGCTCAAATTCCTTTAGTGAGAATTTTTGAGTAATTAAATCTTCCTCCTCTGGGTCCAGTTTGTTTTCAGCTTGGATTAACTGGCTGGCCAAATACACATGATAACCTTGGTTGCAAAAACCATAGGCTAAATACTGGTGGGCTACATGCATCATGTTACCAGCGATTAATCCGGTCTCTTCTTGTAACTCACCTCTAGCCAACTCTAAGGGGTCTATCTTTTCATCTCTTTCCCACGTGCCTTGGGGCATTTCCCAATATCTTGCCTTAACCGGATAACGATACTGCTGCACTAGATGAATATGATGGTCTTCAATGGCCGCGATCACCGCAAAGTCGGGCTTTTCAACCACGCCATAAATCCCGTGATGACCACTGGGTCGCTCAATGGTGTCCTCAAAGACTTTCATCCACTTATTTTGATAAATCACTTTACTGGTGAGCTGTTTAATTTTGGGCATTAGTTGCTACTTTACTGTGGTGGCATTCAGTGAATGCAGAGTCTGGCGTAACCAAGTTAAACCTGGGTCCATTTTATATAAGGGATGGTAAATCATTGTCATGTGGCTGGCGGGTAAACCGGCAGGTGGTGTAACAAGGCGTACCGGTAAAATATCGCTGAACAGTTTTCCCATTTCTTGAGGCAGTGTCATGATTGCATGCGTTTTGGCCACTATGCTGGCGGCTGCCATGTAGTTTACGGTACGGGCAATGTGTTTACGTGACAAATTTTGAGTCGCAAGCCAATCGTCTATGACGCTAGAGTAGTCACTGGTTAAATCTGCAAATACCACATGTTTTAACTGGGTAAACGCCTCTATAGACAGCGCGTTTTGTACCTGTGAATTATCGTTTGCCGCTAAGCAGGTCATGGGTTGAGTGAGCCAATGTTCACAAATCATATGTTTAGGAATGATCTGTGTACCCTCCATGCCCACTACTAAAGCCACTTGGCCATTGTCCAAACGATCTCGGGAAGCATCTTCGCCAATCATTTCCACCTCTAAGGTAATGTTGGGGGCGGTAATTTGTAACTGCTGGCAAATACTGGGTAAGGCGACCGCTTCAAAATAATCGGTGCAGGCAATGTGAAAAGTACGGTCACTGGTGGCGGGGTTGAATACTTGTGGCGGGGATAGCGTTCGTTCCACCAACTGCAGCGCTTCTTGCACTTTTGGCAGCATCTCTAATGCTCTTGGTGTGGGCTGTAAACCTGTAGGGGTACGTACCAGTAACGGGTCATGCAATTGCTCGCGCAAGCGATTCAGAGCATGGCTCATGGCCGACTGGCTTAAAAATACTTTGTGTGCGGCACGGCTTACATGGCACTCGCTAATTAAAGCTTCAAAAGTAATAAGTAGGTTAAGGTCAAACTGGTGCAGTGCATTCATTATTAGATATTAACACGCTGCATAGCTGAATTAAAAACATGCATTTCACTAATTTTATTGGTCGGGATACTCTGTCTGCATACCGTTAAATAAATATAAAGACGAGTAACCACGAGGAATTCATAATGTCAGGTAAGAACCCCGCCGCTGGCGATGCCGATATGCCCATTTACGGCCCTATGGGCATGTGTTTCATGGAGTTTCCCATGGAAACTAACTTGGCACAAAGTGATGCCGAAGTTGTGGTGAGTGGTGTGCCGTTTGATATGGCCACATCGGGCCGATCGGGAGCCCGTATGGGGCCTCAAGGCATACGCCAGGCCTCGGCTAATTTAGTGTGGGAAGGCGAACGCTATCCGTGGGACTTCGCACTAGACGACAACCTTAAGGTAAGCGACATCGGCAATGTGTTGTTTAAACACGGCGAGCCACAAACCCTAGTGGATAACTTACAAAAACACATCAGCTCTATTTTAGAGGCCGGTAAAAGTCCATTAACCTTCGGTGGTGACCATTTTATTACGTTACCCATACTGCGCTCCATTGCTAAAAAACACGGGCCAGTAGCAGTGGTTCATTTTGATGCACATACCGACACCTATTCTGGCGGCAGCGAATATGATCACGGCACGTTCATGCACCGTGCCGTGCAAGAGGGTTTGGTAGATACCCAACACTCCATTCAAATTGGTATTCGTACTGTTTTCACCCGTGATGACTATGAGTTTGAAGTGTTGGATGCCGCTTGGGTGAACGATCACGGACCAAGCGAGACCCTAAAGCGTATTAAGGCACGTGTGGGTGACCAAAAAACCTACCTAACCTTTGATATAGACGGCCTAGATCCCGCATATGCACCGGGTACTGGAACACCTGTGGCAGCCGGTATTAGCATTGATTGCGCCATGAAAGTCATACGTGGCCTGCAAGGTACAAACCTCATTGGCATGGACTTAGTGGAAGTGGCGCCGGCTTACGATCACGCTGAAATCACATCTCTGGCGGCCGCCACCTTGTCACTGGAATACTTGTATGTATTGGCCGCAAATAAAATGACCATGCAAAAGTGACCGCCAATCCTGCCATTTGGCTATTTATGGCGTTAAATACCCCCTATGGGATATATAGCCCAATAGGGGTATTTGGTTAAGCTCGAATGGAAAGTAAAAGCCCTAGACCTTACAAATCAAAACATCTTAACCTGATGGCGGTGTATTGGTTGTTAGGCTAAAAATAATAAAATTCATAGACGAGGCAAAAAATGAAAATAAACATGCTCCCAAATTTTACCAAAGCGGCGTCGGTATTGACCCTAAGCTTAGCGGCAGCTATTCCTGCAGCCCATGCCCAAAGCGAAGACGTGGTACATTTTTTTAACTGGTCGGATTACATCGCCGAAGACACCGTCGAGCGCTTTACAAAAGAGACGGGTATTAAAGTGGTTAGCGATACCTTCGACAGCAATGACACCTTAGAGGCCAAATTACTAACCGGTAACTCTGGGTACGATCTAGTAGTACCGTCTATTTCTTATATGGCTCGCCAAGCACAAGCCGGTGTGTTCATGCCGCTTGATAAAAGTGAATTGCCAAATACTAAACACCTTGATAAAAGTTTAATGAAAACGTTAACAAACCTAGATAAAGGCAATAAATTTGGTGTGCCTTATATGTGGGGAACCACAGGTATTGGTTATAATGTTGACCTAGTTAAAAAGCATTTAGGCAAAGATGCACCGGTAGACAGCTGGGACTTGGTTTTTAAGCCAGAGAACATGGAAAAGCTGGCGGGTTGTGGTGTGGCTTTCTTAGACTCAGGGGATGAAATTTTTCCTCTGGTATTGCACTACTTAGGACAGAATCCAAACTCAGAAAAGAAATCAGATTACAAAAAAAATAGTGCCGGCGCTAAAGTGTTGCGTGACATAAAACCATACATTAAACAGTTCACGTCTTCGGCCTATATTAACGATCTAGCCAGTGGTGAAATCTGTGTGGCGGTAGGTTACAACGGCGATATTTTACAAGCTAGAGATCGCGCCGATGAAGCCGACAATGGGGTTAATATTGCGTATACCATTCCTAAAGAGGGCACCGCCTTGTGGTTTGATATGCTAGCCATTCCGGCCGATGCTAAAAACTCTGCAGCGGCCCATAAGTTTGCAAACTTCTTGTTACGCCCAGATGTGATAGCCGACATTACAAACTATGTTTGGTACGCCAACGCCAATACAACCGCCACTAAACTTCTTGATAAAGATATTTCTAGTGATGGTGGTATTTACCCCAGTGAAGATGTTAGAAAAAAACTATTTACCCAGACCGTGCGTAAAGCTAAGATTAATAAATTACTTACCCGTCTTTGGGTAGATATAAAATCTGGCCGCTAGATAAACCGTTACACATTTAAAGTTAAGCCTAGCGCCTCATGTCATTTAGGGTGTTAGGCTTTTTTGTATCTGGCTGGATAGAGATTTAAGAGTACCTGAAAATACATATGTTCGGCAGTATTCTGTCCTGCCTTGTATTACGTGCTCTTTAACGGCTTGTCTAGGGTAATAGAGTGCAGTTTTTTACCTGTTGATTAAACTTGTCTAGAAATCCTGGGTGCTTGGCTAAAAAAATATTTCCAAAATAGACACCCATATTTTTTGTGTTTTGATCCACCGCATAAAACTTCGCCATGGACTTTTTGCTGCTTTTTATTAATTCGGTAAATACTAAAGAGTTTTCTAATACCGCTCCCATTCGTCCAATTTCCAGCATATTAAGTAATTGGCTTTGAGTATGCGGTGTGGCCCCTATGTTATATTTGCCTTTTTTCAATGAGTTAAGGGCGTTTGATCCATACCTTGCACTAACCAATATATTTTTTTGTATGTAAGGTACGGTGTACTCTTTTAGTGGTACCAGTATGTTAGATCTTAAAGAGTAAAAGACTCTTTTTTGAGGGAGGAATACCTTGGAAAGGGTCGCATAGCTGTCTCTAGTTTCATTTCTTGATGCCGAAAAAAAACCATCTAATTTACCTATGCGGGTTTCTTCTTGGGCGCGCTTCCAGGCGGTTTTGTTGATTGTGAAGGGTTGATTAATACGCGACATAATACACGCAACAGCGCGCACAGAAACGCCATCAGCCCCAAGTGGCGTATCTATGTGATAGGGTGCCCATTGCACTTTAGTACCTAATTTAACCACGTAATTTGAGTCGGCATTGGCACTAAATATAGCTAGAAAAAGGCATGTGAAACAGAAAAAACGCAATATTTTTTGCATTAAATATTTATCTGTAAATCTGAAAGTCAATGCCCTGAGTATAGATCAATAGCCGACTTCACAAGTCTCTTGCTGATTATGCAGAGCAGATAATAGAGTTGGTTTAAGGTTCTTAGCTAGTTTCTGTTATAAGAAAATAAATTTCGATAACCTTAAGTTTTAAGGCCGTCATGTAAGGGGGGCGGCCAAGAAACGTATTTATGGCCGCTTAAATCTAAGGGGCCGGCTGTACTTGTGGTTGCCCCACATTGGCGGCGGCCGTTTCAAGTTCACCTAAGTGTACTAAGAACAAGGTAAAAATCTCTGACTGAGTTGAGGTATTCAATCGAGTATGAATGTTCTTGCGATGCACTTTTACAGTCCCTAAGCTTATATTTAATTGATTGGCTATGGCTTTAGATGAATGCCCTTGCAAGATTAATCCTGAAATTTCTTGCTCTCTTGGCGTTAAAATTCCGTTACCAAAGGTGCTTAATGCTTGTTGCATGGCCCCTTCAGATTTCTCATATTTTACATATTCTTGAGATTGAGATAACCAAAATTGGCGAACCAGTGAATTTATCACCGGGAAAATATCATGTAATCGGTTAAGTTCGGCACGGGTGATACTGCTTAAGCTATCGTTTCGTCCAAGGGTAATGGCAAAACCTATTTGGTTGTCTAGCTGAATAATTAAATTAATTTCATCGGCAAAATTAAAGTCTTTGTAACACGTTTGAAAATATTCAGTGCTTTCAAAAGAATCGGGAGCAATGTCATTTAAACGACATACTTCGGGAGGGTTGCCACCTTTAATTACATTGTAGAGCGGGTCTAAAATGTAGGATTTTTCTAAATACATTTTCAAGGTTTGGCTCTGTTGTGCTTTATCCATAGGATGCTGTCAAAATGACACAAACCGGATAAAAAGTCGGCCAGTGCACTAGGGAAACTGCGTAAGCGAATATGATCAATAAGAGATGCAATTTTTTTCTGCATGCTTCTATTTAGCATTAAGCTGTCTGATCGTGAAATGTGATTCATAACGTCTTATGCCTGTGCGGATAATTTATTTTAGCTTAAGTTGACTAATATGCCTTGTTCCAGCGCTCTAAAACACACAGAGCAGGCCTATATTTGTTAGTAAACGAGTTTGCTCTGCAATCTACGGAACAGGGTTAATAAACGTGGCAATCCCTTAAGGTTAACCACATTTATCTTTCAACTTAAGCAATTGATTTAATTGTTAAATCAAAACACCTCAGTGCTTTCTCACATAATTCATCTACTTCGCTATGGCTAATAACCAAAGGCGGAGACAAAATCATACGGCTACCCACAGCACGCATAATCAAACCATTTTCAAAGCAGTGGTCACGACAAATCATGCCGATATCAATGTCATCGCTAAAACCTTCTTTTGTTTTTTTATCTTTCACCAGTGCAATACCGGCCACTAAACCTATGCCTTCGATAGACCCCACCAAAGGATGATCGCTAAGGGTGTCACGCAGTTTTTTCTGAAAATAAGGGCCTATGTCTTTACCGACATACTCCACAATGTTCTCTTTTTTCATCAGCTTAATGTTGGCCAAGGCAACAGCGGCACTGACTGGGTGGCCTGAATACGTAAAACCATGGTTGAAATCGTCATCGTGTTCAATGAAAGCATTGCTAATGCGATCACCCACCGCCACGGCCGAAATAGGCAAGTAACCCGATGACAAACCTTTGGCCATGGACATAATGTCAGGTTGAATGCCTAGGGTCTGGCTACCAAACCAATTGCCGGTACGACCAAAACCACAAATCACTTCGTCGCACGCTAATAAAACATCATACTTTTTACAGATTCTTTGAATCTCGGCCCAGTAATTCGCGGGTGGCACAATCACACCGCCCGCACCTTGAATCGGTTCGGCTACAAACGCGGCTACATTGTCAGGGCCCACCGCGAGAATTTTCTCTTCCAGCGCTTGCGCACATTGAAGGCCAAAAGCTTCTGTTGATAAGTCGCCGCCTTCGCCGTACCAGTAAGGCTGGCAAATACGTTCGATGCCAGGCAGTAATGGACCTCCTTGATCATGCATACCGCTCATTCCACCTAGGCTAGTGCCACCGACGGTACTGCCGTGGTAGGCATTTTCGCGGCTAATTAAGATATTCTTGTAGGGTTTGCCTTGAATGCTCCAATACTGGCGCACCATACGAATAATGGTATCAATGGCTTCAGAGCCCGAGCCCGCAAAGAAAATGTGATTTAAATCCCCAGGGGTAACACTGGCAATTTCTTGCGCTAATTCAACGGCAGGTGCGTGGGTGGTTTGAAAAAAAGTATTGTAATAGGGCAGTTGTTGCATCTGCAGGTAAGCAGCATCGCTAAGTTCTTTACGGCCATATCCCATGTTCACACACCATAAACCGGCCATACCATCTAAAATTTTATTGCCTTCGCTGTCCCATAGGTACACGCCTTCGGCTTTATCTATGACCAATGGGCCTTTTTTATTTAATGCGCCTGTGTTGGTGAAAGGATGTAGGTGATGTTGTGCATCCAAGGACTGTATGGCTTTAGTATTTATAGTTGCAGTCATTATTCTCTCCAATCAATTCGCCTAAAAGCGAGATATGTTCACATTTCAATTTAATATTTTAGTTGTGTAATTTGCTAAATATGCGTTTTATTTTGTGATCACAAAAATATTTTGTCAAGGTTTAAGAAACGATAAGTTGTTTTTTTGACAGCACATTTCGGCATAAGCCTAAATCTAGAGGTGTGCAGAGCAGGATTTTTTAGTGTTAGGTGCGCGCAAAAAGCACGGCGCAGTCATGTCTGCGCCGAAACGTAAGATACGAACGTTTTTTTTAGGCAGTAACGAGGTTTGATTGCTCAATGAAGTTATGCAGCGCTTCAGGGGTACTGACAAAGGCAATACCTTCACGAATATCGGC
>MAAA01024628.1_pt1 | contig 12409 bp, 15 predicted proteins | sample 1115971 | NCBI WGS metagenome assembly MAAA01 (sample SAMN04961123, study PRJNA320927) | seawater metagenome | isolation source: sample BD02T6 sea water enriched with oil for 6 days | place: USA:Gulf of Mexico | collected 2013-07-27 | reverse complement strand
GATTTACTTAAATATCATTGCCATTATAGAAAAGCTCAAGAAAATAGAGCGAAATTAAACGGAAATTTTGAGGAGTAGGGAAACATGTCTGAATATCGTATTTTTCTACACCCTCGTTATACATTAAGGGAAACAAATGAGGCTTGAAGTTAAGAAGCTATCAAAAGCTACAATTTTTAAAATTTATTTTATTGGAATTGGTGTCTCGGCCATGACCTTTACGACGCTGTGCGGCATTGCTGCTCTATTTGGCGCTGAAACAGTAAATTGGAATGGTAATCAAATTACAGGTGCGGCTGCTCTCATATATGGGCCTTTGATAGGAGTGATGATTGCTATTTTTGCAACCTTATTCTGCACGGGTTTATCCATTTTTGGGTTATGGGTGTATTCATTCTTTAAACCTCTATCGCTGGAGTTTACAGAAATAAACCAAGAGTCAAATTTACAGAGTTCAAAAAATGAAAGCTAAAAATATTATACTAATTATCGTAATTGCCGCCTTAGTTGGTTGCGGTATTAGCGTTAATGTCAGCTCTAGATCAGGATCAAATTCTGATGACTATGTAGAAGAGCCACTATCAGAGCGAGTAATAGAGTATTCAAATGCTCTAGAAACAGCGAATTTATTTCTTGACTCAATAATCTCTAAAAATTATTTAGATACTTATGAATTATTAGATGAAAGTCTTACTCAAAACAATTCACATGAGAACTTTCAGGCATTACTTACAAAAGATGATGATGTTTTAGGTGAGATAAAGGAATACCTAAAGGACCAGTGGGCTTTTAATAATGCAACATTCGACGGTAAAAAGTATCTTCAATTAACTAAGATCGTTAAATATGAAAAGTACACATTTAGCTATATCTTTACCTTCCCATATAACAGCAAATACAAGAAACTTGCGGGTTTCACATCTAAAGAAAAAACAGCGCTGCTATAAATGTATAACAAAGCCAGCCAAAATCGCCAGCAAGCTGGCTGGCTGGACTCGTTTCACTCGCCTTTGCTGGCAAGCGTTAATTGAGTAGTATCTATGAATGAACAAACAAATTTGAAGCCTGAAAATCATTGGCTCTATAAAATGCTCGGTGGTGATCTATTTTGGGGGGATTTCAATAAGCGTTTTTTGAAAATTACATTTTTTTCTTTAATTGGACTTCAGCTCTTTACTAATTTATTCGTCCAGAGTGCTCTTATAAGTACCGGAGTGATATTTTTACTGACGATCCTTCTATTTAAGAATCAAGCTGTATCAACCTTTGCATTTAAAGAAGGATCGAGTGCGAAGAATGTGAAAGAACTTATTGGTTTTATTGGCCTCATGACTGCTATTGGCATAGTTGCTGAGACTGTTAAGCTGATCAACTAACAAAGCCAGCCAGAGGGACGCATTCTGCGCCCCTCTGGCTGGCGTTATGTTTAAAGAGGCTACATCATGGATAGTGTTCAAATATTAAAGGATTTAGGTTTCTCTCTTTGGCAGGTCGTTGTTTTAATTATCATGTTTGTATTCCGAAGCGAACTTAAATTATTAAGTACTCGAGTGAGTTCAGTTAAAGTTGCAGGAAATGAAATTAAATTAAGAGATGAGCAAGAGTTAGCTGGAGAACTGGTTAAAGTAAAAAAAGACATCGAGGGCGGTGAACATACGTTGGAAGAAATTCACGATGAAATTACCAGTACACTGCATAAAAAAAGTATTGGTGCTCTCATTAATATAAAAAATACCACGAACTTACTTTGGCCAGAGCTCATCAAACTGAAGCCTAAGCAATCAGCTTTATCTTCAGCAATACAGTTGTCTACTTATCGTAGAATACATGATCATTTGCAACTATTGAAAACGCTAAGTGTTCTTAATTATTCTACGAAGGAACTTAGCAAGTTAAGTAATGGTGATACAGTGCTAACCATTACTTTTACAGATATATCGAGCGACATGATTAAGCTATTAAAAGAAGCAAAAAACTATTAATCAATCAAAGGGTCCAATCAAAGGGTCAGAGCCTTTGGTTTTTGGTCGATTAACTACGAAACCTTTCAAATTTTCTGATTACGGTTATGAAGTGACTTCCTTTCGCCTCCATGCCCGTGTGAATAACCGAAGCAATCTTAGTTAGAGACCTTCCAATTACTTAAAACGTAGGTTTTAAGTCTGTCAGCAATCACACCCTTTCACTTTTCAGCGAATTCCAACTAAAGTACAACGTAAGGCACTGACACTAACGGAGGGTCACAATTTGTTTAAATCATCAATTGCCTGCGTGGTGTTATTGTCAATATCCGCCTGTAGCACGCTCCCTAGAGCCGTCCCAATAAATAGCCCTAATACCTTGGCTTATTCGCACCTTGGCACCAACATGAGTGATGCGCCCCAGGTAAAAGAACAGCTTTTAAGCCAGCTAACGCAATGGAAAGGCGTGCCCCACAAATTAGGTGGCTTGTCTAAACAAGGTATCGACTGTTCTGGTTTTTTACATTTAATTTTTTCACAAGAATTTGGCATCGAAATACCCCGCACTACCCAGCATCAAATGCAAAAAGGGGTAGTAATTAGTCAGGATCAACTAATACCCGGTGATTTAATTTTTTTCATTACCGGCTTTCAGCAAAAACATGTGGGGGTCTACATGGGTGACAATCAATTTATGCACGCCTCAAGTTCACGCGGGGTGATGATATCAAAACTCAGTAACCCGTATTGGAGTAGCGTTTATTGGCATTCAAGAAGGCTAGCGCTGTAAACATAGGCGTTAATAAAATCGGAGGTTTAGTGAAGTATTTTGCATACGGTTCAAACATGTCACTGTTAAGGCTTCAAGAGCGTGTTCCAAGTGCCAAAAGGCTTGAAACCGCTACGCTTAAACATCATCAATTACGTTTTAATATGAGCGGCACCGATGACTCTGGTAAGTGTGATGCTTTTCAAACCGGTAATAGCACCGACCTCGTAATTGGCGCGCTCTTTGAGATAAACAAAAATGAAAAAGGCGTGTTAGATCAAGCCGAAAGCTTAGGGTCTGGATACAATGAAAAGCTAGTGTCTGTACAAAACGATGTGGGTGAGATATTTGAGGCAACCACCTACTACGCCATTAAATTAGACGCTTCGTTAAAACCTTATTCTTGGTATTTAAATCACGTGATTATCGGAGCCAAGGAAACAAAAGTCCCGAGTGGCTATCTTGCGGTAATAGAGTCTGTTGAATGTATAGAGGACACCGATATGGCGCGGGATGCAAGGCAGCGTTCGATGTACCGTTAATTATGACAGCTTAATTACCAATATGGGCCGTTATGTTCTTTTACAGTACCAAGCGCTTATTTTATAAAACCGAATGCCAAGTATGATGTGGACTTACCTTTAAATTGTTATGAGAGTGCATTATTAAAAAATTACTAAAAAGAATAATCCTCACCGTTCTGTGTTTTTTTGCAGCTGTTGCGTGTTATGTCTTTGGCATACCAGCAGGGGGCGCGGCTTTTTTTGTGCTAGGGGTGATATTTGAGGTGATGTTTTGGTTTGGACTCTTTGGCAAAAAAACTTAAATATTGATTGGTGTGCCTCCACATTTTAAATAAGGCTGTAAAGGCACTTAAGCGGGTGTGGTTTTATTGCGGATTATTACTCTTATACAAAACATCACAACTCAGCATGGCTTGTATTGCTGCACGCCCAATTCATTGACACTAGCCCATTTTTTCCTGGCAATTAACACTTAAGCGTAAGCCAATTAGGCTTCGGCCAAAGGCTTTGTGAAGTATTTTACTGCCGCCAGCTGCAATGGTCGTTCTGCGCGTGCTTGCAGGTGAAGGGCCATCTTTAAACGTCACACTACAACTAACCGGTATGCTCTCTTTATTGATGAACTTCACTACGCTCACTTTATCAACCATTTTTGCTTCAACGGTGATCTGTAAATCATGTAAATTTTCTTTAATTTTAGTGGGGGTAAAATCACTTAAGCTAGAAGCAAAAGATACGCTTGCCAATAATACAAAAAAAACGGCCATGAAGGCTTTCAGGTAAGTCATGTATGTATTCATCCTGTAATACTGTATTGGTGCGTTATTTTCTGGCGGGGGGAGTATAAAGCGATTGTGTTACTTATCAACGAGCTAATTAATTAACTCGGCTGCTTTAGGTAGCAGCGAAAGTAACTCGTAGAGTTTGACTGGTGTGCCACCTTGGATACCTTAAGTTGGCCATAACGCCTACCAATGTATCTATTGCTACTTCATAGGGGCAATTTAGCCTCTCTAGAACCCGTAACTCAAACAACATTGGTAGCCGAAACGTACTCAAAACACAGTAATCAACGCTTACTGTGCCAAGTGCATCTTAAACTTAGTGGTACATACACTCTGGTAAAGCCACAGATAGCCCTTTATTACCCCAAAACCCCCTAAATATTGGGCATTTTTTGTCCATTTCTGCTAATATCTCGCGCTTAAATTAATCTCCACGTTGACCTAGTGCAATAACCCCACAGTTTACTCAAGTAAATAGTTGACTGTTTTAGTCGGGTTTAAGATAATTGCCTTAACTACTACTCATTTTTTAATGGGGTTACCCATGAGATTGACCACAAAAGGCCGCTACGCGGTCACCGCCATGCTGGATCTTGCGATTCATGCCCAGCATAAACCGGTAAGTTTGAACGATATCTCTGGGCGTCAGAACATTAGTCTGTCTTATTTAGAGCAATTGTTTGCCAAATTACGCCGTGCCGACCTGGTTTCCAGTGTGCGTGGTCCTGGTGGTGGTTATCGCTTAGCGGTCGATTCAGCGCAAATTAGCATCGCGCAAGTGGTTGATGCGGTAAATGAGTCTATGGATGCCACTCGTTGCCAAGGCAAAGGCGATTGCCAAGACGGAGATCAGTGTTTAACACATCACCTGCATGCTTTTTTAAGCGACATATCCATTCACGACCTAATTAGCCGCAAAGAAATTAGCGATGTCGCCAAGCGACAAGATCAAAAGGCGCAGCGCGCCAGCATTGATGAATCTTTGATTAAACTAACCTCTACGTTTGTGGAGTGATTACATGAGTAACTTAATGAATCCTATTTATTTGGATTATGCCGCCACCACCCCAATGGATCCTATGGTGGCGCAAAAAATGGCAGACTGCTTAACCCTGGATGGTAACTTTGCTAACCCCGCTTCACGCTCTCACCGTTATGGCTGGATGGCCGAACAAGCGGTAGAAACCGCCCGTGGTCAAATTGCCAAACTTATTAACAGCGATGTACGCGAAATCGTCTGGACCAGTGGGGCTACCGAAGCCAACAACCTAGCTATTAAAGGGGTGGCCCAGCAGCACCAAGCTAAAGGCAAGCATATTATTACCTGCGCCATTGAACATAAAGCCGTGCTGGACCCTTGTGTTTATTTGCAAGAGCAAGGTTTTGAGGTGACGTATTTACAACCACACACCGACGGCACTGTCTCGGTACAGCAAGTTAAAGAAGCATTACGCGCCGATACTGTTTTAGTGTCGTTGATGTTTGTAAATAACGAGCTGGGCTGTATTAACCCTATTAAAGAAATAGGCGAACTGTGCCAAAGCCAAAACGTATTGTTTCATGTGGATGGAGCACAAGCGGTGGGTAAAACTTTCGTTGATGTGCAGGCGCACAACATTGATTTATTGTCGGTCAGTGGCCACAAGTTTTATGGCCCTAAAGGCATAGGTATTTTATTTGTGAAGCGCGGCGTAAAAATAGCGGCGCAAATTCACGGCGGAGGTCATGAACGTGGCATGCGCAGTGGCACTTTAGCCACCCATCAAATTGTAGGTTTGGGCGAAGCCGCGCAAATCTCACAAGCAGCACTACCACAAGAAGAGGCGCACTTAAGCGCACTAAGAAAACAGCTATGGAATGGCCTTAAAGATATTGAAGGCATTACCTTAAATGGCAATGAACACGCATGTGTTCCGGGCATTTTAAATATAAGTTTTGCAGGTGTTGATGGAGAGTCGTTATTACTCTCTCTTGCCGATTTAGCGGTGAGTTCAGGCAGTGCTTGTAACTCGGCCACGATGGCGCCGTCGTATGTGTTAAAGGCAATTGGTTTGGATGACGAACTGGCGCACGCCTCCATACGATTTTCGGTAGGACGCTTTAGTACCACTCAAGAAGTTGAGCAGGTAGTCAGCAGCGTCAGTACAGCAATTAAAAGATTAAAAGGCATGGCAGCGTAAGCGGTTATTGCGGAGGACCTTTCAAGGGTTAAGATTATGAGTGAAGAAATTGAACAGTACATTAAAACCGAATACGAAGCCGGTTTTGTCACCGACATTGATGCCGAGACATTACCGCCTGGCTTAAATGAAGATGTGGTGCGTTTTATTTCCAACAAAAAGGGCGAGCCTGAATGGTTGCTTGAGTGGCGCTTAAAAGCGTTTCGCGCTTGGCAGGAAATGGAAGAGCCAGAATGGGCCCATGTGCATTACCCTGAAATTGATTTTCAGGCTATCTCGTACTTTAGTGCGCCAAAAAGTATGGAAGACAAACCTCAGTCTTTAGATGAGGTCGATCCTGAGTTGCTACGAACCTACGAAAAACTAGGCATTCCTTTGCACGAACAAGCGGTGCTTGCAGGTGTAGCCAATGTAGCGGTAGATATTGTTTTTGATTCTGTCTCTATTGGTACTACCTTTCGTGAAAAGTTAGCGGAATCGGGTGTTATCTTTATGCCCATCAGTGAAGCGGTGCATGAATACCCTGAGCTCATTAAAAAATACATGGGCTCAGTGGTTCCGCAAAAAGATAATTACTACGCCGCATTAAATTGCGCGGTATTCTCGGATGGTAGTTTTGTTTACATTCCAAAAGGGGTGCGTTGCCCCATGGAGTTGTCAACCTACTTCCGTATTAACGAAGAGAACACAGGTCAGTTTGAACGTACGCTTATTATTGCCGACGAAGGCTCGCACGTAAGTTACTTGGAAGGCTGTACCGCTCCCATGCGTGATGAAAATCAATTGCACGCAGCGGTAGTTGAATTGGTGGTATTAGATAACGCCGAGATTAAATACTCTACCGTACAAAACTGGTACCCAGGTGACAGCGAAGGCAAGGGTGGTATTTACAACTTTGTAACTAAACGCGCGGTGGCTCATAACAATGCCAAGGTCAGCTGGACACAAGTAGAAACCGGCTCAGCCGTTACCTGGAAATACCCAAGCTGTATTTTAAAGGGTGACAACGCAGTGGGTGAATTTTACTCGGTAGCCTTAACCAATAATTATCAACAGGCCGACACGGGCACTAAGATGATTCACATTGGTAAAAATACTAAATCTACGATTATCTCTAAAGGTATTTCAGCGGGTAAAAGCCAAAATGCATATCGCGGTTTAGTGCGTATGAACCCAAGTGCGGAAGGGGCCCGTAACTTTACTCAGTGTGACTCTTTATTAATTGGTGATAAGTGTGGTGCCCACACATTCCCATACATAGAAAGCAAGCACCCTAGTGCCATCATTGAGCACGAAGCCACCACCTCTACGGTGAGTGATGATCAAATGTTTTTATGCCAGCAGCGCGGTATAGATCCAGAGAAAGCCGTCTCTATGATCGTGAATGGTTTTTGTAAGGAAGTCTTTAAAGAGTTACCCATGGAATTTGCGGTAGAAGCCGGCAAATTATTGGAAGTGAGCCTAGAAGGCTCAGTGGGCTAAAACCCCATGTAAGTGTTGAGCCGTAATGTGTCAACGCTTAGTGAAAAAATAAAGGCAGTGGTCAGATTGGATTTAAAATGTTAACGATTAATAATTTACAAGCAAAAGTAGAAGATAAAGATATTTTGAAAGGCTTAAGCTTAAATGTTAAGCCTGGCGAAATTCACGCCATCATGGGGCCAAATGGCGCCGGTAAAAGTACTTTGGGTAATGTATTGTCAGGACGTGTTGGTTACACCGTTACCGGTGGCGAAGTATTGTTTAACGGTAAAAATATTTTAGAGCTTGATGCTGAAGAACGCGCCCGTGAAGGTTTGTTTTTAGCGTTTCAGTACCCAGTAGAAATTCCAGGGGTAAGTAACTTAGAGTTTTTAAAGGCCTCTGTGGATGCGGTTCGTAAGCACCAGGATAAAGAGCCATTGGATAGTATGTCTTTTTTAAAGTTGGCCCGTGAAAAATGTAAAGCGGTTAACCTAGATCAAAATTTCTTGAAGCGTGGTGTAAACGAAGGTTTCTCAGGCGGCGAGAAAAAGCGCAACGAAATTCTGCAAATGATGATGCTAGAGCCTAAATTGTGCATCCTAGATGAAACCGATTCAGGCCTTGATATCGATGCCTTACAGGTAGTTGCCGAAGGCGTAAACAGCCAGCGCGATCCTAACCGTAGCTTTATTATCGTGACTCACTATCAGCGTTTACTTGATTATATTGTGCCTGATTTTGTACACGTATTGGCCGATGGTAAAATTGTAAGAAGTGGTGGTAAAGAATTGGCGCTGGAGCTTGAAGAAAAAGGCTACAGCTGGATTGAAAACGGGGAGGCATAATTGTGACTGAAGTTGCTTCTTTAACGGCTGTAGATAACTCAGCCAAAATAGACTTTTCCCAAGACGCTTTAGCGTTTGTGAAAACTCAAGCCCATGATGCGGGTTTAACAGAGGTGCGTGAATCTGGTTTAGCTGCATTTGAAAGCCTGCCGTTTCCTACTCGTAAAACAGAAGAATGGAAATACACCTCATTAAACGCTTTAACGAAACAAAATTTTAACCAAGCAGCGCAAAACTTCGATTTAGAAGACGCCAGCGATTTATACGTTATTGATGAGCTAGACGCCTATCGCGTGGTGTTTATTAATGGCGCATTTGTTGCTGAATTGTCTGATGACATTACGGTGCCCGGGATTGAGTTTACTACCTTCTCACAGGCTAATGATGATCAGCGAGCCATTATTACTACGCACATTGGCAATATTGCCGAGACGCGCCGTAACTTATTTACCGCCCTTAATAACGCGGCGGTAGAAGAGGGTGTGTTGCTGCATGTGGCTAAAAATATTCAGTTAGACAAACCCATTCAAATTGTCAATATTGTCAGTCAGCAGCCGCAGCCGTGTACGGCCTTTAGTCGTTGCCTGTTAGTGCTTGAGCCTTTGGCTCAGGCCACTGTCATTGAGCAGTTTGTCTCTACAGCGCAAACTCAAAATGTATTGTTAAACCAAACCACCGAAATACAAATTGGTGATGGTGCTAAATTAAATCACTACCGCTTACACACCGAAGATGAAAGCAGTTTACATTTTGGCGGTATATACGTTGATTTAAACCGTGACAGCCAGTTTGAAAGTTATCAGGTTGCTTTGGGCGGAAAAATTAAACGCTTTGATGTTTTGGTTAACCATAATCAGCCAGGCAGTCACTGTGAAATGAAGGGCGTGTACTTGCCTAAAAATGATCAGCACATTGATATTCACAGCTACATTGAGCATATCTCGGCTAACTGCACCACAGATGAAACCTATCGCGGCATTATGGCTGATCGCTCTAAGGCCGTCTTTAATGGCCGTATTCATATACATCCTGATGCACAAAAGTCGTTTGCGAACCTTAGCAATAAAAACTTGTTGTTATCTAACAAGGCGCAAATAAACTCTAAGCCCGAACTTGAAATTTACGCCGATGATGTAAAGTGTGCGCACGGTGTTACGGTGGCCCAGCTAGATGATCAAGCCTGTTTCTATTTACAAAGCCGTGGCATTTCCCGCCCAGAAGCCGAGATCATGCTGAGCTTTGCGTTCATTAACGAGTTGCTAGAAAGCATTCCGTTACCGGCGCTGCGTAAAAAGTTACGTCCATTATTGGCGCAACAGTTCAGTACTGACCAAGCGTTAACGCAGCACATTATGGACGAAGACAGCGGTGTGCATTCGGGGGATGACCAGACATGAGCATAGATGTTCAAAAAATTCGTCAGGATTTCCCTATTTTGCATCAACAGGTTCACGATAATCCGTTGGTGTATTTAGATAATGGCGCCACTACGCAAAAACCGCTTTCGGTTATTAATGCGTTAGAAAACTATTACCGTAAAGATAATAGTAACGTACACCGTGGTGCTCACGCGTTAAGTGACCGTGCCACAATCGCATTTGAAGATGCTCGTAAAATTGTACAGGCGTTTTTAAATAGCCAGCACAACGAAGAAATCATCTGGACCCGTGGTACCACAGAAAGCATTAATATTGTGGCGCAAAGCTTTGGTCAAGCCTTTATTAAAAAGGGTGATGAGATTATTGTCTCGGCCATGGAACATCACGCTAATATTGTGCCTTGGCAGATGTTGTGTGAGCGCACTGGCGCAAGCCTTAAGGTGATTCCTGTAAATGAACAGGGTGATCTGGATATGCAGGCTTTTGCTGGCATGCTTAACAACAATGTTAAATTGGTCAGTGTGGTTCATGTATCCAATGCATTGGGTACCGTGAATCCGGTTGAAGACATCATTAAGCAAGCCCATAGCGTGGGCGCCAAAGTATTAATTGATGGCGCGCAAGCGGTGGCGCATTTTCCGGTAGACGTACAAGCGCTCGATGCTGACTTTTATGTATTTTCAGGTCACAAAGTATTTGGCCCTACTGGCATCGGTTGCCTGTATGGAAAAAAAGCCTTGCTTGATCAAATGCCGCCGGTTCAAGGCGGTGGTGAGATGATTGAAAAAGTAAGTTTTAGTGGTACAACTTATCAGGGTTTGCCGTTTAAATTTGAATCGGGCACACCTAATATTAGTGGTGCCATTGGTTTGGGTGCTGCACTTAATTATTTGATGAAACTCGATCGTACAGCCCTAAGTGAATACGAAGATGATTTACTTAATTACGCACACGAACGCGCGGCTAAGTGTGAGGGCATGCGTGTGATTGGTACTGCCAAGAAAAAAGCCGGTGTATTAAGCTTTTTAATAGAGGGTACTCACCCCGCCGACATCGGTATGTTGCTGGATCAGCAGGGTATCGCGGTGCGTACTGGCCATCACTGTGCTATGCCTATTATGGATCAATACGCGATTCCGGGAACAGCGCGGGCCTCTTTTTCTATTTACAACACGCGCCAAGAAATAGATGCGTTGTTTGACGGCATAGAAAAAGTAAAAATGTTTTTATGTTAAACGCTAATTTAATAGGGGATGCGTAATGAGCGTTGTTAATACTTTTTCACCTAACGATGCAGCACCTAATATGAACCTCTCTATGACAGAGGCTGCGCTTAATTATGTGCGCAAGCAATTGGCAAGCACTGATAGCGCCAAGGGCATTATATTAGGCGTGAAAAAAAGTGGCTGCTCTGGGTTTAAATACGACCTGCAGTTAGCTAAAAACTTAGATGGCAATGAAAAAACCATTCAAGTGGCCGATGATATCGTTTTGTACGTGACCCAAGACGCGGTGCCATTTGTTAACGGCACACAAATTGACTACACCACCGTGGGTTTAAATAGCAGTATGGTATTTAACAACCCCAATGCAAAAGATGAGTGTGGTTGTGGTGAGTCTTTTAACGTGTAATTAAGGTTTAACCTGCGCCAATGTGTGTAAGTTGAATGACGCGTTCAAGAGTTTGAACATAGATTTCCAATTTTGTTATTAAAATATAAGTAGTTATTTTATGGAAAGACGCATGGTTGTGGCGCACGAGGATTGTCCTGCGCGCTTGGTTCCGGTTGGAACTAAAATAATAATTCCCTCTGGCAGTTTTGTAACACTAACCCAGGCCTTGGGTGGCAACTACACTGTGGTGCACAACGGTAATATGGCCCGCGTAGACGGCACCGATGCTGCGGCCTTGGGTTTAGAGCCTGAAGTGCTTACGTTTGACCCCAGCGATGGCGAACTGATTCGTGAAAGTGATATTTGGCAGGCGCTAGAAACGATTTACGATCCAGAAATTCCTGTAAATCTAGTGGCACTGGGTTTAATTTACAAAGTGAATATAGATCAAGCTACAAAAAGTGTCAGTATAGACATGACCCTTACTGCGCCAGCCTGTGGCATGGGGCCGGTGTTGGTAAGCGACGTTAAATACCGCAGCGCGTTGGTGCCAAATGTAAAGTCTGTGACCGTTGAGTTAGTGTTTGACCCACCTTGGGCGCGCGAAATGATGAGCGAAGAAGCCCAATTAGAGACAGGTATGTTTTTTTAACACATCTTTAATGACCGGCATGCTTGATACCCATGTCGGTAACGCTTCATATTCAGCGGATACTTTAATAATATCGCCTAAAGCGCTTAACATTAAGCCTAAGACACGCAAAGTTAGGCACTTTGGTGCTAAAGAGTTTCACTTCTGTCATAAATAGTCACTTTTCATTTCCGCTAATTTACGCCATAGTCTTATCTTACTTTGCATAATAAAAATAAAACCATAGTGCTAGGCTT
>MAAA01014320.1_pt1 | contig 12420 bp, 11 predicted proteins | sample 1115971 | NCBI WGS metagenome assembly MAAA01 (sample SAMN04961123, study PRJNA320927) | seawater metagenome | isolation source: sample BD02T6 sea water enriched with oil for 6 days | place: USA:Gulf of Mexico | collected 2013-07-27 | reverse complement strand
CTTGATGGAATTTCAGAAAAATTAAATACACGCCCTCGAAGGGTTCTAGCATTTTTAACACCGAGTGATATTATTAGCCGTAGTGTTGCGCTGACCCCTTGATATCACCGTAGCCTTTTTTAGTATTTCTTTTTCCTCTTCAATTCGGCGATTTTTCTTTTCTAGTTCACGGATTTTTAACTGATCTAGCGTCATGGGTGTAGCCTTGGGAGAAATACCATCACGCTCTTCTTTGAGCTGGCGAACCCACTTGTCCATGGTCGACTTACCGACATTCATCGCGACAGCGGCATCTTTAACTGTATAACCTTGATCAAGGACCAGTTGTGCAGACTCTAAACGAAATTCAGGGCTGAAAGACGGTCTTGTACGTTTGCTCATTGTGATACCTAGTTGCTCATGAGGTGATCATATCACCTCTAGTTAGGTGGCCAAATTCACTATGCCACTACAACTCTGCAATGATGTCATAGCCAGAGTTATCCACTTAGGGCTTTGCTACCTCAAGCCCACAGTCATGCTCAAACGACGATAGCTTCAGTAATTCACCAGCAAACAAATGCTCTATTAATTTTGCGTCTAAATGACGAGTGTTCGTTATGTTTACTAATATTATTTTACTTTTTATTGATTATATCTTTTATTTCATTTGTATAGACATCGAATTGGATTAATACAAAAGTTAGGAAGCCTTCATCAATGTGAACTTGTTTTCCATCCTGGCTTACATTGATGGAAGAGTCATTAATTAATTCTTCAATAGCTTTTATCGGCTGACCGTCTTTTTCTTCAATCTTTGCATCATTGTGCGCACAACTATTTCTCAATTTTACTAATTTCTTGATAGTAGGGAAAACTGTCGAATTATCTGAACCAATTATCTTTTTTACAAACAAGTTTATTCTTTCTAACCCTTGCCCCTTTAGTTCATTTAACTTTACGGGCGAATTATACTGTTCGGCATATATATCGCAAAATCGCTCTAATTCGTGTTCATAGGTTGCGACTAAGGTAAGTAATGCTGAACGCCTTTGAACACTTGGGAAGTAATTTTCAAAAATATCGTCAAGAAATACGTCTTGACTATCTAACCCCTGATAATGCTCAATGCATTGGTAAATACCTTCTTCCGCACATATTTCGATTTCTTCAACTTCTGGACCGTTTTCTTTATACGTAGCGATACTTGATCTAATCGAGTCTTCAGTGTGTTGAATAAAGCTACGCATAAGGTTATATGTGAACCCAAAGGTAAATAACGGGCGGGATATTTCCAATTTACCAAAATCAATATTCATATTGTGCTTCACTCATTTAAATACAACTCCGCCATATCATCCAATTTGGCTTTAATTTCTTTCCAATTAGGCATAACTTGGGTTAGCAATCGCCAAAACTTTTCGCTGTGGTTGTGTTCGTCAATATGGCAAAGCTCATGCAATATCACATAATCAATACATTCTTTTGATGCTTTAATTAGGTGAGGGTTAAGCATTAAGTTGCCTTTAGCCGAACAGCTTCCCCATTGCTTCTTCATTGCCATCACTCTAAATGACGGAATATCTGTTACCCATGTCGCTTTAGGCAATATTTTGTTTAGGCGTTCGTGAAAAATTGCTTTAGCTTTACGTTGATACCACTTGTCTATTAGTGGTTTAACTTTAACTGCCGGATCATCAAAGTCCTTACGTAAAGTTACGTTCAATTTACCACGGCTCAGTTTAACGTTAGACACTTGCTCAGAATCAATTAGCACCTTTAAAACATAGCGTCTGCCTAAGTAAAACTGCGTTTCACCACTAACATAGCGTTTGGGTAAAACGTAATCTTTTTGCTTCGCAAATTCTTCCATATGTTGCCATATCCACCTGGCTCGTTTGAGCATAGCCGCATGAATCGAATCATTGGTAGCATCATGTGGCACTGTTGCAACCACACGCTGATCTGGGTGTACTTTTATCACTACTTTACGTGGTTGTTTTTTGACGGTGTTAGCAGGTTGAGATTTACGAATCACGTCATAATGAATGGTGTCACTTCCATAAATAAAAACACCTTGCTCATTAGTTTTGGTAAATATTTCGGCTGCTACAGATAACTTAATCACTTGTATTAGCCTCTCGCTAAACCTAAACGGGTAATTTTAAGAACTGCTTCAATAAGATTTTGCGAATTTTCAATACCTATTTCGGCAAACAACATCGGCAATAATTTCATACTGATGGAATTTTCAATTTCGGCAGGATTAATAGAGTATTCAGCTACAGCATTGTTAACCACTTCATCAATATTAAAGGCTAGCGTTACTAACTTCTCATTATCTAATGATTGTTCGATTAAGTAGTCGGCGCCAAACAAATGCTTAAACAAGCCAAAATAGGCTTGAGCGTGTTTATTTAACTTGCCTGATTCATCGGTAAAGTCGCTAGGAATGTCGGTAACTTTGCGCTCCTTTACTTCTTGTTCGAAGTCTGCAAATAAGATGTATTGTTTAACTGGCGCATCAAACATTTCTTTGGTTTTCTCAATCGCTTTCTTTAATAGATTAGAAAAATACTCTTGTGCATAAGGATCATCAGCAAGATCTTCTTCAATCATCTTAGTGATGCGACCCGTAATTTTGTCTGTTTGGTTTCGAGCTTCATCATCACTCAAATCTTGCGGTTTGACGTTTTTACCCAGATTACCAACCAAGTAAGCTCCATCAGGTTCCTTTACCTCAATACCGGCAATATGTTTATCTAATAAGCTACGGATATCTTCTGCATACTCATCGTAGTTGACGGTTTCGTTGGCATCTTCACGAACTTGTTTACGCAGGTCTACAAAGGCTTTTAAGTCACGTTTATACAAGTCACGTTTGCTATCGAAAGACTTATCTTCAAAGTAGCTAGCAGATTGTAAAGCGACCTTAATGCAGTTAGAAAAAACAGTAAGGGCAGAGTAAAAGTCATCACGCTTTTTAAGATTAGTATCAACCAGTTTGCCATCTACATCCTGTACTTTAGGGGCTAATGCTTGCCTTAATGCAGGGCCATCTTGCTTGTTTTTAACACCATCAAAAATTGCCCATAAATCACTGTGTAAACCAGGAAGCTTTTTGTACTCCGTATCCATGCGGTTATACAAACCTTTAAGATCGTCTATATCAAAACCACCTTGAGTACGTTCAGCCAAGTCTTGGTATTTTTCGATGGTGGTATCGAGTTCTTTCAAAATGCCACGGTAATCAATTAAGTAACCAAACTGCTTTTTACTATGTAAACGGTTAACGCGAGCAATGGCTTGTATCAAATTGTGCTCTTTAAGTGGCTTGTCGATATAAAGCACCGTGTTTTTAGGCTCGTCAAAGCCTGTTAATAGCTTATCGACCACTATCATGATGTCTGGGCCATCGTCACGGCTAAAGTCTTCTATAATAGCTTTTGTGTAAGCTTTTTCATCGCCCCCATAGGTTTGTGCTACGTTACCCTTCCACCAGTTTTGAACAATGTCTTTACTTTCTTGGTCAACCACGTCATGGCCTTCACGGGTATCAGGCGGTGACATGGCAACAACAGAAGTCACAGAGCCTATCTTATCTAATGCATTCTTATAACGAATAGCAGAAGCTTTAGAGTCACAGGCTAATTGGCCCTTTAAACCTTGTTGTTTGAAATTTTGGAAATGATCAGAAATATCATAAGCAATCAAATCAATTCGACCCTCAGATTGGTAAATTTGACCTTTTTGAGAAAATTTCTTCTTTAAATCGGTTCGTTGCTTGTCGCTAAGTTTGCTGGTGCTACGTTCAAACCAGGCATCAATGGCTTTATCATTTACGTTTAGTTCAGGAATACGCTCTTCGTATAACAAAGGCGTTACGGTTTTATCTTCAACGGCTTGTTGCATGGTATACGAGTGAATTATCTTACCGAACTTATTTTCGGTCTTATCATTTTTTAATAGAGGTGTACCTGTGAATGCAATGAATGCTGCTTTGGGCAAAGTTTGCTGCATTCGAATATTATTTTCACCATTTTGGCTACGATGGCCTTCATCCACTAATACAATAATATTGGGGCTGTCGTTAAAACATTCCTTTTGCTTAATGGCTGAACCAAACTTATTAATGATTGAAAAGATAACACGTTCATTACCTTTACCAATTTGCTCGGCTAAACGTTTGCCAGATGTTGCCATAGCGTCTTTTTTATCTCTGTCAGTCAGTACACCACCAGAGGCAAAAGTACGGCTAAGCTGATCCTCTAAATCAACTCTGTCAGTTACGATGATCACACGAACTTGTGATAGTTCTTCTAACCAAACAAGGGCTTTGGATAAAAACACCATAGTAAACGACTTACCACTACCCGTTGTATGCCAAATAACGCCGCCTTCTCGAGAACCTGCTGCATCAAAGATATTAATGCGTTCAACTAAAGCTTTAATGCCAAATACTTGCTGATAACGAGCGACAATCTTGCCTGCCTTTTTATCGAATAAAGTAAACAAGCGGGTCATCTCAAGTAAACGCTCAGGGCGTAATAAACTGATTATCAGTCTATCTTGGTCGGTAACTGTTAAATCACCTGCGGAAATTAACGATAAGTATTCATCTTTAGCGTAAGCGGGGCGATGATTGAACAAACTATTAAGCTGTATATCATTAAGGTTATGATTCTTTAGGCGAACAAACTCAGCTTCAGGTATTAACTCTTCTTTCCATTTTGCCCAGAATTTTTCAGGAGTGCCGCATGTAGCATATAAACCTTCGTGCCCATTAACCGATAACAGTAACTGGCTATAAGCAAATAAGTGAGGGATTTCTTGTTGCCCTTGATTGCGAATTTGCTGAGAAATTGCCTCCGCATTGGTCGATTTACATTCTTTATTCGAATCAGGGCGTTTTGCCTCAATCACCACTAAAGGTAAGCCATTTACAAAACAAACGATATCAGGAATACGATTACCTGTACCTTCAGCATTTTGTACAACCAATTCTTCAGTAAAGTGGAACTGGTTATTATCAATATCATGCCAATCAATGAGCTGAATAGTCGGAGAGGCTTTTTTACCATCAACAAACTCAGTTACACTCACGCCATACATCATTGCGTTGTATAGCTTTTCATTAGCCGCTTTAAGCCCTAAATTCATTGCGGGGTTTAACTCATGCATCACTTTATCAATAGCAGCATCAGTGAGCTTGTGTTGCTTACCTGCAAGGGGAAAGGTTTGTTTGGCTAAAAATGCTCGCATAACAGGCATTAACACCACTTGGTGGGTGCTTTTTTTATCTGCCGCGCTCTTTGTCGTAAGGAATGTATTGCCACGTAAGGCTTCACACTCACTAGGCGGAATGAACTGATAACCTAAATTAGTAAGCAAGGTAAGTGCAGGGATCTTAGCGCTAAATTCTTCTCTAAAATTAACCGTATTTTGTGTCATGATGCTTTCCATTGCTTATACAACGCTACTTGATTGCTCAGCAGCAGTATCAATTGTTCTACCTTGATATTCGTTTAAGGTAACGCCTTGCTCTGTTTTCCAGTCTTTCCAACCGTTTGAAGTTGCTAGCAATAGGAACATTGAAGCCCCGCTTGGGGTTTGGAACAAGTAATCACGTTGAAATACAAAGCGATCTTTTTCGATAGCAATTATTCCTTTATCCAACAACTTATCTCGCTTATCAAAAAAACGTTGTTTAGATTTTCTTTCTGTAGTCATCGGGGCAGAAGAACCTTTTAGCACCACCATGCCCTCGTTTGTATATATGCCACTGGCCTGTACACCTGAACGCTTACACACAAACGCTTGCTTTGTTGTTAATGCTGTTTGCTCAGTTAGCGGTTCAAAAATGGGGTAACCCAAGGTGGCTAACAGTAAGCTGGCAATTTCGTGAATTTCGTCGCAATCAGCTTTTAGCGGAATAGGTGTATGGGGCTTTTGACCACCGTTACCATTTAATAACTCATAACGTTGGCAATGACGGGATTTTTCAATGGAAAGAGACTCCATATAAAGCACATGGGTTTGCGTTAAGTTATTGGTAAGCGATACCAATACTAATGCACGTTCCCAGTCCTTTTTCTCTTTTTTATGATGTTGCATAAGGCGAGTACCTACATCACCCGATTGCCCAATATACAACTCGTCCTTACTGTCACCCGACACCAAAAAATACAAGCCGACTTGCTTGGATTCAGGCATTTTAAGAAAATCAGCCATATTACTACGGGGCACTTCAATTAAACGAATAATCGAGGTAGTTTGTTCCGCAATACGAATGCCAGAGGGATCGCCACTGGGTAAAAATATCTGAATGGTACGAGGTCGTTTACTATTCATTAAGCAACTTCCGCTTCATCAATTTTTACTCTACGTTTCCCTGTTAATAACTGTTGCATTAACGATTTTTTCTCTTGGATTAAATAGCTAAGTTGCTGTTCTAGCGTTTTTATTTCCTTGTCCGCATTAACAATTACATCAGCAATTTTTTGCTGTTCTTCCAGTGAAGGCAGAGGTATATGAATTGTTTTAAACTCTTTCCACCTTAAGCTACCTCGTCTGTCTACGGAAGCATTCGTTGCAGCAGAAAATATCTGTCTGTAATGCTCTGTTTTTAGTAAGTAAAATAAATAAGTATTGTTAACTCTTTCTTGATCAGCTTTGAATATCACATAAATGGGACTGACAATCCCCATTTCATATATATTTTGTAAACCAATTGAACCTTCCTCAATATGATTTGAAGGAAAACCAAAACAACCTTTTGGAATTATACGATATCCAGAAGTATCATCGCTGAAGACCTTTTTCTTAAAATATTTTAATGAGTCCAAGAAACCTATATGTTTAGAACATGAAAGTACGGGATAATCTTTTTTGTGTGTGTTTTTCTCTGTTAATGGGATGCAAATATCTTTTATCTGAGGATAATCCCAATCGCGTGGAATTTCACCGTAGCTATTTTTTTTGAAATCATTAACACCATTTATTTTCTTAAAGCGTTTTTTCCCTTTAACAAGTTGCTGTAATAACGATTTTTTTTGATTTTTACTATTGCTAATTAATCGTTCAGTGGCTCTAATTGCTCCATCCCAAGTGGATAAAATTTTAGCAATTTTACGTTGTTCTGGTAATGGTGGTAAATGCATTGGAAAAGACTTTAATACATCCATTTCAATTCCAGTCTGGCCCGATGTTCTTTGTGAGTACGACTCAATAATTTGAAGTAAATCAGCTCTTTTTAAAAAATAATACATGAACTCACGATCAACACCAGCCTTTGGAGTTGCTTTAATAAGAGCAACGTTGTACGCCCCTACAATTCCTCTAAGAATCTGAAAAATAGGTGGGCCATACCTTCCAATCATTACATCAGCATCAGAGCAAAATTTCTTAGCCAATTTCTTTGGTACGTAGGTAGCATTCTTATCTGTTTTATAGTCTCTAATCTGAATTAGTCGTACATAACCATCAGATGGTTCAAATTGGAAAGTATTTCTTGGAGGTTGAGAGCCGCCTGAAAATATAATATTGTCATCTATGCTTCTATTTAACCATCCGTTAGGCACCATATCCTAACTCCTTTAAGTAGCTTTCCATCTCTTCTTCTCGTGCTTGTAATTCGCTTTTAAGCTTAATTCGTTCGGTTCTAACAGTGACTAAATCAATCTCAGCTTCCTCTTCAAAGGTATCAACATAGCGAGATATATTAAGGTTAAAGTCGTTTTCCTTAATTTCATCGAAGCTTGCTAGGTAGGCATACTTATCAACGCTCTTACGGCCATTGTATGTGTCGATAATTTTTTGAGTGTTATCTGGCGTTATCTGGTTTTGATTTTTACCTGATTTAAACTCACGGCTTGCATCAATAAACAGTACATTGTTATCTGTTTTTTGCTTTTTAAAGAGCATAATCGCGGCTGGAATACCTGTACCAAAGAACAGTTTTTCGGGTAAGCCAATAACAGCATCAAGCAGGTTTTCTTCTATTAACTGTTGACGAATTTTTCCTTCAGATGATGCTCTAAATAACACGCCATGTGGCACAACTACGCCCATACGACCCGTTTCTGGTTTAAGGGTCTCAATCATATGGCTGATAAACGCATAATCACCTTTGGTTTTAGGTGGTACACCTCGCCTAAATCGCCCATATGGGTCGCTGCTAGCATCTTCATGACCCCATTTGTCCAAAGAAAATGGTGGGTTGGCTGTGACGATGTCAAAATGTAATAAGCCAGTTCCTTCTTTATCTAATAACTGAGGATTGCGAATAGTGTCGCCCCATTCAATACGGTGGTTGTCTTCACCGTGAAGAAACATGTTCATTTTGGCGAGTGCCCAGGTTGCACCAATGGCTTCTTGCCCAAATAGCGCATATTTTTTTGAGCCTGAGTTTTTGCGCACCATTGCGCCACATTTTAATAACAATGAGCCACTGCCAACACACGGGTCACATATTTGGTCACCTTCAACTGGCTCTAAAATGGTCGCTAGTAAGTCTGAAACTTCTGGCGGAGTATAGTATTCACCAGCGGTGGCACCACTGCCTGCAGCAAAGTGTTTAATGAGAAATTCGTAAGCATTACCAATAACATCTAAACTCCCCACACGCTCTGAATTTAGGTTAAGAATGTCTTTACCAAAATCTTCTAATAAATGTCGCAGTAAATCGTTCTTTTGTTTTTCTTGGCCTAGTTTGTCGGTATTAAAACTGATGTCTTGGAATACATTTTTAAGTTTAGTGCCGTTGGCTTCTTCTAAAGCGTGGAGAGCTTGGTCAATTCGTTGTCCGTTACCTGCTTGGTGGCGTTGTTCATATAAATCCCAAAAGCTAGCACCTTCTGGTAATACAAAACGTTGCTTTGACATCATGGCAGTTATTAATTGCGGATTATCACCATGTTGTTCAATGAGCTTCTTGTAGTCGTCTCTATACACATCAGAGATGTATTTTAAGAATAACATGGTTAGCACGAAGTCTTTGTATGTATCTGCGTTGATAACCCCTCTAAATGTGTCACAAGCAGCCCATACTGCTTTATTGATATCGTCCTGATTAATTTGGCTATTTGGCATTAGTTTTATTCCTTGTTCATTTGTTAATTCGTTAGTTTAGTCGATTAATTTTTATCAACTTGATTGCTCACTTCGCTGTTAATGCTTCGTGTGAAATCGCATCAAGTTGTTGTTGTCTGTTTTCAATTAGTTGCTGTAATACTTTTTGTTCTTTTACTGCGCAGCGATGCATAGCCGTTAATTGTTTCTGTTTTTCTATCGGCAGCATTGTAATAGGCAAATTTTCTAAAATTTGCCTACGAACACTCAAATAAAGCGAGCCTTCTGCTGTTGTTTGAAAATAGCGTTGCGCAGGTAATTGATTTAGTTGCCAGCATACAAATTCTGGCGTTACCAACTTTTTAAATGCTGGTTTTATTCGTACTAAAAAGAAATGTGGTGAGCACACCGTTTGCCTTGGTAAGCCTTCTACCAATGCAGAATAATGTTTGGCTCCTTTTGCCACAAAGAGAATATCTCCCGACTGCAACCAGTCTGGCTGCTTTTTACTTATTAGCGTAGTTTTGATCACTTCATCCTGAACTATCTCACCAGTGGTTTTTGTGTTTCGCACCTGCACAACATGAACATCACCCTTTATATCTGGCTCTATACTGCCCCGAAATGGGTGGCCTGAACGGATATCTGCAATATCACTAAGCCTAGTGTCATGAGTAGCGTCATGAATACTGGTATTCATTAGATTTTATAACCTTGTTTGGCTTTTTTATTGGCCTATGGACAAACGCATTTAGCGCATAAGTGCTTTTAAAGGCACTTATGATTCTGATTTGATTTAACGTTAATTATATTGACGTAGATACAAGTAAAGATCAATGTTTTTGTGCAGTATTTAAATGGAGCATATTTATTTTAGCTGTAATTCGCTAAAAGTTGTAAAGTAAACCGTTAATTTAGGCAATCTGCCTCATTTTTATGATGTTGATGACAGTGGAAAACGAATGGTGATGTTTCATCAAGATAGTATTGTTGAACGATTTCCAAGGGTGTTATCACTAGCGCGTGTTTTAGGTGCACTAGAAATTAACTTTTTTTGGAACACAGATACAAAGGCTTGTTTATGCCGCCCAGGGGAGGCGGTAAAAAGAACCCTTTGGGCGGGCTATCGCTTGTAACGATGAATTCATTGGCAAATTCGATGTCTTTATTTCTACAATAGATAGAAGCGCATGACGTTGATTGGCATGAAGTGTATGCGGTAAGTGACAGCGATAAAGCCAAATATTGGCTACCTGTGTATCGTTATCGTAAGTACCTTATTGATCAGGTTATAGCTAAAAAAATTGATAGAGATACAGCAAATCTGTATATCAATCATGAGCGTCAATTTTGCGAATGGGCTGGAAAGCAACACCGCATAGAAAAGCTTCCCTTTAAATGTAAAAAAAGTGATTAAGAGAAAGCGTAAGGACGGCAACATAGATTTGTTGTTTACGCAATATGGTGCAGAAGAAAAAGGTTTTACGATCACCGCGACCGATTTATTGATCTCCAAAAAATACAAGCGGAAAAATTAACGGATGAAAGTCTATCACCATACGAGCAAGATGAATAGCAGTGACTTTTTGGCCTGTGTTTGGAGTAAGCATTTCTAAACTAACTGAGATATTAAGCGATGACTTAACAAGAGGAAGTACACCACATTTTAATAACAAGCAGGAGTTGCTGACCTTTACGGCTAAACAGACTAACAACTTCAGAGGTTTGTCACATGGATATTGCACCAAAGGTGCGGAATGTAAGGTACGTAATGCAGCAGCTCCTAGCCATTGCGTTTGGTGTGACATTTACATTGTAACGCCAAGGCATTTACCGCACTGGATAGTGATTAAAAAACGCTGTGAAGCTCAGTTGGCTGGTTTCGATAAGTTTCCCTCAGAATTAAAGCAAAGCTCTAACATATTTAGCACAGCACTAAATGACAACCTTGAAGCCGCAAATATCATCAAACAATTAAGCATTAAAGTGAAGTAAGCGTGAGATGACAGAAGAAGTAGAGATCTCTGTGGAAGAATAAATTAATAGCATTCTTATGGGGATGGCAAATAAAAAGGAAAAAATAAATGTTAGCCAAGTCGAAATCGGTTGGGCATATCTAACTCTTCTATTTACAAGTTTTACCATGACAAGATTAATGGCATTTAAGCTGCCCAGAAGCTTCAAAGATCTAGAGCTGAATAAATTACTCTCGGTACAGAAGTTGAAAACTTTGAGTGTGAAAAAAGAAATTACAGAGTTGAAAAAAATCAAAGTCTTATAAAGATTAGGATGAAACGCTGTGGGAGCACATTCAGCAAGATTACAAGATGTATGATGAAATCATAGATGAGGGCAATGGTTTTTCTGAAAGATTAAGGCACATGAATTAGGTTTACTAATCGATATCACTATAAATAAACGAGGTAGTTATGAGTAAAAACACTAAGAAAACATCATAGGCGATTGCTTCAAAAGCAGCTAAAACATTAACTGATCCTAATGCTTCAAAAACTGCGAAAAAAATAGCAGGCTCTGCTTTAGCGCAAAAAAGTACAAATATACAAATAGGATCTAAAATTGAGGATTTTTCATCAAAGGCTCTACAAAGTTACAGGTACAGTAAAGACACTAAGAAATTAGCTGGTTCTGTATTATCTCAATCGAACAAGGGCCGCTAATTTTTAGTAACAAACTTCAATTATTCCACCTAAATTTATTGCTAATTTCAGAGTAAATCCCTTAAAAACTTTTACCGCACTCAATGCCAAAAAAATTGGGTGGTAACAATTTTTCAATTGTCGTAAATGACATTAGATAACTATCTGGATTCGAAGAATACAGTGTGTCGTAGCTATATTTTTACATGAGTTGCAGTATTGTATGCAATTCACCAAATAAGGAACTTATAGCAATAGATATAAGTCCCCTGGAAAATGAATCATTCTAGCCATATTAAAAATAAATCTTTGTTTAAATATAAAAAATCGCTTTTTTTCTTCTAAATATCAATACCTAGCTTTCTTTTGACTGGAAGGGAAAGTTCACTCAAAAGTTTATCTACCTGTTGGGTGGCATTTAGCTGTTTATAATATTCTAATTCTTTATCTTTTTGTCTAAGTGAATCTAAAATATAATCCTTTTTTTTTGCTTTTAGTCCCGCATTACTTTTTATTTTTATTTTATCTATTTTATCTACTTTCAATAATATTAATTTGTCATTAAGATGTGATAATAGCTTTCTGACTTCATCAGAGTATGAAGATGTGTGCAGTAAAGTAGGGTTTGATATTCCAATGGAGGTGGCGATTTTAGAGGCTGTTATTTGATAGTCTCCCTTTAGGTTTAGGCCTGATATTTCTTTGCATTTTTTAA
>MAAA01014318.1_pt1 | contig 12430 bp, 12 predicted proteins | sample 1115971 | NCBI WGS metagenome assembly MAAA01 (sample SAMN04961123, study PRJNA320927) | seawater metagenome | isolation source: sample BD02T6 sea water enriched with oil for 6 days | place: USA:Gulf of Mexico | collected 2013-07-27 | reverse complement strand
CAAATTAATCTATCTATTTCTGGATTAAAATTTATGGCTGCCAGGCTTTGCATGAGCTTTTGGGTTTGCCCATGAATATCACCCACGGCAAAATCGCGGCCTTGTGGGTTACTTTTTAACGTTAATAATTGAGCGCTAATTTTCATAATTCGGTGGGCTTTTGGTTATTGCCTGCGACCTCTTGTGAAGCGGCTGGGTGCCCAGCGAGCAATGCAGGCTAGTGCCAGTAAAAATACAAACATATAAGCATTGGCGGGGATTTGCAGGTTATAGTCAACACTGGAGTGTATAAGAATGGCGATGATTCCCATGCAAGCGCCAAAACCCAGGCCCTTGTGTAAATTGCTGTGTCGCAAGCGCATAGCCTGAATAGCCCAATACAAGCACCATAAAACCGAGCTAGCCAATAAAGTAAAAGCAGTTAGGCCAAACTCTGCTAAAAACTGTAAATAATCGTTAAAGGCGTGGCGTACCGTTAAGGAGCTTTTAAGATCGGGACCTCTATAAGATGGGTAGATGTGTCTATAGTTGCCTACGCCAATACCCAGTAGGGGTTGTTGCAGCCATATGTTTAGGGTGTCTTGGGCTATTTCGTCACGAATCTCGGACTTTGCACTGGTGGCTTGTAGTCGTTGTGCAACTTTTTCTACGCCAAAAAAAGTACCTACTATGGCAACGTCAATTATTAATAAGCTGCCCAGCAGTATAACGGTACTACGAGATTTATTTTTCATTAGCAGTAGCGCCAGCGCCCCAGTGATAAGCAGGCTTGCAAAAAAAGCGGTATTGCCCATGCGTGAGCGACTTAGTACCAAGGCTATGACCATAATAGCCAATAGCAAGCGCATGATTATTTTAGGGCTTAATAGTGTCTCAATGCCTTGCCTTAATTTTTGCCGCCAATTACCTTTTAATGGTTGGCCTTGTGTTAATAAAAAGCCTATGCCAATGGCCAGGCTTATTTCAAGATAGCCTGCAAAATGATTGCGGAAGTTGAATGTGCCTGTAGCTACCCCTTGGAATATGGGTTTTTTAATAAAGAACCCCCACTCCAGCCCACTAAGTACCATGAGTGCGCCATACACAGCCTGAAAAGCGGCTGCAAAAATAATGAGCCAGATAATGCGTTTTACCCTATCTTTGTTTTCTAGCATTAACAGGGTTAAAGGCAAAAATAAACTGAGTGAAAGCCCCTTAATTAGAGCGAGGTAATTAGCGTTATTGAAAGGTGTTGGCGAAAATAATAATTGCGCAGCCACCACTAATTGAGCTGCCAACAATAGGGCGATAACTGGTGTGGCCTTGGTCAGGCTGTGGGGTAAATTAGTGGTTTTATTTTTTATAAAGCGCTGATTAAGCTCAAGTAGTAATAGCGTAAAGCAGGTAAAACTGTATAGACTCCAAGCCCAGATGACGTCGCCACCAAAAGGCAAGGGAAGAAGTAATATTAGGGCTTGATAGGCATGCCAGCGATTCATTCTTTTGGTGGGTCCAGTCTGGGCTGTAGGTGCAAAAAAGTAATTTCATAGTTGCCAAAAAGCAAAAAGCCCAGTGATTAAACTGGGCTTTTGTGAGTAGCTTTTAATAAAGCAAAACTGCGTAGTTTATACTAGAGGGGCTGGTGCAGTTACCTCGGCAGTAACAGTGGTTTCAGATTGTGAACCTTCTGTTCCTGTTCCACCACCAGCAGCAGTTGATATGGCGTTAGCTGTACCTGTTGCAACATCGGCAGCTGCAATGTTGTTGGTTTTTGCGGCAGCTGCAACTGTTGCTGTGTCGGTACCTGCAGCAGTTACGCCCTGAACAACAACAGCATCGCTTACGCCTGCGTCTTGTGCTGCACTCATGACGGCGGCAACAGTTTGGCCAGAACTAACAGCGGCTGTGGTTACAGTGGCAACGGCTTGGGCTTGGCTTAGGCCTGAATCAATGGCAGCAGCAATAACCACATCAAGGCTTACACCAGCGGCAATAAGATCGGCAACGGCTTGATCGGCACAAGATGCACCTTCGCAGTTAGCGGTAGCAGCAGCAATAATGTCAGCAGCAGAAGAGCCACTTTTAAGATCTGCTTCAACAGAGGCAAAAGCAGGTAGGGTTGCGCTCAATAATAGAGCCATTGCTAGTTTACGCATTTTTTCATTCCATGAGACTAGTTATTTAGATTCGGCACAGTATAGCGATTTATTGTGTGCTGCCAATAGCTTCACAAAGAAATCATAGCTTTTTTTGTGAAAATCCTCGAATAGGTTTGCACAGCGGCCCTTAATTAGAGCACTCCATAGGCTATTTGTACTGCATATAACTACTTAGTCTTGGATATGCCGTTTATTTTACTGTTGATTTCACGTAACATGCGCGAAAAAATTGATGTGGTTCACACTTTTAATAATGCTGATGTAAAGATTATCGTGTGATGGCAGTTTTCTTTTTAAACAGGGATGGATAAATGCTTGGTCTGGATAGAAGCTGGTTTTGCTAATGGAACTTGAAAAGAATAGGTGTAAATACCTTTATTGTCTTAAAACTGACTTATCAAGGAAACTGTTTGACGCTGATATAGCTATGCTATGTGTATTGGCGGCTGCCCTGCTTATTTTTTTGTCGGGCTATAAAATCAAATTACCTTTTACCTGCTTGGATAATGCGATACTAGTAATAGGTTTTAGTGCTCTTATTCCGCATTTACTTTTATCGTTTCTTAATCGACATCGCCACAATAGTACTAATTTATTTCTCTTTTACTTTCAATAACTGCTTAGGCAGGTCTTGTCAGGCTTAGCCAATCTTACATTAATTAAATATGAATAAAAAAATGTCTACTCCGTATTTTTCAGTGGTTATTCCTGTATTTAACAGAGCATCTTCAATACTTCCTGTTCTGGAGAGTGTAATTGCTCAGACCTTCTCTGATTGGGAAGCTATTGTCGTTGACGACGGGTCAAAAGATGTTGCTGAACTTGAAAAAGTCGTTTCAGCTATTAAAGATAATAGGGTTCGCTTAGTGAAGAGGGAAAATGGCGGCGGCGGGGCTGCCAGAAATACAGGTATTGATGCTGCGAAAGGTAAATACATTGCACTACTGGATTCTGATGATTTCTTTTTAAAAGACAAACTGTCAGCTTATCATCGGGTTCTTGAGCAAAGCCCACGGAAAATTCAGATTACTTGGTCTCGGTTCCATGTAGATCGTGGAAATGGTAAGGACTGGATTAAGCCAAGTCGCGGGCCTCTCGAAGGAGAGAGGATTGATGAATACTTAACCTGTACATCTGGCTGGATTCAAACCTCCACCATGGTCGTAGAAAGAATGTTTGCCAGTCAAGTTCGATTTAGTGAAAAGCTGCCCTCCTCTCAGGATACAGATTTTGCAATAAGGTGCTTTTTAAAAGGGGCTAACTTTAAGTTCATCGAAAAGTGTTACTCGATCATGGATGACGCGTATGACCCTAGCAGAGTGTCAAAACAGACCAATGTAAAGCCATTACTCTCATGGATTGAAGGTATGAAGGGGGATGGAGTTAGTAGTAAGAGTTACTTGGGGTATAGAGGGTGGCAGTGCGCCCGGATTCAATCTGAATCCAGTGTGCTTGCTGCACTTAAACTTTTTATTCCAGCTGTACTTGCTGGATCATTTTCATTTAAAACTGCGGTTAGGGTGTTTTTACAGATTGTTATTAGCCAAGAGTCTTATCAGAAATTAATGACGTTTGCAGTGACTCTTCTTGGAAGGAGATTGGCAAAGTGATTAAGCAATTATTAGTTAATAATTTAAAGGGGATCAAGCGACAGTTGAAGGAAGTGCCTGAATTCTATCGAGCTGCTCAGGCTTGGTTTATTGATGGTAAAGTGACTGAAATGCCCGAGAAAGTAGGGGATGAATTAAGTTTTAAGATTAGAGTTTATGATGAAACTTTAAGTCTTTTTCCTGTTGATGTTGTAACTCCTCCGGGAGAGCACTATATGACGACGTTTTTCGATGTGAACCCTATTTCCCCCGATGGTGATCGGTTATGCGTTACCAAGGTTCCTTTTATTAAAAGGATTCCTATTCCTGGCGATCTGGCAAGTGTCTGTGTCATTAACTTGAATGCTGGCAGTTGCAAAACAGTATATCAAACAGTTGGATGGGGTGCCCAATTAGGAGCAAATGTCCAGTGGTTGGATGATGAAACGGTCGTTTGTAATGACGTGATAGATGGTGTTGCACGTGGAGTCAGGGTCAATACCCTGACGTTAAAATATAAGGTATTAGACGGTCCAATATATGGTTTGGATGTAGATAAGAGGTTTTCTTACAGTGGCAACCTAGAAATGATTAATGCCATTATACCTGGCTATGGAGTACCCGATCCGATTTTTGGAAAGACAAGACAAGTAGATAAAATTAGCTCCACGGAAGGTATTTGGAAGACAGATTTAGAAAACGGCGAGAGTAAATTGTTTTTAAGTCTGGAGAATATAGTGTCAAAACTTCCAATGCAGAAATCTGTAAAGGGAGGGACATATTACATCTTTAATACCAAAGTGAGTGCTGATGGAGCCAAAATTTTCTCCGTATTATTTAGTCGTAATATTCCACTTCGTGCTGGCTGGGCGGTTCAGTTGGTGACGATGGATATTGATGGTTCCAATGTTAAATTAGCAATGCCAGATAAGTTGTGGTGCAAGGGTGGGCATCATCCAAATTGGTGCAGTTCTAATGGGGATTTGATTATGAATCTTAAATTAGATGGCAAAAATATGGAGTTTGTTAAATTTGATGCTTCAGGTGAAAATGTTAGATCAATTGCAAATGGTTTAAAGGGGAGTGGTCACCCAAGTATTAGCCCTGATGGAAGGTATTTGCTGACAGATGCCTATGTAAAGGATGGCTTTACAGACGAGTCGGGTTTAGTACCTATCAGATTGATCGACTTGAAGGATGATAATGAAATAGAAATTTGCAGAATATTTACTAATAAATTGGATGGTCCTAGGAGGGTTGATCCGCACCCAGTATGGATTGATGGCGGTAAAAAGGTTGCTTTTAACGCCGTAATAGACGGCTTTAGGCAAGTGTTGATTGCAGATTTATCTAGGTTGTATTGATGAGCAAAGTCAAAGTAATGGACCTAGCAGTGACCATTTTTGTTCGCTTTGGTAGTAAAGCAGTGAACTTTTTCGTATTTATTCTTGTAGCTAGATCTCTAACCGGGTCGGAAATGGGAGTGTATGGCCTTGTTTTTTCCACGGCGTTGATATTGTCTGTGATGTTTGATTTTGGTTTGAGAAACTCATCTGCGGTATATGTTGGTGGAGAGTTCGAACTAGCGCAAAAATCTTCTTTTTTACTGCACGTTTCCTGGGTGTTTTTTTCGTTACTGGGGGCGTGCTTTTTAGTCACCTTGCCTTATTTTCTGACATCAATGGAAAGTATTAAAGATTATGCTATTCCTTTTTCCATTTTATTTTCGGGTATGCTCTATATAAGAATTATGCAAGGGGCGTTAATAGGGGTTGGTTACTTAGGTGAATTTAACAAAAGTGAGATTTCATCAAGAGTGGTTTTAATTGGCTTGACGCTGACTTTTTATTTCTATGAAGGAATAACTATTAGCAATGCTTTGTGGAGTTTAGCATTGTCCCAATTGATGGCGTCTTTGTATTTGTTTGCGAATTTGTTGAAACGAAATTTTTTGATTTTTTATGTGGATGTCAGTGCACTGAAGGTGATGCTTAAGCGTGGTGTATTGTTTATGATTGCCGTTGTAATTATGAGCTTGTCAAAACGGCTAACGTTTTATGCATTGGGTGAATATTCATCTCTCGATACCTCCGGTATGTTTTTTTCACTTTTAAGATTAAGTGAAATTGTTACTGAGGTGGCTTTAGCAGTAGCGGTGGTGCTATTTTCTCAAAGTGTAAGAGCGAAGTCTGAAGAGGCAATAATTCAAGGCTTGGCAGTAACTACTAGGCATATGACCGCAATACTGTTTGTAATGACAGTTTTGATTTTTAGCTTTAGTTCAGTATTTCTAAATATTCTTCTTCCTTCAGCCTATGAGGGTTATGAATCCTCATTTGATATTATTTTATGGGGGACTTTCTTAGGGAGTCTTTGGGTGATGCTTTTTCCAAGTTTAGCTTCTATGGTCAATCCTCTATTTATAGCAATGCTTTTTGTACCCTCTCTATTATTTTTAGTAGTTGCTTTTTATATATGTATCGAGCTCCAGGGAGGGGTTGATGTATATATTGGTGCAAATCTTTATTTTGTAACTAATGTAATAACACTGGTTATGTTTTTAAGCTTTTTGTGGGCTAAATATAAGGTGGCCCCTGATCAGTTTTTGATGTTAAGGGTGAAGGAGTTACTAGCCATGAAAGATATGGTAATAGGGCGAGCCAAAAGGATGATGAAATGAACAAGACGTCCTTTTATTTTAGTGTAAATACCCAGTTTGAAAATCTTGGGGATGCATTGATTAATAGAGAGTTGATTCTTGAGGCTTCAAAATATGGGCAAGCTTGCGTGGATGTTTCACGCTGTCCAGATTCTTTTGTGACCACGATTGGCTTAAATTCGGCTATGTTTCCAAAAAATATAGCGGTATTTAAGGGGTTATTGCTCTTAATTTTAAAAATAGTTAAATCTAGATCCAAGGGTGAAAAAGTTTTTTACTTTTTGAATCCAGGTGGCTTAGGGAAGCCTAGAAGTAACAAACAACGAATTTCAGCAATAGTTTATAATATGTTATTGCTGTTCTATGTGGTAATTGGTGTAAAGGTTTGTCACGTTGGTATTTCCCATGAGAAATCTGGATATATAGACCTTTTGATTTCTAAAATGCGAGCAAAGTTAACCAGTTATTTGTATGTTAGAGATAAGGGAAGTTTTAAGTACTTAAATGAAAATGGTTTTGGCGTAAAAGGGGTGTATCCAGACCTTGCATTTTATTTGTATGGTAATGAAAAAAAAGCAAGTTCAGAAAGGGCTAAAATTGGTTTTTCATTTCGCTTTGATGGAAGGAATATATCTTCCAAGGATAGTAGCAAGTCTTTTATCTTGTCTGTTTTCGATCGATATAAGGATCAAAAGAAATATGCTTTTATATCTCAAGTGAAAAGAGATGACAGTCATATGCATGAATTGGCAGCGTGGTTTTTAATCAATACTGGCTGTGAGGCTGAAGTTGTTTGCTGCTCTGATGATATCGAATTTATGGTATCCCTTTATTCTGATTGCGATACCGTATATTCAAATAGACTCCATGTACTGCTGCTATCCAGCAGTTCAGGGTCTGTGCCAATGGCAGTGATTGATCTCGAGTTAAATAAAAAAGTATCTGATTTATACCTAGATATAGGCTTGAAAGAGTTAATAATTGATTTAAATTCACCTGAAACCTATTCCTTGCGAGGGGGGGAGGCAGCTTTATTAGACTCTTCTAGAAAAACTCAATACTTAGACCTAAAAAATATGTTTCCCGAAATTATATCGATAGAGCCCTCTTAGAATGAGCGTTAAGTTTAAAGACATATCTAGCTTTTTATCATTGATATTTTTAATTTCAGCCGTAAGTTTGGATATTTCATTTGGTGTAACAGGCCTAAAGTTAGGAAATCTTTTTCTCATATCTTCTTGCCTGTTGATTGTGATTTTAGGCGCTCGTTCTGCTACTAACACCCCCGTGGCTGTAAAATTCGGAGTTTCAGATAAATTCTATCTTTTATTTGTTTTAGTAGTAGTTGTAAGCAGTGCTTGGAGTCCATCACCAGTTAATGCTTTGTTCCAGGCTACAGTGATGATTTTGTTATGGTGTGCCTCCTTATTATTAGTGAATATCGAACTGGAAAAGTTCGTAAAGCAATTCATAAATATTGCTTTAGTTGTTGCTATATTTTCACTTTTTTTGATGCCTATTGCTCCTAGTATTGCTTTCCAGCCCAGTCCATCTGGAACTATGCCGGAGCTTAGGGGGATTTTTCATCATCAGTTGAGATTTGGTTTGTATATGGGAATGGCTCTGGGTTTTCTGATTTTAATAAAATTAAACCATGAAAGGGATAAATTCTTTAAAAGTGAATTAACCTACTATCTCACATCATTTGTAATATTTACTGCCCTAATTTTGTCATTTGCTCGATTATATTCGCTATTTACAGTACTGGCGATTGGGTTAGTAATTCTTTTTTCAGGTCGGGGTAGATTTAAATATTTTGCATTGGTTATTCTTGTTTCTATTGTCAGTGTTTTGCTTGTATTTGAACAGGATTTGCTTTTCTGGCTGGAAGGAATGGGAATAGATACAACTTTAACTGGTCGAGTTAGAATCTGGGTGAAAACCTTAGAACTTGCTTCTGATGGTAGTTTTTGGGGTTATGGTTTTGCATCCTTTGATAGTCATCTATTTGATAGGATATGGGGGATCTACAGGCCAGCCCATGCGCATAACTCATTTATACAGGCATATTTTGAATTAGGGGTTGTTGGTTTAATCGTTCTGATTACTCTTGTTATATCGCACTTTAGGGATATATATATGAAAGATAAGTCACCTTCGAAATATTCTTATGCTGGATTTGTATTTTTTCTTACCGTTTTAGGTAGTCTTACTGGAGCAAATTATGCAAGTAAACCTACTTTGATTTTTTCGGTCATGATGGTCTTGATAGTTTTAGAGAGAAATAAAAGTTCTCTCATTGGCGTGGGGCTAAGGGGGAAATAAAATGTTATTAATAGAAGCTAAAAAGGACAGGTTCTTACACTCAATACAGGCTCTACGGGGTGTCGCTGTATTGATGGTTGTTTTTTACCACGTATATATTATTGGTGGTGATAGTAATTATCTAGGGTATGCAGTATTCAAAGGCTTTAGTGAGCCGGGTAAATTTGGTGTAAATCTTTTTTTTGTATTGAGTGGTTTTATTATCTTTCATGCTCACAGTGTGGATATCGGTCGACCTAGTCAGCTGGGGAGTTATTTTTATAAAAGGTTTAGTCGGATATACCCTGTATATTGGTTTTTTTTATTCGGATATGTTTTTGCCGCGTATTTAGGTTTGGGGCATGCAGACTTTTCATGGGAAGCTGGGAATTTAATTTCTTCAATGTTTTTGTGGGGCGGATATCCAGAGTTAAGTTTACCGTTAAAAGTAGCTTGGACTTTGTGTTATGAACTTATATTTTACGCTCTGTTCATGGCCTTTTTGATCTCAGCAAGGCTAGGTGTAATTCTGTTTTTCTTGTGGTTAGTAACACTAATTGTGCTTAATGTTTTAATTGATGGTGCTATTGGGTATAGGGTTTTTGAGGTTTGGAATTTAAATTTCATTTTAGGCGGTGTGTGTTATTACGTTTTTAATAACTTGAGTAAAGTTAGATTAGATATCTTAATTGTAATGTTCGCTCTATTTGTAGCTGGTTTACTTTACTCTTCTTTTAGTATGGATTTTTCAGAAACGCCTTTATCGGCTAGTAATAAACATATAATGATTCTTTTATCTTTAGCCTTTTCTTGTTTAGTGATGTGTTCATTACTACTAAATGATTTTTTTAAAAGTCGTTTTTTATCTTGGTTGGTAAAACTGGGTAACGCATCCTATTCAGTTTATTTGACTCATTCTGCTTGGATATCACTTTATTATATAGCTTTACGTAAGCTAGGCCTCTTAAGTCAAGTATATGAGTATGGTGTTGTCATATATATATCTGCTGTTTTGACTTCATTGTTAGTTGGATATATTGCTTTCATTGTGGTTGAAAAGCCTTTAGTGAAAGTGTGTAGAAATATTTATAGTGAAAGGCTAGAAAAGAGAAACTGTAATGCTGCGTAAAAGAAAAAATAAAAGAGTTACAAAAGTGTTGGCGGTTGCTTCAGAGGGCGGGCACTGGGTTCAGTTAATGAGGTTAAAGCCTGCATTTGATAAATATTCGACAACTTATGTATCAACTAATCCTGGACTGAAAGATGCATATGGGTGCGATGAGTTTAAGCTAGTTAGAGATGCAAACCTTAATAAAAAACTGTCATTAATTTTGTCAGCCTTAGAAATCTTTTTTTTGGTTTTAAGGGAGCGCCCTACCCATGTGATAAGCACAGGGGCTGCTCCAGGATTTTTATCTATAGTTTGGGGTAAAATATTTGGCGCCAAGACAATTTGGATTGACAGTATTGCTAATGCGGAAGAGCTTTCTGCAGCTGGAAAAAGGGTAAAGTGGTTTGCAGATCATTGGCTAACACAGTGGCCTGAGCTATCTGGAGACGCTGGTCCTATTTATAAGGGGAGGGTCTTATGATTTACTTAACTGTAGGTACACAGTTGGCTTTTGATCGAATGGCTGGGGTAGTGAATAACTGGGTGGTGGGGACTGATGTTGAGGTGGTCGCTCAAATAGGGCCATCGGATACAGTTTTTTCTAATATTCAATCGGAGAGTTTCTTCTCTCCTAGTCAATCTTACGATTATTTCTCAAAGGCTGAGGTTATAGTGTCTCATGCTGGTATGGGTTCTATTTTGACCGCCTGTGAACTTGGGAAGGTGATAATTATTTTTCCTAGGTGCTTTGATCTTGGTGAGCATCGAAATGACCATCAGCTAGCAACAGCTAAAAAGTTTGAAGGCTTTAGTAATATTCATGTTGCTTATAATGAAGAAACTCTGATTGAACTACTGAATAGTAGAGAATCTTTGAGTGGCGGTGGCTCCAATATGTCAAAGTATGCGCCAGCTGATTTTATTAGTGTTATTGATTCATATTTAGTTGATTAAAATATATTTCTATTTGGGGTAATTAATGAAAATTGCTATAGCCGGTACGGGTTACGTTGGTTTATCAAATGCGATGCTGCTGTCACAGCATAATGATGTCATAGCATTGGATGTGGTGCCAGAAAAAGTGACCATGTTAAATGATCGAGTATCTCCTATTGCTGATGTTGAGATTGAACAGTTTTTAAGTCGCAATGATATAAGTTTTAAAGCTACCTTAGATAAAGTAGAGGCTTTTACAAACGCTGAATTCGTCATTATCGCTACACCAACCGATTACGATACTCAAACCAATTACTTTAATACTTCCACAGTTGAGTCAGTCATTAAAGATGTTATGGCCATTAATTCTAATGCGATTATGGTGGTGAAATCTACCGTGCCGGTGGGTTTTATTCAGCGCATTAAAGAAGAGTTTAATTGTAATAATATCATGTTCTCTCCCGAATTTTTACGTGAAGGTAAGGCGCTTTACGATAATCTTCATCCCTCTCGGGTTATTGTGGGGGAGAAATCAGAGCGAGCAGAAGTATTTGCTAATCTGTTAGTGCAGGGCGCTATTAAGGAAGATATTCCGGTCTTGTATGTAGATTCAACCGAAGCCGAGGCGGTTAAGCTTTTCTCTAATACTTACTTGGCCATGCGTGTGGCCTATTTTAATGAGCTAGACAGTTACGCTGAAGTTCACGGGCTAGATGCGGGGCAAATTATTAAAGGAGTCGGCTTAGATCCGCGTATTGGTTCTCACTATAATAACCCTTCTTTTGGTTACGGTGGTTATTGTTTGCCTAAAGATACTAAGCAACTTTTGGCAAACTTCCAGGACGTACCTAATAATATGGTACGCGCAATTGTTGATGCCAATACTACTCGTAAAGACTTTATTGCCGACTCTATATTGCAGCGTGCCCCAAAAGTAGTGGGCATGTATCGCTTGGTAATGAAATCAGGCTCTGATAATTTTAGAGCATCGGCGATTCAGGGCATCATGAAGCGCATTAAAGCCAAAGGTATTGAGGTTATTATCTATGAGCCTACGATGGATGACGCTGAATTTTTTCACTCTAAGGTTGTAAATGATTTAGCAGAATTTAAAGATAGGGCTGATGTTATTGTGGCTAATCGTCTATCCGAAGATTTAGAAGATGTGTTAGAAAAAGTATATACGCGTGATTTATTTGGCAGTGACTAAGCCCCACTTTCTAAGGAATGGTTAAAATAATGTATGAAGCCCCTGAAACATCTAATAAGAATAGATAGTTCAGGGGCTTTTTAACTTTATTGGCTATAAAATTGGATTGTAATCTAAGCGCTCTAAGCTTCGGGACTAATCAATTTGACGTTATTGATTAACGTCTTTCTTGGTCTTTCTGAATAATTGCCATTATTGTTCGGCAATTAAATTCGTCTAGATCTCTGATTATTCTAAACTTCCCATACATGATATTTATCTGAAAATAATTATGTTACAGGAGTTAATGAATTGTGTATTTTTCGGGCGATTTTTTATAGAATACTGCGAAATATATCACAGTTAATTCACTGCTATTGTGTAGTTAACGGACAAAAATTAAAGTTTTAATATAAATACGGATAATTAAATGAAAGCCATTATTCCAGTAGCAGGGTTAGGAACACGTATGTTGCCTGCTACTAAAGCCATTCCCAAAGAAAT
>MAAA01014366.1_pt1 | contig 12436 bp, 10 predicted proteins | sample 1115971 | NCBI WGS metagenome assembly MAAA01 (sample SAMN04961123, study PRJNA320927) | seawater metagenome | isolation source: sample BD02T6 sea water enriched with oil for 6 days | place: USA:Gulf of Mexico | collected 2013-07-27 | reverse complement strand
GATATTCTTGCACGTTACTCAAATTCAGTTCGATAGCAGTACAGGCACACGGCATGAAAATGATCTATACCCATATCGTCCAGCTCATCTTCCCAGCCAAACTTTGGCACACAACGATATGCATGACGCTTACTATGATGGCTATCATCAAATTCCGCTGAACAAATTTCGCACAGGTTATTCGCATGCTCCCTTACTGGTTGTTTAAATGACTTTACCAATCGTCTGCCGCTTTGGCAAGTTGAGCATGGGCAATTTTCCTTGCTCGTATACCAAGGCAAGTCGCCATAGCAGTGCCACCATGCGGTAAGCCTCCACAGGCAATCGTCGCCCTCTTGAGGTAGCTGCCACCCATGAAAGTGCATGCTTGTTTCTGTGGTGGTTACTACTGCTCCCTGCACCTTTGATATCAGCTGTTTATTGAAAACAACATCCTTTGCTATCCGGCCTTCATCCATGAGTTTTTTAATAATCGGCAGTACTTCGTGGCTTAACTCACGGGTCTGATGCCTCAGGCAATTTTCGTCAAACCTAAAGCTGCCGGACGTATAAATACCCTCCATGCCTAGAAGCTCAAAGTCTTTAGCCACTATTGTAAAGCCATGAGGGCCAAATATTGGAATTCTTACGGCCTCGTTATACTCAATTGCAATCTCAAATTTTCAATAAGTTCTATAACGCTAATTGGAGCTTCAAGCCGATTTAGATACGCTTCGAGCCCCAATGCCAATAAATCACCACCAACCATTTTTGCCATACACCACCAAGTGTCTCGTATTTCGCGACACTATATAACGTCTCTACAATCGAGACAATGAGATCATCTACTTACAGCACAGAATACACAGCCCTTCGAAGCTGGCTTAAGCAAAAGCGAGAAGAAAAGGGTTTATCGTTACGCGACGTTGCCGAACTTGTAGGCAGGCACCACTCGGTTATTGGGAAAATGGAGCAGGACCGCAGGAAAATCGATGTGGTTGAGTTTGTAGAGTATTGCCTTGCACTGGAAATAGACCCCACTGAAGGTATTCAACTTATTAAAGAAGCAGTGCTATCTAGCCCTTAGAAATGGCCTCTAAATAGCTCGGTGAAACTGAAGTTTATACAGAGAGACGTAATCTCTCTCGCCATCTATCCCCCCTAAAGAGCAACATTTAACCTTACAAAAAATCCAGGCTGTTCAACTCCACTGTAGTTTGGATAACTCACTATTGAATGTTGCGGGTATCATCTCCTCCAAATTTTTCCGCGCAGCCTTGAGCTGACCAAAAATAAAGTCTTCGGATTCTCGTTTACCCAATTCTGATACAAGCTGTATCAAGCTAACCAATGCTTTCTTTCCAAAATCCGCTTCGAATTTTGACTGATCAGTTTTGGAAAATTTTTCCTTTTGAATAATACTATTGGCAGCAATCCACATTGCCGTTTCAAATTTTGCATATTCTATTATTTTTCGAGACGATGCATCCACATAACGATCCATATCTACCTTAACTCTTTCATCCAGGGTTTTAAGGTCGTTACTATTGTAGTCATTAACATCAAGATAGGCGTGACTCATTGAAAACCATAGCAATGCTCGACACCTAACCAACATTGAAGGATGGGAAAACTCAGAATTTAGCGAATCCTCACCTGAAACCTCTTTCAGCTGCGATACAAATTTAGAGACATCAAACCTTAAGTATTGATCTGACAATCCAGAGACAGTCTTCAATATTGCCTTAAGGGCTATATCAAGTGATTCACAACCCACAAGACCTATTCTGTCGGCTGAAATCTCTTGCGCTCTAAGTTGAATTACGCCCTCTATACCCACGCCACCATTTGATCTGGAGTCAGCTAAATGCTCACACAAAAAATGCCCTAATTCATGAGCTACAATAAACTCTAGTTCGTTCTCATTTAGTATTTCAATGAGACCGGAAGAGAACCGAAGAATACATACATTACTTGACGAAAGGAGACAGTTCGCATTAATCTCAGATGACGCATATACGAACGCAGAGACTGCACTAGGCTGTATATTTAGCCTTTCAAGCACTCTAGCGACAGCTTGGTAAAGAGACGGTGTAACACTTTCAGATACAAGCAACTCATTGGCATAAAGATGATCTCTCATTAAACCGTAGCTTTCTTCAGACCTCTGATCAAGCGGCTTTAAGTCTTCAATGCAATCACCTGAATAGCGAATGCTATCTGCAAAATCCCTTGCTAACTTAAGGCCATTACTAGGCTGCATATTTTTTTCTAGCCTCTGCTATTAGGTTAAGCATATTTTGCACATTTTCTTTTTCGCCCTCATCATCTAAGGTATTTAAACGATTATTCCACTTTTGAAATTCTGAACGTAAATAGCGATTTACTTCTTCCGCTGACCACCCTGAATCTATTCCCAGTATAGCTTCGATACTGGATTTGTTTTCCACATTAGAATCCAGTCCAATGATTTTTTGGTCTCTTAGCTTTTCAACTTGGCCCATATCTAAACTTAACGATTCCGCAACAACTTTAATCGTCTTCATTTCGTTATCGTCCGCAACCCCATCGGCGGCCATTACGTCAAAACATAACTCTAGCGTTTCATATTTCGTGGATTTCTCACCTATTTCATTAAGCCTGGTAGTTAGTTCAGACAACTTTAGAGAACCTTCTAGAGATTGGGCATATGATTCTTTCAATATGTTGTTGTATAGGTTTTTAAGATAGCCTTTTCTTTCATCAGAAAATGGCGCTATAGATTTAATAATCCATTGTTTCAGTACATTCCCTTCTTCATCATCCAATGAGCCATCTGCCATAGCAACCGCCATGCCTATCTTTAATGCCAAGCCGGTCGCCTCATCACGATGCTCCGAGACCTCCATATAACCCTTTTCATCAAAGCAGTAGCTGAACTCCAGAGTTTTAGTCCAAATCAACCTGGCATCACCACGGACGCCAAAACCTTGTTTAATAGAAGGTAGATCATCCATATCAACCATTCTAACTACTGCCTTTAGCTGCCTCTCTCCGCTATAGGCAGGCTCAATTATATCCGGTATCACCACCCCAATTCGAACCCATTTAATAAACCCCAAGCCCGGCTCAACTTCACCAACCCCACACTGGTGCTGATATACAATACTGTCTGGTTCCTGAAATTGATCCAATACCGAAAGCACAGGTTCAAGTTCGCCATCAACAACATCAAATACAGAAGTAATAAACCCTACATTTTTCTTTTCCTGAACAGGGAATAATCCTTTAACTTCAATTTCCTTTACTTCAGACCCAGTTCCATCATCATTTAGATAGGTATCATTAATACGTATTTCTAGCGGCCCCATTCCTTTGAATTCGAGCTCCATATTTTCCGAGAAAGATCCCTTCCCCATTACTGACTTCCCTGCCGCTACGACTGTTTTAGTCCCTGCACTTAGGGCCAACCGAAAAAGCGCCCAACCAATGAAAACGAGTATTAGTACACCAAATCCTTCCATTTATTCCACCATGAACTTTTCAATTGAGTTTGCTTTGCCAGTGCTTGCTGCAGCCATAGCCATATCCACATTGGTCTCCCTTCCTGTTGCCACATCAACAAATGAACACTTCATCATTTGGTTTTGATCGTACGAGAACGTTACTTTAATCTCCTGCCCCTCGGCACGGTCTTTTGGCAATTCCAAGTCGCCCTCCCAAATAATTTTTACAAATCTTGGGTCAGTCTCTGGTGAGGTTGACTCGGTAAGCCGGCAGGCTACTTTTGTCTGGCCATCTATCATTGTGTAAAAAGACTCGGTTACTGAGCAAGGTATTTTCTCCCCTTTACTTATCAATATCGAATTTTGAAGTGCATGGGTATCACGATTTTCATCGTGGCCCAGCGATATTGTTCCAAAGCACTTAGAAGTACTCTCGCTTACATTTATTTTATTTATCGAGTGCTTTTGTGCTTCGGATAGATTAGCCCTATCGCCTTTATAAGCGGCATACAAAGCGGCGCCCAAGGCTACCACTTCATCAACGTTAACACTGGATATCGGCTCCTGCTTAAATACTCTTTTAATACTCTCTTGTACCGCTGGTAAACGAGTACTCCCACCTGCAAGCAGTACTGACTTTACATCAGATGGAGACAGACCCGCTTCTTCAATTGTTGACTCACACAGCATTTCCGCTTGCGCAATCATTGTCGATATTGCTTCTTCGAATTCAGTCCGTGTTATATCGATTAGCTTTTTATTTACCTTAACAGTAACCGAAGCCCTCTTTGATAAGGACTTCTTCTCTTCTTCAGCATCATTTAGGGTGAAGTCATCGTCGTCCAGCTTGTCACCTGTGAGCTTCTCATATTTTTTACAGACAATATCTCGCATTGCCTTATCAAAATCATCACCACCTAATTTTGAAACACCATTAGAGGCTAGAACATCAACATTTTGTCCATCAACTTTTATGATGGATATATCAAACGTACCGCCACCCATATCGAAAACTGCATAATTACCACGAAGATCCTCACCGTTCTTAAAAGCGTAATACAGTGCCGCAGCAGTCGGTTCATTAATTATGTACTTTACATTCAATCCGGCCGATTTAGCAGCCGACATTGTCGCTTCTCTTGCTTCATTAGAGAAGTTTGCAGGTATTGTCACGACGGCTTCGCCAACTTCCCCAATTTGCTCCTTAGCATCTTTCACTAGCTTTTTTAATACAAGTGCACTTAGCTCAGTCGGGGTTAGAAGGTTACCCTCAACCTTGAATGTAGTACCTGTCCCCATTTCTCGCTTAAACCGAGCCGCTGCCTTTTCCGGTGTCACACCCCAAGTTCTTCTAGCTTCTTCACCAACATCAATAACCCCCTTACCGGACTCCGCCACACATGAGGGTGTTATATTGCTGCCATCGCAATTATGTACAATAACTGGGCGACCCGACTGATCGATTGTGGCTACAGCCGAATAGGTAGTCCCTAAATCTATTCCGATAAATGCACTCATGAAACTTCCTTATCTAACTTATAGATTCTAACTTTTGAGGGAATGATAGTAATTGATTCAATGCCAGACATTAGCTCATATCCAGCTTCAATAATTTCAGATATTTTGAATTCCAACGCTGGATCTGATGTGATTTTTTCTTTGGGCCTGTCCGATACACCTCTAGCAGTTCTGTAATCTGAACCCAGTTCTGGTTGATATTTTTCGACACCGCATTCTGCGAATGCATCCTCAAATAGCCTTTCTAGCATAATCAAGTTTGAGTCTTGCGGGCTATCATTAAGCAAGTCTGATAGTGTTTGCTCCACCCGAGCGAATCGCGCTATATATTTACGAAAAATTTCAGCGTCATAGCCATTCTTTAAACGCTTAATTTCTTTGTCCTTTTCATCCAGTACAGCTTGCAAATCCATATAGGTATTGGTCATATTCGATATACGAGCAGACAAATCGGTGTTGGAGCTAATTAGGTTTTTCAAGTTCTTATCTGTGGCTGAAGCAAGCCCCCCTAAGCCATCCCCGACATTTCTAAGGTATTTACCCCATTCTTCCGGAACCAGAGAATTCGGCTGTGAAATTAAAATTTTACGCCATCGATACAAGTAGAAGCTTATGGCAACTGAAATTAAGCAGGTTATAGAAAGCAAGATTATTGATATTAGTAAGGCAGACGGTTGATCAGCATTATCCACCAAATCATTTTCTGTACTAGGCGGTTTATCAGCATTATCAACCAATCCATTTTCTGTATCAGGCGGGATTGGTTGTCCTTCAATGACTTTCAAATCAAGACCAATGAAAAGTAAAGAGCCAAGTAGTAACAAGGCGCCAAATAGCCATAGGAATTTCTTATTCATATACATCCATGTATTCAGTTTGATTTATAGATCAAATTCAGATCATAGACCCAATTTTTAAAATGTAAATGTTCATTATTACATTTGGGTATATAAAACATCATTTATGTCGATAATTTTTACTTTATATACCCTGGTTGTAATTGGATTATCTTCATTCCACCAGGATGGCACGGTTATTTAGGTAGGGATGTTTATTCAATCTCTAGACATATCAACCTGCTATCATCTCAATAACATGCACTACCCTAGAAAATTTATGCGATTTTTTCAGGCACTAAATTTTTCCCCTCTACAGTATGAATAACCTTCATAGAGCTATAGTGCTCTATTGACTGCCAAGAATCAGTAGTTGTTCCACCTCTCACAATGAGTTCACAGCAGCTATGATGTGCATTGGCGCGAATAATGTCTCGATAGAAAGGCGTTTCAAATCGAAATTTTTAATGTTTTCACTAGAACAATGCAAACACTTTACGTTACCAGATTTTAACTTTAGTAAATGCGAAAAGTTTTTGTCTTGTTTAATGCGCATTTTGACCTTTCGGATGGCACGGATTTACCATTCTTCCAGCTCTCTTAAACATATTTCTATACTAGGCTTTCCTTACACCACCCATTTTTACAACAAGGTTGTTCTATGAATTGTGTTGCCCCAGATCATCACGGCATTCTGACTAAACCAATGCAATGGATTCCAAGTTTCTTCTCTGGCATTTATAGTGACTTAAAGGTAATTTCTAACGCGGCAGGAGTGAGAGAGCGTTGGTTACAAGGTCAAATGTATTTGCATGTAAAGAAGAAAGGGAATGAAATTCAGTTAGAAAAAAGCATATCCGTTGCACCGTTTGAAACATCGAGCGGCAACACCAAAGATCAGAAAAAATTCGACATAGTGCTTGATGATAAGCTAGCCATTGAGCTCAAGATAATAGGAGCCTCCCACCAACTCAAAATGCTAGATATCTTTGAACAAGACTTCCAGCGCCTTATCAGCATCACAGATAAAACATACTCCACCGGGAAGTACGTAATACTGGTTCTTGTTAAGGATGGCGAACTAGAGGCAAATAACAATCTACATGAGAAACTAAAAAAGTTTAGTAACGCCAGTATTAGCAAACCCTATTTTGAACATGACTATGGTTACTTCAATGTAAAGGTGTGGAAAATCCTACCCTCAAGTTAGGACTACCTGGCGTTGTTAAAACCAGGGGGCTCAACCTGTAAATCTACAGAGCAATAAATTCAAATCAACGGCAAATAAGGAAAGAGGGAAAGTGCGTCTAAAGTTTCAAAGTGCGCTGTATCGGTAAAGCCCTTGAAACTGATAAAGCCAAAATCCGCTTCACACAGGGTGCCTATGAAGCCAGGAATGGCCGGCGCCACCATTGAGGCGCCTTTAAGCCACTCAAGGCAGGGGGTCGCTTGCTGCTTTCTGTAACCTTGATTATTATCCGCGCTGCAAAGCTATCGCCTTCCAAGCCGGCTTGTTCTTTGTTTTATCAAAGTCCATTATCTTGACGATGTTTACCAATTGACCATCAGCACCCTCCCCAATCAGGTGGGGCGGCACAAACGTATCGTTTACAAAGCCAAAGCCTTTTGCCGCCACCCTAATTTCACCCTGTTCAAAACCCACATCTCTCAGAACCTCTGCGTTACAGGGCTCAACTGTTATCACAGCCTCATCTTTGGCACCGAGAGTGAGGCGCACATATTCCCCGGGCTTTGGCTGATCTTTAGATTTATACAATCCCAATCGAACTGAATAACTACGTGCCTGGTCCCGGTAGGCGTGAAAGCCTTTTCCAGATTGGTGAACATTTGAAATTATAGCCACGCACTGCTCGCTGGGACCGTGTAGGAGGTCCATCGCTGTCGCTGACTCTCGCTCGAGAAATACACCCAGGTCACCCGAGCCCACACTAGCGTCAAACCAGGGCTGAGTGCATAGTTTCTCTAGATCCGATTTTATCTTCCAGCCATTACTTTCATAACAATTCATTGCACGCTGCACACACATTGAGGCTTCAGCAATATGACCACTGCCTGCTAACAAAGGAGCAAGCCCCTTCAACAAAGGTAAAGCAAACTTCTCATCGTGAGCACAGCATAAGCCCTTGGCAAAAAGTGTAATGGCCACCACAACATCTTGCTTTCGATAGGTCGCCGCCAGTGCGCCCCATGCCCAGGACTCGGTCTGCTTTTTCTGCAGCACAGGAATAACAAACTCTCGGGCCTGCTCAAACCGCCCCGCCATAATCAGGCACTTGGCCTCATCATAATCTAGCCAAATGAGATGCTGTTTGTCTTTAGCCTGCGAGCGGACCAGATCAAACATCATCAACAACTGCTCAACGCTAATCTGCCTGACCTCTTCAAAAGCCACCCAGGCCTTGGCGACTTTGCGGGTATATTTCAGCATCAAACTGGGGGACTCGCCTTTTTCACCCTGATAAGGCTGCTTATCCTCTTCGTTAAACAAATCGGCACCAAACTTTGCCAACAACAATACTAGCTTCGGTACGCTCTCCAGGTTTTTTTGGAACAGCAATAACAAACTACGGTATTCATAACCACCCGCAGGAATCTCAAGCCAGATAATCCAATCTAAAAGAAAATTAATCCGCTCCAATTCAGCATGATTGGGCGCATAGTTACTGCCATTGCCTTGAGCACGTTCCTTTAGCGGTGCCACTGTTTCCTTTAGGTAGCCATAACAAACCCAGAAAAAAGCACCTTTCAAATATGTATCATTCGGATTTTGCTGTACGGCTGGGCAAGCAATATCCCAAGCTTCCATTAATTGCCCAGACTTCCTTAGGCGTGTTACCTGCTGACTCAATTGCTCATCCATTAATAAACTCCATGGCAAACCTATCAGCTGTTGCCTGACAGGTAGCTTGGTGAAGCTTGATACTGCTAACCACTCCTTTCCCAGGCACATTGATCTCAACTCTCACATTGCCCTCACCACCTAACAGATCGACATAGACTTTATGAAGTTTTTCATCAGCAGCATCCAATGACCAACCATAAGAGGTAGCAAGGCGAGAGAATTCATCCACTACAACTGAAATATTGTCATCAATAAATACTGGGGTTGTTGCCAGAAGTTCAATCAACGCCATCCTGTCATCATCAGTGCCTTCCAAAACTTTTGAGCTCCCTACAGTGACCTCAAAATCACCCTTATATCTAAAGTCGATCTCCACCATGGAACCCTCTCGGGTAAAGAGGTAGCGCTCACAATATTGCTGCTGAGTAATAGATTGAACCTGCCAGCTACTTTCCTGCAGCTGTTCACATACCGTGAGGTACAGGGCCAGAAGTTCAGGAACAGGGTTAGAAAAACCATCGGGGATGGATTGGGCCAAATCAGCACCTGATGCTCTACGATTCTTATCGTAATAAAAGCGCTTCTTTATTATCCAAGGCGCCACTTTCACACCCGTTGTTTTCCAGTCAGCCTCAGATAAAGGTGTTAGCAATGGGTAATTCAGTAATTGAAGGGTATTACTGGTGCAAACCGTCGCTGTGTAAAGCCATCGAAAGTAGCTATCGGTTGCATGATTTTCTGTGTCGTGCGCCATACCTGCATTCAGGATCACATTAGTAAAAGGCAAATAGGTTTGAGCGCGGTGAACAGTCAATGCGTAGGCAAAGCGAAGCCTGGCTGCATTAAAACTGGGGCTAGCCATGACTTCTATCATAAACCGCTGGTCATACTGTGATTTTTTCTCTTTGTAGATTTCCGATTTTTGATCGGTTATCTGCTCTAGTTCCTTTTTTTCTGAGGCTAACAGCAACTCAGCATCCGCTCTCGCCCATATCTGTAAGGCGATCATCTGATCTTGAGTCATCTCTGGCTTTTCCGCTGCCAAGTAATCCGGCAGATAACTAATTTTTGCTACCCTGCCTGATCGCAACGATGCCTTTGCCGTCCCAAAAGTAACCACAACATCATGATCACGCCCTTTAAGGCGGATACTTCGCGTGGTAACCACAGGATCAGCTTCAATAATCTTGCCAAACTCGCCAGCGTGAACCCAACCCCTATCTTCTAAACCTAAGCCAGCCCCTAACAGATCAGGTGTGCGATTATGGAAGTCTACAATATCACCTACTGTCAACATGCTCATATTACCGGCACCAAGATACTTCTTGCGTAACCCTCGGTTAACTTTATAGGCTTGATCGTTCTTTGCACACAGCATGACCGCCACCTTAGGCCAACTCATTAGCTCAGCGGCAACATTATCCGTATCTTCACCTGCAACAAGTTCACGAACATTGCCACCCGGTGCGGAAGGCAAACGGGCGAACTTTCCAGCCGCCAGCGCCTTGACCAGAACACTTTGGAAATCCAATTTTTCTTCTTGTTCATCTGCCCTGATTTGCCCTGACAACTCGGAGTTAGTATAACCAACACCACGCTGTTCAAAAATTTGTCCACGGACAAAGCTGCGCTTCAAACTGCCGCGAGCCAACTGGTACGGGTCACCTATCAATAACATTCTGGGTATAGGCCTAAGCCTAATAGACTGCTGATTTGACGCAGGCTCTTCTGGTGACCCTGACAGCACATTAAATAAATCCTGCAACAAGTAGCCGCTACCATAAACCATGGTATCCGTCGCAAAATACTCGTCACCTAACAGGTGTGACTCGACAAATACCAGTACCTCTAAGTCAGGGTTAGGAAGGTCAACACTAATGGAGTACATTGCACGGTTATTACTGAACTCTGAAGGCCTACCCGCATACAGCCACGAATAGATCGACTGACAGTCGGTAAACCCCAATTCTTTATAAGCGTTAGCCAGCCGTGCATTAGGCGCTATTAATATGGGACTAAGCCCTGAGCGAACAAGTCGCTGTATCGCTTCGAGTAATACTGTGCGTTTCCCTGTATGCGCAGCACCCTGAATTATATGTGCCAGCTCGGCTTCACCAGCCAACCATTGGTCCACCTGAATCAACGCCGCCTGTTGCTGCGATGTCCAATGAACCTCTTTACCATCCACTTCCTGTATCGGCGTCAGATCAACCACTCTGGGCTGCCCATCCGGAAAATAAGCAGGCACATTCAGACGATCTAGCACCGCCTGTATATCGCCAGAGGTTAAATGAATCGAATTACTGCCAATGGCGCCTATATCACGCACCGCATGCTCCATATCACCGATATGAAACCAACGGCTCACCGGCCCTGGAAGCTGCTGCTTATCAAAGGTGATAGGGCGATGAAACAGACAAAGCCCAGCAATATGACCAAAATTTGGTGATGACTGAAACTCTACCTCACGTTGTAGGTAGTCTAGGAGTAGGAATTTATTTTCGCGTATTTGGTGATATGGGTTAGTTTTACTGCCGCCGCGTACTTCTCGACCCTCTATTTTCCACCGGCCATTTTCTGAAAACTGAAGTGCACCACCGTAATCTTTAAAGTCGATCACAATTATCGCATTGCGCCTGATAATCAACGCATCTACATCACGTCCATCAACAAAGAAATTACCCAATAGATGCAAAGGCTCATCACGTTCCGACCACATGGCAGCCAATAAATCATACAGCTGATTAAACGCTTTATTTTCATGGGTGTAGTCAAAGGCATTGCCTCGATAAGCATGAAAACTCATTATCCTAATCCTTTAGTAATATCCATAACACGTAGAAAATAAGTCGCCAGAGCGTCGCTATCGTAACCACCGACATCGTTGTAACCGCTGGGTTTAAATCGTTCTAGGCAGAGTTGCTCTCGTGGGTCTTCGGTGACCATGAGTAGTAATTGATTATATATTTCACATAATCGCAGCCTCTAGACTTAACCACTCCTGTGATATTTCAGCTGGCTTTAACTTCGAGCTGCAATGTTTATAGAAACTATTAACAAGCTCTGATAACTCTAGACCCGAAGCTGTAATATTGGCTAGTTTATTGTCAATACTTAGTGAAATTCTCTCTGCCGAGGTTACAAAATCAGAAGACGTGTATTCCTCAACGTTCAATGCCACCAACTTACAGATTATAAATGCGGGCATGTCGGAGTTGTATAGACGTGAATAATAGTCTACAACTTCGCCCAGTACCGTGTGGATTATATTCTGGTTGCTAATCATCATAATTTTGAGCTGCCTTATACATACAGTGAAGGACTCTCGCAGTGTAAGCCCAGGGTTAATCCACAGGCCAATAAATCCGAACCAACGGCACTAGCGCCCGCCCTTCCAAATCAAATTTTTCATAATGCCCAACGATCAAGTCGGCCAGGTCATCCAGGTCCACCAGGGTAAGAGGGATAGTGGCGCGCTCGGCCTCGTAGCGCGCCTCACGGGTAAAACCGCCGGTACTGATGAACAAGCCCGAATCCCCTTCACGCAGGGCACCTATGAAGCCACGTATGTCAGGTGCCCCCATGGAGCTGCCTTTACGGTGTTTTACTTCGGCTTTGATTCTAGGTTGGGTAAGGCCAAGGCCATCAGGCGATGCTATGACGTCTACACCACGATCAGGGCCCTTGGGGGATACCTTTGCCTTGTAACCCATGGCGCGAAGAATACTGGCTACCAGCTCCTCCATGTCATCGGC
>MAAA01025636.1_pt1 | contig 12438 bp, 10 predicted proteins | sample 1115971 | NCBI WGS metagenome assembly MAAA01 (sample SAMN04961123, study PRJNA320927) | seawater metagenome | isolation source: sample BD02T6 sea water enriched with oil for 6 days | place: USA:Gulf of Mexico | collected 2013-07-27 | reverse complement strand
TGCAAAGATTCACACAACGTAGGCCTGTCGGGTTGGCTATGAAGGCCATTCGCGGTAGCATTGTCGGCAATAAATAAACTAATAAGTTATTCACCATGTTATATGCCATCATCAGCCAAGATGTTGAGAACAGCCTAGAAAAACGTCTCACTGCCCGCCCGGCTCACGTTGAACGCTTACAAAAGCTAAAGCAACAAGGCCGCCTAGTTTTGGCCGGACCTCACCCGAGCATAGACAGTGATGATCCTGGTGCCGCTGGATTTACAGGCTCGCTAGTAGTGGCTGAATTCAACTCATTAGCTGAAGCACAAAGTTGGGCTGATAACGACCCTTATATTGCTGCTGGCGTTTACGAAAGCGTTAACGTGAAGCCGTTCAAGAAAGTACTGCCGTAAGTCGCTACAATTTATTTAACCGTTTAAAATAAAAAGATTCTAATAAAAATCAATACAGGGATATAAATGTGAAAAGCATTACAATTTTTCTACTTAGTCTTTTAGTCATCTCCCCCACTTTGGCTGAAAAACGCTATGTGAGCGACGTATTAATTATTAATCTGCGCACCGGTCCCGGCAACGACTTTAGAATCCTTAAGGGTTTAAGAAGTGGTACTCACCTAGAGTTCATGGAAGAAAATATTGAAAAGAAATTCACAAAGGTAAAAACCGATAAAGGCTTAGAAGGCTGGGTACCAACTCGCTTTATGTTAAAAGAGCCGATTGCTTTTGAAAGATTAATACTGACCCAGCGCGAACTCGATAAAACCAAGTTAGACTTTGGTGAACTAAAAAAGAAGCACAGTGACACTAAAAAGCAGCTGGCATCCACCAACCGAGACAGTAAAACACTAAGCAGTGACAAGAAAAAACAAGCAAAAGAATTAGCCTACATTAAAAAAGTAAGTGCTAACGCCATTAACCTTGATAGTAAAAATCAACAGCTGATGGAGCAAAGCGAGCAACTAAAAATAACTGTTGACACTTTAAGAGCCGACAACGAACGCCTACAAAGCAGTAAAGATTTAAACTACATGTTACTAGGTAGCATGCTAATTCTATTAGGATTATTTTTAGGATGGTTATTGCCTAAAATTTCAGCCAAGCGCGGCGACGGCTGGGCATAATTTAATATAAGAAGCGGCCTTTGCTGCTTCTTATTTTTTTCACTTATAGGAATCAGCATGCGCATTATTGCCACAGCTCTGTTAATTTTATTTAGCACCCTCACCTTTGCACAAGACCCAGCCACCCCGCTCGCCGAAGTGGCAAAGCCCTATGTAACCATTCAAACGACCCAAGGTGACATAGTGCTAGAATTACACCCGCAGCAAGCACCTATTACGGTGGCCAACTTTTTAGCCTACATAAAAGATGGCTACTATAAAGGCACTATTTTTCACCGAGTGATTAAAGACTTTATGATTCAAGGAGGTGGCTTCACTGAGTCGATGACTCGAAAAAGCACACAAGAAGAAATTAAAAACGAAGCAGACAACGGTTTATTTAATAATCGCGGCGCTATCACTATGGCTCGCACCGCTAAAGTAGACAGCGCCACTAGCCAGTTTTTCATCAACCTTAAAAGCAATTACTTCTTAAATCATGGCCATCGAGACTTTGGTTATGCCGTGTTTGGTAATGTAATTAGCGGCATGAATGTAGTGGATACCATTGGTCTTAGTGAAACAGGCCGAGTTAAGGGCATGGGTGACGTACCTGTAAAGCCTATTATTATTACTGACGTAACGGTTAGCTACAGCAAACCATAACCCCTCTTTAGTCCAGCAAGGCCATCCTTGCTGGACCCTTACAGACTGCTTATGATACAACCTGCACACATTCAATTCTCTGACGGCGTTGCATTTTCCGAAGATTTTAACGATTATTATTTCTCTAAGCAGAGCGGTATAGAAGAAACACGCTATGTTTTTCTTGAAAACAGCCAGCTGTCTAAAAGATGGCACACGCTTAAAAATCACCACTTCAGTATTTGTGAGACCGGCTTTGGCACGGGTTTAAATTTTTTGTGCACTTGGGATTTATGGCTTAAAAATAGTCGAGCCCATGATCAACTGCATTTCATCAGCGTTGAAAAACACCCCATAAAAAAAACTGATCTACAAAAGATCCTTAACCATTGGCCAGAATTTTCAACACTCAGTGAACAGCTATTAATTCAATACCCCCCTATGGTGGCTGGCTGGCATACATTACACTTTCAGCCCAACCCGCAACGGGGCACGATGACACTACAACTTTTTTTTGGTGATATAGAAAGTTGGCTGCCGCAAATTCAAGGGCCAATTGATGCATGGTTCCTAGATGGTTTTGCCCCTGCAAAAAACCCCGACATGTGGCACGACACATTATTCCTTACTATGGCCAAGCTCACCAAAGCACAAGGTACTGTCACCACTTTCAGTGCCGCCAGCCAAATTAAACACAGCTTAACGGCCGCCGGATTTAGCCTTGAAAAAACCACCGGCTTTGGTAAAAAACGTGAAATGGGCAAGGCCGTACAAACCTTTAGCAATGGCCCACCGGCCCCTTTTTATATTGACAACCACCCTTGGTTTGACACACCTGTCATTGATAATCACGAATTAAAAGAGAATACGGCACTGGTTATAGGCGGCGGTATCTCCGGTTGCAGTACTGCTTGGGCGCTAGCAAAACGGGGCTGGAAAGTTAAAGTATTGGAAAAGCAGCCAACCCTTGCTAGTGAAGCCTCAGGTAATACTCAAGGGGTGCTATATGCCAAGTTAGCCACCAATTTAAATCCCCATAGCCAGTTTTACTTAGCCGGCTATTTGTACAGTTTAAATTTGCTAAATGCTCAACTAGACCGCGAACACTGGGATGATTGCGGTGTATTGCAACTGGCGCTAAATGATAAAGAGCTTAAGCGCCAGCAATCGTTTTTAAAAAACAACGATCTCAGTGACATTATTATTGAGGTAAACCGCCAACAAGCCAGTGAACTTGCTGGCGTTAATATTGAATACCCGGGCTTATTTTTTAAAAAAGGCAGCTGGGTATACCCTAAACACTGGTGTGAAGCACTGATCAAACATGAAAATATAGAGGTCCTATACGACACACACATCAAACAGCTCACTCAAAAATCAGAAAATAGCTGGCAAGCTACAAACCAACACGGACAAACCTTTAAAGCCAAGGTAGCCGTGGTGTGCAGTGCCTTACAAAGCTTAGAGTTTGATATGTTGGATTTTTTACCGCTGCAGGGTATTCCCGGGCAAATCAGTACCGTTGAAGCTAAATCGCTGACCTTAAACACCATTTTATGCGGCACTAATTATGTGACGCCAACACTGAATGGGGAATTAAATTTTGGTGCGTCATTTAGGGTTAAAAGTGACGATACTAGTGTATTGCAAAGTGATCACAGTAAAAACTTAAGCAACCTGCACAAAAGCTTTCCAGGTGTTGCCCAGCAACTAAGTGGCAAAGAACAATTGAAAGGACGCACCTCAGTACGCTGCACAACACAGGATTACACCCCTATTGCAGGTCCAGTGTGTGACGCCGTATTATTTAATGAAGAGTTCAAGGCGCTTAAAAAAAGCAAGAAGTGGCGATTTTATAATCCAGCCCCGTTCTTAACAGGCTTATATGTCAACCTTGGGCATGGCTCGCGCGGGTTAACCTCTGCGCCAATTTGTGCGGAGTTAGTGGCGGCTCAAATCAACAATGAACCCTGGCCCATGCCAAAAAAACTGGCTCAAATTGTGAGCCCTAATCGATTTTTAGTGAAGGGGTTAACTAGCTAATCGTTGGCGGCTTTATCACGACCATAAGGACAGTTAGGTAAGACATAATTTTTCGCGGTGAAGCGGTTTTCACGAATAGCCCGCATAGTCTGCTCTATCTGTTTACATTGCTCTCGGGTTTCAGCCAGCTGACTCTGCAGCTCCTGCGTACACGAGAACAAATCCTTTATAACTTTGCGAAATTTATAGTCTTGCAGATGAATCATTTTCCCCCTCCCTGCTAAAGCATTTATTCTACCTACATTAAGATTAGCCCTGAATTGGGGGCAGACGCCAGTAGAAGTACAAATTGAACTAAAAGGGGTGAAAAAACTCGTATTTAAGCATTATGATTTTATTAAAAAGAAGAATAATGAGAAGAGAAGGCTTAATGTAAGCCTGATTTTAGCTGCTCTTTAAGCATAAGCCCAACAGACTGACTGTCATGGTCAAATACGATAAGGACTTGCCCTTGCTTAATTTGCGCCAATACCTGCTCACACTTATCTTCAAATGATGTTTCAACCAGGCCATAGTCTGTGCCCTCTCGATTAACAAATTCTTCTAAAACCCCATCCAAAGCATGCTTACTCAGCTTTTCAAAGGGTATCAGGGTATACAGATCACTTTCGCTCATAAATAACTCATGATATTACTGATTTTGAAGTGTGACATTACTTTAAGAAAGCGGCTTCACGCTCCCATTCACATTTAACCCTTAATTCACCACTGTTTGGCGTATGACAACCCACACGAGTCGGCTCCCAATTAAAGGTATGCTTGCCGCTTAGCTCGGTTTCTAAATGCACGGTGGCACTAACCCAGTACATCTGCTTAAGCAGGTCTTCAAATTTTGCCATCCACAATTCCCACTCGTACTCCACAGCACGGTACGATGCGCCAAAATGGATTACTTGGGTATGATAAGAGCCACTAAAGATATCCATGCCGGGCAATGTAAACATATCACCACACAAAAAGGGTGAGGTAGCGTCAAACGACTGAGGTAAGTCCAACAAACAGCCACCATTCACCATGCGGCGATGCTGAGCATCTTGCTCAGGGGGCATGGCAATGTCTTTTATGATGCCGTAAACAATTGATTCCTGATCCACCAGGACATCCTTCTACAAATTATTAGCGATAAAAAATAATGGTAACCACAAAACTAAACTGATTATGTGATCGTTTTCTATTTTCACCCCAAAGGGCTACTAAAACCAATCATTAACCAAAAATTGAGCGCCAATAACGATTTTTATTTAGCGCATCATCACAGCCCTGTAGCTGGTTACGATACATATTACTGCGTTTTTCAACTTTGCGCGCCACCTTTAATAACCACGGCTTACCATTATAGGTTTTACGTGAAAAACCACCCTGCCCTTCGTGATAGGCCAAGTACAAACTGTAAGCGTCATGGGGGCTAATTTTATTACGAGTGATACTCTTATTATTATACCAACCAATGAAATCTACCGCGTCTTCAAACTCATCGCGATCTGCCCCCCAATTCTCAGTTTTACGCTGGTATTCATACCAAGTGCCGTCCAATGCTTGTGCATACCCAAATGCACTGGAAGCGCGCCCTGTTGGGAATATCCATAAAAACCACTGCCAAGGCGGACGTGCATCGTCTACAAACTTAGATTCCTGATGAATAAACGCCATCGTCACATGGGCTGGAATTTTCCAACGCTCATAGACGCTATCAGCCGCCAAATACCAGTCAAAATATTCATCGTATATTTCACATACGTTTTCGATATTCTTAGGCGGGTTAGTTGAGCAACCAGCTAAAAATACCAACATCATTGAAAGCATTATGTTTAATCGCATTTTATTGCTCATGTTCAATGCCATGCTCTGCCAACAAGCCAATAAACGCCGCCTCATCCAATATTTCTATCTCTAAATCTTGTGCTTTTTTTAATTTTGAACCGGCTTTTTCACCCGCCACAAGCGCATACGTCTTGGCCGAAACACTGCCAGAAACCTTAGCACCAAGAGATTGTAAATACCCTTTGGCCTCATCCCGCCCCATAAGGTTTAAGGTGCCCGTTACCACAAACGTTTTATTGGCAAACGGCAATTGATCTTGACTCTTAAGCTCTACTTGCGGCCAATGAACACCCGCATTTAATAAACCATCTATAACGCCTTGATTATGCGGCTCGCTAAAAAAGTTTAAAATATGCTGCGCCACAATGGGTCCTACATCTGGCACACTGATTAAAGTATCAAAGTCAGCTTTAACCAAAGGAATAATATTCAAAAAATGATTTTGTAAATTATGCGCTGTGGTAATCCCCACCTCACGAATACCTAATGAGTATAAAAATTTAGCCAGTGTGGTTTTTTTACTCGCCTCAATGGCCTGTAATAAATTTTTAGCCGACTTTTGCGCCATACGATCAATATTGGCCACCGCATCTAAATCTAAACTGTATAAATCCACAAACGAGCTAATTAAGTCTTCATCAACTAGTTGCTCTACAATTTTATCTCCCAATCCATCGATATCCATGGCCTTACGGGAAGCAAAGTGCTTAATGGCTTCTTTACGCTGTGCACCACATACCAAGCCGCCACTACAACGGGCAATGGCCTCATCTTCAATACGCTCTATATGGCTATCGCACACAGGGCAACGGGTAAGCATTTCAATGACCCGCGCATTCTGGGGGCGCTTTTCAATAATTACCCGCGCCAACTTAGGAATTACATCACCCGCCCTATGTATCACTACGGTATCGCCAATGCGCACATCTAAACGCCGAATTTCATCCATATTATGAAGCGTGGCATTGGATACCGTCACACCACCAACAAACACAGGTTTAAGGCGAGCAACGGGGGTGATGGCGCCAGTACGGCCCACTTGAAAGTCTACTCCTTCCAGAGTGGTCATTTCTTCTTGGGCTGGGAATTTATGAGAAATGGCCCAGCGAGGTGCACGACTCACAAACCCTAAGCGCTGCTGTAAAGAAATTTCATTTACCTTAAAAACAATACCGTCTATTTCATAGGATAAATCGTTACGTTTGCCAGCAAGATTTTGGTAATAATTAAGACACCCCTCTACACCCTGCACCACTTTAGATTCAGGGTTGGTTTTAAAACCCCATTTAGAGAACTGCTGCAAGATTGCGCTGTGTTTCGCCGGCATCTCTTGCCCTTCAACCCGCCCCAAACTGTAACAGCAAAACTCTAAACGTCGACTCGCGGCAACTTTTGAATCCAGTTGACGCAAGCTTCCGGCCGCCGCATTTCTTGGGTTTACAAATTCTTTTTCATTCATTTCACGAGCAGCAGCATTTAAAGAGTTGAAACTATTCTTAGGCATATACACTTCACCACGCACCTCCAATATTGGAGGGTGATTATCACCTAACAGCTTCAAAGGAATACTGGCAACGGTGCGAATATTTTGTGTAATATTCTCCCCCACACTGCCATCCCCCCGTGTAGCACCGCGTATTAATAAGCCATTTTCATATAAAAGGCTCACCGCTATGCCGTCAAGTTTAGGCTCACAAGCGTACTCGATGATTGGTGTCGACACTAAACGTTCACGGACACGTCGATCAAAGTCTTCCATATCTAGCTCATTGAATGCATTGTCCAGCGACAACATGGCCACTTCATGAGTCACTTGTTCAAATTGACTTAACGGCGCTGCACCCACTCTTTGAGTGGGTGAATCGATAGTTAGGAACTTAGGGTGCTGTACTTCTATTCCCTTTAGCTCATGAAATAAACGGTCATACTCTGCATCGGGCAACGCGGGGTTATCTAACACGTAATAGGCGTAGTTCGCTTGATTTAACAGTCCATGCAAAACAGAAACCCGCTCCTCTATTTTTATAAGGTCGGGTGTTGTTGCGTTTTCTTTAGCGGAATCATCAAATAAGGAAGGTTGATCTGGAGACATTCTAGGACTCTAATTTGATTATTTATTGAATGCTATTTATTTAAAGGCATATGTTTACGAGTAAACTCTCGAACTCGGTTGCGATAGTGCTCTAAAGTCTGAGGGGTTAAGTCACTGTGACTATCATCATATAAAGAAGCATTAAAGTTACGGGCAAATACCAATGCCACTTCCGACATAGCATCAAATGCTTCCATAGGATTATTGGGGCCGGGCAAACTCATAAACAAACTAATGCCGGATGTTTCCATTTCACCCATAGTTTTCATATCAAACGAGCCTGGCTTTAAAGCATTCACCACACTGAATTGAATTTTACCTTGAGCATTAGCCTGCTCAAAACGGTGAAATATATTCATTTCTCCAAAGCGCATATCGCAAGCCTTAAACACTTGGGAAATATCCTGGCCTTTCAAAAGCGGCTCTTTTTCCTTCAAAATATTAATGACAATTATCTCTTGAGCCACGGCTCGCTCAGCCAGTTTTTCACCTACAGGATGAACCGCTATTTCAGGTTGTTGTAACGCGGATTTCTCTACCCCCTCAACACTCTCTTTAACCTGTGCAAATAAAGGATCTAAGTCTGGCTCACTCACATCTATGGTAATGGGCTCTTCTTTAAGGGCTATTTGTACAAATTCAGGTAAGTTTAATTCTTGCTGCTTGGGTGGGTTAGTCTCAACCTCACTCCCCAGCTCGACCGGCTCCATCAATACTGGCACCACTTGCTGACCATGCAATAAAGACTCTATTTCAAGCTCTGGCTCTTTAATTTTTGGTGTAGGCTCAGCAATTGCTTTTGGTGAGCTGGGCGCTAGCTCTTGAACAGAGTCTTGAACACTCTCGGGCGGTTGCCCCTGCATGGACACGGACACTGGTTTAGACGTTTGCACCTTAACCTTAGATTCAATTTTCTTTTCTTCAATGGGCACACGAATATCAACTAGAACCGAATCATCCAGCTCGCCCACCGTAAGTTTTTCATCGCTAAGTTTTGCAATGAAGTCGCTTTGCAGCAGGTCGTCAGCGATCTCTAAATCATCATAATCGGCACTGGAATATTCTTGCGAAGGGGCTACCCCCTCACTATCTAAAATGTCGAGATTATCCAGCGATGAGTTATTACGTGAATCACGTACTCTTTTGATGCCATCCCATACTATAAACGTGATGACTACCAAACCAACCGCTAGGATAAAACTGTGTAAACTTATATCCATTGTGTTTTATTCAGTCTTTATATTAATTGTAAAATGTTAATAAATAGCACCACCCCAAACTTATTACCTAGGGCTAGTGCTCTGTCATCTCTACCGCTTCTTCCACGTTCACCGACACAATACGCGACACACCCGGCTCGTGCATCGTCACACCCATCAATTGATGAGCCATTTCCATGGCAATTTTATTATGAGAAATATAAATAAATTGCACTTGCTCAGACATGGCATGCACTAGGCGGGCATAACGTTCGACGTTAGCATCATCCAGTGGCGCATCAACCTCATCCAACATACAAAATGGCGCAGGTTTCAGCCTGAATATTGAGAATACTAACGCTATGGCGGTCAGGGCTTTTTCACCACCCGACAACAGGTGAATAGTGCTGTTCTTTTTACCTGGGGGTCTTGCCATAATGGCAACCCCAGTATCCAGCAAGTCATCCCCTGTAAGCTCTAAATAAGCATGTCCACCGCCAAAAACTTTTGGAAACAATTCATTAAGTCCAGAATTAATTTTATCAAAGGTTTCTTTAAAGCGAGTACGGGTTTCTTTGTCTATTTTTTGCATGGCATTTTCTAGTGTCGCCAGTGCTTTTTCTAAATCTAAGTTTTGCTTATCTAAGTATTCTTTGCGTTCAGACTGGGTCTTAAACTCTTCAATAGCGGCAAGGTTAATAGCACCTAAGCGAGTAATGCGTTGTTGAATTTGTTCAAGCTGCGCCTGACACGCCTCGATACTGGTATCGTCTGAAAGCTCTTCCAATACTTTTTGCAACTCAAGCTCTTGCTCGACTAGTTGTTCTTCTATACCACCACGGCGAGTGTGAATGGTTTGGTATTGCATGCGACTTTGTTCAAGTTTAGAGCGAATAGCCTGCGCTGCCTGCTCAATGTTGTGACGTTTATTTTCAATTTCACGAATCTCCCCTTCCAGCAATTCTTTTTTACTGCGAGAATTCGTCATCAAAGACTCTACATCAAAACGCTGAGCCATCATCTCTTCGTATTGCATCTTCAGTTCTTCAACTGGGCTATCCCCTTCATTTTGCTGCTCAAGCAATTGCGCCTGACGCTCATCCAGCTTTTGCTTCTGTTGGTCATGGCGGACCATGGCATCGGCTAATGACTGCTTCTGATAATTAAGGGTTTGTACTTTAAGTTGCTGCTGGTGCGCATGATCTTTTTGATGACGAGCTTGCTGTCGCGCGTTATCTAAAGCTTCACGGTTTTGGTCACGTTGCTGCAATAATTCTTCGCGCTGAGCGGTAAATGTTTCCATATCCTGCATGGCGGTATGCCACGTTAAACGAGTCTCTTGCAGGGTTTCTTGCTCACTATCTTTTTGTTCTTTTTGCTCGGTAATTTCGCCTAACAACTGATTACGGCGATTTAATTGCTGCTCTAACTGAACTTTCTCGGCGTGTATAGTCGATTTATGATCAGACAACTGCTGCGCTGCTTGAGTCACCTCCCGCTGGCCTGTTTCACGTTGTTGCTCTAAGGTATTAATGCGTAAAGAAGCCGTTTCTAAGTCAGCATCAAGTTCATCTACCAAAGCATCTAGGTCATCTTCAGTTTCAATTAATTCTAATAGCTCTTGCTTACGCGCCAGTACACCCGCTTGATCATCACCTGAACGTTTCACTCGAATCCAGTTTTTACCCAGCCAAATACCGTCAGGGGTAATAACACTTTCATCACTGCCTAAACTTGTGCGCATTTGCATCGCGGCATTTAAATCATCCGCGGTGCGCACTTGATTTAGCCAGGGTGCGTTTAAGCCGCTGACTTTTTGCGCTAACGAGGCAGCGGGGGCATTGTTTGCCCCGTTATTGTCAACAAGCGTGACCTGCCCTTTTGATAACTGCTCTAAGCGTTGCACGTACTGATCAATGGAGGGTAATACCACCGCCTGTAATTGCTCGGCTAAAATTGTTTCAACGGCCAACTCCCAGCCACTGTCTACCGTTAACTGATCGCATAGGCGCGGCATTTCATGTAACTGATTGCTTTGCAACCATCGGCCCGTTTCACCATCGTTACCCAGCGCAGCTTGCTGCAATGCCTCTAATGAGGCTTTACGACCCATTACGGTTTGTAATTGACTGCGTGATTCATTCAGCTTCACACTTAATTGCTGTTGCTGTTCACGGCTACTTTCTAACTGAGTTTGATATTGAGCGACATCCTGTATTTGCTGTTCAAGCTGTAATTCTTTTTCACCCAGCTCTTCATCCAGCATGGCCAATTGCTCTTCGGCCTCATCGCCAATATGCAATTCGTCTAATTCGTTTTGCAAGCGCACTAAACGTTGCTGCACCCGCGTAATGTTTTGCTCAAACTGTTGAATCTTTGACTGGCTTACATCGGCAATACGTTGCGGTTCAGCAGACTGTTCGTTAAAAGTATCCCATGCTAATTGCCAGTTTTGCATGGATTCTTCGGCCGTAATCAAATGCTCTTGGCCTGATTCTTCTTGCTCATTAAGCAGTTCAGATTCAGGTTCTAACGCCATCAATTCTTCTTCTAGAGTTTCTAGGGTTAGTGCGTCGGTTTCTTTTTGCATGGCCAGCTCTTCAAAAGACTGGACCACTTCTTGTAAATCACCATCTAACTGCAAAGAACGCTGACTTTGAAATTGTATGTTTTGCTCCATGCGACCAAGAGTACCGCCCAACTCATAAAACTGGGCTTGGATTTTTTCAAATGCGTCAGTCAAATCCACCAGCAAAATGCGTTTTTCTTCTACACTGGTGTCCCCCTCTACTTGATTGGTAACCGCCTCTTCCAGGGACAACTCTTGCTCGGCAATCACTTGGTTAATCTGGCTTAACTCTGTATCCATAGTACGCCAGCGCATGGCTAATAATTGGGCACGCGTTTGCCGCTCATCTTGTTTAAAGGCTGTGTATTTTTGCGCTGAATCGGCTTGGCGTTGCAGACGATTAATTTGTCGACCCAGCTCTTCACGAATATCACTTAAGCGCTCAAGGTTTTCATTGGTGCGGCGAATGCGGTTTTCAGTTTCACGGCGGCGCTCTTTGTATTTAGAAATACCAGCCGCTTCTTCAATAAATACACGCAACTCATCAGGCTTAGATTCAATAAGCTTAGAGATCATGCCCTGCTCTATAATCGCGTAACTTCTAGGGCCAAGACCGGTGCCTAAAAACAAATCGGTAATATCACGACGACGACACTTAGTGCCGTTTAAGTAATAAGTTGATTGACCGTCACGGGTAACCTTACGCTTAAGAGAGATTTCAGCGTATTGGGCATACTCACCCACAAGCTTGCCTTCGCTGTTATCAAATAACAGCTCAACCGTGGTTTGCCCCACCGGTTTACGCCCTACCGAGCCGTTAAAGATAACGTCGGTCATGGAATCGCCACGCAGGTTTTTAGCTGAGCTTTCGCCCATCACCCAACGTACGGCATCTATGGTATTGGATTTACCACAGCCATTTGGGCCCACAATACAGGTTAAGTTTGTGGGAAAAGGAATTTTAGTT
>MAAA01027988.1_pt1 | contig 12454 bp, 12 predicted proteins | sample 1115971 | NCBI WGS metagenome assembly MAAA01 (sample SAMN04961123, study PRJNA320927) | seawater metagenome | isolation source: sample BD02T6 sea water enriched with oil for 6 days | place: USA:Gulf of Mexico | collected 2013-07-27 | reverse complement strand
CGAATTGGTTACTGAAATTCCAAAATCTATGATAGATGTAGAAGTGAGAAATAATATTGAACAAACAGCGCAAAGATTTGCGCAACAAGGACTAGATGTTAAATCTACTTTCACTCCTGAATTAGTTAAGTCATTAGCCGAGTCCACAAGGCCTCAAGCTGAAAAAAATGTTCAAAGAAATTTAGCTCTAAAAGCATTAGCTGAAAAAGAAAACATAAAAGTTGAGCAAGAAGAAATTGATTCAAAAATGAAAGATTATGAAGATGCAATCACTCAATCTTCAAAACAAATAGATATTAAAAAATTAACAGAAGTAATAACTAACGATTTACTCAAAGAAAAATTAATCATTTGGCTTGAAGAAAATTCTGAAGTAAAAGAAAAAACTACAAAAACTTCTAAAGCTACAAAAACCTCAAAAACAACAAAAGCCACAAAAACTGCGTCAAAAACTACAAAAACTACAAAAACTACAAAAACTCAAAATAAAAAAGAAAAAAAATAATTTATGAAATTTCCTACTAATTAAACAAAAAACCCTTAAATTATTTATAAGACGAAAACTAATTTGTGAACTCAGAAAAAAAACATTTAATCCAAAGCTCAATAAGTTCTTACGAAAGTAATAATAAAACTATTGCTGCTGTTCCTACCGTTATAGAACAATCAGGTAGAGGAGAAAGAGCTTTTGATATATATTCAAGACTATTGAGGGAGAGAATAATTTTTTTAGGTACTGGAATTAATGATCAAGTATCTGATTCACTTGTTGCACAATTATTATTTCTTGAAGCTGAAGATCCTGAAAAAGACATACAAATATATATCAATTCTCCTGGAGGTTCAGTAACTGCAGGAATGGCCATATACGATACTATGCAACAAATATCCCCTGATGTAGTGACAATATGCTTTGGAGTAGCGGCAAGTATGGGGGCATTTCTACTTTCTGGAGGAGCAAAGGGGAAAAGATTGGCTTTACCTAATTCTAGGATTATGATTCATCAACCTCTGGGAGGTGCACAAGGTCAAGCAGTAGAGATTGAAATACAAGCTAAAGAAATACTTTTTCTCAAGAAAACATTAAATTCGCTCTTAGCAGAACATACTGGTCAACCTTTAGAAAAAATTAATGAAGATACAGAAAGAGATTACTTTTTATCTCCCTCAGAAGCAGTCGAATATGGATTAATTGATAAAGTTATCAAAAAGTGACAAGGGGTTCTGATTTTTTAAGAATATGATGACGAATCGATATTTATGAGCAATCCTAGTGAATAGGGAATATTTAACACCTTTCACTTTAAAAACTTATAATCGATGGCTAAATTCGACGCCCATCTTAAATGTTCATTTTGCGGGAAGTCACAAGACCAAGTAAGAAAGCTTATAGCTGGTCCTGGGGTTTATATCTGTGATGAGTGCATAGATCTTTGTAATGAAATTCTCGATGAAGAACTACTTGATAATCAAGCGAACACAAACAACTCTCCACAAGTAAAAAAGAAATTACCAACTGATAATCCAAAAAAATCTGTTCCTTTAGAATTAACCTCAATTCCTAAGCCATTAGAAATTAAAAGTTTTCTAGATAATCAAGTTGTTGGACAAGAATCTGCAAAAAAAATATTATCAGTAGCCGTATACAATCACTACAAGCGATTAGCTTGGAAAGTTAAAGAAGACAGTAAAAATAGCAATTCAACTGATTCACAAGCAACTAAATTACAAAAATCAAATATTTTACTCATCGGCCCTACTGGAAGTGGAAAAACATTATTGGCGCAAACTTTAGCAGAGTTTCTGGATGTTCCTTTTGCAGTAGCTGATGCAACGACTTTGACAGAAGCTGGATATGTTGGGGAGGATGTTGAAAACATACTTTTAAGACTTCTACAGAAATCAGAAATGAATGTAGAACTAGCTCAAAAAGGAATTATTTATATTGATGAAATAGATAAAATTGCAAGAAAAAGCGAGAATCCTTCAATTACTAGAGATGTTTCTGGTGAAGGAGTACAGCAAGCATTATTAAAAATGCTTGAAGGAACAATTGCTAATGTGCCACCACAAGGCGGAAGAAAACATCCTTATCATGACTGCATCCAAATTGATACGAGTCAAATATTATTTATTTGCGGGGGAGCTTTTATAGGTTTAGAGGATATCGTTCAAAAGCGTATGGGTAAACACTCTATAGGATTTACCACCAATTCAGATCAAAACAAAGTTGATACAAAAAAAATAGTAGACCCAAGAGATTCCTTGAAAAATTTAGAATTAGATGACTTAGTGAAATATGGCCTAATTCCAGAATTTATTGGAAGAATTCCGGTTTGTGCTGTATTAGATCGTCTTACTAAAGAAACTTTAGAATCTATTTTGACTCAACCAAGAGATGCATTAGTAAAGCAATTCAAAACTTTGCTAAGTATGGATAATGTTGAATTATCATTTGAGCCTGATTCTGTTGAAGCGATAGCAAATGAAGCATATAAAAGAAAAACAGGGGCAAGAGCATTAAGATCAATAATTGAAGAGCTAATGCTAGACATAATGTACACTTTGCCTTCTGAAGAAAATGTAAAAGAATTCACAATTACGAAAAAAATGGTAGATAGTTTGTTCTCATCTAAAATTGTTAAACTGCCTTCAGGATCAAAAAGAATCATTAAAGAGTCTGCATAAAATTTAGAGTTTAATTTTTTTAAATGAATCCCGAATTTTTCTAATTAATGAAAAATAAATGCCAAATATACATAAGCCTTTTCATCAAAAATATAGACCAAACAACTTAGACGAACTGGTTGGGCAAAAATTTATATCCATTACACTCAAACAAGCTCTATTAACAAAAAAAATTGCTCCTGCATATCTTTTTAATGGTCCAAGAGGCACTGGAAAAACATCAAGTGCAAGAATATTTGCAAAATCTCTAAATTGCCAGGCATTCGACCAACCTACGATAACTCCTTGTTGTAAATGTGACTTATGTAGACAAATTACAGATGGGAGCGCTCTAGATATTATCGAGATTGATGCAGCATCAAATACAGGAGTAGAAAATATAAGAGAAATTATAGAAAGAGCGAGATTTGCACCTACTCAAGCGAGATGGAAAGTCTATGTAATTGATGAATGTCATATGCTTTCAACGGCAGCTTCAAATGCTTTACTAAAAACTATTGAAGAACCGCCCTCAAGAGTTGTATTTATACTTGCGACGACAAATCCTGAGAGAGTATTAAATACAATAAAAAGTAGATGCCAAAAGTTTGATTTTAGAAGAATAAGCCCTAGTGATATTTTTCAACATTTATCAGAAATCGCCGAAAAAGAATCCATTAAGTACGAAGTTCAGGCGTTAAAAATGATTGCAAAAAGGTCTAATGGAGGTATGAGAGATGCACAAAGCCTCCTTGAACAATTGAATCTTTTACCAGAAGGGATAACAATTAATAATATCCAAAACCTCCTAGGAGAAGTATCAGAAAGTGAATTAACAAATCTGATTAAATCATTGGTTGAGAATAATCCAGAGTCATTAATTGACACCTGCAACAAATTATATGATGCCGGAAACGAACCTCTTCAAATAATTATCGGATTATTGAATATAACAAGAGATCTACTATTACACACTACTAATAATAAATATTCAGATCTTTATTATACGTCTGATGAATTTCGAGATGAATTGGATAAAATCTCGAAAACAATAAATAAATCAACAATAATTAATTGGCATAACAATCTGAGAAATATTGAATATCAAATAAAAACAAGTGATAATCCAAGGCTTTGGTTTGAAATACATTTAACTGGCCTTCTAGGTAATCAAGAGATAAATAGTTTTGAAAATAAGCTAGAAAGTAAAAATAATACGACTGAAGAAAAGCATGAGAGTAGAAAAAACATTGCAATTCTTAATAATGAAAATATTTCTAATAAAATTCAAAAAGAAATTTCCAAAAAAGAGATAACTCGCGAGGAATTAATCGAAAAAAAAGACGATAAATTAGAAAAATTTGACGTTCTTGAAAAAGAAAGTATTGAAAATATTTCTGAAAATAACCAAAATAATCCTGGATCAAATTTAAAAGATAAATGGGAATTAATTCTTTCTAAAGTAGAGTTACCATCAACAAGAATGTTACTTTCACAACAAGCCGAACTTGAAAGTTTTGATTCGGAGAAAATCACAATTGCATTATCTCCAAACTGGGAAAGTATGATAAAAAGCAGAAAAGTTATAATTGAAAATACTGTAAAAAAGATATTTGGAGATGGAATAATACTTAATTTTTCAACCAAACAATTAAATAAAAGTAACCCAACAAACACTCCAGAAATAACCCAAAATGAAGTAAATAATTTCCGACCAATAAAAAAAATAGAACCAAAAACTAATTCGTCAACAAAAATATCTAACGAGGAAACTTATGATGATAGTTCAAAAAACTTAGCAAATTTTTTTAATGGAGAAATTATAGACCTTGATGAATAGATTAAACTCCAGTATGAAGAGTCTTTCGCCAGAGTATCTTTTTGGGAAAAATAGACATCTTTATAGTTACCCAAGGGATTACTAAAAACCAATGTGATAAATAAAAAACCGATACAAATACCATCAAAAAATTGCTTTTTTGCAATACAGGTACTTCACTTTTACAAGAAGAACCGTACCAAAAAGCAATTCCAGATAACATAAAAGCTGTAAATGAAATAGGCCAGTAAATTGGTGAATCTAAAAAAGCAATACTGAAAACTAAATCAAAAATAGAAATGATTGGTAATGCATATTGCAAGATGAAAAAGTAAGTTAAATCAAATTTCTGCAAATAATCAATTTTATTAGTAAATAATTGATCTCCATAATCGAAGAATCTTTGCAACCCCCCCTCTGCCCATCTTTGCCTTTGCGCTAATAAAGCATTTAAATTCTCAACTGCCTCCTCCATGACTGGAGGATCCCATAAGATTCCAATTCTAGATTTTGATAATAATAATCTTAAACTCAAATCAAGATCATCTGTAACTGTATCTTCATTAAAAGAACCACATGCTAATAATGTTTCTTTCTTAATTAATTGACCATTTCCCCTTAATTCGGAAACTCCAGCAACTGATAATCTTCCATATTGAAAGATTGCATCCATAGCCATCTCCATTGACTGACAGGAAGTTAAAAAATTCTTACTTACATTTGTTACTGATTTTCTTAGTTGAACTGCAGACCAATCACCCTCTTCTACAAAACTAAATAACCTTATCAAAGAATCTTGTTTTAATTCAGCATCAGCATCCAAAACTAATAACCATTCACCATGGGTAAATTTCAAGGCATAATTCAAAGCTCCTGACTTTCCTCCTCCTGCATTTGGAGAACGACTTATGACTTTTAGCTTGTCATATTGTCTAGATAATCGATCTAAAATTAAAGGCGTCTTATCAGAACTACCATCATCGATTATGTAAATATTTAATTTATTTGTTGGATAATCTAAACTAAATAATCTTTCAACTAATCTTGATATGACATTCTCTTCATCTCTAGCTGCGACTAAAATATCAAGCACAGGTAACTCTTTATTGCTAATTCTTCTGCTTACAGTATTTAAAACGTTGTTCCTTTTGAAATTTCTAGAAATAACTATTAAACCGTAAAAAACAATCACAAAAGAAAGAGTCAATATTATGTAAAAGAAATTTTCGATATTGTTAGCATGAGGAATAAAAGCTACTAAAAAACAAGCACTAAGAAATATAAACGACTTCAATCTTCGATTTTTATAAAAACCCTTACTCATAAAAGTAAATTGTTAATTACTTAACTTCCATTGAGACAATATCTCAAATTTTTTTAGTTTTGCATTTCGATAGTAATGATTCAATATTTGTTCATAAGAGAATCCTAATTTAGCCATTTCAATTGCTCCTGACTGAGATAAACCTACACCATGACCGAAGCCTCCTCCTCTCAAAAGCCATAAATCATCATTTAATTTATTAATAGTAAACAAATTACTAGGTATAAAATTTAATACCCGTCGAATATCATCTTTAACAAGAACAATAGATTTATTACCCTTGTCCGTTTGTATTTCCAATTTTGTCACTCTGCCACTAGACCCACGTTCAATAGAATTTAAATCCAAAACATCTTCATTAATATTTATAAGTTTGTTTTTAATTAACTTTTCTTTAATTTCAAGATTAGAAATTTTCTTATTCCATCGAAAAAGAGAATGATTACTCCCATAAAACTGTTCTTTATCAAAATCTAAAAAATTATTTAAATAAGATTCATTTGTAATTGGAAGTTTAAAAATTTTATTTAATGATTTAGAACCATCAATGATTGAATTGAAATAAGAATAATCTTGAATTTGCCAAGACTCGCCTGCAGTAGCAGATACTCCACCATTAGAACCATGGTAAAAAGCATTTATTGGTTGATTTTCATGAGTGAGAATTAAATTTGAAGTTTCGTCTATGGCTTTTTGTACGTTTTTATATGAAATTTCAGAAGGCTTATAAACTTGGCATTGAGTGCTTATACATAAATGATATTTATCCATATTAAATCTATTAGAATTAAATATGCCCCAAGTTCTTGCAATAACTGCTTGAGCCTTGAGTGCTTCTAAAGGAGAATTCGGTCCAATTTCATATGGCAAAACACCTGCCAAATAGTCATCAAATTCAATTTTTTGAACTAAGGTCCAAGTTCCATATAAATCCTTTATTAAATAAAAATTTTTGCCAAAATTAACACCATTTATTTTTATTTTCTCTTCAGAATAAATATATATAGGACCTTCAAGTTTCATACCACTGTAGTCATTTCTAAGAACAGGAGTAATTTGAAAATTTTTTATTTTTCTGAAAATCTTATTTTTTAATTCAAACTCTGGCAGATCATCTTGAAATGGAATCCATACTTCCCAATTTTTAGGGTAGGCAACAGTCGTCTCAAATCCTTTATCTCTTAGTTTCTCTGATTGTTTTTTTGCCGATTCATAGCTAGCAAAAGGACCAAAAACAATTCTTTCAATTGTTTTTGGATTTTTGACAGGAATATCTGCCCAGGTAATATTTATCTGTTTTGATTTATGTTTAATACCGTTGGACGATATCAAGTTTAAAAAACCTTTATTAGTTGTAAAGTTTATATTCTTTTTCTCCGAAAAACTATCATTCTCCCCGCCTAAATATTGCTTTAAACCAATTAAAAATTTTCCTTTTTTAATTTCATTATGGAGTTCAACCTTTAGCAATTCTTCTCCTTTTGCATTTGAAATAAATTTAGTGTTTATTATTAAAAGAGAAATACAGCCTAAAAATAAGTTTAAAAAGGCAAATTTAAGTTTCATAAATTAGAACTTTCCTTATCAATTAAAAACTTTAATTTGCACCAATGCGTATAAAGGTTTAGATTATCCTAATTAAACACATTTGACTTAAATGTCTAAACTAAAAACTCGTAAATCAGCTGCCAAAAGATTTAAAGCTACTGCGACGGGTAAATTCATGAGAAGAAGAGCTTTCCATAATCATTTACTTGATCATAAAAGCTCAAAATTAAAAAGACATCTATCAACAAAAGCCGTAGTTGATGAAAGAGATGCTGATAATGTAAGATTAATGATTCCATACGCATAAATCTTTAACCAATTTTTATTAGATATTCATGGCACGGGTAAAAAGAGGCAACATAGCCAGAAAAAGAAGAAACAAAATCTTAAATCTTGCAAAAGGTTTTAGAGGCGGCAACAAAAATCTTTTCAGAACCGCAAACCAAAGAGTGATGAAAGCTCTTTGTAATGCTTATAGGGATAGAAGAAGAAGAAAAAGAGATTTTAGAAGACTTTGGATCTCTAGAATTAACGCATCTGCGAGGATAAATGGAACAAACTATAGCAAGTTAATAAATGGCATGAAAAATTCAGAAATTATCATTAACAGAAAAATGCTTGCTCAATTAGCCTTAAACGATCCTAAGTGTTTTGAAAAAATTGTTTCTTCCGTTAGTAAGTAGAAAAAAGAATATAATCTAATAGAGTAATTATAAATAATGGAAATATCTTCCTTTCAATCTTATTTAATAATTCTTTTTGTTGTATTAATAATAATTTCTATTTTTGTATTCAGACAATTTCTAAAAACAAGAAGTGAAGAATTAAATTTAGTAAAATTCGAGCAGAAAGGTTTAGATTCTCTCACTCAAGCTACAGAATTATATGAATTTGGGTCTATTCAGATAAAAAAAAGATTATATTCTGAAGCTACTAAAACTTTTTTAAAAGCAATTGAAAATTATGAAAATGAACCTGATGAAGCCAAAGCGATAATAAATAATGCTTTAGGATTTTCTTATGCTGCTCAAAATGAATTTAAGAAAGCAATTAAACACTATAAATCTGCAATAAAATCACTTCCAGAATATCCTATAGCCCTAAATAACCTCGCATCAGCACAACAGCGTTTACTTGAGTACGACTTGGCATATGAAACTTATCAAAAGGTTTTGGTGATAGATCCAAAAAACAAAACAGCAATTAAAAAAAGTAAGGAGTTAGAAAAAAGAAACAATTATGAACCTTATAAAGGTATTAAAGATAAGGGATTCTAAATATGGAAAATTATTCTTCTTTACTAATTGGTGGAAAACAATTTTCCAGTAGATTAATGGTTGGTACTGGCAAATACAAATCTACTCAAGATATGGTGGAAAGTTTGTCAAATTCTGAAACGGAAATTATAACCGTCGCTGTTAGAAGAATTAAAAATGATCAGACCGGAGAAAATTTACTCGAAAAGATCAACTGGGAAAAATACTGGATGCTTCCTAATACAGCTGGTTGTGTTAATTCCGATGAGGCAGTCAGAATAGCAATTTTAGGTAGAGAACTTGCAAAATTATCTGGTCAAGAAGAAAATAATTTTGTGAAGTTAGAAGTTATTCCTGACAAAAAGTATTTGCTACCAGATCCAATAGAAACTCTTAAAGCAGCCGAAATTTTAATAAAAAAGGGTTTCGCTGTACTACCTTATATCAATGCAGATCCTATTCTTGCAAAAAGACTAGAAGAAATAGGTTGTGCAACTGTAATGCCATTGGGCTCGCCCATAGGCTCCGGGCAAGGCTTATTAAATTTATCAAATATAAGGATAATTATTGAGAATGCAAAAGTGCCAGTAATAATTGACGCAGGAATTGGGGTGCCTAGTGAAGCTTCTCAAGCTATGGAAATTGGAGCTGATGGTGTCTTAATCAATAGTGCAATAGCACAAGCTGCAAATCCTCCTCTAATGGCTCAAGCGATAAATTATAGTGTGAAAGCTGGCAGGCAAGCTTTTCTGGCAGGAAGAATTAAAAAACAAGACTTTGCAGTAGCAAGTTCGCCGGAAAAAAATATATCTATCTAATTCTCTAAATTGAGAAAAGTTTAAAAAGAAAGTAAAAATTTATTATTTGCTTTTATTTATCGTATTAAGAAAGAAGATTTGAAACTATTTACAATGTTTTTTCGCAAAGTGGAAGCACACTGTAGTAATTTAATAAATATATTATGAATCTTTTAATTCTGGAGTTCTGAGTGAAAGTTATTGTTCTAGGTGGAGATGGTTTTTGCGGTTGGCCTTGTGCGGTGAATTTAGCAGAGCAAAATCATGATGTAATTATTGTCGACAATTTAAGTCGTAGAAAAATTGATATTGATCTAGAGGTAGAATCTTTAACTCCAATTTCTTCTATAACAGAACGACTTTCTGCATGGGAAGAGACTGGAGGCAAGCCTATGAGATTTCTTAACATGGATATCTCTAAGCAATATCAAAAATTACTCAATTTGCTCATTGATGAAAAACCAGATTCCGTGATCCATTTTGCAGAACAAAGAGCAGCACCATACTCGATGAAATCGAGTTTTACCAAAAGATATACAGTAGATAATAATGTTAATGGCACCCACAACCTACTTGCTGCGATAGTAGAGAGTAATTTAGATATTCATGTTGTTCATTTAGGAACAATGGGAGTCTACGGATATGGATCACATAGAGGTGCAACAATTCCAGAAGGTTATCTAAAAGTTGAAGTTCCACAACCTGATGGAAGCCGCTTTGAAGAAGAAATATTACACCCTGCAAGCCCAGGTAGTGTCTACCATATGACTAAAACTTTAGATCAATTATTATTTCTTTACTACAACAAAAATGATCTTGTAAGGATCACTGATCTACATCAAGGCATTGTTTGGGGAACAAATACAGAAGCAACTTTAAAAGATCCTAGATTGACAAACCGATTTGACTATGACGGAGATTATGGAACTGTTTTAAACAGATTTCTAATGCAAGCTGCAATTGGATATCCATTAAGTGTTCATGGGACAGGAGGGCAAACAAGAGCATTTATACATATAAAAGACTCTGTAAAATGCGTACAACTTGCTCTTGAAAATCCTCCAAAATCTGGAGAAAGAGTCAAAATCTTTAATCAAATGACTGAGAGTCATCAAGTTGGAGAACTAGCTAAAAAAGTTGCTTCTCTAACTGGAGCTGATATCAATTATTTACCAAATCCAAGGAATGAAGCAGTAGAAAATGATCTAATTGTTGATAATAAATGCTTTATAGAATTAGGTTTAAACCCAACTACTCTTGATAATGGCTTATTAGAAGAAGTTGTTGAAGTTGCTAAAAAATACTCCAATAGATGTGATCTTAATCGCATACCTTGTGTTTCATCCTGGACAAAAAAACAAGCTGAGGCTATAAAGACTAATTAAAATTTTTGAAATAGTTACCTTAAGAAAGTGAAAATTGCATTGTTTACTGAAACTTTTTTACCTAAAGTTGACGGCATAGTCACAAGACTGACTAAAACAATTGAATTTTTAATAAAAAATGGTGATGAAGTTATAATTTTTTGTCCAGAGGGGTGTCCAGAATCATATATGGGAGCAACTGTAGTGGGAGTTGCTGCAATGCCATTACCCTTATACCCAGAGTTGAAGCTTGGTTTACCAGGTCCTGCAGTCTCAGATAAGTTAGAAAAATTTAACCCAGATTTGATACATGTTGTTAATCCAGCTGTACTTGGCTTAGGTGGCATATGGTTGGCGAAAACTAATAATATTCCTTTAATTGCTAGCTACCATACTCATCTTCCGAAATATCTGGAACATTACGGTATGGGTATGCTAGAGCCACTTTTGTGGGAATTACTTAAAGCAGCTCATAATCAAGCCTTGTTAAATTTGTGTACTTCCACCGCTATGGTCAATGAATTAAAAGATAAAGGTATTCAAAGGACTGCTCTTTGGCAAAGAGGAGTAGATACTTACAGTTTCAGACCAGATTTAAGAAGTGAGAAAATGAGAGATAAATTATTTGGAAAATATAAAGAAGCTAATTATTTATTGATTTATGTAGGAAGATTATCAGCAGAAAAACAAATTGAGAGAATTAAACCAGTCTTAGAAAGTATCCCTAATGCTTGTCTAGCACTTGTAGGTGACGGACCGTATAGAAACCAGCTTGAAAAAATCTTCGAAAATACCAAGACTAATTTCATAGGATATTTATCTGGTGATGAACTTGCTAGCGCCTATGCCTCTGGAGATATATTTTTATTTCCCTCTAGTACAGAAACACTTGGTTTAGTTTTACTCGAAGCAATGGCCGCAGGATGTCCAGTTATCGGAGCCAACAAGGGGGGGATTCCAGATATAATTAGCGATGGGATTAATGGTTGTTTATATGATCCAGATGAAAAAGATAATGGGGTACAAAGTTTGATTGAAGCAACAAAAAAAATTCTAGAGAATGAAGATAAAAGAGAAATTATGAGAAAGGAGGCACGAAACGAAGCAGAAAAATGGGATTGGAATCAAGCAACGTTACAACTGCAAAATTATTATTCAGATACGCTCAAAGAAATAGATTAAATTTGATCTAAATTATTATGCTACGTGTGGGGGAGTAGGATTACTATATGAACTTAAAGGAAGTATTAGAGTAGCTATATTTTGATTCTTTTCAGGCCTTTTTTTCTTTGAGAATTTTTTGCCAAAAGGTACTCTTATAACATTAGTCCCCTCAATGGAACAAATATTTGAGTTATCTCCAGAAAGATTATTTACAAAATTTGGTAAATTGACGTTTTTAACTGGCAGTTGCTTAACATTACCAGATTTAAAATCTTTGGTCATAGCTTCAAATACCCCAAAAAATTTGATGCTCGAATATTTTAATAAAAAAATTTAAAAAAATTCTATAAGAAAATATTAAATTTTTATTCTCACTGATAATAACTAAGTAAATATAAGGACGCTAGTCCTTTAAGCACATTTTTTTTCTTCGAAAGTCTCGCCTTGATTTACATTGCAAGAACAAATTAAATTGCGATCGCCATATGCATTATTGATCCTAGAAACTGAAGACC
>MAAA01014317.1_pt1 | contig 12464 bp, 7 predicted proteins | sample 1115971 | NCBI WGS metagenome assembly MAAA01 (sample SAMN04961123, study PRJNA320927) | seawater metagenome | isolation source: sample BD02T6 sea water enriched with oil for 6 days | place: USA:Gulf of Mexico | collected 2013-07-27 | reverse complement strand
TGCCAAAACACCCCCAACTTACCTTGCACTTCTTCAATACTTTTTAAACCTTGTAGAGCTTGGTTAACACCTAAGTACTGATGGTATTTGGCATTAATTTTGATCGTGTGTTTCTTATTCTCAAATAGGATGAAATTTTCAATAATATCAAGCAGGCGTGATTTGTCGCAGGTACCCCGAATCACGGTTTCCAGGCTCACAACACGCGGCTCATCTTCACTCGCTATTTTCTTCCACTCCGCAAAGTGCTCCCACTGACTAGAAATAGTGCCTACCTTACTTTGTAAGCCATTGGATAAGATAACAAGCTGATTAAAAGTAAATAAGTGAGGGATAACTCGACGGTAATCCGCGAGGTTTTCTTTATACGCATGAATTAATTGACGGTGGGCTACTTTCAATTCAATAAATACTAACGGCAGGCCATTCACAAACCCTATTAAGTCTGGTCGGCGTGTTTCAATTTCTCCTGTTACCCATAACTGTGAACACAGCAAAAAGCGATTGTTTTTATGGTTCTGCCAATCGATCACACGAACGGTAACTTCATCCTCCTGCTCATCGTCAGCTTTAACTCGCACGCCTTCACGGATAAGCTTGTAACAAGCCTCGTTAGAGGCAATAGCACTCATGGCCGAGCGATCACGGTTTATTACATCAATGGCCAGGGTAATTTCATTATCTGTACAATTTTGGTTAATAGCAGATAAAGCCAAACGCAGTTCGGTAATTAATATCACCTCGCCACGATTTTCGCGCCCCAGTGATACTGAGCCAGCTTTATCCACTGAAACTTCATCAGTTTGACCCATGGTTTCACTGAAACAGTTTAAGGTTCGCCAGTTAATTTCTTCAAAGAGATTTATAGCGGGCTGCTCAACTAGAGTGTCTTCCGTATCAGTCATTTTCCCGTTAACGCCCCTAAGTCTTTTCGATGCTCTTGATCATGGAATTCAGCCAAATAGCCGTTTAATGATTGCGTTACAGTATTAATGACACCAGAATCGGTAGAAATAAAACCAATTGGTACGGGAACACGATAGGAATCTGGCATATTTAAGTAATAGGTAACCGCCACTAAACGATCTTCAAGTAATATAACTTCAGCTAGTCCATCGAGATAACCTTCTATATATCCATGGAGTTGTTTCTTAACAAACTCCAACTCATGCAACCAGTGGCCATACTCTCTACGGTTTTCAGCGCTAGATACAGGGGTAAAAAACTTTAAGTCATATAAGCTCTTTGATTTTTTACCTGTAGTACTAGCACCATTAACAAGTTCTGTAAAACGTGCCTTAACCAGATCGCTCTTCCCCCAAAATGGGTCGCTTGGAATCAGCCATTTAAATTCTGCAAGTCCGTCTTGGTGTTTCGATATTATTCTCTTCTTTTCTTTATCCAGTAGATCAGAGAACGTTTTCCAGTTTTCATGACTATAAAGCGAACCTAAAATAGGTATATGCTTCGACTTGGTTGAAATGTCACTGGACTTTAGATTTACAAATTCATTAACCTTAAACTTAGTAGGCGAGAACAAATTACTAGTATGTCTATCACCCAGGCTCTCAATAGCATTTAGTACTTCTAAATGATTGCCTCGCCGTGCATTTTTATTTATAACCGAAGCAACCAGCTCTAAGGCCTCAGAAGAGTCTTTCAATTCATCTAAGTCATCCGTTTCAATTGCATTCCCATCGATGTCCATTTCAAATCCAATTTTTAGCCTAACTGGATCAGACCCAATCTGATTTAACGATTCAACTTTATAAATATTGGGTTTTCCGCCTTCCTTGTCCTTTATGTGATCCATATAACCGTCATCAATTAAATCTTGAAAGTGTCGCTGGAACGCTTTGGATATTAGCCTGTCTCTATTTGCTATCTTACTGCTTGCTACATCCAGTCTAAAACCTTGTGTCCACTCTTTGGCTAGTCTCTTTTTTTGAGTTGACACACAAGTCAGCGAAGTCAACTCAAACCCCAAGTTAGCGCCTGAAGACCGTAGCACACTCACATTTAGAGGACTGCCTAGTGATTCAAAATAACCCTGACTTTTTTCTGTTAATTCGATTCTATTTTGATCATCATATCTAAGCTCTTCCCTCTGAATAAGATCTGAAATCGCTTCCCTGGCTTCTCTTTCATTCAAATCAAAGTAAGTAGCTATTTGATTTGGCAGCATCGACCCCAACTGTACAATTCTTAAGATGTATTCGCGAATAAATGGAAGGCCTTGCTTTGTTGTAAAGGAAAATTGAATATTGTACCGATAGCTCGGCAATATAAAGTCAACTTCGTTAAAGGTTATTTTATAACTATCCATTTTATTTTTTCACCTCAACGAAATTTTTAGCATTAACTAGCTTGTAGTTGTTTGGTTCGCTAAATCTTCTTTGCTCTATATATTCAAGTACACGACCTAATGGTAAGTTCTGATTTTTACCCCTCCACATATCGCTATTACCGACGATAATCAATCTATCCATAGCTCTTGAAAGTCCTACATTGATACGATTCGGAGATCTTAAAAATCCAGGAGCTTGTTTTGTATCACTTCGCGTAATAGACAAAATAATAATGCGATTTTCTTTACCTTGATAGCTATCTACAGTATCGATACGTATTAGCGATTTAAATGAATCATCCCAGTTTTGTTCTGCTACTTTCCGACGCAGTCGTTTCTTCTGTTCTGCGTACATACAAATCACACCTATCGGTAGCTCGCCTTTATCTTTTGCCATCTGATTGCTTAATGCCGCTACTTGATCATCATTAGCAACTATTCCATTCAACAACTTTATGATGGCGTCTACTTCAGCCCTATTGGCAATACTACTGCCTTTAGTGTCTTTTTGGTGATGTGCAGCCTTACCTAATTTAGCTGTATCTAACCAGGTCGTATAACCTTGTATAGCTTTGGGTAAACCCTTATAAATATCAGGAATCTCACGAAACCCTGTTTCAAGCTCTCCTTTATAGAAACAATCGGAAACCAAGTTACCAATAGGCTTTACCATGCGATATTGAGTTAACAACCTAGCACCGGCTATCTTTCCATATTGAGATTCAAAAGAGCGCTCAAAGTCAGATTGCAGTAATTCGTCTAAATCAATATTTTCCGAATACACTCCTAGTTTCCTGGCTAACGCCCTCTTATGAGGGGTAGTGTACAACGGGGGTAATTGATGATGATCACCCACCAATAAAATACGCTTACCGGCTTGCATCGCAATGGCTAGCTCGCTAGAAATGGAGCGAGCTGCCTCATCTATAATGACCCAGTCGTATTGATTTTCGCTAATTCCAATATGTCGTTGGCCAATACCGACACAAGTACCTGTAACTAGTTGACGCGAACGTGCAAAGAACTCATCGTAATTAACTCGCTCACTTTCTAGTACTTCAAGCATATCCCTGGATATTTTACATAAGGCTCTAGCACGTTTACTTTCCTTGGGCTGAATGTCATAGGATTTTTCTAATGAAGCCCAAAGCTTAGTTGATACGCTTTCTAGCTCAATATTAGATAGATCATACTCAAATTGATCTATAACCTGCTGTTTAACATAAGAAAATAGTTCATTGTATTGCTTCTCTAGACCCTTGATATCTTCTTTATGGGTCTTATCAGAATCAATTGTTTTCTTTAGTTTTAACAGGGTATCTATTTGACGAATAACGGTTAACTCAAGATCACTGGCATCTAGGAGAAATTCCTTGTTTAAACCTAAAGATTGACTCAATGACGATATACGTTCTTTTGATTCAGCAACAAATAACGCTCTACGCTCTTCTATCAATGCTTGAGAGTAAACATCCTTTAAGCCTGTTGATACTGCGCCTTCGCGGTTACTAAATCGCACAACATCTAAAGGGGTTTTTAAACGTAAGCAGTGTTTACGAATCCGTTCAGCAGCTGTATTTACCGCCTCGTGAGACTGGCTCACTAGAAGAATTTTATCAGCACCTTGTTTCTCAATAAGGTAATGAACAAAAGCCGCAATAAATTCAGTCTTTCCGGTTCCTGGAGGGCCTTGTAACAGAGATAATGGGCCATTGCCTAGTATCTGCTGAAAAGCCTGTCTCTGCTGTGTGTTTAAGCTGATAAGGTTGCCTTTATCATCTTCTCTGTCGTATCGCTTAAAATTATCTTCCGTGATTTCAATGTCGTATTTGATCGGTGGCTTATTTGACGAAGGCTCAAAATAATCGACCAAGTCTACAATTGTAGATTCATTTTCTAATATTCGTCCTAGTGCATCTTTGCGTTTTTCATAAGATGCTTTATCTTGCTTAGTTCGAAAGAATACTTCATTAGCTTCAGTAAGGTACTTAGCAGAGTGCCTAACTTTAATTAACCTAACTTCTTTCAAGTCAGACTTTTTAAGATCAACAATACCCAATATCTTTTCATCGTCACCTTGACGATAAATAGCTTCAATAACATCGTTCTTTTTAAATTTAGCTAATGGGTCTGACTCAGAATCATGATTAAAAATAACTTGATCAATATGATCTGGAACCCGCTCAGCATCCGTTGATAGTTCTATATAAGGGTATGATTCAATCTCTGTTTTTAGAATGTTTCGCCATAAATCACGGGTAGAAATATCAATCGGTTTAACGGTTTCATTGCTTACACTATCACCTAGATCATCGTTAATAGCTGCAATATCTGTATTAATTTCAGGCTTCGAATTCGGTCTATTTTCTTCAGTATTGGCTGTAGTGAATAACGAAATAGCTCTGTCAAATTCAACGCGTCGCTTTAAATCGGAATTTAATGCATCAATGTTTAAATGCTGAGAACAACGAACACGCAAACCATAAGGAAGCTCTAGTTTGCTTTTCTCCCTAAAAGCCTTACTCACATCTGATCGAGGGTTTGGTTTAAAACCTAACCTTAATTGCTTTTCACTTTTATCGTAAATAAAACGGATGCTACCGCCGATACCATATATATCTACAACTAACTCACTAGATTTTTTATTGCTGGTCTGTATATCTAGATATAAGGCACCATTTTCTGGATATATTTCCAATATCTCAAATGACCCGCTAATACCCTCCGCAATGTAAACATCAAGAAACTCAACCTCATTGTCACTCGCGCTCAATGAATCTTTAAATCGCTCTAAACTCTTGAATCCAAAGTCAGCATCATTGCATTCAATCTGAATGGCATCAGTGATATCTTGCATTTCATCACTTGGTTGCATCCAATCCAAACCTAGTATCTCAGCCGACATCCGCATTACTGCGAAATTATCCCTTTCATAAGCTGTACAACCATCAATATTATCTGGGCTGTACTTATGGTTCTTCACTTCTTGCCCGTCTAATGAGAAGTCAGGAATATCAATTAGCATTACATCAATGCTTTCTATATCTACCAATATATTATCTGGGTGTAAGTCACCATGAGCAATATGCAACGAGTGTAAGTGCTCAACCGCATGAATTAATTTTTCAACTAAGGGTAAATTTTTATCCCCTGCATCAACTTCACTCCACTTAAGGCCTTCTACATAATCAGTAACAATAAATAACTCTGAACTCTTTGTCGCTATACCGTACTCAAAGATTGTCGGCAAATATGGAGGCGAAATAGATTTTAGTTTTGATACGCGTTGTAAAAAGTGCAATAGGTTATAGCCTGCGCTCGCACTATTAGCTGAAACAGATACGTTCAGCCAAGCCTTCACTATTAATCCATCAGACCGATAAATTTCTTTTTCATCAGTTTCTTTAAGAAAAACTTCATCGTCTGCTGAATAGTGACGCGCCAAGTTAATGCTTCGCTTATAGGGTTCTAATTCAGATTCATCAAAATCAAGATTAATATCCGTTATCGGCTCAGCACTTTTAAATGCATCAAACATTTTAATCGCATCAACATAATCCTGATTTAAAGCACAGCTAATAACCTCTGCATACCAATTAGTATTCGATTCTAGTTTCTGAGGAAAATCTTTTAAGCTTTTAGGTGTAATGCGTTCAGCATTATAAATATGCCATGCCATAACACCAAGGGTATATACATCAATCTGATAAGGCGTGGTTTTACTATTAATTTGCATGCCATATGGTGCATTACCGGCTACAGATAAAAGATCTCTAAAGTCGCCTACTGTGCCTTGGGGCTGGTGATAGGCAGATATAAAACTAGAAAGTGCCACATCTTTACTTGGCGACATCCAAATACTGTGATCACCGATATCCCTGTGGGCAACCTTGGTTTTATGAAGATCAGCAAACTTACTTAAAAGCAGTTTAATCAGCTTAATTCGGTCTAGCTCTGAAAATGTTCCAACAAACTTACCGACAAACTCGTTAAAACGTAAATGACCTGGCTTAAGCTCATATAATTCAGAGTATTGCGCTGTAACTTGGTCTTTTTGAATGGCGACCAATGAATTCAAACAATGGTTGTAGAGGTCAAGATTACTATTTTTAATGTAACTAAGTACTTCACGCTCACGAGACACTATTTCATAACGCCCATCTTGTGTTTTTGCTTTGCTCCCTGAAATTTTATTAAAGTTCCATAACCGCATAAGCGCAGTATCTTTACTGGTTGCTTCCGACACAGCCTCAAACTCATGATAAATATCGTCTGGGTGCTTAAAGATCTGCTCTTTTGAGGTGTAACCATTAACCGAAATTTGTTTTGGTTGAACCAAATCACGATCAAATAGATCATCAAAGATATTAAAATCTTGGTTTAATACTCTTGAATTGGGGTGGGGATGAAAACGTTTATTAAAACTATGCTCGTGTTTTAGGGCTAAAAAGTCATTAAGTGAAATAGTGTGCTCTAGCTGGTCCTCTTTTAACTGGCTAAAATCAGCATTTCCAGTCATTACCACTAAAAAATGGACTTGTGGTTTAAAGCCCTTATTCGTAAATCTTGATTTATACTTATCAAGCTTTTTTTCGATCAGGAATTTTTTATTTCGGGTAACGTCGACAGGGGACTTTCCCATCTCTTTGTTTCCCAAAAACCACTTATTACCACGACAGGTTATTTTGCCTCTATTCCAGTCCTTTAGCTCTACAATAATTACATTACAGTGCGTCACCATTACTAAATCGAATTCACCTTCCTTGTTTTTATTAGCAAGGCGAAATCCAGCATAGCCTTTCCATGGAAACAGACCTGAAGTAGGAGCTGGTTTTAAACCGCTCAACTGATCTTTAAGTGAGTCACCTTTTTTAGGCTGCCTGGTCTCCGCCTTGGCAGGCTTTACATCAAAATGCTTTCCAATTTTTTCTATGGCCTCTACTTCGTGTGATAGAAGGCCGCCTTCCCATAGCTCGATTTTCAAAATTTCTTCCTAAATATTCTTATATCAACGTTTTTATTAGTCTTAGGTGGCTATTCAATACTTAAGAGAATTCCAATGTATGTGAACCCTTTGGGTAATACGGGCCAACACATTTAGGTGTGTCATTCAGGTCATCAGCAATCATTGATGTAGTGAAAATAACCTGATAATCATTCTTTAACTCATTACATGCGTTAATCAGTGAATGCTGGAAGTTTTGACTTCGCTCCGGGACCATCCCTTTATCCTCAATATTATCCATAATTAAAAGGTTAGGGAGCCTCGAAAAGTTATCGTTTACAGCATGTAAGAACATAGCCAAACGAATGCTGTTTTTCATCACTACCATTGAACTAGCGGAGAACTTGCTACGCCCATTAATAGCCATCCTATCCTTTGGGAAATCAATAAACACTTCTTCTGGATTATCAAAAGCATTCTCGTTACCACCATCTTCTCTTAGTAAATCAGCAGTATGACTTTCAATAGATTCGAATACACTTTCATGCCTATCTTTATTCAGTTCTCTTATTTGCTCGAGCCTTTCTTCGATTTCATTAATATGAGTCTGGGCCTTCTGTTTCAATCCAATTAGGCCCTCAACTTTATCAACCAGCTTCATCTTTTCTTCTATATTTAGAAGTTGGCTTTTATAAAAACCAATTTCAGTTGAAACGTCGGCTATCAGAGCACCTCGGCTATCAGAGTAAGATACCAACTCAGAGTATTCATCTTTAGCAATCGAAATTTGACGATTTAGGCTTGGAAGCTTTGAATTTAACGACTCAACTTGTTGTTGAAAGTCTTCAATAAGAAATTTACTTTCTCTGATTTGAAAGTTAAGTTCGTTACTCATTTGCACATAAGCGTAATCTCGCCCTCGATCTTGAATACTTGTTTTACATAGCCCACACGAATCATGACCTCCATTATTTTCTACTGGACTAAGGCACGATGGGCAGTACTTGAAAGTCAAACCACCAAGTTCGCTATTTGTTAATTTCGATTGTGACAGTCCGATTTTTCTGTGCTCTATAGCCTCTAAAAATTGCTGAGTATCAATTAATTCGACATTGGTTGAATGGCGAATATTGGTAATATCTAATATTTCAGTATTCAGCCGTTCAATATTTTTCTGTAATACTTCAAGCCGCATATTAGCCTTATCATCTACCTGCTCCTCTTCACCTCTCTGGATAGAGCCTCGTTTCTCAATGAGCCCAGTAATAGCCTCATTGGCTTCACTTAGCTCATTTAAAAGAGCTTGCCTATTAATTGATGAGGCATCATTACCGAACATCTTATAGATAGCTCTCAATTCCCCATTAAACTTTTCGAATTCCTTGTTTGCAGAAATTAAATCTTGCCGTAAGTTATGCGACTCTAAGTCATCAAGGCCGAGTAAATACTCTCCTATAGCACGCCTAGTAGTAACATTGTCATAATTCAAATCAGCGTTTAAGAGCTTTTCAGTGGCCGAAAGTTGATCTACATAAATGAGCCTTAATATTTGATGCATCGTTAAATTCTTAGAATCATCGGTCTTATGCTGAGGCAGGCCCAGCATTTCGAATAGCTGTTGAGAATAGCTGTGTTTTTCTGCTGAACGCCTGTTAGGAAAGCGCTGCCAGTTTTCAGCGTCCTGTTGCGATTCATCAATTGTGCCCTCAAAGAAGAACATGGGGGACTTTCCAGAGGGAATTATTTCTCGCTTAACAGACAAAATTAGACCATTAAGAGTGATTTCTACAATTACCCATTCACATTTATTTTGGTGTTCATTCCAGGATGTAATTTCTGCACCTAAACCAAAAACAAGTAAATCCACTACGGTAGATTTACCTGTTGTATTCCAACCTCTCAAGATATTAATACCAGAATGGAATGGCTGGTCGTAAACTCTTTTACCACCAGATAAAATCACGAGCCGTTCTACAAATAACTTTGATTTACTCATGGTTTTTCCAAATCATATCTAAATTCCATTAAACCGGTCCTCGATTTCAAACCAGTCTTCCCCTTCATTTCTACTTTACAAAAATCATTAACGAGCATACGAAACCATTCAGCTTTAGCGGTACCATTCTCATTAACTTCTTGCGCTAAACCTGAAGGTAATTCAGCTTCGGAACGACGGATTCTCTTTGCTTTAAAGGCTTCTAAGTCAATAAAACCCTTCGCCAGAAGGTTTTGTAGTGCAGTTGTTTGAACAGCTTCCAGCTCAAACATGATCCTTTTAATATTTCCAACCCGCTCATAGGGTTCTGGGATATCCTTAAGCACCTTCTTGTATTTTTTAAGCTCCATAGGGAAAGGCTTAATTTCTTTAATCAGATGAGGAAATACAGTATAAAAATCTATCATTCTGAATAGATCTAAATGTATTTCAGCATGTTCGCTGGCCTCCAAAATCATTAAGGCTCTGAACAAGCTATGATTGAGATCATAAACTGGGTGATATATCAGCATGACTTATCCCATACCACATGGCATTTCCCAGTTAAAAAATACAACATTCCAGACACCAGTTCTTTCGTTATACACTCGTCAAAATCAATGATCGCTTTATGCACAGGCTCAATGATTTTCTCAAAAACTGCTGCATCAACGATGTCTTTTGATTGATCGTCTAGGATTTGTGGCCGTATATACTGATCAAAAGCCGAGAGAATATGAGAAAGCACTTGGACATATACCTTCTGCTCCACGATTGATAATTGCGCCTTCGCAATGCGACGCTCAAAACGGTTCTTTAGCAAAATGGCCTTAGGGTATAAATCTTCACGCCCACCATTATTCAGCTTCGTTTCAAGACCTATGATTTCTCTATAAGGGTGATCCGTAATGTAGTCATTTAAGTCATCAATAATATCAACCAGCTCATTGTGCTTATTGGCGGTGGAGACTATTTTTTGTACCACTTTTTCAAGTGCTGACTTATCTGACTCAAATATGTTATTCCCGTTATGGGCCGCTTCGTTTCCATAATTAACTTGCCCACCCATGACTAAAACCTGTTATCGCCGTTATGCGTTGAAGAGTCTTTATAATTTACTGTTGGGCCTGCTCTGAAACCCGCAGGGCTTGAATTGGATTTAGCCGTACTTGATCGTATTGCAGTAATAAGGGCTACAGTTAGTGCCCCTAAAATAACTAGGATCAAAATGAATACTTTTTCACCACCGATCAAGTCGTAGATTTCTTTCTGGAAGATACGATCAACAACTTGATGTAATACAAAACAAATTACACCTGCGTAACCTGTATTTTTAACAATCAACTTCCATATTGGATCTTCCATGACTTAAACCTCAATTCTTCCTGAAATAATTTTGGGTAAAAGCATATCTCGCTGCTTTCTTATTGCTTCATTTTTTTTAACAATACTATTTTTTAATTTTAAGGCACTTAGCCCCATAGAGTTAAAGTCACTCATTAAACTTGGAGGAGGAACAATAAATTCCAGATTATCCAAAATACCTTTCGTTAAAAACCTTGTTGCAGACCCTGTTGATATATTTTTAAGATGAGTCAGTTTTAACAATAAACTAAAATATAAATATGCTGGCGTTATCTGATCTCTATTTTTTTCTGTAATGACATATGTTCTTTGATAGGCATCAAACTTCCCTTCAAAATATTTAATGGGGTAAATTGCATTTGCATTATTGCCACCTAGCAAAACGCATTCACAATCAAATGACCAAGTGTTTGTTCTAAAGGTTTCTTGAGAGCATGTAAAAAATGGGTAATCACCAGTTTCAACTGCTGCATTCGAGTTTAATTTTCCGGTTTTATAGTCAACAAGCTCAGAGAACAGTTTAACCTCCCAACCTTCAGGGATTTTGCCTAACGAGGAATCTTTGAATTGGCTATCCTCATGGCCTGGGAAGCGGAATTTAACGAACCATTCACGGTAGAGGGATTGGGCCATGTCTTCAAGGACGGCGATGCGGCGGGTGTTGTTTTCGATTAGGTTTCCGTAAGCAAAGATCTTATCTGCCAGTTGATCTTGATATGAATAATTACTGGGATACTTCACGGGAACACTTCTTAAAATTGAAGTGTTCAAATTAGGCATAGTCGCGCCAATAGCTTGATTAGCAATCCAAGTAATTACATCAGGCTGCTTTAAATATAGATGAAGGAATCTGCTACTAACAGCTGAATTTTTACCTAGCGTAACTCTTAAACAGCCTGTACCACATAGCCAACCAGCGTTTTCAATTCTTACTAAGGCTTGCCGACCAATATCACCACGGCGACCATAAACAATATCGCCTTCACTTAATTTATGTTGTGACAACCGTTCGATATGCCCATCATTCACTCGTGCTATTGAATCTTCAAGTACACGGCCATCGATAATATCTTTTGGCATTACGACTGGAATGCCTTCATCTTCGTAATCTGACTGATGAAGTTGAGAGCCAAAGGGACCTGTCTTTACTTCACCTCCACCAATATCGCAGATTTCGCCTAGAGTGCATTCAATCCACTCCATTAGCAATCCTCCAAAATCTTCGCTACATTCTCAGCAATCACCTGCTCCAGCTCATGCGCTTCGCTATTAAGCACCTCCAGCTCTTCCTGCAGGGCTTCCAGCTTTGCGGCAAAGTCTTCGTCGTGTAATTCATCGCCTTGGGCTACGCCAACATAGCGGCCTGGGTTCAGTGACCAGCCTTGATCTTCTATCTCGGTGATAGTGGCTACTTTACATAGGCCAGGGATATCCTGATATGAACCATTACTGAAGTGTTTATCTATTTGGTAGTCGCCGTTGTTAGCGTCATCGGGGTGGTTGTCTAGGTAGGTGTTATCTAGCTGCTCGCCACGGTAGAGGCGCACTATGTTGGCAATGAAGTTTAATTGCTCGCTATTGAAGTCACGCACCGAACGTGTAACTTGGCGGTAGATATGGCGGGCATCGATAAATAACACTTTGTCTTTGCGCTTTGCTGGTTTGCTTTTGTCGAAGAACCAAATAGAACATGGCAGGGTGACGGTGTAGAAGAAGTTACTGCCGATGGCTACCATGACATCAACGCCACCGTCTTGAATAATCTGCTTACGAATTTCCATTTCAGAACCGCGGGCATCACTCGCGGAGTTGGCCATAACAAAACCTGCACG
>MAAA01025681.1_pt1 | contig 12465 bp, 13 predicted proteins | sample 1115971 | NCBI WGS metagenome assembly MAAA01 (sample SAMN04961123, study PRJNA320927) | seawater metagenome | isolation source: sample BD02T6 sea water enriched with oil for 6 days | place: USA:Gulf of Mexico | collected 2013-07-27 | reverse complement strand
GGCGATATTAGCGGTGGCTGGGTATTAAACAAAATGGATATGGCAGCAGAGGATACTGCCCGCATGATTGCTCAGGGTAGAGTGACGATGGTGGGCTGTGAAAGCACCGCCTTTTTATCCCCGGTTAAAACCGGCAAGGCTATTTGCTGTTACACCAAGGTTTTGGAGATTGGCCGCAGTTCGGTACAGGTTCGGGTAGAAGTATGGAGCCAGAATACGTTCTACGATGAGATTACTAAGGTATGTGAATCTACGTTTACCTATGTGGCGATTGATGAGAATGGGCGGATTAGGATGGTGCCTGAGGAATAGATTCGTTATTTAAAAATGGGAGCTAATTGCTCCCTTTTTATATTCTAAAAGCGAGTGATTAAGCTTGCTCCTACTAGCGTAGAGTTATGGCTGAAATCAAAATTTTGGCCCGCATTATCAATTACACCATCACCAAATTGATTTATAGCTGCAATCATAACCGTTATGGAAGGGGCTAAGTTCACCTCCAGTTTAATTCCAAGATTAAAAGCTGGATCATAGCTAAGAGCTATCTGATCAGGCCTTTTTAAATCGGATATAATCGCCATTCCAACGGTGGCAACTATGTCCAGCGTAGGATTTAACTGAAAGCGAGTATCATTAGAAATACTTACGCGGTGTCCACCTGATTCACCCTCAGCTTTACTCATCCGTAGTGCAGATATTGTGAATCTATTATAAATAGAGCTTTCCACTTGGGATGTTTGCACGTCTAAACGGGTTGAAAAGGACTCTCGCGCTTCCTTAGTGTTAGAAGATCCAGTATATGCAGCCTGCACGGCAATAGTACGCTGGTCTTGTGTCTTAAATAAAGCGCCTGCAGATAAATCAAATTCCGTAACATCTTCACCCTCTGATTTATACGAAAGTACCGAAGCCCCAAGTAATGGTGTGATACCGTCAGACTCATCTAAGCCCGTAATAAACGCTATGCCAAAATCATCTGTACTAGTATCTTGCTTACCTTTAGAGCCATCCGACTGAGCCGTTACATCTATATCTATATTGGTAGTAGAAAAGCTAGTGTGTAGCCATGCATCGCCAGCTTCTAGCTCCGTCAACATAGTCGAACCCGCCATTGTTGGAAACGAAATCATCGCTAAAGAAAACACTATTGGTAGTTTGTAATTCATAATTCTTCCTTGTATGTATTTAGTACTTATAGATTAGATTTTAACAGTGTAGATATAGTAATGCATGTTTAAAGAATGCAGCTTTATGGATAGGCACTTGATTTAACTAGCATTACACCAAAGAATCTAAGCGAATGGCCCTGGAGCAGCAAATGCAGCTACTGTGCATGTTAAACATTCCGTATTGCTTGAATTTGATGGGTGATTTATTAAACCATTACCTGATATTTCTACGAGATTGTAAGAAATTAGGTTCCTAATTCCATCACCCACTTCATACATTAATACATATAAACCGTAGATATCGTTCGAAGAGAATTCAGGTTTTATTGCTGTCGTTAAAGTATGACCTCTTTGCGACTTACCATCAAATACCTGCTCTGAACCCATCTGCAAACCATAAGAGCTCTGTGACATGTAGGCTAACTGTATTCCCACATCACTTTCAGTTTGTGCACGATAATCAAAATTTACTGATATTGTATTATTAGGCCCAGCCATCCAGCTATTAGGATTAATAGACACAATATTAACGGCACTATTAGAGCAAGCCGAAGGTATTTCTTCTTTTTTAGAAAGTAAATATTCAGCGGGTAAAGTTATCGGAGTCAATGTTCCTGCTGCATGCAGATAATCTAAAGAATCTATTTCTTTAGTTAATTTAAATGAAGAACTTCCCTCACTCGCTTCCAATATGAAGTCATACAGGCGTCCATTCCAAGTCACTTCAACTTGGCTATCGATTACCTTTCCGTTAAATGCATTATCAAGTTGGTATCCATCACTTACCGTACATTTATATTTGCTAACTTCGTTATCTTCATAAAACCGCAAATAGGTGTCATTCTCTTCGATGTAATAAATATCAGAAAGACGACTATCCTCATCACTTCCACAACCTATTAAGCCTATGCATACCGCTAGTATGAATACTTGTGCATACTTCAATTTAAAATCCTTCTCATAAAAAAGGGCAGTATTTAACTGCCCTTGAAAGCTATATTAAAAACAGCGTTATCTATTACGAGCATTCAAAAATGCTTGCTCGGTTAAGCTGTGATAATCCATCACATTTTGCTTATAAGCTTTAAAAGACTCGTACACCTTTTTAGTCATGGCATCTTTAGTGGCTACGTCTTCTAGCACTTCTTCTGATAAGTCACGTAATTTCATTAATACATCGTCTGGGTAGGCGCGTAGCTGAACGTTATGCTTCTCAACAAGCTCTTTAAGGGCGTGGTTATTACGGGCAGTGTATTCATCAAGCATGTCTTGGTTTACCGCACGGCTGGCGGTACGCACGATAACTTGTAAATCTTTAGGCAAGGCTTCAAACGCCGTTTTATTCACGGTGAATTCCAACATGCTACCTGGCTCATGCCAGCCTGGGTAATAATAGTATTTTGCCGCTTTATATAAACCAAAGGCTAGGTCATTGTATGGGCCTACCCATTCCGTGGCATCGATAGCACCAGTTTGTAAAGCCGTGAATAATTCAGCACCGGGTAAGGTTACGGGGGTGCCGCCTGCGCGTTCAAGCACTTCACCGCCTAAACCTGGGATACGCATTTTTAAGCCTTTTAAATCCCCTAAACTATTAATCTCTTTATTGAACCAACCACCCATTTGAACACCCGTGTTGCCCCCATTTGAACACCCGTGTTGCCACCGGCCAACGGAATAAGATTAAACGGGGCATACAATTCTTGCCATAATTCCATGCCGCCGCCGTAATGAATCCAGCCGTGCATTTCTTGTGCGTTCAAACCAAAAGGCACCGTTGTAAAAAACTGTGCGGCTGGCGCTTTTCCTTTCCAGTAGTAAGCACCGCTGTGACCCATTTGAGCAGTACCACGACTCACCGCATCAAATACTTCAAGGGCTGGTACCAATTGACCTGCACCATACACTTTTATTTTTAAGCGGCCGTTGGACATCTCGTCTACTAGCTTTGCGAATTTTTCAGGACCGGTGCCTAAACCTGGGAAGTTTTTAGGCCAACTGGTCACTAGCTTCCACTTAATAGTTTTTGCAGGCGCTTGGCTGCCGCTATCAGTTGAGTTTGTAGCCTGCTCACCGCACGCTGACAGCAAGGTTAAAATGGCTAACCCCGCTAGTATTTTAAATTTCATATTGCTTCCTTTTTATTTTTAAATTAACTCAATTAGATGGTCAATGCTGCCAAGACAATATCTTATTTTACTTTTCAAGGCTTTGCTGACAAGGATGTCAGCGTGAGCCTACAGGGATGTATTAATGGCGGCCTTGATAAGTGAAATTAGGTATTGGCCTATTATTCCATGGGTTTCAAATTGGCGTAGGCCGCGACTAACCATTTGGTGCCGTCAAAATCGAACGACACCTGTAAACGAGCCTGCGCCCCTTGCCCTTCCATATCTAATATCACCCCCTCACCAAACTTAGCATGCCATACACGCTGACCCATGTTCATGCCGGTGGCTTCCTTGGCCGCTGAGGTGCCAAAGAAATTAGACACTGGTTTTTTAATGGTGGCCTTTAAGCGTACTTCCTGAATATATTCAGTGGGTATTTCACGGATAAAACGCGATGGCGAATTAAAATTCTCTTGGCCATGCAAACGACGGCTTTCGGCGTAGGTAATCACTAAACGCTCCATTGCACGGGTTATACCCACGTAACATAGGCGGCGTTCTTCTTCTAAGCGTACCGGGTCGTCGGCTGACATTTTATGGGGAAACAAGCCTTCTTCTACACCCGCTAAAAATACCAACGGAAACTCTAGGCCTTTAGCGCTGTGTAATGTCATCATTTGCACGCTGTCTTCAAATTCATCGGCTTGGGTAGCGCCCGAATCTAAGGCTGATTGGTCCAAAAAGGCGGCCAGCGGGCTTTGAATCAGCGCGTCATCGGGCACATCGTTTTGCAATTGCTTTTCGATGGCTTCATCCATATTAAAGCTCTTAGCCGCGTTAATCAGTTCGTCTAAGTTTTCTAAACGGGTTTGGGCTTTTTCACCTTTTTCTTTTTGGTGGTGGCCAATCAATCCACTTGATTGAATCACGTGGTCCACTTGCTCAGATAATTCTATATCGCTACAGGTAGTTTCCATCTCATCAACTAATTTGGCAAAGCCCGCTAGAGACGTAGTGGCTCTTGGGGTTAATATTTTATGCTCAATACTCTTAGTCACCGCCTGCCATAATGAACTGCCTTCATCACGGGCAAGATCCCTTAACTGCTGAACTGTTTTTTCACCAATGGCGCGGGCGGGCACATTAATAACCCGCTCAAGTGCGGCATCGTCATGACGGTTTTGCATGAGGCGTAAATACGCCATGGCATTTTTAATTTCTAAACGGTCAAAGAAACGCTGGCCGCCATAAATACGATACGGTAACGCCGAGCGAATAAAGGCTTCCTCTAATACACGTGACTGGGCATTTGAACGGTACAAGATGGCTATGTTTTCGTAACGCTTAGTGGAGTTGGCTATTTTCCATTGCTCTATTTGATCACAAATAAAGCGGGCTTCGTCTTGTTCGTTAAAGGCTTCATATAGATGAATAGGCTCGCCGGCCTCGCCTTCGGTCCATAATTTTTTACCCAAGCGGCTAGGATTATTGCCAATTACTGCGTTGGCAGCATTTAGAATGTTACTGGTTGAACGGTAATTTTGCTCAAGCTTAACTTGCTGAGCACCTTCAAAATCTTGACTAAATTGCAATATGTTTTCAATTTTAGCGCCACGCCAGCCATAGATGGATTGGTCGTCATCGCCTACTGCCATCATGGGAATCGCCTTGCCCGCCAGTACTCGTAACCACGCATATTGAATACTGTTGGTATCCTGAAACTCATCCACTAATATGAAACGAAAGCGATTTTGATATTGGGCTAATACACTAGGCTGGTTTAACCACAACTCGTGGGCACGCAATAATAGTTCAGCAAAATCCACCATGCCACCACGCTGACATGCTTCTTCGTAGGCGCCATAAATGGTCACCATGGTTTGCGCCCATTTATCATTAAACGGCTGAATATGTTTGGCACGCAGGCCTTCGTCTTTTTGTGAGTTTATATAATGTTGAGCTTGTTTAGGCTGAAATTCGTTTTCGTCGATGCTCATGGCGCGCACGATACGTTTAATTAATCGCAGTTGATCGTCGCTATCAATAATTTGGAAGTTTTCGGGTAAGTTAGCTTCCTTCCAATGAATGCGTAATAAGCGATGCGCTAACGAGTGAAAAGTGCCAATCCATAAGTGACGAGGGCTAATACCAGTAAGCTCTTCGATACGATGCCGCATCTCTTTAGAGGCCTTATTGGTAAAGGTCACTGCCATGATGGAGCCCGGACTTAAATGCTCTATTTGCATTAGCCAGGCGATTCGATGCACCAATACTCGTGTTTTACCGGAACCTGCTCCGGCCAAAACTAATTGGTGATTTAAGGGCGCGGCAACCGCGTCTCGTTGTGGCGGGTTTAACCCGTCTAAAAGTGCTGTAACATCCATGGCGGGCAGTTTAGCAAAGCTTGCTTCACCTGTATGCATTCACAGGCATTAAGTTTTCAACTCTTTAAAGGCACACCGATTAAATAATTGTTACGAATAAGCAAGCTTTAATGGGTTATTCCCTGCTAGGAATATATACTCAATCCACCATTCCCAAATTAAGACCCTTTTGTGTCTAGCTACAATCCGTTTTTAAAAACCATACGTCAAACCATGTCCGAGATGCGCAAGTCTGAAGTGAAGGTGGCTGTGTATGTGCTGGATAATGCTGAGTCTGTGGTGCATATGCGCATTGTGGATTTAGCACAAGAAGCTATGGTGAGTGAACCGACCATCGTGCGTTTTTGTCGTGCGCTGGGGTTAAACGGTTTTCAAGAATTTAAAGTACGCATGGCACAAAGCAATAGCATTATGCCCACCTTTGGCCAGTTTGCCATTGACAGTAATGACAGCGGCGCTCAAATTGTTAAAAAGATATTTGATACCAGTATCAATCAAATTATTAAGGTCAGTAACTACCTAGACGACTTACAGTTTAGCGACGCGGTGGCAGCCCTTGAAAAAGCAAAGCGTGTTGAGTTTTATGGATTTGGCGCATCTGGGGCAGTAGCATTAGATGCCATGCATAAGTTTTTTCGCCTGCAATTTGCATCCGTTGCCTACAGTGATCCACACATGCAAACCATGTCGGCGGCCACCTTAGAAAAAGGTGATGTGGTGGTGGCCATTAGTCAAAGCGGGCGCACTAAAGACTTACTTCACTCCATGCAAGTGGCGCAAAATCAGGGGGCAAAAGTCGTTAGTTTGTCACCCCCTAATACGCCGGTAAGCGATCGAGCCGATATCCCTATTTTTGTACACATCAATGAAGATACCGATGTGTTCACGCCCATGACTTCACGTATTGCGCATTTATTAGTGATTGATTGTTTGGCGGTGGGTGTTGCTCAAAGTAAAGGACCTGAATTCAGGGAACACTTATCGCGTATTACCAATAGTTTAGGAAGCCTACGCGTAGCCGATAACGACGATAAAGCTGACTAGTTTTTAAACGATCCTTTAATTTTTGTTTAAGTTTTGTGCGCTTTGTCGCTTAATGTCCATGAAATGGTACCTATAGCTAATTGTACTCTGGTCTTAAAATTGTCATTATGCTGATCCAAAAACAATAAAAATAAGTTCGGTATTCATCGGACACACTAAAGGGATGTATTATGGCTCGCGCAGCTAAGCAAAATACTCAGGGCGAATTGGTAAACTTTGACACGGAAGGCAATGTTATTGTCGATAAGTCGAGTGACGCCTCAAACAAATTGGTAGCTCGTCGCGCCATTGAAGCCCACCTTGAGCGTAAATCTATGCACTTAGATGATGAATGGGACTTATTAGAAGCCTAATAAACATTACCGGCTTTTAAAGATGGGAGGCTGCATCGCAACCTCCCACTTGAGGGCACCTCTATTGATTACTTGCGGCCTCTGGCTTTACGCCTACTTCAGAATTAAGGCGGGCTTTCGAAGAAATGCTTATTGCCTTTCAAGGAAGACCAACGCAGAGTCTGGAGTAGGTGTAAAGCCCCGAAGGGCGCGCTCTGAAGCTCCCAATTACCGCGTTGCAGCCCTTAAAAATGGAACAACCATTTTACTGCGGACCACGCCTTGTAACTGTAAGCCTCAGATCACGCAGAGGCTGCAATCAATTAATAGTGGTGCCCTTTACTACTCTTGCAATTGCTTACGCATATCTAATAACACCTTTTGGCTATCTGGCTGTTGTTTGCGCCACAGCATAAAACTTACCGCTGCTTGACCCACTAACATACCCAATCCATCCAGTGTCTTTGATGCGCCTAAATTTTGCGCCCACTTTAAAAATGTTGTGGGCTCTTTGCCATACATCATGTCGTACACCGCAGTGTGCGTACCGACAACGCAGTCCGGTAACGGTGGTAATTCACCACTTAGACTGGCTGATGTGCCATTAATAATGACATCAAAGGCTTCATCTAATTGATTAAATTCACAGGCCGAAATATTGCCAAACTCACTGAAACTGCTCGCCAATACTTTCGCTTTTTCAACCGTGCGATTCACCACCGTAATCGAACTGGGCTGCTCATTTAAAAATGGCTGTAAGATTCCACGCACCGCGCCGCCTGCACCTATCACTAAAATTCGCTTATCTTTTAAAACCACCTGGTGATTTGTAATTAAATCCCCAACTAAACCGGCGCCATCGGTGTTGTCACCCAATACACTGCCATCAGCTTGCAGCATTAGAGTATTCACTGCTTGCGCCGTTTGTGCCCGCAGCGTTAACTCATCTGCCATTTGAAAAGCTTGTTCTTTAAACGGCACGGTAATGTTTAATCCCTTGCCATTATTTTGAAAAAAATCTTTAGCCACGCTTTCAAAGCTGTCGATGGGCACTAACATGGCACTGTAAATAAGGTCTTGTTGAGTTTGCTTGGCAAATTCACTGTGGATCTGCGGGCTTTTACTATGGTGGATAGGGTTGCCCATTACGGCATAACGATCACTCATTTCAAACCGTCCTTTTTTACTATGGCAAAACTATGGTGAATGGAATTAAGCATACTGGCGGCATTCAAGTCACTCATGCTAACCAATCCTTTTTAACTAAAAAGTCACTGTACAGGCGCGCTTCTTCACTGCCCTCTTCTGGCTGCCAATTATAATCCCAATGCACGATGGGCGGCAGAGACATTAATATTGATTCGGTACGCCCGCCACTTTGCAGGCCAAAAATGGTGCCTCGATCAAATACCAAATTAAATTCAACATAGCGGCCACGACGATAACACTGAAATTTTCGTTCGCGCTCTCCAAAGGGCGTATCTTTGCGTTTGGCCAATATAGGACGGTAAGCTTTCACAAAGTGATTGCCCACACTTTGCATGATGGCAAAACTTTGCTCAAACCCAGGCTCGTTCAAATCATCAAAAAATAAACCACCGACACCACGAGGTTCATCTCTGTGTTTTAGGTAAAAGTAATCATCACACCATTCTTTATATTTACCATGTAAATCATCCCCAAAAGGATCACAAGCATCTTTCGCGGTTTGATGCCAATGGCGTACATCTTCTTCAAATCCGTAATAAGGCGTTAAATCAAAGCCCCCGCCAAACCACCACACCGGTTCTTCTCCTTCTTTTTCAGCCACAAAAAAGCGTACGTTGGCATGACTAGTAGGCGCATACGGGTTGCTGGGGTGAATGACTAAACTAACACCCATGGCCTGAAAACTTCTACCGGCTAACTCAGGTCGGCTGGCAGTGGCACTGGCGGGCAGAGTTTTACCAAATATATGGCTAAAATTAACGCCGCCTTTTTCAATAGCCGCACCATCAACTATTACACGACTACGGCCACCGCCACCGCCGTCATACTCCCAGCTTTCTTCTACAAATTGTGCGCCGCCATCCTCACTTGTCAGCTCACTGCAAATACTTTCTTGTAGTGATAACAGGTATGTTTTTACGCTTTGAATATCGATCATGCTGCTACATTGCCCTTAAATTCGGTTGCTCTCATACTGCAATAATAATGTGTAAACGGTTAATTGCGCCTAGCTACGAATCACTCGGCCACTTTGTAAATCAATAATTCGACTAGGGGTTTTGGTGGCCCCCAATGGGCCCGACAAAATGAAGTCTAATTCTGGGCCTAAAAATTTTTGAGCCTGAATCGCATTTTGTACCGTAGTCGCACCTGCCTCATTGGCGGATGTTGAAACAATCGGGCCACCAAACTGATTACATAATGCCTGTACCATTTTATGACTACTTACCCGTATGGCCACCGTTGGAAAGCGGCCATGCACTAACGGGTGCACCAAATTATTATGTGGTACTAGCCACGTAACCGGACCAGGCCAACTTGCCGCTAATAGGTCCCGCTGTTTAGGTGGCAAATCCTTTAGAAGAAAATCAAATTGTTTTATCTCACTGGCCACTAATATGAGGCCTTTTTGCGCATTTCGTTTTTTTAGGGCCAGCAGCCGTAATAAAGCCGCTTCTTCATTTGGGTTGCAACCCAATCCCCATACCGTTTCGGTAGGGTAGGCAATCACCCCTTTGTTATGCAAAATTTGGCTTGCTTGATATATAGGCCAGCGCATTGGATTTGTGTCTTAAAGTTGAATTACTGCGAAAGGTACTATTGCAGCATAAAAGGTGCAAGATTAACGACTCGATGAATGCGCTAAATCAATAACATCTGTATCTAGCGTAACAAAACAGGTTTATCTGTAGTGCACCCCTATAGTTAAAGCAAAGAATAATCTCCTTGCTGCTGACGCACTAAGCCGCTTAATTCAAAATCCATCAGCATTACATTTAATTGCGACACGGGAAGCTGAGTGCGGCGTACCAGCTCATCTAAATTAGCCCCTTCGTAGTCTAATGCTTTAATAAGGGTTTGTTCAGTAGCGGTCATATCAATGCTGGCAAACCTATTTTTGGGTTTAACCGCGGTAAGGCTTTGTTGCACATCATGCTGCCAACGTAATTCTTGGGCAATGTGCTCAACAGATTCCACTAACGTCGCGCCTTGCCTAATGAGGTGATGACAGCCACTTTTTTGAGGATTATTAATGGGTCCTGGAATGGCAAATACTTCACGATTTTGCTCTAAGGCTTGGCGCGCGGTAATTAATGAGCCGCTTTTAAGCGTCGCCTCAATCACCAACGTCCCCATACTTAAACCACTAACAATTCGATTACGACGCGGAAAATGTCCGGGGTGAGCTGCACTGTGCAAACCAAATTCACTGATTAATGCTCCGCGCTCACAAATGTGCTCACTTAACGCTTGGTTTTGCCGCGGATATACTTTTTCTAAACCACTCCCTAAAACAGCCAAGGTCACTCCACCAGCTTGCAATGCGCCTTGATGCGCACTGGCGTCAATGCCATTTGCCAAGCCACTGGTAATCGTTAACCCCATATGGGTCAGCTGTTCGGCAAACTCATACGCTTGCACAATACCGGCTTGAGTGGGATGACGGCTGCCCACGATGGCCAACTGCTCATACTGCAAGACGTCGATTTCGCCTTTCACCATCAACAATGCTGGAGCGCTGGCTATTTGTTTAAGCCTCGCAGGGTAAGCCTTATCTAGCTGAGTTAATAAATAGTGTTTATCTTTTTGTGCCCACTCAAGGGTATTTTCAACGTCTTTGCTGGGTTTGTGGGGAGGGTATTGCCGTAAATGTGTGATGCTTTTTTTAGAGACGCCCAGTAAACGTAATTGTGTATCATCTAGATCGTAGACTTGAAAGGCTTGGCAATTTACCTCGCAAATAGCCTGCATGGTTTTTGGGCCGATACCGGGTACCAAAGCTAGATTTAGCCAAGCATTGGCTGAGGGATCGCTAAAGATACGGGTATTCATAAGCAGCCTAGTAAGGAGGTACTATGCCTTTTATCCTGAACTTATGCGCTCTTTGCCATCCTCGGTAATTGCGTCCTGCATTACCCTAATACCTCACATCCATGTGAGTATTGGCACCGCGTCATACCGTTCATCCTGAACATAAGGGCCTTAACTAATTCTAGTTAAGGCCCTTATGGCTGCCATAGGAACAATGGCTGATACTGGTGTTGATACTTTGTTTATAAGAACGTGTGCCTATGGGTTTCTAACGGCATCCCCTACACTCAACGGAACCTTTGAGCGTAACACTAAACCATAACTTACCTTATCAAACACTCTGAATAACATTAACAAGCCCGCACGCTCCGCTGGCAGCTTCACCTTTGAACGTGTGACCCTGTCTATAATGACGCTGCCTTCTTTATATATGGCCAACACATTACCCTCGGTTACACCGTCGCGCTTACCTTGGTTAATAACCACTGCGTTATATTGTCCAATTTGAGTCACACCACCTAGCACTGCAATCATGCGGCCGTATATATCTTCTTTAGGGGCGCTTGGCATAAAGTTGGCTACCACTAGACGCTCATCGGTAGACAATAATCGATCACCCACCATCACTTCTTCGCGCGAGCTGGCAAGTTTTAGGGTCGCGACATCACCATCCCAGCTGGTGACTTTGGCGGCCGCTATTTCTTTGGCTTCCATACCTAAAACTTCGCTGGTGTCTGGGTCTACGAAAATTTGTCCTTTACGATACAAACCGTAGCTCTTTTGTGGCTCTTCTTTTTTAAAGCCGCGGGCATATACTTTGCCGCCACCACCTGCCAATAACCGATTATCGTCACCGGCCACCACATAAGGCGCGTGTTTTAAAACTTTTGCTTTCACAATACGGCTGTTGATCATAAAACTTGATATGGCCGACATGGGGATAGGTGGAATAGCCGAGGTAATCGCGCTGATACGTGCCGACGGCAATAAGGTTATCGGTCCCAATTCTTTGGGCGCTTCTACGGAGCGCTCCTTAATGGTGATTTTTACCTGATCGCCCATGTACACCAAACCAATGATGTCGCCAGGGTAAATTAGATGTGGATTACCAATTTGTTCGTTTATTTGCCAAATTTCTGGCCATAACCACGCGTCATCTAGGAATTTCTGGGAAATATCCCACAAGGTGTCGCCCTTCTTCACCACATAATCCACTGGGTGACCGGGTTTTAAATCAATAACTTCTGCGCTGGCGAAGCTTGCGACCAATAAAAGGGCCAACGAGACGCGCCTAAGCAAGGGTTTGAACATGGGTAATCCCTTATTTTTATTTGGATCGCTTCTAGGGATAGAAACAACTCCGTCATTAGATATAATAGATACATATAATATTAGCAGGGCCAAC
>MAAA01025635.1_pt1 | contig 12485 bp, 11 predicted proteins | sample 1115971 | NCBI WGS metagenome assembly MAAA01 (sample SAMN04961123, study PRJNA320927) | seawater metagenome | isolation source: sample BD02T6 sea water enriched with oil for 6 days | place: USA:Gulf of Mexico | collected 2013-07-27 | reverse complement strand
GGAATAGCTCAGTGGTAGAGCACAACCTTGCCAAGGTTGGGGTCGCGAGTTCGAATCTCGTTTCCCGCTCCAAATTTTAAAGCCAGTGCTTGCACTGGCTTTTTTACGTTTAAAATAAGCAAAAAAAGCAGCTAATATATAGCTGCGTTATGTGTGCTGAAGTTGTGGCTGCGCTATTTCGAAAAAATGGCTATTTTTGCTGCCATATAATCAAAATCTTCACCGCCTTCATATAGGGCATCGTCCAGCATTTGAAATTTAGCAATCTCTTCGTCAGGCATGAAATGCAGAGCGTCTCCTCCAAAATACCAAAGCACTTCACGGCCTAAATGTGGCGCAATAGTTGGGAAGTTACGGAACAAGCGGTTTAACCACTCTTGTCCTTCGAAGGCAGCTTGTGGTGTTTGCTCTTCCAGGGCTTTAATGACCGCTTGTAGCTGCTCTAAGAAGGATTGCTCATCACTGGGTAATGGGTCCTGGTTAAATGGAAAACCTTGTTGCAAAAACCCTAGGAATTCTTTTAATAAAATAAGAGTATGATGTTGAGCATTGTAGATTTGAATAGACATAATTATATGAGCTTAATTGAGAATTATACGGGGCCAGCATTGAGCATATCGGGTCTAGGCAAGGTATATGACAATGGCTTTGTGGCCTTAAAAGACATTAACTTGCAGGTAAACCAAGGGGACTTTTTTGCTCTACTGGGACCCAACGGTGCGGGCAAGTCTACCACATTAGGCATCGTTTCGGGTTTGGTTAATAAAACCCAGGGTAAAGTGAGCTTGCTTGGCTTGGATCTGGATGGCGACATTTATGCTGCTAAACGCCTGTTAGGCGTGGTGCCACAAGAATTTAATTTTAATCAATTTGAGAAAGTACGGGATATTGTGGTGACTCAAGCCGGTTATTACGGCATTGAGAAGAAAGACGCCGAAAAGCGCGCGGATAAATATTTAAAGGCGTTAGGGTTGTGGGATAAGCGTGACGTGCCTTCGAGAACGCTGTCAGGTGGAATGAAGCGCCGCTTAATGATCGCTCGTGCGTTGGTACATGGACCTAAGGTGCTGATACTAGATGAGCCTACAGCGGGTGTAGATATAGAGCTTAGGCAGAGCATGTGGCTGTATTTACAAAAGCTTAATGAGGAAGAGGGTGTGACGATTATCCTTACCACTCATTACCTAGAAGAAGCAGAGAGTCTTTGTAAAAATATTGCGATCATTAACCACGGCGAAATCGTTAAAAACACCAGCACAAAAGAGCTATTACAAGAGCTGCATACACAGACATTGGTGGTTGACTTAATTCAAGCCTACCCAGTAAAACCCGATTTGAAACCCTTGCTCGTCAGCTGGCAGGATGACAGTTGCTTTGAGGTGCAGGTTGATAAAGGTGTGGCGATTAATGAATTATTTGCGGTGTTTAATGACGCTTTGATATCAGTCAGCTCTATTCGCCCTAAATCTAATCGTTTAGAAACCTTGTTCGTGGATTTGGTGAGGAAATAATCATGTTGGCCTTTATAGCGATGCACCGAATTGCGTTCATGACTATTTTGATGAAAGAAATACGTCGTTTCATGCGTATTTGGCAACAAACCTTATTGCCGCCTGCCATTACAATGACCCTATACTTTATTATTTTTGGCAGTTTAATTGGTTCGCGCATAGGGGATATGTCGGGCATAAGTTACATGTCATTTATTATGCCGGGTTTAATCATGATGTCGGTGATTAATAACGCCTATAGCAATGTGTCGAGCTCTTTTTTCAGCAATAAATTCCAGCGCAGTGTTGAGGAGTTATTGGTGGCTCCTTTGCCTAATAGTGTGATCTTAACGGGTTTTGTCTTTGGCGGTGTCGCGCGTGGGTTAATGACAGGGATTATAGTGACCGGTGTTGCATTGTTTTTCACGGATGTTTCGGTCTTTAACTTCTGGATTTTAAGTAGCGTAGTGTTGTTGTCGTCAATTTTATTTTCGTTGGCGGGATTTATTAATGCCCTGTATGCCAATAAATTTGATGATGTCAGTATCGTGCCTACTTTTTTATTAACACCGCTGTCGTATCTTGGTGGGGTTTTCTTTAGTACCGATTTATTGCCGAGTCATTGGCAAATTATTTCCCAGTTTAATCCTATTCTTTATATGGTGAACGGTTTCAGGTACGGCATGTTGGGTGTGAGTGATGTGAGCCTAGTTACGTGCTATACGATATTAATTAGCCTTATTTTAATCCTATTTGTTATCAGTATGCGGTTACTTAACCGCGGTAAAGGAATTCGCCCGTGAGTAATGATGAGTTGTTGTTAGGTAAAGAGACTCAGTATGTTTTTGAATATGATAAGTCTTTAATTTTTCCTATCGCGCGCAGCGCCAATAGAGACCGATTAAATATGCCTGAAACCCGAGTGAATGGCGATCTGGCTTTTTTTGGTCAAGATATTTGGACTGGGTATGAGCTTTCTTGGTTAAACCTTAAAGGTAAACCTCAGGTTGCTATTGCTGAATTTTTAATACCGGCAAGTTCCACGTCTATTGTGGAGTCAAAATCGTTTAAACTATATTTAAACAGTTTTAATAATACTAAGCTTGAAAATATTGAAGAGGTTAAGGGCTTGCTGCAGCAAGATTTAAGCGCGGGATTTGGCGCCGAGATTGAAGTCAAGTTGTTTGCTGTGAATGACTTCCCGCTAGCGAATAACTTTTTGGGTGAAGGTATAGATGAGTTGGATATTGATGTTGCGTGTTTTGAGCCGGATGCATCCATACTCGCTGTAAATGCTCAAGAAAAAACATCAAAGACATTGCACAGTCATCTTTTAAAATCTAATTGTCCGGTAACGGGGCAGCCTGATTGGGCAACGCTTGTGATTCAATATAAAGGGTCCGAAATCGATAAGGCTTCATTGTTAAAATACATCATTAGCTACCGAAATCATGATGATTTTCACGAACATTGTGTTGAGCAAATTTTTTGTGATTTGTGTCAAGCAGGGGATTTTGAGGAGTTGGTAGTGACAGCTCGCTATACTCGTCGAGGTGGGCTGGATATTAACCCTACTCGAAGTTTAAGACCGTTAACACCCCAAAATAGTATTGGTCGCATGGCTCGTCAATAGCACTAAAAGATGCGCTGAGTGGCGCATCGCCCGTGTGTGTAAATTACATTAAACTAAATATTCCCATAGGATGATGAGTTTTAGCCACCATCACTAATAAAAGTACACAACACAGTGCCGCTGCAAAATAAGTTCTTTGTTGCATGGGTTGTGTGCTCTTCATTGTTTTCATGCCCAATACGATATACCCCACCAGCAAGAGCATTTTAACGGTTAACCAATGATCCGTAAGGGGGTACTGCGCAATAATGATGCTTAAGGCAATACCGCTAAGTAGCAATAGGCTATCCAATATGTGAGGCACTATTTTAAGCCATCTTTGTTCGAATCGAGTTGATTGGCAGATTTTGGCGCCTCCCCGCATGATAAACAACATAATGCTGACGAATACCAATGTCATATGTATATGTTTAAGCGGCAGGTATAAATCGTTTGGGTTCATATAATGGCTTAAATCCGCTTATGGTGACTTGACAGTGCCGGCTCCTTACACTTTAATGATAATGATTATCACTTGCATGTAAGGGGCGTATCTTGGCTATTAAACAAACTATTGAAGATGTTTTAAACAAATGGGAATTTTACACCCTACAGGGCGACGCTTGCTACCATAGAGGGGATTTTAAGGCGGCCAGTGACTCTTTTGGACTGACGGTTGATCTACTGGAGCCTTGGCTAGAAAAGGAGCATAAGCAGCTATGGAAGGTGGTGAGGCTATTCGTTATTTCGTGTCATAACAGCGCGCATGCGTGCAGTAAGTATGGCCGACATAAAGAAGCTGAATACTACTATAGCCATGCACATTTTCGCCTTTTAAGCTTAATAAGCAGCTGCCGGTACTCTAGGAAGGCCATGGAAAAAACACTATCTGAGCTAAGAGCAACTTTTCTACAGCTAACAAAATATCTATTGGCGAAGGGCAAAATAACCTTAGCAGCCAGTATTAAAGAAGAAAGTGTAAGAGTGGTGCAATTGAGTTATGTGGATCACCTGGACGAGGTATTCACTGCCTAAAATAAGCCTTCGCACGTTAACGAAGGCTATTTTTTACCCTTAAAGAGGAATTAGTAACAGACGGCGCCCGTCTGAAACTCATCAGACTCAAAGTGTATGTTGTACTGCAGATTATGTTTCGCGGTTTGTTCTAGCAACTCGTCGCTGTTCATGCGGCTAAAGCGCTGAACCAGCAAAGCGTGGTGAATGAGAGATATCTCCCTTTCGGACAGATCTTTCACTTCTTGGGCCTCAAATATATGGTTTTGTATTAGATTGCGACGCCAAGCATCAGTGTCATTTTCACTGATCATAATTTGCTGGACGATGGTAATTACCATGGGATTGATGGTTTGCATAACTCTACCTTTCTCGACAGACGTCTTAGTAATGTAATAGGGCGGTGGAGGCAAGGCTAGTGAAATAGCGCCCTAATGCTTGAATAATCTAAAGCCAATATTTAATGTAAAGTTTAGTTTAAATGGGTTGCGGCTAGTCTATGCAGTACGATGGTTTTACTCATGAATAAAAGAAGTAAAAAAATATGTTTTTAAACGATTTCTTTACTTATAGCATGGCGCTGAGGCTTGCTTTCTAGCTATGACCTTGGCTATATAGCACTGCCATTTGTTGAAATGCAAATGATAAAAAACAACAATAAAACATCAAAAAACGAGATCTACACAATGAAACGAATTTTAAGCATTTTTTGTCTTGCCTTTATAAGCGTTGGCGCAATGGCGGTGGAAGTAGCTGGCGTGCAGTTACCTGAAAAATTAGACGCTCAGCAGCAATCCCTGTCTCTTAACGGTACGGGTGTGCGCAGCAAATTTTTTATGGATATTTACGCAGCGGGTTTATATTTAAGTGAAGCGTCTAAGGACGCTGCCGTCATTATAGCTCAAGATAAAGCCATGGCGTTGCGACTGCATATCACTTCAGGTTTATTAACCAGTGAAAAAATGGAAGCAGCTACTCGTGAAGGGTTCGAAAAATCCACCAACGGTGATACCGTTGCCCTTCAAGGTACTATCGATTCGTTCATCTCCAATTTTAAAGATGCAATTCAAGAGAATGATATCTTTGATTTTGTTTATACGCCTATGAAGGGTGTGGCCGTTTATAAAAATGGTGAGTTAAAAAGCACCGTTTTAGGTTTACCGTTTAAGCAGGCATTGTTTGGGATTTGGTTGTCTGAAGATTCAGTACAAGATGACTTAAAATCTGGTTTGTTAGGTAGCTTGTAAATAGTTTAAGGCCAGCTTAGTTGTTGGTCCCGCCACCTTGATCGATCATGGTGGCGGTGGTTAATGAAAAATTATATCCCCCCATATTTCAATATTTGCATCTTTCAGTGTTGCCCCTTCGATGCGTGCACAAAACTCCCCCGGTTCACAATAGACGCCATCATAATCTAGATCCGAGCTGCCTTGGATGTTTTGCTTGTTAAAGGTTGTTTCTACAAAGGCTTGCCATTTACCTCCTTTTTGCGGAGCCCTAAATTCAGAGTGGCTGCCATCCAACTGATCTACAGATACATATAAGTGATCCATAATAGAAGGGGCAGCGTGAGTTTTAGCGTGTACTTTCAGGCTTAAAAAATGGCTTTCATTACTGTGGATGTTTACTATTTGTGCTGTGCTTAAGTCTGTTTTAGCGTGCACGGTTAATTCATGATTGCTCAGGGAAGCGTTTAAGGCTGCGTGATCATAATCCAATTTAAAACCATCTATCGGGCTGTCACCACGGATTATGAGGGGGATGGTTTGGCGCTCGTTTTTATTTAGATAAAATACTTTTTTTGTTGTCCATATTTGTCCGTGACTTAATGAACTGGTGTCCATGAAAGCCAATATCCTTTCACTGTTTAATTGACCCCAGCCGGTTTGAGCATCAAAAGGCTTTTCAGGGTTTGAATGGTTCAGTATATTTTCTGCAATAAGAGTGTGCAGTTGTTTACTGTCTAAAGCCGGCAGGGCACTGCGCATAATGGCCAGTAAAGCACTTACATGGGCGCTGGCCATAGAGGTGCCGGCTAAATTCTGCCATGTGCTGTGGCGAACGTCTGCATTGTTTATTACTGTGCCCTGAACACTTAAGCTGCGTATACCGGTACTGCAGTGTAAATCACTGCATTCGCCTCCTGGCGCCATCAAGTCTAGGTAAGATCCATAGTTTGAATAGGAGGCAGGAGTCCCCTGTAAAGTGAGTGCGCCCACAGCGATGACGTTCTGGTAACCCGCAGGAAAGCTAACTCGAGGCAGTGATTGATTACCGGCGGCGGCGACTATTATGACACCACTGTTAGAAACATCATTTACTGTGGCTTGTTCGGCCGCACTGAACTGTTTTCCGCCAAGGCTTAAGTTAATAATATCGGCAGGCTTAATGGGCCGTTGTCCTGTTTGGTTTTCTAGGCCAGCCGCGTAGCGCAAGGCTTGAATCATATCGAAACTGGTGCCACCGTTCAGACCTAAAACTCTTAGGGGCATTAGGTCTACGCCCCAAGCAATTCCTGTGATTGCCCCTGAGCTGTTGTCTAGTGGTGTGGGTTGGGCGGCTATGATGCCGGTAATATGCGTGCCATGATAACTTTGATTGTTGTCACCTGGGTCTTCAGGATTGTCATCCCAGCCATCATTGTCGCCTGAATTAATAGGGTCGGATACAAAATCATAACCACTATGTTGTGATAGGCCGATTAGGTTTTCATGGTTTGAGAATATGCCAGTATCCAAAACGGCTACGGTAACATTTCCCCCAGGTTTTTCTCCGCGAGCGGCCAGAGGTTGCCATAAGTCATTAATATGTTGAAACTGTAATGGCCATTGCCAGTTCAATACGTTGTTTGATTGGCTAAACGATTTTCGGTAATAATTTAAACTGACGTTTTTAACCAATCCGGTATTTGAAAGCCTGTTTCGTGCCTGAAATAACGTGCCACTGTTTAGGCCTTCTAAACGTTTATCGCCCAAATCTACGAGTTCGGGTAGTGACTGGCCTTGCCATGTGACAATGAGCTTTCCTGGTTGATAGTTATGTTGCTTTATTGGGGATGGCTTAGTTTCTAACAGGTAACGGGCCGTTTGCACTTGATTGTTTAATTGTACTTTTAAAATGTATTCACTCTCTCTTAGTGTGTTGGCTGCTACCGTGAAAGTGGTGGCATGTATTGGCATATCCATGATGGTTGTGCCATCTAGTTGCTCTAGCTGAATATCTATTGCACCACTAATAACGTGTAGGGTGATTTCATCTTGTGTATTTAGTTTGACGTAGTATTGGTCTATCTCATCGCCGCTATTGCATAAACGTCCTGCTTGGCAGCTGTGTGCGCTCAATAATACGCCGCTTACGAGCGTTGGGCTTATAATGATTTGAGGGGTTATGTTGTTGGAGATAAATGGTAAGTTTGGATCGTTGTGGTCACTGTCGAAGGTAATATTTTGACGGGCCGATATATCAAGCTGGATATTATTGCCCGGTATAAAAACCTCTATATTATTTTTAATTATTTGGCCTTGGTAAGCATATTCTAAACGTGCATTGTAGCGCCCTGGTGCCGGGTAGCTATGTGACGTGTGGGGACTGTTTGATCGATAACCATCGCCAAAAATCCAGGTTATATCTGCTGGCAGTGTGTGGGGAAAATCCGCTGAAAATTGCACGTTGTACTGATTGGCTTGAGTATCCAGCGTAATGGAAACCTGTGCGGTATCCATGGATTTGATTGATGATATGTCATAGCAGCCAGCTATGAGTGAACAGCAAAGGCCAATAAATAGTGGGGCTTTCATACAAATTAATTGAATGCCGTTTCAATGATTCCTATATTGAGTTTAAGCCAAAAACGAGGGGCTGTTCATTTGAGCCTAGACTGATTTACTTGAAAACATACGGGTGATATATCAAATGTTAATAATGAAATTAATTCGCTGAATTAAATTAGTGATGCCACTTCATTAGGGTTTTCTTTAATACGTCCATAGTGATTGGTTTGGATAAAAAGTCATTCATGCCAGCGTCATAACATTGTTTTTGTTCTTGGGCGGTGGCCCCAGCGGTCAGTGCGATAACGGGGAGTTCTGCAAAGTTTTCATTGTTGCGTATTTCTTGGGTTGCAGCAAAACCATCCAGTATCGGCATTTGGCAATCCATCAAAATTAAATCATATTGTTTATCTTGAATAGCTTTTAAGGCCTGTTGGCCGTCATCACAAATGTCGTATTGATAATCAAGGCGTTTTAACATGGCGCCCACGACCATTTGGTTGGTGGGATTATCTTCTGCAACTAAGATAGTAATGTTGGAATTGGGGCGTTGAGAGTGTGCAGGCTCGTCGATGACTTCGGTTTGAATGTGCTCACCTTTTTTAAGGGCTAAGGTGAACGAAAATGTAGAGCCTTCATCAATTTTACTGGTGACTTGTATTTGACCGCCCATTAATTCAACTAAGCGTTTGCTTATTTGTAATCCTAAGCCTGTTCCGCCATATTTTCGGGTAGTGGAGGAGTCCACTTGGGTGAAGGCTTCAAATAACAGGTTTAGTTTGTCTTGCGGAATGCCAATGCCGGTATCCTTTACGTTAAATTGTAATACTAAATTTGGCTCTGGGTTAACAAGATTAATGGTAAGCTCAATAGAGCCGGTACGTGTAAATTTAATGCTGTTGCTAATGAGGTTGAGTAATATTTGCTTGATACGTAACGGGTCACCCTTTAGGAAAGCAGGGATGCTTGGGTCAATGTGGGTGTGAAATAAAAGGTTTTTAGCGGTTAGTTGAACCACAAATAAATTTTGTAAAGACTGGGTATGCTCGGCCAGTGAAAAGTCAATATGTTCTAGTTCAAGCTTACCGGCTTCAATTTTAGAGAAATCCAAAATATCATTGATAATGGATAGCAGTGCCTCGCCTGAATCATGGATAGTACTGACGTATTGTCCTTGAATATCATTGAGAGGCGTTTGCGATAAAATATCGGCAATGCCAATGATGCCGTTTAAAGGTGTGCGGATTTCGTGGCTCATGTGGGCTAAAAACTGCGACTTAGCCTCGGATGCTGCCGCCGCCGCCAATGTCTCTTGCTCGGCCAGCATAATTTGTTTTTGCAGTTCTGCGGCATGGCGAATATCACGATAAGAGCGCAGTGCATTGAGGAGTGTCATGCGTAACTTATGAGCGGTAAGGTCGGTTTTACTCAGGTAGTCATTTATGTCGTAGTCTTGAAATACGGATTCTTCAGGTGCGGCACCAGGTTGCCCGGTACGAATAAGTAAGCGTATTTCGTTGTTGTTAAAGTTATTACGGATGTGATTCACAAGCTCTAAGCCTGCGTTGTCAGTTTCCATGACAACGTCTACCAGGGCAACGGCAACATCTTTATGCTCTTCAAGGTAGTTTATGGCTTCCTTGGCACTCATGGCACTGGCCAGACGAATAGGGCAATCTTCAAAGGTAAAGCCGCGCAGTACCATTTTAGTAAGCTGGTGAACGTATTCATCATCGTCCACCACCAATACTAAATATTCTTGGCCGACTTCCTCTTTTGGTGAGGGTTCTTTGGGTGTGACCTTGGGTTCATCGCTGAACAGTAGCTCATTACCTGAGCTCATCCATATCTCCTTTAACCGCATCTTGTTTGAGTATAGCCTTGGTATTTGAACGTGGGCTTTTAAGGGGCGAATTTAATGACTGTTTTTTTGGAGGTAGTACTAAAAAGGGGAGGGCTTATTCTATTTGGTTTTAATTGTGGCGCTTATAGGTAGGGTTACGCTAGGCCATGACATGAGTGGCGTGAGATTTAAGGAGTTAGCCCCTCATGTAAGGGGCGTACATCTTATTTGCTGGGGCTGATTTTGTCCTTTGTTTCGTTTTTTGAAGTTTCGGTTTTTTGTGCCTCTTCTTCGTGTTCTTCTTCTTTTCCTATGTCGGCTATGTCTCTTAAGCGCTCCAAAACCTTATAGTTGATTGAGCCTCTTGGGAATGTTCCTTTTTTACTAAGGGTGCCGGCCTTGCGATCCATCATGATTTCTAGGGCTTGATCAACACTATTGATTCCGTAAATGCGGAATGAACCATCACTAACGGCTGCAATGACTTCACTGTTTAAAACCAAGTGCTTCACATTGGAGGCTGGCAGTAATACACCTTGAGAGCCGTTTAATCCACGTGCTTTGCAGACGGCAAAGAAACCTTCAATTTTTTCATTGATGCCGCCAACAGCCTGTACTTCACCATATTGGTTGATAGAGCCGGTTACCGCTAAACTTTGGTGTAAGGGTATGTGAATTAAGGCGCTAATGAGGGCGCAGGCTTCTGCCAGTGAAGCGCTGTCGCCATCTATATAGCCATAACTTTGCTCCATGGCGATAGAGGCCGAAACTTCCAAAGGAAACTCTTGGGCGTAGGTGTGACCTAAATAACCGGTTAAGATCATTACACCCTTAGTATGGATGTTTTGACCAAGGTTTGCCTCGCGCTCAATGTCTACAATGCCGCGACCACCGGGGCACACTGTGGCGGTAATTCTTGCGGGAGCGCCAAACGAACTGTCACCGATAGACAGTACCGTTAAGCCATTAATTTTGCCCACGGATTCGCCGTCGGTATCAATTAAAATTGTGCCATCCAAGATGTCGTCTAGAATTTCTTGCTGAATTCGGCCGCTGCGTTGCTGTTTGGCTTCAAGGGCGCGACTAACATGCACTTCTGTGATCATGTCTTCTTGAGCTAATTTGCGTACAAATTCAGCTTCAGCCATCAGTTCAAACAGATCACCAATACGTGCACTTAAATGACGTTGATCTTCCGCAAGTCGAGCGCTTTGCTCAATCATGCGTATCACACCGCCACGGCTAATGGGGGCGTATTCTTTTTCGGCACAGCGGCTATGTAATAGGCGAGCAAAGGATTCAATGTGTTCCGCAGAGCATTTAAGGTGATCATCAAAGTCCACCAATACCCGAAACATGTCATTAAATTCATCATCTAAATCTTGCAGTAGGTAGTATGTGCTGCGCGAGCCAATAAGGATAATTTTAACATTGAGCGGTAACCACTGTGGATTAAGCGTTGTGGTACTTACCATGCCCATTTCACTGTAAGGGCTTTCGATTTTTAGCTGTTTTGAGCTAAGTGCGCGTTTTAATGCATCCCATACAAAGGGTTCATGAAGAATTTTTTCAGCGTCAACAATCAGGTAGCCACCATTTGCTTGATGTAATGCACCTGGGCATATTTTACGGTAATGAGTAACCAGTGCCCCTTGATCGCTGGTGTATTCTATACGGCCAAATAAATTGGCGTAGTTAGGGTGTGATTCATAAACAACGGGTGCCCCCGAATCTTGTTGGCGGCTAACAATTAAATTAGGAAGGTAGGTCTCTTCTAAAAATGTGCGTTTGGCGCTGTCTTCACGGCTTTCTAGGGTGCGGTCATCGGTCAGTTCGGCAATGACAGTGCGGTGTAGATTTTGTTTTATTTTATCTAAGTAATCTAATATCTGTTGATTATCTTGATAATGTTCCGTCAGTGGTTTTATTAGTGGAGTGACGGCTTGGTCAATGGTTTTTTGATTTAAAGCCTTAAGGGCTTCATTGCTCTCCCGTCTCCATTGAGGCAGGGGGACTAGCTCATCATTGAGCTGACCCTCTAAATTATGGATGTTGTTGTGAAACGCCTCACGAGTTTTTTCATCAAGTACTGCGAATTCAGTGTCATCCAGACTTTTACCATCTTTCATGGGGGTGAAGCTAATGGTTGAAGTGTCGCGGAACATGGCGATATCACATTTTAGCGCTGACTGTTCAATGCGGTCGATAACGCGGTCGTACAAAAGATTAAAATCACGATCGATAAGGCTTTTCTTTTGTTGGTACGTTGGGTGCTCAAAAGCGGCCGGAAACGTTGCCAATAAATTATCAATTAAATTCTCTAAATCCTTTTTAAATACCTGACCAAGTCCCGCTGCCAGCTCTAATTTTAATGGCTCGCGAGTGTGGTCAAAATTATTCACGTAAGCCCAGTCGCTAGGGCTATCTTGACGTTTGGCCTCGCTTTTTAAATATTCACTCACGTACGAGCTGCGACCCGTACCTGAATCTCCCATTACATAAACATTGTAACCCGGTCGATCCATAGCAACGCCAAACTGAATGGCTGTAACGGCACGGTCTTGGCCTAGTACACCATTATAGGGGGTTAACTCAGCGCTGCTGGTAAAAGGCAGGCTGTCTTTGGGGATGTTAATGCTGAGTTGATCAGGTGTTAGCGGCTGATGAGTCACTTTGGCCATGTAGGGGTGAAACTCCTATAAATTATGGGCCAACCCTAGTGTGAAATGGCCTACGTGACAAGCAAATAAGTGGCT
>MAAA01014331.1_pt1 | contig 12491 bp, 12 predicted proteins | sample 1115971 | NCBI WGS metagenome assembly MAAA01 (sample SAMN04961123, study PRJNA320927) | seawater metagenome | isolation source: sample BD02T6 sea water enriched with oil for 6 days | place: USA:Gulf of Mexico | collected 2013-07-27 | reverse complement strand
ATAACAAATTTATGGGCAGGTGAATTATTTTTCAATCCTTTGCTAGGGAAAGATAACTTCAAAATCTACACCTACCATCACCTCATCTTGTGCTTCAAATAACTGATTGACACCGTCATTCATATGTATGCCTAAAGCAAGTTTTACACGTGCACTGGTTGGTGTGTTTGTGGTGAGGTCGGTTCCCTGAGCTTGCACATCAAAGCCAACTTTTAACGAGTATCCAAATTTTTCTCTTCGCAATGACGTTTGCTCATCAAAGCTATTAATTCGAACGCTATAAAATGGACGTTGATACTCGATACTCCAACCTTGGGTTTGATCATTTAACGTTTCTCGGCGATTTATACCAAAGCCACAGTAAGAGCTGACATTGTCAAAAATAGCGCGACAGTCTGTATTTTTAAAGACCTTTACAACATATTCGTCATCATATTTAGAGAGTTGCGTGCCACCATTATCATGAATTTTACTGCGCATTAAGCTGAATGAATAACCTTCATAATTTAGATCATAAGATGAAGTTTCTACAATAACGTTTTCTTCGGATAATTCGCTGGCCATCAGTTGAAAACCAAATAAAGATATAGACAGAAACCCATCCGCAGCCGATTCATGTTCGTTAAAGATGAACTCACCTTTACTGTTAGTAGTGGGGGACTCCGTCATAAGAATACCTGCCGTTATCCCCATGAAACTAAGGTCATTGTAGCGAACACCCGTGACGATACGGCTATATTTGCTGCTGTTCAGGTCAGGATTATCATCTTCTCTAACGTCCATTGCACCTATGTCAATAAAAGCATACTGGCTATATAGATCAGCCTTAATACTCGCAATGCTTGCCTCAACAGGACCTTGATCTTCTTTTACCTGAAAGCTGTTAACGGTTTCATAATAATTTAACGCGAAGCTTCCAGTTTTAAAATGGCGGCTTTCTGGGTTAATTACACTTGATTGATAGCGCATTAGTCGAAATTTATTACCCGAGTGCCAGATTTCAGAGAATTGTTCAGGCGTGATAGTTTTTGAAAGTGTAAACGGACTAATAAGCAGAGTAAGCAATACCAGTGCGCGGGAAATAAATATCATAGTGCTCTATTCCTAAAATTTAGTTGAGTGGAATATCAAGCAAAAAATCCGTCCCACCCACATCAAATCCCTTCTGACTCAGTAAGGTAGAAACCTGCCCACGATGATGGGTTTGGTGGTTAAATAAGTGCGCAAGCAACTCTCCAAAGTCACGGGTAGCCCCTTCGCCTTTGGAGTTGTGATAGGTGAGGTCTAGCGTAAAATCTTGTGCGCTCGCGTCTTTTCTTAGCCATGCTTGAATAGCCGCGTCTAAGTTCTTACGGGTTTTGTGTAATTCAGATAAGTCTTCAAATAAAATTTGATTTAACGCGTTTGGTTTTGGAAAGTGCTGCAAGGCCGCTTGCAGGTTAGCGAATTTATTTGAATCAGCGCCATGCAGCAGGGCGAAGCGATTTAACCAAAATAAATCCCCCACCATAATATGGTTAAGCGTACCCAGAATAGATTTGAAAAAAGCCCCCATATCTTTGGCCAAATCATCGGCTGAAAGCTGGCTGGCGGCAGTGTACACCTGAGCATTCATGCGCAGGTTGTATTGGGCCATTAACTGGAAGTGATGCAGAGTGTTCACTCAGCCATCCTTACTGTGTGAAAAAGAGTGGCCGAATACTAATAACTTTTATTTATATATGCAATGACCATGAACTTTGTAAGTGATGGCCTTTGATTACAGCCCAAAGAAGGCGCTAGGGTATAACTTGCTACATGCCCATCCATATCACCAAATACGGCAAAATAAACGCGGTAGTAAACGTAGCCATAGCCATGGCCAGCCCAGAAAACGCGCCCATCTCTGGGCTTACTTGAAATGCTCGGGCGGTGCCGATACCGTGGGCGGTTATGCCCATGGCGATGCCTTTAATGCTGTCATCTTTAATGTTTATTACACTTAAAATTTTGGTGCCAAATATGGCACCCAGTATGCCCGTGACTACTACCAAAACGGCGGTGAGTGAAGGCAGTCCTCCGATTTGTTCTGATATGGCCATGGCCACAGGCGCCGTCACCGATTTAGGTGCCAACGATAATTGTGTCTCTATGCTAGCCCCTAAAAATTGAGCAATAGTAATAGAGCTAATGGCCGCCACACATACGCCACTTATTAGCGCCACAGAAATAGGCAACCACATTTGTTTAATTTTAGACAATTGTTGGTACATGGGAATGGCTAAGGCCACTGTGGCAGGCCCCAATAAAAAGTGAACGTACTGGCCCCCTTTAAAATAATCCTCGTAGGGTGTGTTGGTTAATTGTAAAAACGTAATCAACATGGCCGCTGCTATCACTACGGGATGTAAAAGCGGATTGTGATTAAATTTTACATACAAGTTTTGTGCGGCCACATAGGCCATAAGCGTAATGGTTAAACCCGCCAGTGGGGACGCCGAAAGATAAATCCAAATGGCGTTTAAATCAGTACTGCCCATTTTTATTCTCCTTTACGTTTATTAGCTTACTCATCACTAACATTACTAGTGCGCTAAATATTAAGGTAATGGCGGTGCTTAATAACAATGCAATGCTAATGGGTAGCCATTCATTACTTATGCGCTCAAAATGCACCATCATGCCCACGCCGGCCGGTATAAATAGTAACGATAAGTGACTTAGCAAAGTTGTAGAAGCCCCTTGCAAAGAATGGGATATGGTGCCTTTTATCACTAGGGTAATGAATAACATAATCATACCCAACACCGGTCCTGGTACAGGAAGGCCTAGCCAACGTATGCTAATTTCGCCCATTAATTGGTAAAATAAAAGAACAGTTAAGCCATTAACAAAGTTCATGGTTAATCCTAAAATTTAGTGTTAATCATTCATATCGTTTTATAGGTTCAGCACGGATAAAAAGCCTAGCTTCATAAAAAGTGTGAACTTAAAGTTGATTATGTTCGGTTTATCATTGCTTTCGCAGTGATTTAAATTTAAGTGATAACTGAAAGTAGCCTAGCAAAGTTGGAATAAGGCTAATGTGCGGCTAGGTGATCAATAAGAGGTATTGCGCCTTGGCTGGCGTATATAATGAACATTCAGTCACTATTTAGTGAAGAGTGATTGAATGTTTAAATTAAATACGTAACACAAATGTAGTCCTTTTTTGGAAAGGTTTCAAGCGTGAGTCTTAGTCATTTTAATTTGGTGGTGACTGGTTCTTAAAACCCTGTCATCAACTTAATAAGCTTCTTGCTAAAGTTGGCTGGGCCACTTTGCCTTTATTAAAAGAAAGCTCACTATTATCCACGGCATTGTTACTGGCATTCACTAACCAGTTGTTGGCAGCTTTTTCCCTCATACCACTTTCAATATTTTTCATCCACTGCTGATGCAGTTGATAAATCTTTTGCAGGGTCGTGTAGGTTTCAGCTTTCACAAAACCCTGTTGTAAATCAGGGTTGCTTGCAAACAGGGCTTCAATTTTATCTTTGTCGGGGTGATCGTTGGTCACAATTACCCCGCCTTCACCATTGCCTTTAAGTTTGATGGGAATACTAGTATCGACCCCCGCCTTGACCAGTTCATTGCTGAATAGGTCTTCAAATGCTTCTAAATCTTTTTTATTGGGCAGCTCAAGTGGTGCCAATATAACGGCCCCGGTCTCACCGTCTATTAGCTCACCATTATCTAGTTCGCTTTTTTTCTGATGTGACAGCAGCTCGCGACTGCTTTGCTCAAATTTCTCAGTAAGCCTTTGGCCCTTTGACTGTTCACCGGTGACATCCTCACTTAATGACACTTTTACTGAGGGCGGTAAAACGGCAGGAGCTTGCCGCTTAGGCAAAGGCTGTCCGCTATCAAAATTGATAGTTTGGGGTGTTTGGGGCCTTGTTAAACCACCTGTCATACCGGTTAGGGCGTTGTTGTTACTCATGAACCGTCCCGCAGCAAGCGTTGTCACGCTTTACGTATTAAAACTACTAGTGGGATTGCAGCTAGCATGCCAATGAAAGAATCGTGCTCATATATAAGTCACAGGAAAGCCCAATTTCTTTGGCTGAAATTTAATCAGAAGTGTGCACAATCGAACTGCGAATAGGTACTTATGTGCCTATTCGGTATGGCGTAGAAAAAATATGAAGAAACATTCAAGATCATAATCATTATAACAAGTTAACAGGCTAGTAAAAAAATATTAATAAATGGATACTCTGGGCCGCTGATATTAGATTAAAGAGATATCACATTTTAATTAAAAAATTAGTAATACGAAAATAAAGTGAACAATGGAATGTTATCTATGTTGTTAAAAGCAGTACTGCTTTGTGCCTTGTCCCCAGTGGTCATGGCAGCAGTTATTACAAGTCAGAATGATATCGATGTTAGCCCTAAGAGCATTACCTATAATGATGGTGACCAAGGTTGGGTAAACATTGATAGCGCTAAACAAGGTCTAGACTTCTTTCAAGAAATTTCTATTGTACATCCTGATGCTATTTCTGGCGGCCTTTACGAACAATATAACGGGTCGTTATATTTCTTGATAAAAAGCAACTATCTAACGCGTAAAAGTATCAGTTTAAATGGCTACCAAGGATCACTAGACTACCCCGAAGCATCTGGTGATATTACCAGTTATGGATTGATGAATGGTGAACCATATATATTAGACACACTTAACAATACTATTTGGCAGTGGGACGCAAACTATGAATACTGGAAAGATTTAAATTCCTCACTTAATTTACCCAATGGTAAATACGACACCCTGTATGCAATAGGTGATCACTATTTATTGTCCATGACCGATGATGTAAATAACGGCTTATGGAAAATAGGTTTAACCAATGAAAACCTCACAGATGTAAGCTTGATCCAAGATTCATCTTTATTTTTTACTCCTCAGGGTTTGGTCCAAGTTTTTAAAAATAATGATGGAATTTATGAAGGACAATGGTTGGATGCTGATTTACCCGAATTTTTTATCCAGCTTATGTATGATGATTACCCAAATGTACGCACAGCTGCATCTTATAGTGGCACATTTATTCACCTTTACGGGTCTCAACATGCTACCGGTCTATGGCTAGGTCATGATAAAACATCACCATCCTATTTGGCGCTCCCGCAGGGAACAAACAAATTTAACGGCTGTTTTAGTTCGTTGCCAAGAGCATTTTGTATTATTGAAACCGAAGAATTGGGATTTGCTTTATACGAATTAGATCAGGGAAAGTTTGTGTTAGACACTCTATTGGATTCATCAATAGCGAACGTCGTAATCATAAGCATACATGCGGTGGGAGAAAACCGTTTCATGTCAGTTGTGAATCAAAATGCTAATTCAAACACTCACTCATTATTATCAGTAAATAGTCTCGGTACAGAAATATTGCTTGAAGCAGATGTAGAGAGTAATGATGAGTGGTACTCCATTAGCACCAGTGGTGATCCCAGCGTATTTTATTGGGTAGGGCGTGAAATGGGCGAAACCAAGTTATATAAAGCTCATGTGGCGGGTGATACAACATTTAAGCGTGCAGCCAATCAAGATGGCGCAGGCAATGTAGGTAATAATCAAGAAGACGACAGCGATGGCGGAATTGGCAGCTTGCCATTATCCATTACTCTATTATTATTTATATTATTAATTCCCCGTAGTTCTCGAAAAACTAAATAAATTAATGTTTATGCATTTAGTATGAGTATCACAACGGGGTGATACTCATACTAAAATTTTGATTAAAGCTCAGGCAGCAACTTACCCGGATTCATGCGTCCATCCGGGTCAAACATGTCACACAAATTCCCAATCGCTTTAATTCCCAGCTCGCCTTTCTCGTCGGCTAAATACTGTGCATGATCTTTTCCTACGCCATGCTGATGACTAATGGTGCCGCCATTGCGCACAATGGCTTCGGCTCCGGCAGCCTTTAGTTTCTCCCAACGGGCCATCGTATCTTCATAAGTTTTGCCATTACGGAATAAATATGTGGTGTACACGCTGCATCCTTGGCCATAAAAATGCGACAGGTGGGTAAATACATGCACATCTTCTTTACATTCACTTAATGAATCTCTAATGCTGGATTCCATGTCGTTTAAGGCATTGGGCACCGCTGACCAATCTAGGCAGGTTTCCATGGTATCCACCATAATGCCAATATCCCACAAACCATGGCGTAAATAGGGTGAGCGAAAACGGCTATGCTCCCAACGTTTACCCATGCCCTTGCCGGTAAACACCCCTTTGTGTTTTGAGATAAAACTACGGGTCAGTTTTAACGATGACTTATTTTGTGCCTTTGATCCGGTAGTGCCAAACGTGAACATAACTTTGCCGGTGCTTGCCCCACGTAATTTTAAGTAGCCCTCTAATAAGCTAACCAATTTTTCATGGCCGGCTAACTTTAAATGGGTCTTTGTTTCCACCGCATTGCTTAAACGCATCATGGAAAGCTGTATGTTATTTTGCACAATTTCGCGAGTGGCTTGCATGCCGACTTCCCAGCTAGGAAAAAATGCCACGTAAAAATTTTCTTGAGCGCTAATGGGCATTACCCGTACTTTTACTTCGCTAATAATACCCATGCGGCCTTCGCTGCCCATAAATAATTCACGAATGTCCGGGCCCGCCGATGACGCCGGAAAAGTAGGAATATCCATAGTGCCTTGTAAGGTTTCAATGCGACCACCGGCAAACATTTTTTCAATACGGCCATAGCGCAAAGACTGCTGTCCACTTGAGCGACTAGCCACCCAGCCTCCAATAGTTGATAGCTCCCATGACTGAGGGTAGTGACCTAGCGTGTACCCTTCTTGGGCCAACTGTGCTTCCACATCTGGTCCTAATGTGCCCGCACCAAAGGTGGCGATCTGACTTTCCTTATTTAACGACATGAGTTTATTCATACGGCTCATGGAAACCGTAATGATGGGTTTAGCGCTTGGTTCGGGGTTAATGTGCCCACAAACAGAAGTGCCGCCTCCGTATGGAATCACCACTAAATCTTTCTCACGGGCTAACGCTAAAATTTCTTTTACCTGTTCGCTGGTTTCAGGAAACGCTACGCCGTCGGGAAAGGTGCCAAAGTTTCCGCTGCGCATGGCCAACCAATCGGGCATGCTTTGTCCACGGCTGTGGCGCAGGCGTACTTCGGCATCGGTGTTAATAAGTCTGTGGCTGGGGGCGCGACTCGTTGGCACTTGTTTAATCACGTCTTGAAGATCGGCTACATTCAGTGGCGTGCTTTTGCCTACACGTGCCTCTATAAAATTTTGTGAACTTTCACTTAACTCAAAATCCAAGTTATTTTTTTCATCGCCCCAACCGTTCCAAAGTTTCATGTTCTGCCCTTAAATATGTGTGAATAGTGTTGTTGTTATTAATATTACTATTATTGCTAATCGTATTATTTTTGTATTTTAGGCGGTAATTCGGCCAATTTTTATGGTTTAATGGGTAAAGTAATTGATAATTTAGGACATTCTTCCTCAAACATGCTGCCATTAGATATGCACAAGCTAAAACATCGGCAGTCCATTATGGGTGTGTCGTTACTGGCCAAACTGGTGAAGGAGTACGGTCTTGCGGTCGAGCCCATGCTGGCTGGGGCTGGTATTCCCATGGCTCAGCTAAGCGACCCTAAAGCGCATATTAGCCTACAGCAGGACATAGACTTTGTTAGCGCTATGTTAGCGGCCATTAACGACCCCATGATTGGTTTAAAAGCCGGTAAGCGTTACCCCATCAGCGCGTTTGGCACGATTGGGTTGGCGGCCGTCTCCAGTGAAACGGTAGAGGCGGCGATTCATGTTTTTTTAAAATACATTAAGCTTTCGTTTACGCACTTTAATGTCTCTTTTTTTAAATCCTCCGGCCAAGCCTTTTTAAGATTTAGCGATCAATATGATTTAAGCCGCCTGCGACGCTTTTATTTAGAGCGGGATTTTTCTTTTGTGGTGGTCTCTACCCGCGATATGTTTCCACGTTCATTAGAAAGCCACACCATAAAAATGGTGCATTTTGATTTCGAATGTCCCACCTCAGTAAAAGAATACGAAATGTTTTATGAATGCCCTGTTAAGTTTTCCATGCCATATAATCAAATCGTCATGGATGAAGGATACTTAGATTTACCTTTACCCCAGGCTAACGCACTCACTCAGCAGTTATTAGAAGAACAATGTGAATCACAGCGTCTAGATATATTAGGCCCTCAGGGTTATGAAGAAAAAGTACGTCAAATCATTATAGAGAGTCATCAAAAACTGCCTAACCTTGAAGTTATTGCAGCGCAATTTAATAGCACCTCACGTACCGTAAGGCGAAAATTAAAAGAACAGGGGTATAGTTTTCAGGAGTTGTTAGCCGAAGAGCTTAGTCGAAAAGCTATTTTATTGTTGCAAACCACCCACCTTACCATTGAGCAAATTTCAGTAAGACTGGGCTACAGCGAATCGGCCAGTTTTATCCATGCTTTTAAGCGATGGACCGGAAAAACGCCTAAAATGTACCGTTAGCTTTAAGCGATTACCTGCGTTGTTAACCAAGTTTTTTCATTTCCCCTTCTATCCATTCCTGCGTCATAACAGTTAGCTCACGGCTATTTTTGTCACCGTTTTCAATGGGTTTACCAATCACCACTTTAATGGTGCCGGGGTACTTTAAAAATTTACCCGCTGGCCAATACAACCCAGCGTTTACCGCAATAGGCACAATGGGGGCACCGGAATCTAAAGCAATATTGGCACCACCGCGGGCATACTTACCAACTTGGCCGGTGGGCGTGCGGGTACCTTCGGGAAAAATTAAAACTGAAATATTATCTTTTATCGATTGTGTGCCCTGTGACTGTATTTGCTTGAGGGCTTTTTTTGGGTGTGAACGATCAATGGCAATTGGGTCGGTTAACTTAAGCCCCCAGCCAAAAATAGGAATGCTCAACAGTTCTTTTTTTAATACAATTTTGGCTGGGGCTAAAAAGTATTGTAAGAAAAAAGTTTCCCATTGGCTTTGGTGTTTTGCTAATGCCACATAGGCTCGATCTTTTGGCAGGTTCTCTTCACCAATCACTTCAAACTTTAATCCGCAGGTAATTCTGGCCCAAATTACGGTGCAGCGATTCCACAGAAAAATGTAGTTACTGCGAATTCGGTAAGGTGCAAAACTTAAAAATAGCACCCCGGTAAGGCTGAAAAAAACCACTAACAGGGCGTAGCCCACATAAAACAACAGGGCGCGAAGGGCTAAAAAAAGGCTATTCATAGAGTAATATCTTTGTAATTGGCAATAGTAAAGCCAGTGCCCTGACGTTTCTGAGCTAGTTCTGGCAGTAAATCATTGGCCAGTTAACCCACAGATAATGAACTTGTCAGCTACTTGTTCACTTTTTTATTAAATCCCTGCAACAAGCATGAATTTCAGGGCTATCTTTGGCGTAAATAGCCAAAAAAAGTCGATCAGCCTGTTGATAGATAATATCGTCATTAAAGCGCTAAAAGTCCCAATTCAGCCTTGAATAAATCCAATTTGTGGCTAAAAATACACAGTATTGATAAACAAAATCCATCACATTCAAGCCGTAGTGATCAAACTGCCGGAGTAGAATCAGAATATGTCTAGTGATTTAACGCCAGAGAAACTACGCCTTGCCATTGCGTCAGGCGAGCATAAGGGTAATACCTCTGGTTTATGCTCTGGGTTCGTTCAGTGCAATGTGGTGATATTGCCTAAAGCCTATGCCGACGACTTTTTAAAGTTCTGCCAGCTGAATCCTAAACCTTGTCCCGTGGTGGCCATGTCAGCTAATCCTGGTGACACCCAGATAGCTGAAATTGCTCCCGATTTTGATGTTCGCCACCATGTGCCTGAATACCGAGTGTGGAAAAACGGCGAGCTAGTGCAAGAAGTGAATGATATTAGTGAGCTGTGGCGAGATGACTTAGTGACTTTTTTACTGGGCTGTTCTTTTAGCTTTGAAGAAGCGTTATTGGCTGATGGTTTAGAGGTGCGCAATATAACAGAAGGGAAAAACGTGCCCATGTACGACACAAATATCCCTTGTCGTCCGGCGGGTGTTTTTCATGGTAATACCGTGGTGAGCATGCGCCCGTTTAAACCAGTTGATGCCATTCGTATGATTCAAATTTGCAGCCGCTTTCCGGCGGTGCATGGTGCGCCGATTCACTTTGGTGATCCAGCCGCTATTGGTATACCCGATATAAATAAAACCAACTACGGCGATGCGGTGACCATTAAAGACGGAGAGGTGCCGGTATTTACCGCCTGCGGCGTGACTCCGCAAGCGGCCATCATGGCTGCCAAGCCTGATTTCTGCGTTACCCACAGTCCGGGTTGTATGGTAGTCACTGATATTCCCAACAGCAAAATGGCAGTGCTGTAACGCACCCAGGAGATTTTTAGAATGGCTTTAATGCTTAATTGTGATCTGGGTGAAAGCTTTGGATCATACAAGATGGGTCTAGATAAAGAAGTTTTCCCACATATAAATCAGGCCAATATTGCCTGCGGTTTCCATGGTGGTGACCCATTGGTGATGGTGAATACCTTAGCACTTGCCAAAAAATACGGCGTGATGATTGGCGCCCACCCAGCTTACCCTGACTTAGTGGGTTTTGGTCGTCGCAGTATGAGTTGCTCGGCTCAGGAAATTCGCGCCATGGTGTTGTATCAAATTAGCGCGCTGGATGGCCTTGCAAAAAGCAGCGGCCAAATCATGAGTTACGTTAAACCCCATGGTGCTTTGTATAACGACATGATGCGCAATGCCGAAGTACGGTTAGCCATTATGCAGGCCATAAAAGATTTTCACGAGGAGGTTAAGCTCATGCTGCAAGCCACATCTGAGTGTGAACTTCATAAAAAAGAAGCGGGTGAATTAGGCATTGAGTTGTTATTTGAAGCCTTCGCCGATCGTTGTTACGACGACGATGGCAAACTGTTGTCACGGGCTAAAGCCGGGGCGGTTCATAATCGCGAAAAGATGTTGGCACAGGTGAAACAGTTAAACGAACAAGGCACGCTTACCACCGTGAGTGGCAAAACTTTAAACGTGCAAGCCGATTCATTGTGTGTGCACGGTGACAACCTAGAAGGTGTGAAAGCCATCGAAGAAATTAAAAAAATGATTGCCTCATGAAGATTCAGGTGGCCGGTGAAAATGCGTTAATTTTGTATTTCGCTGATCAAGTAAGCGATGACGTAAGCCTGCGCATTCAGCATATGGCCAATAGCTTGGCCCAACATGTTGGCGGCTTGCTTATAGATTTAGTACCCAGCTACGCATCTTTAATGGTGGTTTTTAACCCGTTACGTACCGATCATTTAAACGTGCGCCAAATCATACGTGCCGTCTGCCATGAAAGCACACAAGCAATTACCGATTCAAAAGGATCAGTGATTACGTTACCGGCTTATTATGGAATGGACGCTGCCCCCGATTTACAAAACCTAGCTAAAAATGCCGGTCTTAGTTGTGAGCAAGTTATAGACATTCATACGGCCATGGAATACCGAGTATACGCCATTGGTTTTGCGCCGGGTTTTGCTTACTTGGGTGAAGTGGATACGCGCATCGCGGCGCCACGTTTAGCCACCCCTCGTAAAAAAGTGCCCAAGGGGGCAGTGGCCATCGCCGACCGGCAAACGGCTGTGTATCCGTCGGTGAGCCCAGGTGGCTGGAACCTAATTGGTTTGTGCCCGCTTAATATGTTTAACCCCAGTGCTAAACCCACTATGCCGGTTCAGGTGGGTGACAAAGTGAAATTTAAAGCCATTGGCCGAGACGAGTTTTTATCCCTAGGCGGCCAACTAGATGGCCAAGCGTCTGCGGAGAATGCGTAATGCAAATTGAAATTTTATCTCCGGGAATTTTATCATTGATACAAGACGCCGGTCGTTTTGGTCAGCATGGTATTGGCTTGAGTATTGGCTTGACCTCTGGTGGCCCCATGGACCCAGTGGCGTTTAAATGGGCTAACCGTCTCTTAAATAACGATCAAAATGCCACCGCTATTGAAACCACAGTGGGTGGCATAAAAATTAAAAGCCACGGCATAACTCGGATAGCTATTACCGGGGCAAGCGTCACAGTAAAAATTAATGGCCAAATATGTAAACAGTGGCAAAGCCTAGATTTAAGTTCAGGTGATGAACTGGAGCTGGGTTATGCCACCTCGGGTTGTCGCATTTATTTGGCGGTGGCGGGCGGCTTTAAAATAGAGAAGCAATTCTTCAGTAACAGCACTGTGGTGCGTGAAGGCGTGGGTGGTTTAACGGGGAAGCCTCTATTGAAGGGCGATAAACTGGATTGTCATGCCCTCATTAGCCACCGCGACGCTCATCAGTTTTTACCCATTAAACAGCAACCAGAATATTCCAATGCAGTGACCTTGCGCGTGATTCCAGGTTATCAACAGGCCCATTTTTCTGAGCAAGAGCA
>MAAA01014616.1_pt1 | contig 12530 bp, 10 predicted proteins | sample 1115971 | NCBI WGS metagenome assembly MAAA01 (sample SAMN04961123, study PRJNA320927) | seawater metagenome | isolation source: sample BD02T6 sea water enriched with oil for 6 days | place: USA:Gulf of Mexico | collected 2013-07-27 | reverse complement strand
CTTATAAGTAATATTGAATAACAATATAAACCATCCCCTTATAACCTGACACCTCTAATAATAAGTGAGGTGGTTATGGAAACTCTATTGGCGGCGGTCGTGATGATTTTTATCGTCTTAGCGGCATTATGGGAAATAGTAAGCGGACGCAATAAAGACGGCCACAAGACGGCAAAAGACTGGCAGATAGCCATGTTGTCCGCGGTGATGATGTTTGTGGTGCAGCGCCCCCTGTTAATTTTAATCATTAGCCTGCTTATGAGTGGCTTATTGCCCCACAGTGCCGGTAGTCTGGCTTGGCTACAAGAGTCGTATTTTTGGCTCACGCTCTTTGGATTTTTCTGCATCGAAGAGTTTTTGCATGGCTCGGCCCATTTGTTTTCCCATGCTCGGCGCCCAAAAAACAAAACCCTGCAATGGATTCAGGCCTTCTACAAGATGAGCCATCGCCCTCACCACTTATCGGGCGGCACAGATAACAAGGGACAATTGTCGGTGACTCATACTTTTGTGAACGGTTGGGCTTGGTGGTTAATTTTGCCGAACTACTGGTTTCAATTAATTGCCCTGTATTTAGGACTCACCGAGGTCTTTATTGTTGCCACTGTATTTAAAGGTTTGTGGGCGGCCCATACCCATGTGAACTGGAATTATGATTTGTATTTTCACAACCATAAATGGGCTTGGGTGCGCAAAACCATGTGGGCATTGGCACATATAATCACCTTTCCTACCCAGCACCATCATCACCATTCACGAGGAAAAAATTCGGCTAAAAATGTCACCGCCACCTTAGCCATATACGACTGGCTCATCTTTAAAACCCTGGCCATAGAAACACAAAAACCCGCAGTGTACGGCTGGCGTCAAAGCGAGCCCGAAGCCAATAATGTATTGCGCCGTTATTTTAATGTGGATGTTAAAAAATACATGCCGGGAGCAAAATAAAATTTCTTTTGTGTAAAAAAATAAACGGGATGTAACAAACGTTATTGAGGTGAAACATGAAAATTTGGGAATGTGTGGTGTGCGGCATTATTTATGATGAAGCCAAGGGTTGGCCCGAAGAAGGCATCGCCCCGGGTACTGCCTGGGCTGATATTCCGGATGAGTGGGAATGCCCGGATTGTGGTGTGGGTAAGGCTGAATTTGAGATGGTGACTATCTAATTTACCGATTTACCTTTCGCACATAGCTTATGCTTGTAGCTACGTTGTGGATTGCTGTGACTCGCTGCCATCTCTAACCATCGGCCCCGCTGCGTCCTGCGACAAAGTCCGCTGGTTAGAAATGGCAACGAGTTGAGTATGGCTAGAATAAACAATGGGTTATTTTTGGAAGGCCACCAAAACATCGGCAAGCCCAAGTAAGACTTTCTTTGTATGGACTTTGTCGCAGGACGCAGCGAGATCACGCAAAGAAAGTCTTGCTTGGGCCACATAAGAAGTAGCGGATTAAACCTTAAAACACATCATGATCTACCCTGCTTAATTGCGCTGATAAACGGCATCTTTAACAAGACCCTAAAACCATTGGCTTGCTGTTGCGTTGAAAATTCCTTTAAACCTATGTTGATACCCTGATGTCCTTTTTGTGGCTGCGCGGTGTGACTGCCAAACATTTTGTCCCAGATACTAAGGTTAAAACCATAGTTACTGTTGGTCTCAACGGGAATATCCGAGTGATGTATACGATGCATATCGGGCGTGACCACTAGGGTGCGTATTATGGCATCCAACCCTTTAGGCAAACGAATGTTGCCGTGATTAAACAGGGCCACACCATTTAAAATTACTTCAAAGATGATGATCGCCGTGGCGGGGATACCCAGTATTATTACCAGCAGCCCCTTGATAAAAATAGACAACAGAATTTCCAGGGGGTGAAAGCGCACAGCCGTGCTGACATCAAATGCCTGATCGCTGTGGTGTACTCGGTGCAGTCGCCACAACACAGGCACCTGATGGAATATGCGGTGTTGCCAATAAATGGCCAAGTCCAGCAATACCAGCGCCAAAACAACCTCAAGCCAAAGGCTGAGTGTAAGGTAATTGAATAACCCCCAAGCGGATTCCTGCCCGTGAAGTGCCATCACCGCCAGCCCCATGGGCACCACTAGGCGCACCAGTAAGGTGGCCACCACCACTAGGCTCAGGTTATTGGCCCAACGGCTAACACGCTTAGCATTTTGTCCACGGCGCGGCTTTAACCACTCCCATAAGGCTATTAAGGTGAACATCCCCACAAAAAAACCCAGCCGCAGAGGGCTTTGGTACTGAATCAGCCAATTCTCAAGTTCCATATCCCGCTCCTGCTCTCACTATAGAACAGCACGGGCTAAGCACATAAGGGGCTGCTTGCCAGTGACTGCCATGCTAAACTAGATTTATAAACAACTAATCAATAGATCTATTGATTAGTTGAATTGTCGGAGAATTAGGTGCCCGTGTCAAAAGAAAATTCCAAGTTAGAGCTGTTTAATCAATTTGCTCGTATAGGTAAGGCCATTAGTAATCCCAACCGCTTACAGCTCATGGAGCTGTTGGCTCAGGGTGAGCGTGGCGTGGATGCCTTAGCCAAAGTGGCAGGCTTAAGCACCGCCAATACCTCACAGCACCTGCAACAACTGAAGCAAGCTGGCCTAGTAAACACCCGTAAAGAGGGTTTAAACGTGTATTACCAGCTGTCAGGTGAGGACGTACTTAAGCTGTTTTTAAGTGTGCGCAAAGTAGCCCAGCGCCATCTGGCCGATGTAGATCGCATTTTAGACTCCTTACTGGGCAACAAAGATAACCTTGAACCGGTGAGTGCTTCTGACCTGTTGGCACGTACCGGTGACGGCAGCGTTACGGTGTTGGATGTGCGTCCGGCAGAAGAATATGGTGCCGGCCATGTGCCCAATGCCATCAACGTACCGTTGGCCGAGTTAGCAGACTTTGTGAAGCAGTTACCCAAGGGGCAAGAAGTGGTGGCCTACTGTCGCGGCCCCCATTGTGTGCTGGCATTTGATGCCGTACAGACACTTCGCCAGCAGGGATTTAATGCACGCCGTTTAGAGGATGGTTTTCCCGAGTGGAAGTTGGCCGGTTTACCCGTGGCCAACGTTTAGGGCACCTTTAATCCTGACGGCCCACCTTGCCCCGTAACTTTTTGTTTTGACCGTGTTTGGTTTTTTTATTCATGCGCTTTTGTTGTGACGAACGTGACGGCTTAGTGGCTCGTCTGTTTTTTTGCACCACAGTGGCTTGGCGAATCATCATGACCAATCTTTCTAAGGCGGCCTGACGATTAAGTTCTTGGCTGCGGTGCTCTTGCGACTTAATCACAATCACACCGTCCTTGGTCATTCGGTAATCTTGAATAGCCAACAGGCGTTCTTTATAAAAGTCGGGCAAGCCTGATTGATGCACATTGAAACGTAAATGAATGGCCGACGAGACTTTGTTTACGTTTTGCCCACCGGGCCCTTGAGAGCGCATGGCGGTAATTTCAATGTCGGTATCGGGAATTGAAACACTATGGGAAATAAATAACATGTTACGCCCTTAATTATCACTGGCGATGAGTGCTATTGGGCTAGTATTTTGTTTTGAAGAAAATTCTATTAACTCAATAAGTTTGGCTTTAATTGAAGGAAAATGCCTAGACTCTACGGCTGCTTCTAAAGGTTCATTTAGATCCATGCCAAAGCTGCGATAACCCTTTTTGGTGGGGATAGACATGGAAAGTGAAATGCCCTGTGCAATGCCGCCGCCAATTAACTCTATTGCTTGCTGCGTTGTTAAAACGTCACGGGGATCACGAATGGGCTGAAAAATAATGCCGTCTTCGTCTGAACGTAACAACACCCCAGAGCGATCGGGGCGCCATTCGTCGCCAAGTTGCTCCATAAAACGCCATGCACAATACCAGCCTTGGCATACCGAAGGCCTTTTGGTATAGATTTTACAGCCACCCTCTTGCATCAGATTTGAACACACTTGATCGGCCGGCTTTTTAAAATCGTCATCATCAATCAGCAGCACCACACAGCAAGCGGTGCATTCGCCACATTCACGATTAGAAACTAAATGGGACTCTTTGTTGTTACTCAATACTTTCACCTAACGTTACTACAAGCGCGATATTTCTACGCCTAGCGGGGACAACGATACTTAAGCCCTAATATTAACAGATGCAGGTGGCTTAGGTCATGTTTAAGGGCGAAAGCGCGTTTAAGGGGGGCATTTAAAGGCACACGGGCTGCCAGTTACATTAGCCATCTGCAAGCATCACAACTACGCTTAACAGATCTTCAAACTTATAATTAGGCACGCAATGAACAAGCAGCTCTTGCTCCTTGCCGTATTCATCAGCACTCACAGTACAGCCCTAGAGTCGTTGGACGACTATTTTGAACTGTCCCTGCAGGAGTTGCTGCAGGTGAAGGTCACGGGTTCCACCCTAACCCCCACCAGTTTAAAATCGGTACCCGCTGCGGTGACGGTATTTAGTTATGCCGAGATAAACCGGTTGGGGCTAGACACCCTAGACGAGCTTATGAATTTAGTGCCCGGCTTTCAATCTTATCGCTCTAATTTTTCTTTAATGGAATACCCTTTTTCAGCCCGCGGCCGTCGCATTGGTGATGCCGCTTCTGAGATTTTAGTAATGGTGGATGGGCAACGTCTAGATACACCACAAAACAGCGGCAGTGCGCAAATAGTGCCTAGATTTAATCTAGCCAACATAGAGCGCGTAGAGTTTATGCGTGGCCCTGGTGCCGCTATTCATGGCTCTAATGCCATGATGGGCGTCATTAACATTATCACCCGCGCAGGTCACAACGAGTTAAGCCTGCAATACGGGAGTTTTAATCGCCGCCAAGCCCTGCTCTCTAACACCCACCTATTAGGTACAGCTAGCCTAGACACGTTTGTGCAATGGGAAGTGGATGACGGCGAACACTATTGGGTACAAAACACTTTTGCTGATGGCAATATTCAAACTGATGACCCTAGACAAGTCGCTCAGGTTAACCTGAAGTGGCACTGGCAAGACAGTCAAATAGGCGCACAACATCACGCATTTGAAGCCACTAACTTTTATGAATTAAGTGGCTTGGCCAATGATTTTAACCAGCGAGTCAGCACCTTTAACGCCCTGTGGTGGCGTCAAAATTTTAATTGGTTTGAGGTTAATTCAAATGTGTGGCTGAGTCATCATGAGGCTACCATGCGCTTTAACGCACAGCTTATTGGGCCGGGCTTACTGTCTGGCCCTGCCAGTGACCCCAGCAGCGATGAGCCATTACGCGTTAAGGTAAACCTAGACAATTACAACGAAAGCCGCCTGCAATGGCACAACGACCTAAGCTTGTCAGACCATAACAGTGTGCAATTTGGCGTAGAGTTTCGCCACATCATTGCGCCATCGGCCGTGGCCAATAATAATTTTAACCTAGCTCAGTTAGCGGCCAATGATTTTCCCATTACCTCTTATGAAGATTTTTCAAACGGCACCGTTATACAGGTAAAATCGTCTCGAGATATCATTGGCTTGTATAGTCAGTATCAGGCGCAATTATTTTCTGAAAGTCATCTGACTCTAGGTTTAAGATACGATGATTTTTCGCACTTAGGTTCACAACTCAGTCCCCGTTTTGCTTGGGTACAAGAATTGGGTGAGCACCACAGTATTAAAGTTTTGTATGGAGAAGCTTTTCGGGCACCCACAGAAGATGAACTTAACCTAGTAAACAATCCTACCGTACTGGGCAATACCAACTTAAAAGCCGAAACCGTACACAGTTGGGATGTTATTTGGTTTGGTCAATATGAACGCTCTTATTTTTCTTTTGGCTATTTTGAAAACCATTTTGATGATGCCATTGTGGTGGATGAAAGTGGTCAGCTGCAACTCAAAAATATTGATATGGAATCCATTAAGGGCCTAGAGATGGAAGTCTCCCACCAGTTAAGTGATCGCTGGTTATGGCGTACTAGCGTTACCCATATAAGCGAAAAGCCCAACATTACACTGCGTGAAGCCGAACAATTGGCCTCGGTTATGGTTAACTTTCAACAGGGTCGTTGGAATGCCAACCTTATTGCTATGTACCATGGCACAAGAGACATGCCCATAAATGGCGGCAACACAGAATTTATTACCCTTCCCAGCTATTGGCAATTATTTTTTAAAAGTAAGTTTAGTTTCAGTGACGACCTGCAAGGATTTATACAAGTTAAAAACCTGCTGAATGAAAACTACCTGACTCCTGTCTCTAATTCCGATACCGATGAAGGACTCGTGAATCGCAGCCAAGAAATATTAGTGGGATTTCACTGGCAATATTAATTAAAAATTAAATAATTAATGTCGTATTTAAGGCGACTAAAATATTTATTTTTTAGGTAAATACTACACAAATAAAAATGCATAGGGACAGTAATTAATAAGACAGCAACGGACAATATTATTTATTTCGCTAACAACATTGGAATTTTTTGTTACAAAAGAAAAAGCCCGCGTTAATCATAAGTCACGCAAAACGTCCACCGTTCAAATGTAAAAAATGTTACATTTAAGATCAATTCATTAGATAGAACTGTCAATTCTTGGCACTTTAGACCAATAAAACCTAATGCTTATCCATGATTTCATTAGCAAATCAATTTTTCTTGCTGAAACCCTATGGCCATGTATGCATTAATTTCAGTTGAGGTAGAACCATAGTTCTGCCCACTTCAAATAATAAAAATAATAATTAAAAGCAAACATTCTCAAAAAATCTGTGATTTCTAGGTACACAATATTGAGTTTATTTACTAATTTTTCATTTTATTTTTTATGATTTTTTGAAGCTCATGGCTGCACCAAAAAAAGCCAACACTTTTATTGAGAGAGGCTAAATCCAGTGAAAAATAATTTACCAGGCAAAAAAATGGAAGGTGAAGAGGAATCTTCGCACTTCAAACAAAGGCGAGATTTTTTAACGCGCTCTGGCATAGTGGGCGCCGTGGCCGCTATTAGTCCCATGTTGCTGGCGTCCAATAAAACTCAGGCAGGCTGGATCAGTAACAGTGTAATTAAACAGGTATTGGACGCCGTCACCCTAGATACTTTTAAGGGCGTGACCGCTTTTGTTATGCCGGGCAACGACTGGCATTCCATCACACAAGGAGAAGCCACTTGGGGGGTGGGTGGACTCGCGGCCAATACCGATCAGTATCTGTTAGAAAACCTAGATAACTACCTGCCCTGGCCCAAGGACATTGGCAACTCTATTTTATCGGCTTTAGGTGGCGCCCTTAGTGAATCGGCCGGTTCCATCCCAACAAGTTTGGCCATATTACTGAAACCCGTGGAAGTGATTATCCTAAACGCCCTTGATAAAAAATTGGATGCCTTGATAGGTGATAGTGAAGTGATTCCGCTGGGCCATGTGTTTTCACTTATTTTAAATATTACCGCCACCATAGTGAATCCGCTCACCATTAACGGCGGCCATATCTCACCGTTCTCACGACTCACTATGAGCGAAAAAGCCCAAGTCTTTCAGCGCTTGGAAACCGGACAGCCTAGCATCAGCGACTTAATTGGAGGCAAATTAAGCGCGCAAGAAAATGCCTTTTTACCCGATTTAATGGCGACCTTTATTCGCAGCCTATTGCAACTGGCGACCTTTGGTTCCATGAGTGAATGGCATGCGCTGGATAAAAATACCAAGACACTTAATCAAATCCCCATAGGTTGGCAGTTAAGTAATTATTTACCCAATGGCCCAGTTGAGGGTCACGATGATCTGTTGGGTTATTGGCAAGATAGGAGCGAAATCGATGTCTAAATTTACTAACTTTAAGCTCAGCCCCGCTCTTGATGATTTAAAAGCCAATATTAAAATAAGGAAATTTTTACATGCGTGATGTCATTATAATTGGCGCCGGTGGTGGCGGCCCAGTAGTAGCAAAAGAATTAGCAGCCCAGGGTTTAGATGTATTGATGTTGGAAGCCGGTGGTCGTAATGCCAACCCAGAACAAGACTGGACTCATTTTGAAGACGATGGCAACAACCCACTAAGCGGTGCACAACGGTTTGGGCCCAGCGATCGCAGCAAACCTGCCTGGTATCGTCAACTAACCACTCCAGCCATGAATATGAACATGGCCGGTGTGGGTGGCACCACTCAAATATACTTTGGTAATTGCCCTCGTGCTATGCCCGGGGCCTTCAAAGGCTACAGCGGAGAGGATGCGGCCGACTACGATCGGGATTTTGAATTCCCCTTTAGTTACGAAGAATTACGCCCCTATTACGAGTGGGTGGAAGAAACTTTACCGGTGCAAACTGCTGCTATGGGAAAAAACGAACAGCTATTTCAAACTGCTGCTATGGGAAAAAACGAACAGCTATTTTATAACGCCTGTGAAAACATTGGCATGAATTGCCAAACCAGTCGCGACATCAGCCACGACGCCTATCGCCCACAACAAAATGCCGTATTACAACCCGGTGGCAATGCTGGCTTAAGTTCTACCGCCAGTGAACTCACCTACCCTGACGCCACCGGTTGCACTATGTGTGGCCATTGTGTGCAAGGTTGTTATGAACCCTTAGGTGCGCCCCGTAATTTAAAAGCTAAACGCTCAACCGATAATTCTTATGTGCCCATGGCACTCACCGCAGATGCTTGGGCCACGGCGGGAAAAGCGGCCAGTATTATCAGTGATGCATTTGTCACAAAAATACACTCCTCCAATGTAAATGGAAAAATCACCGCCACTGGGGTGACCTGGCGCAACACCTTAACCGGTGAAGTGGTGTCAGAAAATGCCAAGGTAGTTGTGATGGCCGCGGGCTGCTTGGAAAATCCACGCCTGTGGCAAAATTCAGATTTGCCCAACAGCCATGATTGGGTGGGACGCGGTTTAACCGACCACGCCTTTGATCTGGTTTGTGGCCAGTTTCCGTTTGATACCGGCAGCACTAAGGGTGTGGGTTCTTCAGCACGGGCGGATTTCCCTGGCAAAGGGTGCATAGAGCCCACTACCATTGGCCCGGCTTTTTTAGCCGCCAACCTCAACATGAGTGACAGTGGCATGCGCGGTTACTACGACAATGGCCGCGGTGTTTATGGCCAATGGGACGGTCCAAGCGGACGCCCAGTGGGTAAAGAATTGAAGTCCTTCCTGACTGATATCAACAAAATAATGACCATGCTCATCATCACAGATGATGACGTAGAAGCAGATAATCGCGTGGTGCCTTCAAGTCTATTAAATGATGACCATGGCGCGGTTTCAGAAATTACCATTAACAAGCGAACACGCTCGGCGCGAACACTGGCCAATCGAGAGTTTTTAGCCAATAAGGCGGCTGATATTTTGCGTGCCGCCGGCGCGACTAACATCGTTCGCGCCGATATTGTGCCGCTGTTAATTCATGTGCAGTCGTCCATGCGCATGGGGGATGATCCGGCCAACTCTGTAATTAACGCCAATGGTGAAGCCCACGAAGTGGATGCGCTTTACATTGCCGATAACTCGGCCTTGTCCAACGCATTAGGTGGGCCTAACCCCACACTCACCACGCAAGCCTTAGCCACACGTACCTCGGAAAAAATTATGCAGAAACATTTTGCGGGTTCGTCTTGGGTTACTAGCAATTCGCCGTTATCGTCCATAGATAACTTAGTGACTCAGGCGGTGATGAGCCGAGGTTTGTAACAAGGAAATTTAATGCGGAAATTAAAAACGGCCCTGTAAGGGGCCGTTTATTGGCAAAGAATAAAATATAAAATGTTTATGTCTTGCGCCTTTTAAGATAATCCGCAAACATTTTCAGTATCATCTTAATGGCGTAATCCCGCGCCTTATCGTTTTTCAACAGGTGTGCATCAATTGCCATGCCGCGAACCACCCATTGAAAGATCGTTAATATCTCTCGCAGGTCGTGATCTTCATTTGTCACCTCAAACCAGCGCTCGGATTTTGTTAATATTTCCTGCCCCATGCACAAAAACACCGGTTGAATTACCTGACGTAATGCTTCGTCGCGTTTGCTGGCTTGCAGTATTTCCATCAATGCATTTTTATGGGAAAAATCCTCGATGAATCTTTTAACCTCTTCAATGCCATCCACAAAGTCAGTGTTTGAGGCATCAAACATTTGTGCGGTGTCGCGGGCAATATCGCTAATCAGCTTAGCCGCCGCCGACTCGATGATGGCGGCCTTGTTGCTGAAATGATGCAGCGGCGTACCGTTAGAGGTGTCGGCATATTTGGCAATCTTGCTGATAGTCGTGCCGGCATATCCTTCCACTGACAGGCACTTTATGGTGGCATCCAGCAGGCGTTTTTGCATGCTTCTGCTACGTTGGGCCTGAGTACGCTTTGGCCTGCTTGGCTTCGTTGTAAAATCTGTAACTGGGTCTGTCACCTGCGCCTCTTTTTTTTGTTTGATATCACACCAAGAATTAAGCTGCTCGGCATCACCACTCATTCTATCAGCCTACTTCCAGCAGACAAGGTAAGCGCTGCCAATTAAGTCAGTTACCCTTTTGCGCCATTTTGTTTTCCTGAGCCAAAGCTTATTGACGCACCCGCCTTAAACCCGCTAATGTAACTTACTGTATGTATGATAAGTTAGTTCGGGAAGACATTCAATACCCACATTTTTAAATTTTAGGATGGAACCACATGGCAGCATCACTTCGATATGACAACCGCGTCGCCATTGTAACCGGCGCGGGCGGTGGTCTTGGCCGCATGCACGCTCTTACTCTGGCCAAAGCAGGCGCAAAAGTAGTCATTAATGACTTAGGCAGCAGTCAAGACGGTGCAGGTAAATCCTCCAATGCCGCCGACACGGTAGTGGCCGAGATTATTGCTCAGGGCGGCGAGGCGGTGGCCAATTACGACTCGGTTGAATACGGTGCCCTCATCGTAAAAACCGCCATCGATACTTGGGGGCGGGTGGATATTGTGGTGAACAATGCCGGTATCCTGCGCGACGCCGCCTTCCATAAAATGTCTCAACATGACTGGGATTTAGTTAATCTGGTACACCTTAAGGGCGCGCACAGTGTGACTCATGCTGCTTGGCCTTTCATGCGTGAACAAGGTTATGGGCGCATTATCATGACCACCTCGGCGGCGGGTATTTACGGTAATTTTGGTCAGGCCAACTACAGTGCCGCTAAGTTGGGCATGGTGGGTCTGGCCAATTCACTGGCCGAAGAAGGACGTACTAAAAATATTCGTGTGAATACCATCGCACCGGTGGCCGCCTCGCGCATGACCGAAAACATATTACCGCCACACCTGTTAGCGGAGTTAAAACCGGAATACATCAGCCCGCTAGTGGCCTGGTTATGCCATGAAGACTGTGAAGAAAGCAAGGGCCTGTTTGAAGTGGGCGCCGGTTACATGGCCAAGCTGCGTTGGCAGCGTACTTTGGGTCACGCCTTTAAATTGGGACAGCCTATTTCCATCGAAGAGGTGGCCAACAAGTTTGACAAGATCAGTGATTTTTCAAAATCCGAACACCCGCACGATGTAAATACCGCCATTGCTGCCATGCTTAGCAACATCACGAGCCCCAGTTTGGGCGGCAATGAATTTATCGATCTGGATATGGCCACCGGCAGCGAAACGACCTTGGAATCCAGTTACGACGAACGGGATTTATCTATTTACGCTCTGGGGGTGGGCGCCGCCAATGACCCTCTGGATGCCAGCGAGTTGCCGTTAGTGTACGAAGGCGCTCATCAGGGCTTTAAAGCCTTGCCCAGTTACGCCGCCCTGCCACAGTTAAGTGCCATGCTGGCCCTGGCCAAAACCGGTGGCAAGCTGCTACCGGGTTTAAATTATGGCTTCGATCGCAGTCTACACGGCGAGCAATATACTGAAATTAAACAGCTGTTAAACCCCAGTGCCAAACTCACCCATACCTATAGATTAAAAACCGCTTTTGATAAAAACCCTCACGCGGTGGTCGTCATAAGCGTTGTGAGCAAAGATGAAAGCGGTGAAGAAATCGCCTACAACGAAATGAGTGTGTTTGTACGCGATGCCGGTGGCTGGGGGGGTAAACGTGGCCCCAGCGGCGCGAGCAATGTACCGCCCAGCCGTGAACCCGACGCGGTGATTCAAGAACACATTCCCGAAAACCAGGCTCTATTATATCGTTTATCGGGTGACTGGAATCCACTGCATGCCGACCCCGAGTTTGCCCAGGTTTTTGGTTTTAACAAACCCATCTTGCACGGCATGTGTACCCACGGTTATGTGACCCGCCATGTGGTTAAAGCCTTTTGTGATAACGATCCGCGTTTGGTGAAAAGCATTAAGGTGCGTTTTGCCGACAGTGTCTTCCCCGGTGAAACCCTAGTGACCCGCATGTGGCAAGAAAATGATACCCGCATTGTGTTTGAAAGCTCAGTATTAGAGCGCGACAAGGTAGTGATTCAAAATGCCGCCATAGAACTGTATGACGAAATCCCCCAGCGCCTGGTTGATGTGAGTGATGAGAAATCCAGCGCCAATGATAC
>MAAA01014314.1_pt1 | contig 12532 bp, 4 predicted proteins | sample 1115971 | NCBI WGS metagenome assembly MAAA01 (sample SAMN04961123, study PRJNA320927) | seawater metagenome | isolation source: sample BD02T6 sea water enriched with oil for 6 days | place: USA:Gulf of Mexico | collected 2013-07-27 | reverse complement strand
AAATTTACCAGCTGACTTGGTGTAAGTAAGTGCTTTTAGACAATAAAAACAACGGTTATGTTGGTAGTGAGCTTAAAAAACACTCATTTGATGAAAGTAAGCTATCTGTACTCTCCAGTATATTCACTCTTTATGGCTTTGCTTCACTTAAAAAAGAACTAAACAAGCTTCAAAGTGCCCGCTTGTTCTTAACAGACTGGCAAGGCCAGGGCCTGCAAGCAATTGTTGGCAATGAACAAGAAGTCAGGTTAATTAACAAGCTTGATCAAAAGCGCGTGGCTGCCGAGTGTGCTAAATGGTTACGAGGCAAAGTTGACGTTAAGGCCAGCACGACGCCGCAGGCCGCGCAAAACCTAATGCACCTAGAATCAGGTGAAAGTAGCTTTGCCGTTCATGGCAGTGCCACGTTGTCGCCAACAGGCCTTGGTGAGGTTCGTTCAAGCAGTCTTCAGATGAATACAGGCATCTCAGATGTCGATACAACGCAGCAGCTTATAACGTGGTTTGACGGTATTTGGGCTGACGAAGCAAGCGCCAATAATATAAAAGAAGAGCTGATCGAAAAGCTCGATTTTATTGCCGCAGATCAACCTGCCGATTTTGTTTATTATTTAACCTTGTACAATATATTCAAAGACTTCATTCAAGATATCGACGAAGAGAATATCATCAAGGGTAAGACAGGGTTTAAAGATACTCTCGTTTGGGACAAACTCTATAAATTCCAGAAAGACGGTGTGCTGGGTGCTATCGATAAGTTAGAAAAACACAACGGTTGCATTATTGCAGACAGCGTAGGCTTAGGTAAAACCTTTGAAGCTCTAGCCGTTATCAAGTATTACGAGTTGCGTAATGATCGAGTACTAGTTCTTTGTCCTAAAAAACTGCGTGATAACTGGACTGTTTATACCGTTAACGACAAACGCAACCTGCTGGCGGGTGATCGCTTTAATTACGATGTACTGAATCATACTGATATGAGTCGCACTAAGGGATTATCTGGTGAGATAAATTTAGAGACTTTAAATTGGGGAAACTACGATCTAATCGTTATAGATGAGTCCCATAACTTCAGAAATAACAATCCTGCTAAAGATACGAAAACACGTTATCAAAGACTGATGGATGACGTGATTTGTTCAGGGGTGAAAACCAAAGTATTAATGCTATCGGCTACACCAGTAAACAACAGGATGAACGACCTTAAAAACCAAGTAGCATTCATAACAGAAGGCAACGATTCCGCATTTGAAGAATCGGGTATTCTGAATATAGAAAATACCCTTAAGCAAGCACAGCGACAGTTTAACCAATGGGCTGATGAGCCTGTAGATAAGCGAACGACCGCCTCCTTGCTAGACAGTATGAACTTTGATTACTTCAAACTGTTAGACATTGTCACCATTGCCCGTTCACGTAAGCATATTGAGAAATATTACGGCACCAAAGATATTGGCGAATTCCCAAAACGTTTACCGCCTCAGAATATCTATGCCGATATCGATAATGCCAATCTATTTCCACCACTCAAAGAAGTTAATAAAACCATACGTCGTTTAACACTGGCGGGTTACTCGCCACTTAAGTTTGTACGCCCTGCATTAAAGGCTGAATACTCTAGGCGTTACGATAGGGCAGTAGGGGAAGGTAAAGGCGTATTCAAGCAAGTCGATCGTGAAGAAAGCCTTGTTCACCTTATGCGTATCAATATGTTAAAGCGCATGGAAAGCTCAATTCACTCCTTCACGTTAACGACGACTAAGCTAACCAATCAAGTTGAATTTTTACTATCAAAAATAGATGCGCATGATACTGAAGAATTATTTGAATTGAATATTGAAGAAATAGAAGACGTTGAGCTTAACGCACCTGAGTTAGAGCCATTTTTACTGGGCAACAAAAAAACCAAAGTTCTGATCCAAGATATGGATCTAATCAGATTCCGCCAAGAACTAGAGGCAGATCTGATATTACTGCAAAGTATTGTCGATGATGCCAAGCAAGTGACAGCAGAACGTGACTCCAAACTTGCCCAGGTAAAAGATATAATTGCTCATAAAGTAGCGAACCCACTTAATGGCAATAATAAAAAGCTGCTTATCTTCACAGCCTTTGCTGATACCGCCCAATATCTTTATGGGCAGATTGCCAGCTGGGCCAATAAGTCATTAGGGGTTCACTCTGCCCTCATCACGGGCGGAGGCACCAATAAAACCACACTGACTGGTGTAGGCTCTGAATTAAACAACTTACTAACAGCGTTCTCTCCTATATCCAAAGAGCGCAACAAAATAGACCCTGATGCCAGTACAGAGATAGACATCCTTATTGCCACTGATTGCATAAGTGAGGGCCAAAACCTTCAGGATTGCGACACTCTCATCAACTATGATATTCACTGGAACCCAGTAAGAATCATCCAGCGCTTTGGTCGTGTGGACCGCCTAGGTTCAAAAAACAAACAAATCCAGCTGATTAACTTCTGGCCCAATATGGAACTGGATGAATACATCAATCTTGAAGCCCGAGTATCGGGTCGTATGGTATTGCTTGATATCTCAGCCACAGGTGAAGAAAACGTCATAGATGAAAACGCCAAAGATATGAACGATCTTGAGTATCGTCGTAGGCAATTGCAGCAGCTTAAAGACACAGTGGTGGACCTTGAGGATATGGCAGGTGGTGTTTCTATCACCGACCTTACATTAAATGACTTCCGTATGGATTTATCGGACTTCATGAATAAAGATGATAAACAAAATTTACAACTATTAGAGTGTGCTCCACAAGGCTTGTTTGCCGCCGTTACACTAGATAAAGAGTTACTTGACGATGGCCTTCAGTCCGGAGCTATTTTCTGTCTTAAAAATATTCGCGAAGGTAAAGAGGCTGTGCAGGTTGATGATAACTATCCACTAGCCCCATACTTTATTGTTTATGTGACAGATGATGGCAGTGTTGAACTCAACTTTACACAAAGCAAAAAAGCATTAGATATCATTAAACGCCAAGCCTTTCTGCATAAAGATATTGACCAGCAAGCCGTAGGATCTTTTGCTCAATCTACTAAGCAAGGAAAAAATCTAGAGCACTATCAGCATCTACTGGCTAAAGCAGTGGATAGCATTGCGGGTAAAAGTGAAGAAAAAAGCGTAGAAAGCCTATTCACTAAAGGCGGTACGGTATTAACCGCAACCAGCAGCCAAGGAATTGAAGACTTTATGGTGGTCTCTTACCTGGTGTTAATGGCTGAGTCTAGTTTAGGTGGGTCGCTATGATGGCAGATTCTGTTATGCCAGTTAATGGGTTTGAAAGTTTCCTAAAGTCTTTTAATATACCAAGCACATGTAAGCTAGATAAACCCATCTTTAAGAAAATGCTGCTAGATACCGATACTTTAGATGCTGCGGATAAAAAGGCCCTTAAAGATGATGTGGATAAAATTCGTTGGTTGTACACGCTAAAACCCAACACTATAAACATATCGTCCTATAAAGATGATGAACGTGATTACCCTGAAATTGCAATATTACACATTCAACTATCTGAGGTTAAGCGCCAGGACCGTATCGCCAATCTCTTTAATAAGGCCATTCCTTATCCACTTGTATTGTTCTTCAGTTATACAAATGATGAGCAAGAGCAACTTAGTATTAGTTTGGCTGAAAAACGTACCAATCTTGCCGACCAAGGCAAGTGGGTACTTGAACAAGCCATGCATACCGCTTGGATTCTTCTTTCAGAAAAGAATGCCAATATTGATCAAATGGCTTTCATTAATAACTTTAAATGCGATAACTTACCCTTCACAAATTTCTGGAGCCTCTATCAAGCTCTAATTTCGAAAGTTGTCGCTTTGCAGTGTGCTGAGTACACAGGCACGTTTGACTTAAAGTCTAGTGACGATAATGAAAGTCATGAAAATCGTAGGAATAAGTTACTTTCTTTAAGGGCCTTAGAAGAAGATCTAGATAAGATAAGGAGCCAACTTAAGAAAGAGCTGCAAATGAATGCCAAAATGCGCCTCAACGTTGAAGCAAGTAAACTAAAGAAGTCGATAGCACTGCTTAAAACACAGCTTTAATAGTAAAAAATAATGAACGTGGTCTAGCGACCATCAAGTATAACTAATTGATATAGATAATGTAGGATCAAGCAATGAGTGAGATTGAAAAAATCACAGGTAACAGTCCAGAATCAAAAAGCCTTGATATAAAAGAGCAAAATATTGAACAGCTTAAACAATTGTTTCCAGATGTATTTTCTGAAGATAAAATTGATTTTGAAGCCCTAAAAGCTGTGCTAGGCGAGTCAGTCGATGATTCTGATGAACGATACAACTTCACTTGGAATGGGAAGGCACGAGCGCGTCAAATTGCTCAAACACCATCCACAGGAACACTGCGCCCTTGCAAAGACGGAAGTGTAAATTGGGACGATACGGAAAACCTATTTATCGAAGGAGATAATCTTGAGGTACTTAAACTGCTTCAAAAGTCTTATCACAAAAAAGTTAAGATGATCTATATTGATCCTCCTTATAACACGGGTAAAGATTTTATTTATAAAGATAGCTTCCAAGATAATATTAAAAATTATTTTGAAGTTACAGGGCAGGTAGATAGTGATGGGAATAAATTAAATACCAACTCTGAAGCTTCTGGAAGATACCATTCCAATTGGCTTAATATGATTTACCCTAGAATTAAACTCGCGCGAAATTTATTACGAGATGATGGGGTTGTATTTATTTCAATTGATGATAACGAAGTTAAAAATTTGAAGGCTGTATGCGATGAAATTTTTGGTGAGGATAATTTCATTTCTATTATATCTAGAATGATGAAATCTGGTGGTGCTAAAGGGCGATTTTTCACGCCGAATATTGAGTACATTCTTGTATACTCAAAGAATATTAATAAAGCCGACTACTTTAGAGAAAGTATTTCTGAAGAACAGATAGCTACTTACTATAATAAAATCCAAAAAGATGGCCCTAAAAAGGGGGAGAAGTATGGTGAAGAGCGCTTATTTAAGGCTAGTTTAGACGCAAGGGCAAACCAACGATATTGGATTGAATGCCCTGATGGAACCTTTGTGATACCTCCAGGAGAAACGTTACCTAAAAGTCTTGGGAACGGAGAAAAAATAACGCCAAATAAAGACGATAAAGTCTGGAAGTGGACTTTTCAAAGGTATAGTGAAGAATATGAGAATGGAAATATTGTTTTTAAAGAAACTAGTACTTCGGGTCTTGTCAATCAAGATGGTAACAAAGCAAAGTACAATATCTACAATAAGCTTTGGCTAATAGAGCAGCAAGAAAAGGGTAAAGTGCCTGCCAATTTTATTGGTAAATGGGAAAATAGATTGAGTTCAGCAGAGTTAAAAAAATTAGCTATTCCGTTTGATTTTGCGAAACCATCATTGTTGTTGTCTTATTTGATTGAGCTTTCACGTTCAAAATCAGGTGATATACACATGGATTTTTTTGCTGGTTCGGGGTCTTTTTCACATGCAGTAATGGCAAGAAATGAAATCGATGGAGAGAACCGTAGATGCATTTCTATACAAATTCCTGAAAAATGCACTAAAGGATCTGAAGAGTTCAAAAAAGGTTTCAATAAAATCTCTGATATCACTCAAGAACGTATACGCAGGGTTATTAAGGAAATTGAAAAGTCAGATAGGATTCATCACCCAGATTTAGGGTACAAATCTTTCAGGCTAGATGAAACAAATGTTCACCCTTGGGAAGCTGATTTTGAGAACCTGCCAGAGGTAATAAAAAGCGCAACTAAATCCTTAAAAGAAGATCGATCAAATGAAGATGTCCTATATGAGATATTACTGAAGTACGGTATCGAGTTAACCGTCCCTGTGGAGACAGAAATAGTAAATGGAAAGCAAGTATTTATTGTAGGTGCAGGTTCATTAATTGTTTGTCTTGATGATGAAATTACAAGTGAGGTCGTAGAGGGAATAGCTCAACTTAAAGAAGAGTTAGACACGGAAACCACCCAGGTTGTATTTAAAGATGCAGGCTTTTCTGGTAGTAATGTTAAGACCAATGCCATTCAAATATTGAAGCAGTTTGGTATTGACGATGTTAAAAGTATTTAAGGGGTAAATTATGTCTGAAATGAAGATAAAATTTAATCCTGATTTATCACACCAGAAAGATGCTATTAATTCTGTTATTAGGGTTTTTGAAGGGCAAGAGACGTTTCAGTCCAACTTTTCTGTCGCTAAAGAAGCGCTAAGCAACCAACAGCTTGGGCTATACGCAAAAAATAATGATATTGGTGTGGCAAACGCCATAAAACTGCTTCCTGAAGAACTGTATGAGAATACGCGTAATGTTCAGATTCATAATGGCTTAGCCCAAACAGAGACAGCTAAACAAGCACTGCCGAGCCTAGATTTTACTATCGAAATGGAAACAGGTACGGGTAAGACCTATGTCTACCTGCGCAGTGCCTTTGAGTTGAATCAACGCTATGGTTTAACGAAATTTATTATTGTTGTGCCATCGGTTGCGATTAAGGAAGGTGTGTATAAGTCACTTCAGATGACGGAACAGCATTTTAGAGAGCTGTATAAAAATGTACAGTACGATTATTTTGTTTATGATTCTTCAAAGCGTGAGCAAGTAAGAAATTTTGCCACTAATGATTATATTCAAATCATGGTGATAAACATTGATGCATTCAGTAAGTCGTTTACAGACCCGGAAAAAGAAACCAAAGCTAACTTAATTCACCGTACCGATGATCGCTTAAACGGAATGAAGCCAATTGAGTTTATTCAGGCGACAAACCCTATAGTTTTAATTGATGAACCACAATCTGTTGCCTCTACAGAAAATAGAAAGAAGGCTATAGCCAGTCTCAATCCTTTGTGCACCTTTCGCTACTCTGCCACGTTAACTGAAAGCTTTAATATGTTGTATAAGTTGGACTCTATTGATGCCTACGAGCGTAAGCTGGTTAAGCAAATAGAGGTGGCTTCACTGGAATTGCAAGACAATCATAACCAAGCCTATATTAAATTATTGAGTGTGGACAATAAGAAGTCCCCCATATCAGCAAAACTAGAGATCGATGCTCAAACGAAAACGGGCAAACTTCAGCCGCGCAAAACCATTACGGTAAAAGACGGACATACAAACGATTTATTTGAGATGTCCGGTGGCCGTAGCGTATATGAAGGCTATGTTGTTAATGATATTTATTGCGAAGAAGGCAGTGAATACATCGATTTCACCAGCCGCGATGACATCATAGAGCTAGGCCAGTCAATTGGTGAGGTAGACCAAGATACGTTCAAAAAACTACAGGTTGCCAAAACAGTTGAAGAGCACTTAGAAAAAGAGCTTAGATTCTATAAGAAAATCACAACGGGCCACGATAAGCTGGATCACTCCAAGGTACTTAATCAAAAGGGTATTAAAGTACTTAGCCTATTTTTTATAGATAAAGTAGCTAATTACCGTGGTTATGCCGAAGGTGGTGTCCCTGTACAGGGTAAGTTCGCTCAATGGTTTGAAGAGGAGTTTACTAAACAGCTACATAAACCAAAGTACAGAGTATTGTATCCTAAGGTATGGGATGAAAGTGGTGATAAGTTCATCATTAATGAGCAAGCGCTAAAAGAATTAGCAAGCTCTGTACATGATGGCTACTTCGCACAAGATAAGAAAAAAGATAGCTATGGTAATCCGTTATATGCTGAGTCAAGGCTTTCAGCTAAAGGCGAGGGTGGTAAAACAGCCAGTGACGAATCAGCCTATAACTTGATTATGAAAGATAAAGAAAAACTGCTTTCTATGGATGAAAAACTGCGGTTTATCTTTTCTCACTCAGCATTGAAAGAAGGTTGGGATAATCCTAATGTATTTCAAATTTGCACATTGAATGAATCAAAATCGGTAATGAAAAAGCGTCAGGAAATTGGACGTGGGCTTCGTTTAGCTATAGATCAATCTGGTGAACGTGTGCCTTATGGTTTCGAGGTTAATACACTTACTGTAATGGCTAATGAATCTTATGAAAGCTTTGTGGCTGATTTACAAAAAGAGATCGAGGCTGAGGAAGGCATTAAATTTGGTTCGGTAGAAAAACACCAGTTTGCAAATATTCTTATCTCAGGTGAGCATGATGAAAAAGAGTTCTTAGGGGCTGTGAAATCAGAAGAGATTTATGCGCACTTGGAAAGTAAGGGTTACTTAGATAAGAAAGGTAAAATACAGGACAACCTCAAAAGTGATCTAAAAAATAATACGGTTAGCCTTCCTGAAAGTGTGCTGGAGCATACTGACGCAATTATGGCAACGTTGAAGAAGGTGGCAAAAGGTTTAGGTGTTAAGAAGCATGAAGAGAGAAAGACAGCCAATCTTCGAGAGGATAATGGTAAGCAAGTGGTTCTGGGTGAAGACTTTAAAGCACTATGGGACCGCATAAAATATAAGACCACTTATAGAGTTAACTTTAGTGTTGGCGAGCTTGTTCAAAAGTGTATTAAGGAAATAAGAGCTTCGGTTGCCGTAGCCAGTGCGAAATTTGAGTATACCAAGGTAAAAGTGGCTATTACTGAGGCAGAGCTTGAGACCTTTGATGAAGAGACCAAAATTCAGTATTACCGTAATCGAAATTTTCAATTACCGGATGTAGTGACTTATCTTGAATCAAATACAAACCTAACTCGTCAAACAGTAGTAGATATATTGCTGGGTATTGGGGATAAGCTAGAAGCCTTCAAAAACAATCCTCAACGCTTTATTGAGCTTGCAAGTGAAGTAATCCGCAAGCAAATGCGTTTAGCGATTGTTGACGGTATCTCTTATCACCGTATTGGTGATGACGATTATTATGCCCAGGAGCTATTCCAAGAAGAAGAGTTAACAGGTTACCTAAAAAACATGGTTGCAGCTGATAAATCAGTTTATGACTACATAATTTGTGATTCTGATACTGAGTTTGAATTTGCTGAAAAGCTAGAGCGCTCAGGTGAAGTGAAGCTTTATTCTAAGCTACCAGCGTGGTTTAAAATAGACACCCCACTAGGTAATTACAACCCAGACTGGGCGGTACTGATTGATAAGGATGATGGGCAAGGCGATCAGTTGTATTTTGTGGTGGAAACTAAGTCGACAATATTCTCTGATGAATTGCGTGTAACAGAACAGGGGAAAATTGACTGCGGAATTGAGCACTTTAAAACCTTGTCAAAAGATAAGAACGGAAATGACCTAAAGAACCCTGCAAAATTTGTTAAAGCAGATAGTTTTAAAACATTTTCTACTCACTTTAGTGAGTAGAGAATTTGCCTGGAAGCGTGCTGCTGGTATTTCGGTAGAACCTGCTTGAATGTGCGACATGTGTATACAACTAGTGTACACATGTTGCCCAACTTACCTCATACTTTCATAAGCAAGACGGTTTCTCAAGAAAGATACAAAGAGTTCTATTTGTACTGAATAAAAGGATTTAATTTTGCATATTATTGCTCATAGCGATATTTCCTATCTTACTGATCAATTGCTTTCTGATTATCAGAAGCATAAATCAGATATAGGGCTTTTTGGTGAGTACACCATTGCGGTACCTAGCAAGTCCATAGAAAACTGGCTCACAGCAGAAATTGTAAAGCGTATCGGTATCAGCTCTGGTATCCGCTTTGAATCCTTACACAAGTTATTAAACAGTGCTTTACGACGAGGGTCTGATGATTACTCAGGCTTGGTAGACAAACGCCAACTGTCTTCGGTTTTATTTAAGCTACTCTCTGATTTGAATGATAAAGAGATCGACTCTTCCCATGGGCTGACTGTACTTAAAACCTGGTTGAACAAGCAAAACCAAGCACAATCTCTTGCCCAGCTTTGCCATTCATTAGCGGATACCTTCGAGCTTTATCAAATATATAGACCTGATTGGCTAGATGCTTGGGCACAGAATAAACCGGTATTAGATAACGAAGCAGAGCAGTGGCAGGGCGAGTTATGGCGGTTGATCTGCGCTGAACTACCTGACGGGGCGTTATTGCACAGAGAGCAACTAACCAATGCCTTTGAGACCATGGTTGAAAAATCAGATGGCAATGCGTTTAAAGGATTAAAGCAGCTGGCCATTTTTGGTGTGAATCAATTAGATGCTGCCACCTTAGCCCAAGTTAAACTTATGAGCGTACAGTTGCCAGTGAGTTTATTTTGGCAGCCTGCATCCGTGTCGTTATTTGGTAGCGAAGCAGAAACAAGTATTAATAAAAAATTGGTAGTAGACCAGCAAGCCTATTTTGCAGGACATGAGTTGCTAGCATCCTGGGGTGGTTTATCACGGCAGCAAGCATTGCTGTTTTCTGAGTCGGGTATCGAAATAGAAAGCTCAGCTTCAATAAGCGAGACCACTTCAGACTTAGATAAGAAGGAAGGAATATTAAGCACCGTTCAATCAAAAGTAATATGCAACAGTCACGATCAAGCCGATGTATATGAGAGCTTAGATGGCAGCATAAACATCAGTGCGCATTTCTCACGTTTCAGAGAAGTAGAAGGACTGCATGACTATTTATTAGAGCAGTTTAATCAGGATGCTTCGCTTAAGCCTCAAGACGTATTGGTGCTATGCCCCGACATTAATGCCTATGCCTCTTACGTGCATGCGGTATTCGAGAATCAACCTTCCGCTAAAACCATACCGTTCCAAGTAAGCGGCGTGAGTGCCTCAGCCAATGACGTGGCCTCCGTGTTAATGAGCTTGATTGAATTGCCTATGACCCGTTACGAGTTAAGTGGGGTAGTGGATTTGTTAAACCAGCCCGTGGTTAAGGCACGTTTTGAATTAAGTACTGAAGAAGTAGAACAGATCCATGGCTGGTTCAGACAAGCGAATGCTTATTGGGGCTTAGATAAAACAACGTTAACGCAATTAGCATTGCCAGAGTATGACCGTTATACCTTGCAATCCGCGGTGGATAGAATGGTACTGGGACTGTCACTAGATGGCGCCGGTATCAAGATAGATGATGAATTACTCTATGGCCTTGAAGGCATCTCTGCTTTGCAATCAGCCACCTTAAGTAAGCTGATTATCTTTATGGATGCATTGTCCGAGTGGCGAGATGTTTGTATCGACGGGCAGGGCGAGGCACATTCTTATACACCTTCTCAGTGGACCGAGCATCTTAGAGGCTTAACTGAAACCTTCATCGAAGTGCCTTATCAAGAATTGGATAGCTTGAATACCTGGCATCAATTATTGTCAGGCTTTGAACAGGGCGTGATAGATGATGACCTTCCCTACAGTTACGCATTTGTTCGATCCCAGTTAAATCAGGCCGTGGAGGATTCAGCTGAATCCTCTTTTGCTTATCGATTTGGTCGCGCCAACATCGGATCCTTTGGTGCACTCAAAGGCATCCCCGCAAAAGTCATAGCGGTACTGGGTCTTAATGAAGCTGACTTCCCCCGTAAGCCCACTGCCGACAGTATTAACTTGGCCCCTAAGCATCCTAGGCTAGGTGATAGAAACCAGACAGAGCAAGATAAAGACGCCTTTTTAATGGCCATGTTGAATTGTCGTTCACGCTTCTATTGCTCGTTTGTAGGCAAAGACATGCGCAGTAACGCAATACGTATTCCTAGCCTGGTTTTACAAGAGCTAATGGACCAGATACAGCCGGATGTGGGCAAGCAAAACGCGCTGGTGATCCAGCACCCCATGAAAGCGTACAGCGATGTGTATTTTAAAAACAATGCCGATCTTTACACCTTTCAAGACTTCCATTCCAAAGAATCGTTATTGGATCAATTAGGTGTTGAACTTGATGGTAGTCTGGCCTTACCTGCTTGGGACATGCCAGAACAAATTACAGTTCAGATGTTAAAAGAGTTTTTAGAAGACCCCGCAAAAGCGTTTTTCAAAACCCGCTTTAATGTTGATTTACCCGATCTTGAAGATGACGCTGTGGATGAAGAGCCTATGGCGGCCAGCCCATTAACCCGGTGGAAGTTCATAGATGAGTTACTACAGCAGGGTTTAGAGGTAGGTGATATTAGCCCTGAAATGATTGCAGAGATGGCCTTGCCTTATCAGGCTTCGGGGGTAATGGAGCATGATTATTTTGCTGAAGATACATTAGAAGGGTGGGCCGAGACGGCTTCCAACGTTTTAGCCAATGCATTGCGAGCGAAACAGAAGAAGCAAGCCGCTATGCAATCGGTGGAGTTAGATTTGAGTGTTGAAGGGCAGGCGGTCAAGTTAGTGGGCGACATCAGCGTATTCAGTGATGAAGGTTCTGCCGACATTATTCAATTAGTGCAGAAAGAAGGTAAAAAGGTATCTGATAAATATCTCATGCGTGCCATTGTTGATACCCGTATAGCCGAGGCCTTAAAGCTCGAAGGCGAACTTAATTACAATAGCAGCTATCTAGCCTGTCAGGATAATTTGTATCAATTGCAAGCCGATGGGCAGTCAGGTGGAAGCAGCTTGCAGACCTGGCTTGGTCTGTATAAATCTGTAATGAATGC
>MAAA01014313.1_pt1 | contig 12537 bp, 8 predicted proteins | sample 1115971 | NCBI WGS metagenome assembly MAAA01 (sample SAMN04961123, study PRJNA320927) | seawater metagenome | isolation source: sample BD02T6 sea water enriched with oil for 6 days | place: USA:Gulf of Mexico | collected 2013-07-27 | reverse complement strand
AGAATATCCCTGGAGAATATACAGCTTCTGGATACATCAAACAGAAGACCCTCTTTGCGAAGCTGTTCTATTTCCACAACTATAAAACTGAGAAGAGCTGTCTGACTGCCGCCAGAACCCTTAGAAATCGTGAAGCTGCTGAAAGAGGTTTAAGCCTCAAAAATAGAAGGCCAAATGTTGTCCGAACTAAGCTATTTGGAGACCACAAGAGGGCATGGAGAAAATCAGCAGTGGATGGCTCCCCGAAGCTTAATGGCCTTGGTGATGCTATAAGGAGTCGGTAAGAGGCTGAGTTCCTTGGTACATTAATCACTGCTCATTTATCACACAATGTTGTTACTGCTCTATTCCCCTGTAACAGTAATGGCCTATAAATTATCCAAGCAACTGTAGTGGCATAGTGAATTTGGTCACCTATCTGGAGGTAATAACCGAGCTCAGTTTCAGGCAACATACAAACTAGGTTCCTAACACCCTGAAACAAAAAATCCCCATAATCGATTAACTTATGAGGCTTTCTTTTTGGATAATAGTCAGCCTACACAGACATTAACTGGGGTCCAACGTATTATGAGTCGCAGAGCTGACTAGAGGGTATTTTCAACCTGACACAATACAATTGTGGCAGGTACATATCACACACGAATGGTCGTCTAAGTGAAATATAATCAATTGGTATTATCAATGACTCTAAGTTAAGGATTTACTATCGATAATACCAATTCTCTATCAGGAAACCCTAGGATGGTTTCCTGTCCAGATTCACCTATCTCAATCTCAACTTGATTCCTCTCAGCCAAATCAAAATCCTTATGCCTATCAGACACCAGGACTATTTCTTGGTTGGATGAACCTCTCCATAAAAGCCCAGTATCGCGCTTATCGCTAACATATCGACCGGACACCAATATATCTAAAAACTTAAGTACTTCGGCATAGTCCTTATGGGAATCTATTTCAGATCGTTCATAACCTGAAAAAAGCATAGTACTTAATTTGGCTTGTCTTATATTTTTTAATATCCACAACACATTTTCAACTTGCTGAAGTGGTTCACCTCCTAAGAAGGTAACACCACTAATATCGGGTGTGTTAAGTATATCCTGTAGTACCTGCTCTCGATGGATCAATTTGTTTTCTTTATGAGGCCACATATCCACATTCCAGCATCCAGGGCATGCTAACGTACAGCCTTGAACCCAAATTACATATCGCTCCCCTGGTCCATATATATGGCTCGAAGAATCAATATGTGCGATATTCAAATTTTCATCAAACATCAATATACAGTCCGAGTAAGAACCAATTTAATCTTTCCATTTATCCTTTTTTGATCAACTTGATAGCCCTGAGATATAGCCTTTTCAACGGCTCTACTTCTCGCTAATTCAACCCTATCCAAGCGCTCCTGCTCTAATCTTTCTCGTTCTTCTTGTTCAATTCGTTCTAACTTGAGTTTGTGGGCTTCTTTGTATTGGACATCCAGATTAGAGAGGAATTGCTTCACCTTTGTATACGACTTTCCAAATGAATGCCCAATCACTTTACCCATTAGCTCATCTGAATCATGAGCCAATCGATAGATAGAACCATCCCATATGAAGTTCTGTGAACCCTGGTAATCATGTCGATCTGTGATCAATACATCATTTGAAACTTCTACAGAGACATCCAAAGCTTCTAGTGCGGATATTAGTACATCCTGCTCAGTAAAGGGCGTTAACGTCTTTATAACTACACTCATTACGAACGGCCCCCCTTTATTGTTAAACTCGTAGAGACCGACACCTTCTCATCAAACTCATGAGTTTTCATACTTTCTAAAATGGTATCCCCTTCAAGGATTTCATCCAGTGCATCCAAGCAAGCATCGCCTATAAACCCTTCTATTTTGGCCGAAATAGCGCCATCTTCATTAATAATTAGTGTGATTTTTTGTTCAGGCATAGACTTCTCTTTTTACGACCAATTCAGATTCCAGTCTAGCGGCACAATCCTTAGCTTGATCAATGTCAATTTCATTACTGATGGCTAATAGTCTGCGGTTTTTATTTTTATACAATTCACCAACTTTTGGAAGATCTTCACCAGGGATAATAATATCAATCACTTTAGCCATAGACTTATCTCCTCCAAATATTTTTGAAAATATTTTATTCTGACCAGTTGGCTGTATATTAACTGTTTTCTGTTTATTATTATCAATATCTATCTTAAATCCATTAACAGAATCTGAAGATACCTCAACAGCTCGGCTTAACCTAGATTCTTGTGACCCTTCAGCTTTAGTCGAAATTGAATAGTTACTCATCATTCGAGTTAGGTCTGCTACCGATTTTTTAATCGCCACTTTAGCATCTTTTCCACTCTTATCCGAAGCGACAAAGTTTTTAATCCCTGTAGAGTTCTCTTTATTCCAAGCTACGATATCTGCCACATTAAAGCTAAGGCAATCACTCTGTTTATCTGAATCCAGATGGCCCTCTACCCAATCTTTCCAGCTACTTAACAACTTTCCATCTAAACCACTAAGTTTAGCTTGTTTTGATGACAAGTAGTCCGTCAAGTCCCTACCTTCCCGATCATGAAGAGCTTTAGCTTTGCTTAAACTATCCTCTAAGGTATTTAGTTCTTGTTTTAAACGATTTGTCTGCTCTGAAATATCAATTTGGTCATTAAGTTTTTGAGCCGTTGCCCCTAGTTTAGTCGTTAAATCAGATAAACTATTAATCGCATCTTTACGTTCAAATTTATCTAAATCTGAAAGGATAATTTTATCAAGCCTCTCTATCTCTATTCTATTCTTCTTACTTGCTTGAATCTGCCCAGTTAAAAAATTACCCATGAATGACTTAATTGAGTCTGATAATGTATCGCTTTCAGTTTTTATCTTATTAAGTTTTGTTTTTAAAGTCGAAACTTTATCATCCCATTTCGATTGAACTTTACTCCATTCATTATTAAGGCCATCTAATTTAGAGTTTTCTGGGAGCAGCGGAGGGTATATATCAAGTTTATAATTGATTTCGTTTGCCAAGTTACTGACATCAAATCCAAACAGATTATATTTTTTTGCTAAAGCCTCAGAACTTTCAGACTCATACTCAGAAAATTTATTACATTCCAATCTATTCAAATTTATTTTAGACTGAGATTTTCTAATAACTATGTTGTTTATATCATTAGCGAATCTAATGGGTGTATTTAAATCTTCAACTCTAGTGGACTTATTAAGCTCCCACTTTTCGTAGCTCTCAAGTTCAGAGGAATAGTCATTAACCGAATTAACCTGATCTTTAGATAGTTTAAGCACCCAATTTATCCCACTCCGGTTAACATCCATAGGTAGCATAAAAGAGTCATTTCCTGTCAACAATATCTGAGGCAGGAATTCCTGAGGAAATAGCTCAATCAGTCGAGCATCAGAAACCAGCGATCCTAAAATATTAGAGGTTACCTGATTCAAACTAAATCTAAATGATAATTCCTTTAACTTCTCTTTTGAAATTGGCACAGTCCCATAAATAGCTGACAAATCACTCCCTGTTATATTCATAGAAAGAGAGGAAGGTAGCATCATAGCGCTGCTTATTTGAAACTCTAAACTTTCAGGTAAAATATGACTATGGGTGATATCAACCGAGCCTATGACTGATTGCTTACATTTGATCTTTACACTTGTGCCTAGATACTCAAACTTCGAATCTTCCCAATACAATTTACAGAAAAGCCGATAATAGTCATCAATTTGATCTTCATCTAAGGCCATACTGTAGGCATTACTGGATTCACTAAACGTTGAAGAATAGACCTTACCCCAACTCTTCAGTTCTATCTCTGGATCAGCAATGATTAGCATTCCGGACTGCTTCTCCCCGGTTCTAATACTGCACCATGAACATAACGATTCAATTACTGCCTGGTTCTCTTTATCTTCTGACAGTAGTATGAATATTGTAATTGCTTTCTTTGACAGATTTTTAATGCTTTCAATCGCTTCATTATTTAAAGTTGGGGCCGATATTAGTAGACAGTCATTTATCTCTAATGACAGTAGTTCTTCTGCCCAATTATCATTCCCACTTGATTGGAATACATCATCATTAAACTGTACATGTAGATTTTTATCTTTTGAATTACTTATAAAGACATTTTCAACAGTTTCATCCTTATAATTTATAGAAAAGGAATCACGTCTCTGTAAGATCATTATCCTACCTCCATATATTCAGACTTATTTAGAGCTTCTTTTAAGTAATCAGGGAGATTGATTACATCAATCTGTGTAAATGTAACAGGTGTCAAAATCTTAGAATCGGTACCTGTGAAATCAATATAGTCGAAACTAGTTGATACCTTCCAAATGTACTTATTCTCACTTGTAGTGAAAATCCAGTATCGATCGTGACTATCACGATTATGACTCATAACATTCATAGACCAGGAAGTAGGAATTTTTACATCTTTACTCTCTGTGAAGATCAATCCCTGTGAAGGATTAGAATATCGCTCTACTGCGAACATATTATTTTTATGAACAGACGATTTAAAATGACGATCTGAATATATGATTTTTTCAATAGATTCATTCAAGGTTAAGTATCGAAGGAATATTTCCACATCAAACACATCTCCTTTATTAAGGGTTATACTAAGAAGTGGCGAGCGACTATTTTTGGGGGTCAAAAAGTGCGTCGCTGAGCTATGCCAGTAACTTAATGGATCTGTTTGACGATTAAATATTGATATAAGATCTCGCCCACTCTTAAGTTTTAGTGGACTGTTTGTTAATGCAGGCTGTTTTAACCAAATACGTTGTCGGTATGTGCTCTGCTGCTCAGATATATATGATTGACTATAAAGGTCATTTAACCACCTTTCCTGCCATTCACTAGCGACATCAAAAGACTTCGGGGCTAATGGTAGGTCATATAGATGACCTGAAGTAAAAGCACCATAACATGTCTTTATTGCTTTCACTCCTAATGATTCAATATGAAATTCATTCACTTCTTTTGGATCAGTTGGTACGGAAGATAAGAATCTTTGGATGTTTTTATCCCACTTAAAATCACACTGTGAGGCTATTTCATTTAATAATAAATCATTCTTTTCAATTTCATAATTCTCTTTTATATCCACTAGCTTTTCTTTACCGCCCGTATTTATAGGTAACTTACCTGAGACGTTAAAAGTAGCATGCTCACTGCTGTTGACGCCGAAGAAGAAATTAACATTTATGTCATGCCGACTACGATGGCTTTCATTCTCTACTTCTACCACCAGATTACTGATTTTTGTTCGTTCACATTCCCCATTATTACTAAATAACACCTCCTCTTTAACAGCATGTAATGGACTAAAATCTAGAGGAACTGAAGTCTTCTTCCAGTCATAATAATTTGATCTTACTTGATAACCTCCTTTAGAAGGTTCTGATAAGCGTTCAATAAGGAGAGGCTTAAGTTTCAAATAATCATCTCTTAAGTACCATATTTTATATAGTCCTTTTTCCTTCGATGTGAGCTTTCCTGTTTCATAAACTTGCTGCCCTAGCTCGGTAAATTCAGATCCGTCAATAAGACGCTCTGACTTCAGGTAAGCTGTAAATCTTTTCGGAAAATCTGACTCTCCACTATGAAATAACACAAGAGCACTTTTGATATCTAATCTTTCATGTTCTATTTCAATCGATGCCAATACCGTATGACAAATCGCTTTCGAATTTCTATTAAATTCAAATCTCATATTATTCTCCCACTCTTAAAGTCGAGTGACTTAAATTTCGTAGCTCATTTGAATTTGACTGATTAAAATGTGCATATCTACCACATATAACTAATTGGTATCTAGCACGTGTAATGGCTACATTCAGTCTATTAGGGCTAGAAAGAAACCCATCTCGATTAGTATTAACCATTGAAAGAAAAACTAGATCGGCCTCTTGACCCTGAAAGTAATCCACGGTGTTTAATTTAATGGCCGTCTTCCCAACTTTAAAGCGTGCATATGTATTTTTTTGACCTGATAGAGTTTGTAGTTTCTTTCTTATGAGGGCTTCTTGTTTTTTGTAAAACGTTAAAATTGCTACATCAAACTCAACCGCCTGTGAATCTGCCCAAGCTACAAAATCCTTTAGTTCTTCGATAATTCTATTAGCTTCTTTTTCATTACTATTCTGTTGAGTTGTCCCATCAATATCCAGCCATATAGCATGCTTTGGGTATCGACTATAAGACCACTCTCGATTTATCCGGGTCTGCTTTCCATCTAGTAAAGAAACTGCATCATCACCATTTGAATAAAAAGCTTTCCGAGGGTACTTGGAAATATCTGGGTGCATCCTATGTTGATAGGTAAGGGTCGAATGCCGACAGTCCTTTTCATGTTGTGAGAATCCATTGTTAAGCGTGTGCCTAGCTCCTTTGCCTTTTCCTGTAATTCCGGATCCAGATAATGCTTCCAATATAGATGGAAATGCCATATCACGAATTCGATAAACCTCATGACTGATGTCTATCGATTTTGGGAGATAGTTACGGATCTGATCACGCATTTTATCCAGACTAGAATGCCCTTTTGAACCTCCTTGTTTTGAAAATCTAAGCCAATACTCATTTTCTAAACGCCATACTAGTTGATCCGCCCATTTTGAATCTTTGTCGTACCCCTTCCAGTAACGATGTATTTGATGAGATTCGTAATAGACATTCGTGCCTTGTCTAAAACTATGAGCGCCATCATGGTTAGCTTTATGACGATGATGGTGTGCTGACTTCATCCAATCTTCAGATAAGAGAATGGCATCCGCAGGTAGATAATCTGTAAATTCTTCACATAAAGAAGATTCAATAAAAAGAAGATTGAAATTGTAAAGTTTCCATGGCGATAGCTGTAACTCTGTTCGCCCATATACATTAATAGACTCAGATACAGAAAGTTCTCCAACCAAACAAATATCCCCGAAAGAGCGTTTCTTATGAAGTGGTGTAGCCTCCATTTCTTGTTTGAGAGATCTAAGTACAGATGGAGATACAGGGAAAATTATTTTATCGTGATATCCCCAGTCGTTATTAACCTTTGATCTTAGTTCGCTTAATAAAAAGCAGGCTCTTTGTATACTTGAACTTAGAGTTAATGATTTCTTTTTTTCTTTACTAAAATAAGATAATTCTTTTAAGTTTGAAGTAATTTGGTCTCTATCCGTGAATGGGGATAGTTGCTTAACATCACCAACCAGTACCCAACGTTTGGCATACCTTGCTGGTACTAAAAATTCAGTAAACGTAGTTTTACTGCATTCATCAATTATCATGTAATCAAATGATGCATACCCTGGAGTAAATGATATTTCTTTATCGTTAAATAATCGGTTTATTCCCATCGTTGTGCCGCATACCAAATTTGATGAGTCCACCATCAATTGGTTACACTTAGTTATATCCAAAGACTCAGTAGTCTCATCCAACAAATTATCATATTGGAATTTTTCTACTCCAACTGCATTACCTTCATCCCCGACTCTTAAGGGAAATATTTCGCCTTCAAGCGAATTACTGATAACTCTTTCTAGTACATTATTTATAGCTGCATGTGTCGATGCCGTTAATAATACTCGTTTTCCCTCACGAGCTAGCTGAATAATGAGTTCTAGAATAGTCGTCGTCTTTCCAGTCCCAGGAGGCCCATCTAAAATCGCATAATCTGGTGTGTTTAATGCCTTACATACAAATTCACGTTGTTTATCACAGCCATCAAAGTCAATATCCCCAAGTATCCGCCATGTTATTGCATCCGCACCTTTTGGTTTAAATGAAGGCCAAATTTCATCACCGGAAGTATTTACTAAGTTTAGCAATGGTTTTTGATCTAATGACGGGGCGAGTTTCAACTTAGTAATAGCCTCTCTTTGCTGCCATATACCTTGAGTATTTACATTTACTTCTAGCTTAGGTTTACTTGGTAAAACAGACTTTTTAGATTTATCACCTTTTCGACATAACATAACTTGACGTTCTTCTCTATTGGATTTCAATATCCGATAGCCAGACGTTCGTCCTGGTCTCTCACCTAAATCCAATACATCAACATTATCGTCAAAAAAATAGTCTAGTGAATCCTTGCCAGATTCTTCATCTGAGCCCAATGGAAGTAATTGAATCCATTTATCATTATTTTTTCTAACTTTTTCCTTCAACTCTATACCAAACTCAAAATATACAATCTTGTCTGGGAGGTCGCCCCCTTTTGTATCTAGATATAACCCGCCGTCTTTATATTCTAACTCCCATGAAGTAGATAAATATTCTCCGGATTCATTTCTTAAATCTGCAATAGAAAGATGCTCGAGTAGATCTTGATTGATCTTTATAGATTTAGAGTTTTTATTTTTTGGGGTTTTATTACTTACTTTATATAGTTTTGAGTGTAGTTCTAATATGCCATTCATATCTGTCAATAAAGATTGAGCGCTGAAATTAACCTGCTGCTTGGTATCCATCGTTCGTACTAATATTGGTGCATCACTGATCGTTCCTTCTACAGTGAAACGGTTCCCATTTATCCTTTTCGCAGTATATTCCTGACCTGACTGAAACAGTGTAACTTCATCTTCTAAGGAAATACCTAGGGATTTAATAGAAAGTGAATATCCAGCCCAAGATAATTTCTCAATTGAGGTGTCTATTTCGTTACCTAGGAAGATGTAAAAACAATTTCCTTCAGTCTTATAACATTTTTTATCGATAGAAATATTTTTATGATTCTTACCCTTGCCGATAGTTAAAGGCGAACTAAAATCTGCCTCAAAGTCACTCGTTAATGGCTGCCCATCATCTAAGTCTTTAATTATCTCAAACCAACCAGGGTCCTCTAGTTTGAACTTAACTTCAGTAAAAGGTTGGATTTCAAAAACTGAACGATCTAATTCAAGCATAAATCGAGAGTTAGAAAGCGCTGCCCACTTACATGAAACTTCTTTCTTTTCTAAGGAAGCCTGAGCTTTCTCTAAATACCGTCTGAAGGGATCAAACGATTTATCAACATTCCTTGCACTTTCACCTTTATAATAAGGGTCATTAAATGCCTCTAAATATGGGTTTGGCATAATAATCCTATTGCGTGATGAATATATTTTTACTTTCTTGCTTTAAAGAAGGTTTTTGCTTATCAGGTGCCTTCAATATTTCTGGGGAATTTGAACTAGCTAGAACAGCTCTTCCTTCTATCCATTCTCGAGTTTGCTTAATAGATTCATGCATTGTGATGGATAATGGAGACGTGGATTTAATAGCTTTTAGTATGTGCTCTAGTTCAATATCTGTATGGAGACTAAAAGCCATAAACAATGCTTCTTTAATAGCTTCCTCTAATTCGGCACCTGTGAAACCTGGAGATGCATCTGCGATTTTTTTAAAGTCATCCTCTTGGAATAATTCATCTCTGCCTCCACGTTTTTTTAAATGGATTTTAATTATTTCTATGCGCTCAGAATGAGTTGGAAGGTCGACAAAAAATATTTCATCAACTCGACCTTTTCTAAGTAGCTCAGGTGGGAGTAACTCAATATGATTCGCTGTTGCTAACACAAATACCGGACTCGTTTTTTCCTGCATCCAAGTTAAAAACGTTCCTAGAACACGTGCCGTTGTACCGCCATCACTTCCACCAGACCCCTGTAATCCAGATAAGCCCTTTTCAATTTCATCAATCCACAATATACAGGGTGAGATAGTTTCGGCCATTTGAAGTGTTTTCCTAATATTCTCTTCAGATTGACCTACAATACCGCCAAATACTTTCCCCATATCTAGACGCAATAATGGTAACTGCCAATTACTGGATACCGCTTTAGCGGCAAGGCTTTTACCCGTCCCAGGGAGACCAAGCATTAGAATGCCTTTGGGATACTCTAATCCATACTCTTGAGCTTCTTCGGTATAAGCATTCTTTCTGCGTTCCAACCACTCCTTAAGATTCGCTAACCCACCAACTTCATCCAGTCCTACCTGTGGATGAAAATACTCAAGCAATCCTGACTTTTTAATAACCTGTTCTTTCTCTGCAACGATTAAATTCACTTCTGCATCCGTGAATCGACCTCTAGACACCGCTACTTTTGCAAACGCCAACTGGGCTTCAGATGTCGATAAACCTAATGCTGCATCAAGTAACCGTGTACTAATATAGCAATTGGCTTCATCTAACTCATAGTTAGCAATCGTCGCATTTAATACTAACTTTAGGGTCTTTCGGTCAGGCAAAGGTAAGTGAAGGACTTGAACGACCTTTTCAAGTTCAATAGGCAACTGAGGAATTGGTTGAGAGAACAAAATGGATTGATCTTTATAGTTACCCTGGCTTTTTTTCACTCCAAATAATTTTAACTTTGAGAAAAGGTCCGGATTCACACCTTCTAATTCATAATGAGGGTCTTCTATTAGCAGAATACTATTTTGAGGCGATGGAGCGCCTTCTTGTTCAAGCTCTTCAAATTCATCCTGTTCCCTGTCCTCATGTGCCACTGCCGAATACCAACCAAGAACACCAGACAATGTATTAAGATCATCTGCAACCCCCTCCTCTTCGCCATCAATTATTGTTTTTAGCCCCTCTATACGGTTCCAAATAAACAGCTTCCGGTTTATTTTTTTTGCACAAAGATTACATTCGGCATGAACTCTTAAAGTGTCATGGCTAATTATTTGAACGATGGGGGCGCCAGCTTGAATATTATCAAACAATTGCGATTCAAAAGAGTTATTCATTGCATCCCTATTTACTACTATCCTGAGTAAAAAACTCAACCAATACTATTTTTTTAGGTTAGTTTATACCGGATATTGCTCTTGTAATCCATGTTCAATATATTCGACGAAGCACAAAACAATATTACGCACTTATGTGATTCAGCAGTAATGTAATTGCCGATCACATTTCACCCAGATTTCTAGGTTTGTATATTTAGGTGGGGTAAATCTATTTGGATACTGAAGCGTACAAAAATTAAGCAGTGGGTAATGTGCTGGGGGTAAAAAGCTCCGGTCTATATCCGGTCTTGCTGTTGTTAAATTTACATCAGGGTTAGATGCAAAGAATTATTTATTATGCACCCAGGCACGAAAAATGCCCCATAAGCGATTAACTTACGAGGCTTTCTTTTTGAATAATGGTAGGCCTACACACAGACTTGAACTGTGGACCAACTCATAATCCACTGGCCCCTGTTCAAGTCTGCTGTAGTTCAATACTCTCCACGTAACTCATACACGACTTTCTACCAAATCTCATACCATTAATCCCAAGCCTAGCAACCACAGGGAATTCGATACCTTGTTCTTGTATCTGATCAATGAGCTCTGGGTTCATCTCCATTCGTACCGGCTGATAGCCATGTGTTTTGTGATTAAGCGGGCGACCTTCCGTTCCCCTAGGGTAATCTCGAAGCACTTCCAGAAATGCCATTAACGGCCTGTCTTTTGACAAAATTGAATAACCAGGGACCACCTTCATACCCACCAAGGTATAAAGCGTATCTGCAGTCACCACCCACTTTTCACTGTTAACCGCATTAAGTAAATTTGAAAGCTGAAAGTCTTTCGCTTTAATAGATTTCTTTAGGCCCTCTATTTGTCCATGTTCATTGTTTGTCAGCATGGTGACTTTGGCTTTAACCTCTGTATCGAATGCCCTTTTAATTTTGGATTGAGCTAACGAGAACTGATGCTCGCAATGTTTCTGCAGTACCGTTACCAACCTGGTTACATCCTGCTGATGCGTACGATGTATCCACTTGCGAGGGGCCAATTCCAAAACTTGATGCTGTAACTCTTGCGGCGCTAAGGTTTTTCCTATTAGATCACTGAGATCCACTTCCAGCATATCTATGCCTACCTGCTTAACCTTCTGATATTTCACCTCATCCACTTCGTGGGTCACGAGTATTTCCACATCCATCTGGGTAAAGCTTGAATTCTCCACCGTAGTATCCGGTCGATAATTTCCTCTCGATTGCTCGATATATGATCGAGCATAATTGAAGAACCCGCCGTCAATAGTGATCTTCTGTAATCTGGCAGAATCCAGGTCCTTAATAGCTATTTCGGCTGCGGGTAGACTTACCCTGCTGGCCGATTTTAATACGTGTTTGGCAGCAAAATGTAAGGCTGATTCACTGCAGGCCTGCGTCTCGGCTTTCACATCGTGAGCGAAATGATGAGCATTAATATTCCCTTTTCTCGCCACTAGCCTGTCTTGGCACCCAGGACATATGCATTGGCAGGCAAGGCCTGACTCCACCTGCGTTATGTGAATGGGCTCCCCCTGCGCTGAGAGCCCCCAGTCCATCTTAGCGCCACTGGTATTTTCTTTAATTAAGGTTTCCATTGGATACTTGCCTCATTGAGTTTAGAAAGCATGTAAAATGACTTCATCTTAAAAGCGGCAACAGACTGGAAACCCCATTTATAGGGTTTATAGAGTTAAAAATGGCACACCTTGATCAAATAGCGTACGAAATGATGGCCTTTATTGATGGTA
>MAAA01014312.1_pt1 | contig 12541 bp, 8 predicted proteins | sample 1115971 | NCBI WGS metagenome assembly MAAA01 (sample SAMN04961123, study PRJNA320927) | seawater metagenome | isolation source: sample BD02T6 sea water enriched with oil for 6 days | place: USA:Gulf of Mexico | collected 2013-07-27 | reverse complement strand
ATTAAAGAATACAGGAGTATTTGGTGCTTTATTTTTAATCGTATCAATATATCGACTAGCAACTTCATTTCTTGTTATATAAATAAGGTCGAATTCACTAATCCTTTTATTTATAAATTCTTCTACCCGATAAAAATAAGGGGCATAAATTGCTTCAACACCCAAACGCTGTAAATCTTTTGTATATTCATTCCAGTAAGCTAAGTTTTCAGGGATAAACGTTACTTTAGCCCCCAAGCTTTGAAATAATTTTACTTCTTGTATAGCGGCATAACTACCTGCGTTTTTATTGGGCTCTGGCGTAGTAGCGTCTATAAATAAAACTCTAAATTCAATGCCTCGGTCTTTTTGAATATTTAACTCTTCCCCCTCTTTACCTAAGTTTTTAAAACTATCATTCCACTTCGCTTTAAAATGCTCGGAATTTACGGCCTGATATTGTTTAATGCCCGTAGTCAAATCCGTACCGTGACTCTGCCCTTCATCATGCACGACATTGCATAACGCTGCATAAACCACCCTTAAACCAGCCGCTTTCACTTTAAAGGCAAAATCAGTATCTTCATAATATGCCGGTGAATAACGCTCATCAAAACCATTTAGCTCACACCATAACTGCTTCTTAAAGCATAGTACTGCACCGCTTACATAATCTACTTCACGTGTATAGCTATACTCACAATGGTAAGAGTCTTTACCCTTAGCCACGTTCCAAGGCCGCCCATTATTCCAAACAATGCCTCCCGCCTCTTGTATATCTCCATTTGGGTAGAGTAATTTAGCGCCCACCAAACCTGTTTTAGAATCGCCATTAAATGGACTCAATAGCTCGTACAACCAATCATTACCAACATACGTATCATTATTCAAAAGCACTACAAACTTGCCCTTTGCCTTGTCGATAGCATTATTGCAATTCTTTAAAAAACCGAGATTTTGTTTATTTCTTATAACGCTTACACCAGACACATAAGAATCAATTTCACAGCCTTCTGAACTGGCATCTTCAGCTATAATTATTTCATAGGGGGTGTTTTTGTTATTTTGTAACAATATTGATAACAATAAACGATATACAAGATCAACTCGCCCATAAGTAGGTATAACAATAGAGACAATAGGTTTGATACTTGTTGGCATAGAAAACGATTGGAGTTCACCCTTCTCCTGAAAGGCAATCCACTTAGTAGCGTATTCACTGTAACCAACTGAATTCTTTATATTATCGTCGACATTTATATTCCAACGAACATTATTTTCGTGAGAATAAAGAGAAAGATACTGACAAACCAGTGACGCATTATTATCAAAAGTAGATTTTAGCTTCTTCTTCATTAACGACTTAGCCCTAAAAGCCATAAGTCGTTTTTTGGATATACTTAACGCATTTTTTACTTCAACCCTATTATCTTGCAAGTTAGATGCATGCAGTACAATTTTACCAACACCATCGGCATCAACTTTAACCAAGTATTTATTATCACCTGATATAACGGATACAAAGCGAGATGAGCCATCACTTAAAACTTCTAAACAGTTCCAACCATTTAATTTAAGTATTAATTTCATAATGCGTTTATTTTTCCATACGCTTAATTAAACCACTTGATGTACGAACAAACGTTGCAGCGTCATTAGATTCAATCCACTGCCTATCTTCTCTCGATAATTTTTTCCCAGATGTTGTTAAACACATTAACCGTTTATTAGAAAGGTAGATGAAACTCTCTTGACCTAAAGCATCTATTTGCACATTTCCAAAGTGATTATGGACCGAAGGCTCAAATACAGCTTCGTATGCATTTAATAGGTTATCATGGCTGCCTTTAAAGCTTTTTAATTTTAATTTCTTCTTCATTCTTGAAGCGGAAAAACCTTTAGAAACTTTTTTAAGTGCTATTTCCACATTTCCAATAGACCCTTGATATCCACTTGGAATCCAATTCAATGCTTCTAGTGTCTTAGGGAAATAACAAATACGTTTAAAACAACCATTAGATTTAACCGGTAATTTAAACGATCCATGATTGCTCGCATCACTATTCCATACAAATTCGCTTAGCATGTTAGAGCTAGCGTTTGTAACGGTTAGCTCTAACATGTAATAGCCTTGAATTACATTATTGGACAAATCAATAGAAAATACAGGGTTAGAATCAACCCAGTGATAATTCTCTTTTTCCCCTTCTACTTCAGCACAAGGGTTAATTGAAAGGTTTATCGTACGTTTAAGCCATCGTTTCACCAATAAATACATAGATTATACTTTCGCCTTAACAGAGCTAAATTGAGCCTGCATAAACTCTCTCATAGCGTTACCTACCTCCCCATGACGCAAGCCGTATTCCATATTAGCCAGCATGTAGCCTACCTTACTGCCACAATCATGGCTTTTACCCACCATAGAATAAGCCTCTACCGTTTCGGTTTTCATTAACGTGGCAATGGCATCCGTAAGCTGTACTTCGCCACCAGCCCCTATTGGTGTTTTATCTAAAATATCCCAGATACCGCGAGATAAAACATAACGACCTACCACTGCCTGGTTAGACGGGGCATCTGCAAGGGCCGGTTTTTCAACCATGGCCACCATGGGGGCTGCTTCGCCTTGCTTAAGTGTTATACCGTCACAATCGACAATACCGTATTTATCTACTTGATCATCTGCAACCGCCTCTACCATGACCTGGCTTTTATTAGTGGCTCTAAAGTTATTCATCATGTCGGTTAAATTATCTTTAGATAAATCACAGGCCGCGTCGTCCACTAATACATCGGGTAACATCACCACAAATGGGTTATTACCTATACACGGGCGCGCGCACGCAATCGCATGGCCAAGGCCTTTAGCCTCACCTTGGCGAATATGCATTATTGTTACATCACTTGGGCATATAGCACGCACTTCATCTAATAACTGGCGTTTAACACGAGCCTCTAGCGTAGCCTCAAGCTCAAAGCTCGTATCAAAATGGTTTTCGATGCTGTTTTTACTGGAGTGTGTTACCAGTACTATTTCTTTAATGCCTGCCGCAATGGCTTCGTTTACTACATATTGAATAAGCGGTTTGTCCACTATGGGCAACATTTCTTTAGGAATGGCTTTTGTGGCCGGTAACATGCGGGTACCTAAACCCGCTACTGGAATGATTGCTTTCATCTTCTACTTTTCCTGTGGACGCTTTATCCGCCCTTTAATCTTAGTTAATCACTACCAAATAAATCGCGGGTATAAACTTTATCTGTAACATCGATAAGTTCGTCTACCATACGGTTTGAAATAATCACATCACATCGACTTTTAAAATCAACTAAATCACCAATAACTTCTGACCCATAAAACTCAGCTTCATTTAACTCAGGCTCATACACAACAACAGGGATGCCCTTTGCTTTAATACGTTTCATGATGCCTTGCACGGCAGAGGCTCTGAAGTTATCCGAGCCTGTTTTCATTATTAAGCGATAAACTCCCACCACTTTTGGTTTTTTAGCCAAAATCGAATTAGCCACAAAATCTTTACGGGTGGTATTGGCGTCAACAATGGCACCAATAATACTATTGGGTACATCTTTATAGTTTGCTAAAAGCTGTTTGGTATCTTTTGGCAAACAATAGCCGCCATAACCAAAAGATGGATTGTTATAATGGCTACCAATGCGTGGGTCTAGCCCTACACCTTCTATAATTTGTTTGCTGCTTAAGCCATGGGATTCAGCATAGCTATCCAACTCGTTAAAGTAGGATACGCGCATGGCCAAATACGTGTTTGAAAATAATTTAATAGCCTCGGCTTCAGTACTATCTACAAACAGCTGAGGAACATCTTTTTTAATAGCCCCTTGCAGCAATAAATCAGAAAACACTTTTGCTCGCTCGGACTGCTCACCCACTACAATTCTAGATGGGTGTAAGTTATCGTATAAAGCCTTACCTTCACGCAAAAATTCAGGAGAAAATATAATATTATTTGTATTGTATTTTTCTCGTACCACTTTGGTATAGCCCACAGGCACGGTAGACTTAATGATCATAACCGCATTAGGATTAATACTTAATACACTTTCAATAACTGATTCCACAGAGCTAGTATTGAAGTAATTATTTACCGGATCGTAATCGGTAGGCGTAGAGACAATCACAAAGTCCGCATTACTATATGCAAAACCTTGATCTAGGGTGGCACTTAAATCCAGTTCTTTTGTTGTTAAAAAACTTTCTATTTCCACATCACTAATGGGCGATTCTTTTCGGTTAATCATTTCAACTTTAGTGGCGTCGATATCAACCGCAACGACTTCATTATGCTGTGATAAAAGTACGGCATTGGATAGCCCTACATACCCTGTACCCGCTATTGCTATTTTCATCAAACCTCCAACAAACATATTAGTATTAATTCATCGTTGTTACATACAGAAAAAAAAGCACCAATGAATTGAATTACACCTTAAATATTGAGCATTAATACCCACTCAACCGCCACCCGAAAAACAAATTATTATTTCGAGACCTTGGACTAAAAAGTTACTCTTTATCAAAGCTTCTAAGTAATTTCTCTGCATGCCCTTCATTGATTAGTACAGAAGCAGAATAAATCAGATTCTTATCGCCTTCGTATTTCTCAACATTCTCTAAGGGGTTTTTATTCTTAGATACGAGGTAGCCTGATTTAACCTCTTTTACATTAGATTTTCCCAGCATCTCTACGCTATAACCATTTTCATCAAACATTCCTACATCATGCCCTCTTGGAACAATTGGAATGGCCGTTTTTTTCCCCTCTGAGTTCAACCAGCTATTTAACGTTTCAGGCCCTCTAATTGCTCCACGTAAACTTGAACACATATTCCAGATAATTTTCGTCGTAATAAAGCATGTAGATGGTACAAATGATTCTTCCACATAACTTGATAAAAGCTTATTATTCGAAGCTATTTCAGTCATTTTGTTTTTATACGCAGCATCAATGGGGACACCTTTTGAATCAAAAAATATCGACTCACATGTAGCAAAATACACATCCGACTTCCCAACGACATGCTTAATCGCATAACTCGACCACGATAGAGCGTCTTCCGAAAGAAGAAAATCATCCTCTATAAACATAACCGCATCGTGAATTGAAAAACAATAATCCATTAAAGCCCTACATGATGGAGCCGTACCCTTATTCAAAGGATTTGAGATAACAGTTACACTCAGAAATGAATCATTTAATTTTTCGTAATACTTTGTGATAATTTTTCGAACCTGATTATACCCTTCTTCATAGTTTTTTTTATAGTTACTACCAAGGTAGTTATCTTGAAGAATTACAAGAGAGTAACTCCCAACCTCCTTACAACCTAACAAACTAATTAGAGTTCTTTCTAACAAATCAGGTTTATTGAAACATTGAAGTGCAAGACAATTAGAACCAAGAACAGAATTGTGTGATACGTCTCTCTTATCATTATAAAACGCAACCTCACCATACCTTCCCAACAAGACAAGTTCTTCAATAAGTCTACGTAAAATACTTAAACTATCACCATGACAATCGACAAACTCCTTAAGAACTTCTACTGAAACTTCAATTTGCCCACACACTCTCAATGAAGTTGCATGCAAATGTACAAATTCCGGGTTAGAGTTATCACTTTCATATAGCTTACCGCTAACTCTAAGAGCTTCCTCGCCCTCATCTGTTTCAATATACGCTTTACATTTATAGACTCTAGAGACGTTATCTTCTTTTGAAGAAAATATAGCAGTATAATCTTTCTTTTCTAACCAACTCTCAAATATACGCCTCATGCTTTGATACCAGAATAAATTCCAACAAACTCAAATACTTTACGCATCATTTCAATACCCTTTTCTTCACTGTACATTTCGCCTACCAAGATTTTTGAGTTCTCAGCGAACTTATTCCAGAGCACTTCATCTTGGCAAAGTTCTAATACACCTTGCGCCATTTTTTTCTCATCGTCGTCGATCCAGGCGCTGATTTTATGGCTTAGGCCGGTGGCCTCTGCGGCTACACTGGTTAAGACTTGTGGTGCGCCATAAGCCATGGCCTCTAGAACTTTTCCCTTGATTCCTGCACCCGATAAAAGGGGCGCGACAATGGCTTTATGATTATGAAACACATCATCTAAGTTTTGCACAAAACCCACGATAATAATGTTATCTGATGCAAGGTTTTCTATTTCTTGTGTAGGATTACTTCCGTAAACATAAAACTTTATACTTGGATCTTGCTTAACCAGTAAAGGCATAACATTAGACGCAAAGAACTTAACGGCCTCTACATTTGGATGGTGATTAAAGCCACCCAGAAAAGCAATGTCTTTTCGGTCTGCAAATGACTTGCCTGCCTTTTTATTGGTTAATACCCATGGGCAGCGGAAAATATTATCACTGCGTAAATTATGCGACAAAATAACCGCATGCTCGGTTTCATTATAGCTAAGAATGGCATCTACTTTGCTCATTACATCCAGCTCTTTTGCACGGGTCTCTAGTGCCTGTTCGGTGGTGTATTCACCTGTAGTACCTGCTGCACGTAATTCACGCAAGAAGTGTAAGTCGGCGTTATTGAATACGATTTTTGCTTGGGTGCGAGCGCGAATGCTATCAAGGTATTTTTCGGCAACCGCATAACGAGTGATATAAACCGCATCAAATTCCTGAATGCGTTTTTCGATAACATCAAAAACAGAGGTATAAAACGGCGCGTACAATACCTCTACACCCATACGCTGCAATTCACGACTAAGCTTACCCATGTGCGCCATATTTTCCGGTACAAAGGTGACTTTCATGCCTAGCTTTTGCAACAATTTAATTTCCTGTATAGCGGCATAGCTTCCTGCATCGGCATGCTGATCAGGTGTGGCGTAATCAATAACCAGTACACGGTGATCAATGTTACGATCTTTTTGAATTAAAAGGTCTTTTCCTTCTTCGCCGTTATATTTGTATTCTTTAAACCATTTAGCTTTAAATTTAGATTCATTGATTACTTGATATTGCTTAAGGCCTTTTTTAACATCTGTACCATGACTTTGCCCTTCAAAATGTACAACCTCTGACATTGGGCAATATAGGGTTTTATAACCCTTGGCGCGGACCTTAAAGGCAATGTCTGTGTCTTCGTAATAACAAGGCACGTATTCAAGACTGAAGCCTTCTACTTCTAACCATACCTTTCTAGACATACACATGGCTGCACCTGTTAGGTAATCAGCTTGGCGTGTGTAGTTAAATTCTGGTGATAATGGGTTTGCACCATTACCTACATTCCAAGGCTGGCCACTGCCCCAAATAATACCACCCGCTTCTTGCAAGCTACCATCTAAGTTTAATAATTTTGAACCTGTTAAACCTACTTTTCCATCTTGCTTGAAAGGTACTATTAATTCGTCCAACCAATAACTTGTCACCTCAGTATCGTTATTTAACATAACGATGAAGTCACCTTTAGCGTGGGTGGCGGCGTTATTACAACTGCGCAAAAATCTAAGATTTTCTGGATTTCTCACATGAACCACATTTTTTACGATATCCGTAATTTGAGCGGTTTGATCTGTAGAACAATCATCTGCCACAATTACTTCATAGCTGGTTTTATTGAACGATAAAATAATAGATGCGATAGAGTGATAAGTTAATTCAAGCTTGTTATAAGCGGGAATTATAATCGAAACCTCTGGATTTTTGAAATTCGGCAAGGTTAATTCTGGAAAGTCTTTACGCCCCTGCCACCCTTTCACAACAACATCGTGCGCCGTTAATAAATCACTAAACTCAACTTCAGGTAATTTACCTGCTTGCAGTGCTTCTGTTTGAAAACGCAATGATTCATAGCGATGCTTAGATTGCGCAGACAAGCCCATGAAACCAGGTTCTTTATATGAGCTTTTTAGGTACTGCCAAGGAGTTAATATACCCGTTAATTTTCTATTATCTGTCCACAATGAAAATGGATGTCCCTGCACACCTACAGTAATCAGATGATAATCATCATCAAATACTGTTAGCGGTAAAGGTATCGCTAACGAGTTATGGCCTTTACAAAGGGTTGCTTCAAACGTTGTAATTACCTTGCCTGCATCTTGAATAATGATATTTTTTACACCTTCAAAACGCTCTGTAATTATAGAGCATTCCACATGGCCGTTTGCAAACCTCTCTACACCACACCAAAACATGCCATCATCAAGATTTAATTTTAATGTCGATTCTTTTATGATTTTATCGTTAATTCTTAAACGAATTTTTTTACCAATTTTATCTTTTAGGCTTTCATCTAATGGGATTTTAAAACCATTATTACCGTCAGATATTCCGGCATCTTCTAAATCTTTACGATATATATCTGCCGGTGCACGACCATACAACGCTCCATCGACTTCTAATGAAACATAAGTTTCATTAGAAGCATTATTTAGGTCAAGTGCCCAACCTTGAGCAAAACCTGCTTCAATACTATCTATAAAGCCAATCACTTGCTCAGCTTTATTAGCTGTAGCTGAATTATTCAGCTTGTTTGAGTCACTCATTTTTTTTGCACGATCTAATAACTTATTCATAATATTTTCCCTTTATACTCGACCGTATTTATCTTCAAATCTTACAATATCGTCTTCACCCAAATAGCTACCTGATTGCACTTCTATCAGTTCCAAGGGAATCTTCCCCGGATTCTCTAAGCTATGTATTGTACCAATTGGAATATAAACGGATTCGTTTTCTGCTAACAACTTATTTTTTTCACCAATAACTACTTTTGCTGTACCGCTTACGACTATCCAGTGCTCTGCTCTATGGTGATGCATTTGCAAAGACAACTTAGCCTGGGGTTTTACGGTAATGCGCTTAACTTGGTAGCGCTCGCCATTATCTATGGAGTCATAAACTCCCCAAGGTCGATACACTTCGCGGTGATGTGTCGTTAATTGTTTATTATCTTTTTTAAGTTGGTTAACAATGGCTTTTATGTCTTGCACTTGATCTTTATTGGCCACCAGTAAGGCATCTTTAGTATCTACTATTACCATGTTTTCTAACCCTAGTACCGCTGTTAATTTTTCTTGGCTATTGATGTAGCTGTTTTTTGAGTTAACTGCGATCACATCTCCATTTACAACATTGTTATTCTGATCTTTTGCGTTGATTTCCCACAAACTAGACCATGAGCCTACATCGCTCCATTGTGCATCAAACGGAATTACCTTGGCTTTCTCTGTGGATTCCATTACAGCATAATCAATGGAGTCTTCTGGGCAGGTTACAAATGTTTTTTTGTCTGGGCGTATAAAATCCATATCGTTTTTAGCTAAATCCATGGATGCAGAGCAAACCGATAACATTTTTGGACTATGTGTTTTTAGCTCACTTAAATAGTCACTAGCAGAAAATAAAAACATTCCACTGTTCCATAAGTATTGGCCTGAAAGTAAATAAGCTTTTGCGGTTTCTAAACCCGGTTTTTCGACAAACTGATTTACTGCATATAAACCATTAACACAGTTTTTGTCTTTGCGAATATAGCCGTAGCCTGTTTCTGGAGCATTGGGTGTTATGCCAAATGTGATCATATCTCCCGCAGCCATTGCGTTAACTGCTTGCATCACTGTTTTGGCAAACAACTGTGAGTCTTCTATGTGATGATCGGCTGATAATACAATCATTAAGGCATCCTCTTGCTTTAATACTTGTATCGCTGCTAATGCAATAGCCGGTGCAGTGTTTTTACCCTCAGGCTCTAATATAAAGGTTGCATCATTAATACCCGACAACCTCACTTGCTCTGAGGCTATAAAGCGATGCTCCTCGTTACAGATTATAACGGGTGCTTCGCCGGTTAACTCTAATGCTCGTAAACATGTTTGCTGTAACATAGTCGACTGTGACTGAGTTTGATCACCCACTAGTGGCAAGAATTGTTTTGGGTAAACGCCACGACTTAAAGGCCATAACCGCGTGCCACTGCCACCTGCCATGATTACTGGTATAATTTTCATTTGTTATTTCCTTCTAACAATTCTTTCCACCAAGCATCATTCACCAAATACCACTCTATGGTTTTTCGAATGCCAGTTTCAAAACTTTCCGCTGGCTCATAACCCAATTCATTATTTGATTTAGTTGGATTGATGGCATAGCGCTGGTCGTGGCCTGCGCGGTCTTTCACATAGGTAATTAAATCTTGTGTCTTACCTTCAAAGGCCCTTGTGGCTTGCGGGTATTTCACGGCTAGGCTTTTATCTTTTTCAAAGTATTCATTCATTAACCCACAAATTAAATTAACAATGTCTATGTTGGCCCATTCGTTTATGCCGCCAATGTTGTAGCACTCACCTAAGCGACCTTTATTTAGTACCAAATCAATACCACGAGCATGGTCGGTTACATATAACCAATCACGAATTTGCTTGCCATTGCCGTAAATAGGTAAAGGCTTATCAAACAATATATTGGTTAATACCAAGGGAATTAATTTTTCAGGAAAGTGGTATGGGCCATAATTATTTGAACAATTAGAGGTGGTTACCTCTAGTCCGTATGTATGGTGATATGCGCGTACTAAATGATCACTTGCGGCTTTACTTGCTGAATAAGGGCTGCTTGGTGCGTACTGGGTATCTTCGGTAAAGGCTGGGTCTTGCGGGCCTAAATCGCCGTATACTTCATCGGTGCTTACGTGATGGAAGCGGTGCGGTAGTGGCTGCTCGCCCTTTAATTTTGGTGCATCTATCCACAGTTTTTTAGCGGCTTTAAGCAGGCTATGGGTGCCAATTATATTGGTTTCTATGAAAGCATCTGGGCCGTCAATAGAGCGATCTACATGGCTTTCGGCAGCGAAGTGCACAATAGTATCAATGCTAAATTCATTAATAATATTTTCAATTAATGGGGTGTCGCAAATATTACCCTGCACAAAACTAAAGTTTTCGTTGTTTTCTAAGCTTGATAAATTTGCGCGGTTGCCTGCATAGGTTAATGCATCCAGTACAATTACTTTATCTTGGGGGTGTGTTTCTAACCAATATAATACAAAGTTAGAGCCGATGAATCCGGCACCGCCTGTTACTAATAATGTTTTCATTTTTTTTCGCTCACAGGGTGAGCTCCTACAATTTATTTCTGTTGTTTATAGGAGCTTCGCGTGCAAGCACGCTCCTACGATTCTGTTTCCGGTGTATTACTCCGCTGGCTAATACACCTTACTTTTCATTTTAAAATTCGGCCAATACTTCGGCTAGGGCTTTACGCCAGTGTGTACCTTGTATGTTTAGTTGTTCTTGCAAAGCGATGGTATCCAATACACTGTACGCAGGGCGTTTTGCGGGGGTTGTGTATTGCGCGGCTTTAATGGGCAATACGGGTATTTCGGTTGTTAATTTGTTTTGAGATAATGCTATTTCTTGTATGGCTACTGCAAAATCGTACCAACTGGTGGTACCTAAATCTGTCCAGTGATAAATAGGGTCACACTGTTCACCCAGCATTTTATCTGCTAATAACCACAAGGCATCAGCTAGATTTTTAGCCGAAGTAGGCGTGCCTATTTGATCAGCCACCACACCTAACTGGGGTTTATCGGCCATTAAACGCAACATGGTTTTTACAAAATTACTGCCGTGGCTACTGTATACCCAAGCTGTACGTACTGTACTTACATTGTTTTTTAAGATGCTATTCGCAGCTTGCTCACCGGCTAATTTACTGGCGCCATATACGCCTAACGGGCTAGTGGCATCACTGGGCTGATAAGGCGTGTTTTTTTGTGCATCAAATACAAAGTCGGTAGAAACATTCAGTAATTTGGCCCCTACTTCTTTACACGCCAAAGCCAAATTTTTAACACCGGTTTCATTTACTGCGTAACAAGCTTCACTATCACTTTCGGCTTGATCTACCGCGGTATAGGCAGCAGCGTTAATTACGACATCGGGTTTGAACTCAGAAATCACCTGCATCACCATGGCTAACTTGGTAATGTCCAGTTCCTTTGAGTCTAAAAATTTTGCTGTGACATTTGTAGGTATAGAGCGATTTAATTCCCAACCTAACTGCCCATTTTTAGCGGTAACCAATATACGCACGTTTCTATCCTTACTTAAAATTTAGCGGCGTCGCTAAAAGGCTTTCCAGCTTCATCTTTGGGCGACAATAATGGTGTATTACCACCTACTAACGGCCATTCAATGCCCACTGTGGCATCATTCCAAATTAAAGAATGCTCATGTTCAGGGGCATAGTAGTCGGTACACTTGTATACAAACTCGGCTGTTTCGCTTATCACATAGAAACCATGAGCAAAACCTTCTGGCACCCAAAGTTGTTTTTTGTTTTCGCTTGACAGTACTTCGCCCACCCATTGGCCAAATGTGGGTGAGTCTTTGCGCATATCTACTACCACGTCAAAAACAGCACCTTGTACTATGCGAACTAGCTTGCCCTGAGTTTGCTGTAGCTGGTAATGTAAACCACGCAATATGCCTTGTGTAGACTTTGAGTGGTTGTCTTGAACAAACGGCTTCCCGT
>MAAA01014311.1_pt1 | contig 12541 bp, 9 predicted proteins | sample 1115971 | NCBI WGS metagenome assembly MAAA01 (sample SAMN04961123, study PRJNA320927) | seawater metagenome | isolation source: sample BD02T6 sea water enriched with oil for 6 days | place: USA:Gulf of Mexico | collected 2013-07-27 | reverse complement strand
CTGCCTCAAGGCGTGCTGAATGCCCCCCACACGAGAGATTCTATGAGCTTTGAAGACTTGGGTTTATCCTCAGATATTTTGAAAGCAGTAGCCAAACAAGGTTACTCGACACCATCCCCTATTCAAGCTCAGGCTATTCCAGCTGTGCTGGCCGGCAAAGATATGATGGCCGCCGCACAAACCGGTACCGGTAAAACCGCAGGGTTTACCCTTCCAATACTGGAATTGTTGTCTAAAGGTCAGCGTGCACAGAATAATCAGGCGCGGGCCCTAATTCTTACGCCCACCCGAGAGTTAGCGGCTCAAGTAGGGGATAACGTTGCTAAATACAGCGAATATCTGCCTCTTAAAAGTACGGTGGTATTTGGAGGGGTGAAAATCAATCCGCAAATGATGAAGCTCCGTAATGGCGTGGATGTACTGGTTGCCACACCGGGTCGGTTAATGGATTTGTATAATCAACGAGCTGTTAATTTTAAAAATTTAGAAATTTTAGTGCTGGATGAAGCGGATCGCATGTTAGACATGGGCTTTATTCATGACATTAAAAAGATTTTAGCGGTTTTACCTAAAGATCGTCAAAACCTGTTGTTTTCGGCTACTTTTTCTAATGATATTCGCCGCTTAGCCAAAGGCTTAGTTAATAACCCTGTTGAGATTTCGGTCGCACCGGCTAATAGCACGGCAACGAAGGTTAAGCAGTGGATCTATCCCGTGGATAAAAAGCAAAAAGCCCCTTTGCTTATTCAGCTAATTGAAGATAATGATTGGAAGCAAGTACTGGTATTTAGTCGTACTAAACATGGCGCAAACAAGCTAACTAAAGTGCTAGAAGATCATAATATTACGGCGGCTGCGATTCATGGTAATAAAAGCCAAGGCGCACGAACCCGAGCCCTAGCGGACTTTAAGCAGGGTGTAACACGGGTGCTAGTCGCCACAGATATCGCCGCGCGTGGCATAGATATAGATCAGCTGCCTAACGTAGTGAACTTTGATTTACCCAATGTGGCGGAAGATTATGTGCATCGCATAGGCCGTACCGGACGTGCTGGTGCCAGCGGTCAAGCGGTCTCTTTGGTGAGTCATGATGAATTTAAAGAACTGAGTGCCATTGAGCGTCTAATTGGCCGCGAATTAGAGCGTGAATACATTGTAGGTTTTGAGTCGATGAATACGTTACCGGTATCTAGGCTGGATACTCGCCCCATTAAAGCCAATAAACCTAAAAAGCCTAAGTCTGAACACAGTGATGGGCAGCGTTCAGGGGAAAATCATCGCGGTCATAAACCGGCTGGTAAAAATAAAAGGCATATTCAAGGTGAAGGCGGCGCAAGCAATAAGCGCAATTCAAATGGTAATAAGTCACCTCAAAGTAACCGTAAACCTGCCGGATTACCCGGCAAGCGTACCGTTAGCCCAACTTCTGGCAATCGTTAGAGTCAAACTGCGTATAAATACTCTGAATCTCCCAAGCGGATCCGTATAGGGAGTTTCAGAGTAAAATAGATAGTTATTTTCTTTTCTTGCAAAATTCTGAGACTTTCTTACTATATTGCCAATTTTATAGGCAGTATAATTTATATACTTGGCAATCAAGTAGCACGGACGCCATACCTTCGAGTTGTTATGAATGTATTTAGATAATTTTCAAGTAAAAGTGAAGTGGCAGGTACCCTTAGCGTTTTTGGTGCTGCTGATGCCGATCGCCGGATTTAATGCCCACCTATTCCATGATTTGGTTGAAGGGTTTGCCATTATAGTTGCCATATTAACTTATGTGGTGGTGTCTAATAGCTATCGCTTTTCACAAACCCATTTTTTGATGTTTTTAGGTTGTGGCTATTTTTGGGTGGGTATCCTAGATTTCTTTCATACTATCTCGTTTCTTGACAGTAGTATCTTTCCAAATGCGGACAGCGGTACCACTATCCAGTTTTGGATTATGGCCCGTTTCTTTGAAGCGTTTACTCTGCTCAGCTTCACCTCTTTTATACATAAAAAAATAAACACCGTGTGGCTTTTTTGGGGCATGGGCTGTGTATTTTGTATTATTTTATTTATGGTGGTACAAGGGAATTTTCCACTTCTTTACTCGCAAGAAGGTGGGTTGACCACCACTAAGGTGGTTGCTGAATACTTAATCATAGCCATTTTATTAGTGGCCGCTAAGCGAGTATGGGACCACCGGTCACATTTTAATCATTCAATTTACAAGTTGTTGATGGCGTCCATTGGTTTAACTATCTTAGCCGAGGTTACGTTCACGCTTTATAACAGTTTGTCTGGCTTAACCATTGTATTAGGGCATGTGTTTAAGTTGATGTCCTTTTGGGCAATTTATGTGGCTTTGGTAGAAAGCACGTTAAAACAACCGTTTAAGTCATTAACGCTAAGTTCAGATACCTTTAATGCCTTACCGGATGCCATCACTACTGTGAATAAAAATGGCACGATATTACAGGCCAACAAGTCTGCGCAGGACTTCTACCAAGGCGCGGGGCGCATTGAAGGCAAGCATGTTCACGGAATATTTCACTCTAGGCAAATTCCTGTAGATCAATGCCCCATATGTCGGTCGATTGAGCGTAAACAACCCATTCATTTTCAAGAAATTCAGTTGTTTGATAAATGGAATGCCATTACGTTATCGCCTATTAGTTATCAGCAGCAAAGTAATGTTGTCTTGCATGTTAGTCGTGACATAAGCGATCACAAGCAAACCACCACTCAGTATCAAACCATGAATCGCCTTTACACCGTATTACGTTTAACGAATAAGGCCATCATTAACAGTAAAACTAAAGAAGACCTTTTGAAGTCTATTTGTCATATAGCAGTAAAATATGGCGGTTTTTCAATGACGTGGATAGGCATGGTAGAGGGTGAGGATGTGATACCAGTGAGCTCGGCTGGCGACTCTCGATCTTATCTAAAAGGCATTAATATCCGAGTAGATAATTCAGAATATGCTCGCGGCCCTGTAGGGGTGTGTGCAAAAACCGGAGAAGTGGCTTTTGTAAACGATATCACCAAGGATGAAAGTTTTGCTCCTTGGCGCAAGCCCGCCATAAGGTGTGGTTTTAAATCCTTGGCGGTAATACCTGTAAAGCAAAATCAGGAGACGATTGGCATTTTTGCTATCTATGCCAGTGAAATAAATGCTTTTGATACACAAATTTTAGAGTTATTAAGCAGTCTGAGTGACGATATAAGTTCGGTTATTAGTCACGTTCAAAGTGAAGAAAAACGAGTCGTAGCGGAAGGCAAATTAAAGCAGCTTTACTTGGCCATTGAGCAAAGTAAAAGTGCCATTGCCATATCTGATATTAGGGGCACCATAGATTACATTAACCCTTATTACACAGATCTTACTGGCTATTCAGAAAGTGAAGTTTTGTCGCAAAATATAGACAGATTCTCTAGAGCTTTAGTGGCTGACCAAGAAATTCTGCAACAATGCTGGCGCCGTGTTTTGTCGGGTAAAGACTGGCAGGGTGAGGTTATGTGTTTGAAAAAAAGTGGCGAGGCTTTTTGGGCTTTGTTGTCCGTGTCGCCTATATTTGATAATGCCGATTACATTACCCACATAGTATGGACCTCAAAAGACAACACTGAGCTTCATGACGCCCATGAAACCATAAGTCAGCTGGCTTATTATGATGCTTTAACGGGCTTGCCAAATCGACGCCTTTACCAAGATAGGTTTAAGCTTGCTATCAGTGCCGCTAAGCGCCACAAAAACAAACTGGGTTTATTGTACCTTGATATGGATAACTTCAAGGGGATTAACGATGCTTGGGGTCATGATTTTGGCGACCAATTACTAAAGTATATGGCCAGTATTCTTATCGATTGTGTACGTGAGATGGATACGGTGGCGAGGTTGGGTGGGGATGAATTTTGCATTATTATAAATGACGTAGATGACAATGCCGATCTTGTGCATATTGCTGACAATATATTAAGCATGTTGAATCGTACGGTGGAGCTTGATGGACGTGATGTGAGTATTAATACCAGTATCGGTATTAGTGTGTATCCAGATGACGCCATAGATGCAAGTGAATTAATGAAGTGCGCCGACATGGCCATGTATCACGCTAAAGACAAGGGTAAAAATAATTTTCAATTCTTTGAAGAGTTTTTAAATGTAAATGCACAGCAGCGCTTGAATAGTGAGCGAAAAATTAAGAGTGCCTTACAAAATAATGCCTTTAAGTTGTATTACCAGCCTCAATTTAATTTGTTAACCGGTGAGATAATTGGCGTGGAAGCCTTGTTGCGCTGGATTGATGACGGCAAAGTATTGTTGCCCAGTGAGTTTATTACGATTTGTGAAGAGTCATCTTTGATTAGCGAATTGGGTGAGTGGGTGGTAAATCAGGCATGCCATGAATATAAGACCCTATTGGATGACGGTTTTCCTGAAGTTAAAGTGGCCATTAATATTTCAGCCGGTCAGTTTCATCAGTCCAATGTATTGTTGGATATCATTAATGAATCCTTGCTGTCTTCTGGATTGCCTGGGCATTTGTTGCAGCTGGAGTTAACCGAAAGTGTGTTAATTGACGATGTGCCGCAAACCATCGAGGTGATAGAAAAATTAAAGCAAAAGGATATTACTTTTGCGATAGATGACTTTGGTACGGGATATTCTTCCTTAAGTTACCTTAAGAATTTTCCAGCCGATATTATTAAGATAGATCGCAGCTTTGTGGGCGATATTCAAAACGATATGAATGATCGTGCCATTGTCAGTGCAATCACCGTCATGTCTCACGAGCTGGGTTTAAAAGTGTTGGCTGAAGGGGTGGAAAACGAAGCGCAACTGGCTTTCTTAAAAGAGCAGAAATGTGACTTTGTGCAAGGTTTCTTTCACGCTAAACCGATGCCAGGGTCTGAATTGTTAGCGAACTACGGGACTAAATCGTAACGTAAAGTAGCTATTAGATTGTAGTGTGAAATATATGCCCGCTTAATTAGCGGGTTTTTTAATTCAGGGTGTGAGTGAGGCTTTGGAATTAAGGTAGGCGAGGTAGAGCCACTTTAAACAGAGCGCCATGTAAGATGGCGGATTGATCAATGTATATTGCACCTTGATGCCATTGAGTGATCCTGTCGGCTATTGCTAACCCCATGCCATATCCTTTATTGTTTTCCTTTATACTGCCTCTTACAAAGGGTTTGAGGATGTTCTTTCTGTGTTCAGGGTTCACTCCAGTGCCATTATCGTGAATGTTAATGTCACACAGTTTTTTGTGCGTAATTAATTCTACTATTACCTGGCCGTCTGAGTGTTCTACTGCGTTTATCAGTAAATTGTTTAATAACATTCTTAAGTATTGCTTGTCCCCTGACACCCAAACTTTATGGCTGGCGGTCTGTAAATGAATGCTTAACCCTTGAGCTTGGCGCTGTTGTATACATTCATTTATTAATTGAATTAAATCTACATTGGTTTTGTTAATCGCTATCATGGATTGCTCAAGTTTTGAATAATCGAGCATGACCTCTACTAGATTTTGCATTTCGTCTATGTCAGCACTTAAATGCTGCTGGTGCTCTTGCAGTGCTAAGGGGTCTTGTGTATCACTTAAAATATCTATTCCAAATCTTAGCCTTGCCAGTGGTGTGCGCAAATCGTGGCTCACCGCGCTGCTAATCAGTTTGTTGTCGTTGATTAAAGACTCAATTTTTTTTGCCATACGATTAAATTCAGTTTCTATGTCATAAAGATAAGATGATTTATGAGTATGGATGCGTTTAGATAAATTACCTTTACCAAAGGCAATGGCACTTTTTCTTAATATTTGTAAACGTTTAATAAGAGGGTATAACCATACGAGAATAATGAGCAATAAACCCATATAAAATGATGCTGTTAAGGCTAGATTGAAATTGGATGCGTTAATCACCAGTTCATCAGGGGTAAATGACAGCACTTTATTTTGTTGAGGTAAGTAATAATGCAAAGATAATGCGTTGGTGCTTTCAAGAATAAGTGGCTCACCAAGTTTAAAGTCGGAGATTATTTCAGCTGGAAGTGGAAATTGTTCAATATTAACCAAGGCAATATTGTTTTGATGACGAGTATTCCACGCTTTTATAAAGGCTTGGTTGTTATTTTGGGTGTCTAATGCCAACGCCAGTTGCTTGCCTAAATGACTGTAGCTACTCACTAAGTCTTTATTTGACTCGCTGCCAAATTGCTCAAATATTTTATCTAAGCCCCAGCCAATTCCCACTGTGGCCAGTAACATAACAAAAATCAGTGATAACGTAAGACGGCTCACTTTTTCCCCTTTCTTGATATTTTTATATTGCTCATGTTAGGCCCAAGCGTCGGTTGCAAACAAATAGCCTTTACCCCAAATGGTTTTAATGCGATAGGGTGTACTGGAATTGTCATTTAGTTTTTTACGTAATCGTGAAATTAAAATATCAGTGGAGCGATCAAAGCCATCGTATTCAATGCCGCGTAATTCTTTCACAAGTGCCTCGCGACTGACGGTTTCACCCGCTTTGTTAGCCAATATCCATAAAACATCAAATTCATTGGATGATATGGCTACAGGCACATCATTTAAGGTAGTGGTACGGGAGTTTGAGTCAATGGTAAAGTTTCCGAAGCGAATGACTGTTTTGGCTTGTTCATCTTGATAGTCTTTGTTTTTCCGCCTTAACAAAGCATTTATACGGGCCAATAACGCCTTTGGGCGTACCGGTTTAGTCACGTAGTCGTCGGCCCCTAACTCTAGGCCCAAAATCTCATCACTTTCTTCATTGCGGGCCGTCATCATGAGAATTGGGCGATCATAATAGTTGCGCACCTCTTTACATATATCAAATCCATTCATGACGGGTAAGGTAATATCAAGAATAACTAAATCAGGGTTGTCGGACTTAATTAAATGCACCGCTTCGTCACCCCGAGTGGCCAGGGTCACTAGATAGCCTTGAGCGGTTAGGTAATCGCCTATCCACTTTGCCAAAGATAAGTCGTCCTCCACTAACATGACATGTGGCTGAGGTTCAGTATTGATATCGGTTGAGTCCATTAAAAAAGTCTCCAGCTGCTACGTTGTCTTTTTTTGTTGCCATACACCCATGCTACGCTCAACTGGGTTTGAACTAAATCTTGCTGCGTTTTCATATTGCGTAATCTAAAAGTAAGTGTGCTTGGAGATTGGAAATCGTGGATAAAAGAGCCTATCTTTTCATTTTCCCAGCATTGTAAAGACGCATGTGTGTTTGATATATACAGGCAATAATCCCCCTTTTCAGGTGCCTGCCACACTAGGCTGGCACTTTGATAGCAAATTTGCCCTTGGTGCAAGGCAACGCAACGCTCTGGCACCACTTCCAAAGAAGGAGCTGATACATTTAAGGTGGAACTGAACTCTTCATTAGCTTGCACGGATAAGCATAAGGCCATGAATAATAAAATGATGCCACAACCAAAGTAAGGTGTTTGTTTTAACCTTAAAAATGAATCCCTTTTATAAAGGGGGCGCGATTTAGAAAACATAATTTAAAGTAATGGTGCTGAGAATGGCGTTGCGTTTATTGGGCTGCATTAGCGGGCTGGCGCTAATGTCTTCATCAATGTGCATGGCCGATAATTTACTGCGCACAATCCAGGTTTCATTAACAGGGTAGGTAAGTCCAATTTCAGCGCTGAACGAGTCGGCGCTGGAGGCAGTATATTGTGGGAATTCAGTGTTGGCCTCTTGGTTCGATACACCCAAATAGTAATCCACTACGTCACTGGATAGGTGTCGATAATTAATAAGCGCATGAAGATTGACGTTGCGAATTTGCCAGCTACGACCCATGGTTAGGCTGGCACTGTATCCATTGTGCAAGTTGGTAAGAATTTCATTGCGTAATTGCAATTGTATAATTGAGTGGCCAAAATATCCGGTGGCGCGGATACCGGCGGTGAGATCCACGTAGCGGTCACGCAGTGGTGCCAATTCATCATAATCCTCTTCAGTAATTTCATCGTTTTCAGGGCCAAAGACAAAATCCAGGGTCCAGTTTTTAGTATTAAGAACATTATATCCAAACACTAAACCATGCTGACTATCCGATAATGCTTCTACAAAATAACCTCTCCATTGGTAACCCATGTTTAGGACCACAGTAATCCCCACGTCTCCACTTTCAGAGCCTTTTATTTTTGGCCCAGTGCTGGCTTCAATGCCAAAGCCTAAGTCGGCATAACCGCCGTCAGCCTGTTCCATTTCTGGCCCCGTGCCGATTCGAATATCGCGGGCAATCTCACCGGCCCACAGTGGGCTGCTAAAACATGTCATGAGTAACAACCCTATTAGGGAGTTACAGAGCGGAGTATTCATATTTACAACCCTTAAGATGCCCATAGGCTATTTGAAATATTAACCAGTTAACTGATACAAAGGTGTATCAAATTGTACAGTTTCATAATAAAGACGATGCTGCGTATGGTAACAACTCACCCCGTCAATTCAACGGGTTAGCTATTTTAATGGGAAGGGAGGGGTGACTAAATAGAATGTAATAATTGGTTATTGAGGCGGGTTTTCCATGGCGCTAGTGTAAATGGCGCAGCAATTACGGCCATTTTCCTTACAGTGATATAAAGCGATATCACTTTTTTTAAGCCAGTCGATGGGGCCACTTAATTTTGGGCTAATTTCACTAATACCAATGCTAATGGTAAATTTAATTTTATGTTCATCAGTAAGCACCAAAAGCGCTTCTACCTTTGCTCTTATACGCTCGGCTAATGCTAGAGCTTCTTGGGCAGGAGTGTCCGTTAATATAATGCCGAACTCTTCTCCGCCATAGCGACCAGCAATATCGGTAGTACGCAGTAGTTGCTTTAATGTACGGGAAACTTGGCGAATAACCTCGTCACCAGCGGGATGCCCGTATTGGTCGTTCACGTGTTTAAAATGATCAATGTCAAACATGATTAATGAGCTGGTGGTGTCATAACGGATGCAGCGCTTAAATTCAATATTTAAACAGTTTTCCCAGTGGCCGCGATTATTCAACTGAGTCAGTTGATCGGTACGGCTAAGATTTTCTAGGGTAAGGTTTAGTTTGTTGAGAGCCTGTTTATTCACGGCGATATCCGTGACGTCATAAATAATCATGCAAATGTGATTAACGCTGCCGTCGGTGGACGAAAGGGGGATGAAGGTCGTGTTTTGGTACATATATTTTGCAGTGCCCGTAATAGGGCGGTAATTTTTAAACTTAAAAACATATGGGCGCTGTTCCCAAGTGGTGAACGTGCGGTTTTTAAGTAAAAATACCGAGGCGACCTTTTTACGCAACCAATTTTCGGGAATTTCTTTAAAAGAATCAAATATGGATTCTCCTTTTATTTTATCAGGGCTTAGGCCGCTGTGGTTTTCCATAAAAGAATTCCAAACTTGAATTTTGAAATTAGCATCCAATACCACAAGGCCCACATCAATGGTTTGGAGCATGTCCATCATCCAATGGGACTCGTTAATATCTAGAGTATTGTCACTCATAATAAAAAACTAATGCGGTGGTTAAGGGATAAAAGTGAGTCTTCGGTGAATAGTAGTAATAGGTCGCAGTCGATGTTGTAGTCTTTTATGTGGTAATTGATCTCTATGGCCAAGGCTTTTTTCCATTGTTTGTTCTCAGCTTTTACTAATTCACTGATACTGCAATGTTGACCCAATACAACAGGGTGACCTAGGCTAAAATTCACATCCAGTTGTTGAGCAATGCCATTTAAACAGGCGCCATTTAAAATGCTGGCCACATCGGTTAGCAGTTCCACCTCACTGGAGTCATCTACCTGGCCTTCATAATCCATTAACCTGGCAATGTCAGTAAAACTTGCATCATTAAAAATAAGCAGGGCTTCACCGCTAATGCCGGCACCAATGAATCCTTGGCATACAGCCGATACCGACTGGCTATTTTCAAGTTCTGAAAGGGCCATTTGCAATTCGGTGACTTCTAATAAATTAACGTTAGGAATGGGCAGTATCACAAAGACATTTAACAGGCGGGCTAATTGATCGGCTGCTTGTCCCATGGCCACATTGGTGATTTCTTGATAACAGTCACGCTGTTCTTCATCTAAGGTGAGTTCAATTTTATGTAAGGCCGTCATGGTTTAAAAAAACCAGAATAAAAAGGCATGTATCATATTTACCTGCCCCCAACTTGGCCGGGTGCTGGGTGAGTGTTGTTGTTAGTATTGCCTATCATGATTCTAAAATCCCAAATTGTGTGAGCACTTGGGTAATCTTCTCTTTATTAGTGGGCTTTTTAATAAAATCCATAGCGCCCAATTTTTTAACCCTTTCTTGCGCTTCAGGTTGAATATCACCTGAAACCACAATAACCATAGCGGGCAAATCATTGCCCTTGATGGCTTCTAATACGCCATAACCGTCCAGTACTGGCATGGTTAAATCTAGAAACACCACCTCGCCCTTACCGGCTTTTATGGCTTCAAGGCCTATCTGGCCATTTTCGGCGAAGGTAATCTCTACGTCCCAATCGCTTGGTAATGCGCGGGCCATTTGCTTGCGGGCAAAGCTTGAATCGTCACAAATGAGTATTGGTGTGGCCATAGGCAGCTGCCATATAAGTGGGAAGGCTTTAGCTTAATTAAAGCTGGATTTTAGCGGGCTGCCAGCCTAATTAGAGTCTGTTTGGCCCAGTCCCGTTAATTCAATGGGCTCTATGGGGTTGTGGAGAATTTATGCCGGCCACCATTGCTGAGAACGGCCAAATTAAAGGGTTGTTGTTGGCGGTGAGGTTTATGCTCGCAACCATTGGTCAAATATGGTCAAATTCGCCCCAATTTATGAATACAGTATTTAGTTGTCTGTATGCAGGCAGACCTAAGCCCTCCGGAGTATATTTTGACTGATAAACAAAAAATAATTGTGATTGGTAATGGCATGGTGGGCCATAAGTTTCTGCAAAACTTGGTTGATAGCAAGCAAGCTGCGAATTTTGATATAAGCGTATTGTGTGAAGAACCCAGAGCCGCCTATGACCGTGTGCAGCTTAGTGCATATTTTAGTGCTAATAGCGCAAAGGACTTAAGCCTTGTTGATGATGGTTTTTTTGAGCAAAACAACATTGCCATAAAGCTGAACTGCCAGGCTATTAATATAGATCGTGAAGGCAAAACGGTGACCACTCAAGCAGGTGAATGCCTACCATATGATAAGTTAGTGCTGGCCACCGGCTCTACAGCGCTTGTTCCCCCTATAGAGGGACGTAATCGCCCTCACTGCCATGTTTACCGTACTATTGAAGATCTGCAAGCCATTAAGGATAGTGCCCAGCAGGGTAAGGTAGGCGTGGTTATTGGTGGTGGGTTATTGGGGTTGGAAGCCGCCAAAGCGTTAAATGACTTGGGTTTACAGACTCATGTGGTGGAATTTGCTCCAAGACTCATGGCTGTGCAGTTAGATGATGCAGCTGGAGCCTTATTGAAAGACAAAATTCAAAAACTGGGTGTGACGGTACACACCGATAAAAATGTAGAGGTTATTCGCGCCGGTGAAGAGTGCGTTCATCGCTTAGAGTTTGCCGATGGAGGCTCGTTAGAAGCAGATGTCGTAGTGTTTGGTGCCGGTATTCGCCCGCAAGATTCATTGGCACGGGATACTGGACTTGAACTTGGACCCAGCGGTGGTGTTAAAATAAACACCCATTGTCAGTCCAATGACGTATCTATTTATGCCATAGGTGAGTGTGCGGCTTTAAAGGGTAAGATATTTGGTTTAGTGGCGCCGGGTTATCTTATGGCAAAAGTGGCTGCACAAAGTATTTCTCAAAGCGGTTATGCCCAATTTAAGGGCTCTCATACCAGTACTAAATTAAAGCTTTTAGGTGTAGACGTAGCCTCCATTGGTGATTGCCATGCTCGCACAAAGGGCGCGGTGGTTTATAGCTACTTTGATGGTGCTAAGCAAACGTATAAAAAAATCGTGTTAAGTGCTGATCAGTCTCGAATTATTGGTGCGGTGATGGTGGGGGACGCCAGCGATTATCAAAACCTATTACAAATGGCATTAAATAAAACGGCACTTCCGGCCCAGCCAGAATCCCTTATTTTACCGGCAATAGCGATAGATAAAATATCAATTGGCGCAGCCTTGCCTGACAAAACTCAAGTTTGTGCGTGTTATGAAGTGAGTAAGGCCACTATTCGTCGTGCGGTGCAAGACGGTGCTAAAACACTTCAGGATGTAAAAGCAGCCACTAAGGCGTCAACGGGTTGTGGTGGTTGCACCGATCTAGTGACCGACATACTAACTCAGGAGCTTTCATCGGTAAAATCCCCCGTGAAAGTGGCTAGGGCAGTTAAGGTTTTTGATCCCGCCAATGTTAGTGATGATACAAAAATTTGTTTTTGCGCAAAGGTCACTAAAGGGCAGCTTAGCCAAGCTGTTAAAGACGGCGCTAAAACTCTCGATGATATTAAGGTAGCCACTAAAGCGGTTACGGGCTGTACCGGTTGTAAAGTGAAAGTGCAAAA
>MAAA01025632.1_pt1 | contig 12552 bp, 10 predicted proteins | sample 1115971 | NCBI WGS metagenome assembly MAAA01 (sample SAMN04961123, study PRJNA320927) | seawater metagenome | isolation source: sample BD02T6 sea water enriched with oil for 6 days | place: USA:Gulf of Mexico | collected 2013-07-27 | reverse complement strand
CCATCTTCTCTACTACACCTTCAGCAATAGAAACGGCTGGGAAGCAAACGGTAGTGAATAACAATGTGGCAATGCTTAAAGCTTTAAAATTCATAATTATTATTCTTATTTATTGCCCGTGTGTTCAGGGCGTTGTTCTTAATTCGTGCAAGCATCCTAACCTGCACAGATACCCATGCACATACTTTGTTTCACATACATTTACACATAATTACAAAATCACCCCAAGGGATTACACAAATGGTTGTTTTACAGTCAGCATGAAGGACAAGTCAGACCAAATAGGTTCAGGTGTACCAGTTAACCTTTACTAAATGAAATAAAAACTAAGTTTATTATTCTTTTATGGCATTACAAAGTGAAACTGAGTTCATTTGTAACTGGTACAAATGCGCCTAATTACATATTAAGTTACAAACCCTAAAAACTTGTTAATCCTTAGCAGGCAAGCCCCATAAATAGCCATAAGAATGACGCCTTAAATACCGGTTAAATGCCGCTAAAGTTAACAACACCTTACAACTTAAGTGCCTGATTACACACGGTTACATTTAATTACAGCCAAGCTGATTACCTACAGCTCTTAAGGTGGGCCCTATTGAACTGCTAAAAACCGAGTAATGCTCAGCTCTTCAGCTTGTACATTAGCAAGAGCTAATTTAGAATGCATTAAAGTTAATTGCACTAGGCTTGCTCTACACTCATAAAAGAGCCCGCTAACCAAGGACCCTCATATGATTCGCACTTACATGCATACCGCCGCTCTGAGTGTTTTGTTTAATGTGGGCATGCTCACTGTAGGCATGTTTAGCATGGAGCTAGCCCATGGAGAACAAGGCACATTCACGGGTGCGCAGTTACAGCTTGTTGAAAAACAAGTGATACAAAACTGGTTTAAAATTGAAGCCCGTGTAGAGGCCGTAAATCAGGGCACTATGAGTGCACAAACCAGCGGGCGTATTCAACAGGTGCATTTTGATGTGAACGACTACGTTGAGCGTGGGGCTTTGTTAGTGCAGTTGCGTGACAAAACTCAACAGGCAGCGGTTCAGCATGCACAAGCACAAGTTGTGCAAGCGAAAGCCGCCGATAACGATGCCCGTGCCAAGCTGTTACGCAGTACTGCCCTATTAAAGGACGGCAGTTTATCGCAAAACAATTTTGACTCTATTAAAGCGGCAGCCGTAAGCCATGCCGCAGCTGTTAAAGCCGCCAAAGCATTACTAATACAAGCCCAAGAGCAATTGTCGTATACCCAAGTGCGGGCACCCTATGCCGGCATTGTGAAAACCCGCCATGTGGAAGTGGGCGAAAGCGTCAGCGTAGGCACTGCCATCATGAGTGGATTGTCATTGGCTAAGCTGCGCGCGGTGGCTAATATCCCGCAGCGGCTGATATCAAAAATGGGCAATAAAAAGGGCTTTCAGATACACCATGAAGGGTTGGCGCAATCAGTACAAAGCGTCACCCTATTTCCTTACGCTAATGAAAACAGCCACAGCTTTAAAGTACGAGTGCAATTCAGCCCTACAAGTGAGACTGCTGCCCCTAAAATTTTACCCGGCATGTGGGTCACGTTACAGGTGCCCATGGGCGACAAACACGTTATTACGGTGCCTGAATCCGCGGTGATGCTTAACGGTGAATTAAGCTCGGTTTTTGTGGCCAGTAAATTTGGCGCTAAACTGCGCCAAGTGCGCTTAGGTAAACACCACAACGGCCACATTGAAGTGCTGGCTGGTTTACGCGTGAACGAACACGTTTATGTGGATGGCTATGGGCAGCTGGCTTTACCGCGAAAGACCAAGCCCAACACTGAAGGCGCTAAATAATGGGCCAGCCTACACACAACCTTGGCATTAGCGGGCGCTTAGCTGCCACCTTTCAAAATAATGCCATCACGCCCTTGCTTGCCATACTGGGTTTATTGTTGGGTTTCTTCGCCATTATGGTGACACCAAAAGAAGAAGAACCACAAATAGACGTGACCTTTGCCAACGTATTTATTGCATTTCCGGGGGCCAGCAGCCGTGAAGTAGAAAACCTTATTAGTATTCCTGCTGAACAGGTATTAAGCGAGATTAAGGGGGTGGATGATATTTATAGCGTCAGCCAGCCTGGCCTATCTATTATTACCGTTGCGTTTGAAGTGGGCCTACCCCGTGAAGAAGCCATTCTTAACTTGTATAACCAAGTTTACAGTCACGCTGATTGGCTACCCATGCACTTAGGCGCCAGCCAACCGTTAATTCGCCCACAAGGCATAGATGATGTGCCCATTATGGGCTTAACCCTATGGTCCAACGACACCACCGTGACACAGCGTGATTTAACAAAAGTGGCCCACGCACTTGAAGTTGAATTAAAACGTATAGATGGCACCCGCGATATTTATACAATAGGCGAACATAAAGATGTGGTGAACGTATTACTAGACCCCATTCGACTTAAAGCGTATGGCATAGACCTTAATGACATTCGCCAAACCTTACTGGCCAGTAATCAAAGCAGCCAAGCGCGCAGCATTATTAACAATAATGAAATTATAAAACTGCAAGCCGGACAATTTTTAAGCTCCCCTCAAGATATTAAAGAGCTTATTGTGGGTTTAAGCCCCACCATAAGTGGCACTTTAAATCCGGTGCACGCCAGCCCTATTTATTTAAGCGATGTGGCCGACATTTCACTGCAAGCCGACACACCCGAAGCCCAAGCCTTTCATTATGAAAAAGGCTTAAGCCAATCGGCGCCGGCGGTAACTATGGCCATTGCCAAACAGGCAGGCCAAAACGCCTTTGATATAACCCATGCCATTGAACAACGTTTACAAACCCTTAAAAACATACTCATTCCCGACAACATTAACGTGTCAATTACGCGCAACTATGGCGACACCGCAAAAGAGAAAAGCGACACACTTATAGCCAAGCTTTTGTTTGCCACATTAGCGGTGGTACTGCTGGTGCTATTAACCATGAGCTGGCGTGAAGGAGTTATTGTGGGCGGCGCTATATTTATTACCTTGGCCATTACCCTGTTTGCTTCTTGGGCGTGGGGTTTTACCCTTAACCGAATTTCGTTATTTGCACTGATATTTTCAATTGGTATTTTGGTGGACGACGCCATTGTGGTGGTGGAAAACATTCACCGCCGTCTGCACTTACCTGCTAAATTTGGCAGCAATAAATTAATTGATGTGATTCCCGTGGCCGTTGATGAAGTGGGCAGTCCCACTATACTGGCCACCTTTACGGTAATTGCAGCTTTAATGCCCATGGCCTTTGTAAGCGGTTTAATGGGGCCGTATATGTCGCCCATTCCCATAAATGCCAGCACCGGCATGTTAATTTCATTGCTCATTGCCTTTATTGTAACGCCCTGGTTATGTTTTAAGTTATTAAAGCAGCCTGTTGTAAGTGATGGCCATGAAACTCTTAACACTGAGCATGGAGATTCGTCTGGACATAATACTCGTACCTACCAATTATTTAACCGTCTTATGCGCCCATTAATAGAAGGGGAAAAAGCGGAAAAAAATCGCTTAAAAATGCTGGCCTTTGTTATTGCCCTAATATTAGCGGCGGTGGCGTTACCGGTATTTAAACTGGTGGTAATGAAAATGCTGCCCTTTGATAATAAATCTGAGCTGCAACTCATTGTAGATATGCCAGAAGGCACTCCCATGGAAGAGACCCTAGCGGTATTGGAAGAGCTAGGGGATTATTTACGCACCTTACCCGCCGTAAAAGATTACCAGTTATACGCGGGCCTTAATGCACCCATTAATTTTAACGGTTTAATTCGCCAGTATTATTTACGCCAAGCGCCCCACATGGGTGACATTCAAGTGAACCTTGTACATAAGTCAAAACGGGATTTAAAAAGCCACGACATTGCTGTTTTAATGCGTAAACCCCTGCAAGCCATTGGCAAACCCTATAACGCCAACATTAAAATTGTAGAAGTGCCCCCCGGCCCGCCGGTGATGTTTCCCATTGTGGCCGAAGTGTATGGCAGTAATTATGAGCAGCAAATGGTCACCGCCAAAAAGCTGCGGGCTATTTTTGAAAACACGCCCGACATTGTAGACATAGACGACAGCATAGAGAGCGAGCAACAAAAATGGCTGGCGCGTATAGATCGCCAAAAAGCCGCGCTATTGCAGGTGCCTTTTGATCAGATTGTAAAGGCCATAGATACCGCCTTGGCAGGTGAAGACGTGAGTTTTTTACACACAAATCAACAAAAGTTTGCCTTGCCCATTCGCTTGCAGTTTAAACAAGAAGATAAATCCTCGGTAGAATCTTTATTGCAACTGCATGTGCGTAACCGCCAAGGGGTGATGATTGCGCTATCTGAATTAGTAACCATTGAGCGTACTCACATCGATAAAACTATTTACCATAAAAACTTATTGCCAGTGGTGTTTGTAAACGCTGATATGTCGGGGGAATTGGATAGCCCGCTTTATGGTTTATTTGATATATCGAAGGCGATTAACAATGGTCAAATGAATAACGATGCGGCGAATAACAATGACAACAAGGGCCCTACCACCCAACAGTTTTTTATTAACCAGCCTGAGGTGATAACGGGTCCCAGCATAAAATGGGATGGGGAGTGGCAAATCACCTACGAGACCTTTCGGGACATGGGCATTGCTTATTTCGTGGGCATGATACTGATTTATTTATTGGTGGTGGCGCAATTTAAATCGTATTTGGTGCCGCTTATTATTATGGCGCCTATTCCTTTAACCATTATTGGGGTGATGCCGGGTCACAGTTTATTTGGTGCGCAATTTACCGCTACCTCTATGATTGGCATGATTGCCCTAGCCGGCATTATTGTACGTAACTCTATATTGTTGGTGGACTTTATTAACCAGCAGCTAGAAGCCGGTGTAGGCCTAGTAGAGGCGGCTATTACCAGTGCAGCCGTGCGAGCCAAACCTATACTGCTGACGGGTGTAGCCGCCATGACAGGGGCATTTTTCATACTGGATGACCCTATCTTTAATGGCTTGGCCATCAGCTTAATTTTTGGCATTTTAATCAGTACCATATTCACCCTAGTGCTTATTCCCATGCTTTATTTTGTATATAAGCGAAAGCATTTGGCATTTTAATTTGCGCTGTTTCTAGTTTCACCCCTGTACAGATTCTTAGGGCAACGCCGGAGCGGTTGCCGAATGAGCTTGTACGAGGGCACCCCGTGCCCGAAAGCGCCCATGAATAGCACCTACTATTTTAATCAGCGCTGTATTTAGTTTCACCCTAGTGCTGGTTAAAATCGCTCACGGGGTGAGCTCGTACAGGGCACTCCGTGCCCGAATGTGCCCTCGATTAGCACCCGCTATTTTAATCAACGCTGCATTTAGTTTCACCCCAGAGTTTATCCCTAGCGGCACCTTGTATCTAAGCATAAACATCCCCCCACTACTGGGCCATTAATGCCAAGAATAAAAAGTTTGGCGTGCAACGACTTGATTTATAACTTCTAAGTATAAAAAAAAGTACTAACACCCCTGTTCTTACTCCTAGCTTGACTATACTTGATTCAACTAGGAGACAATTATGTGGTTTCGCTTAAGTCACTGGATCAAACGTTACCATGCTCGTTTGGCCAAACACCATTATCAGAGCAAACACTATGCTCTGTGCCTGCATCACTTAATGGCCTTAAAAAAATGGGACCCAGCCTGTTATCAGCAACCAATATTTGCGGGCTATCTGGCCATGTGCCATTACCAATTAAAAGACTGGAGCCACTTAACCGAAGAGGTGGAGTGTGCACTCTTTTTATTGCGCCGCCATGTACAAGGCAACAATGAAGCCTTAGTGCTGTGGGAAGAATTAAAATCGCACTTGTCTGATTTGCGCTTCTTAGATCAAAGCCAACTGGATGTAAAAAAAGAAATATCGGACAGCCGTCGTTAAGACAGGCTGTTGCACCCTGCACGACCCTACAAGGATGTTTTTTTGTTTGGTTTTTGAGTCCGAGCTAGAATTTAAGCTTGCCCTTAATTATTACAATTCCTTCGTTTAGTGACTCTTTATTCTTCCTTTTAGTCGCATTCCATATACCTGCTATTGATATGATCGCGATACTCCCCATTAAGGCCTCCGTGCAGCACGCTCCTACGAGGAGAGTATTACTTCTTTCACCTTACTTTTATTTGGGCTTTATTTTGCATAGGCGCTCAACGCCCACTGCATGAAAATATTATAACGCGGCATCAATAAACGGTTATTCAAGTTCCTTTAAAGTTTGTGAAATATTCAGCTGCACACAAAATCCACTGCCGGTTACGGGGAAATACAAACGACCATGTAACGCCCTATGCACTAAGTTATATACCATGTACAAACCCAACCCTATGTGGCCATCGATGCCAGGTTGTGTGGTGAAAAAGGGTTGGCATAAGTTTTTTAACTGCTGCTTTTTAATACCTCGGCCATTATCCGTGACGATAATCATCACTTTGCCCTCGCTGTCTAGTTCACCACGAATCCAAATAACGGGATCTTGATTAAGTTCGGCGCCGCTGTGCTGTATGGCATTATCAATTAACTGAGTCAGTATCACACTGATGGCCTTTTGATAACTCACCATATATAAGTCACGGGTACATACCACATTAACGCGCCAGCCCGCCATTTTCCAACGCTGACTGTCTACCGTTTCATCGATCACACTTTTTAAATTAAAGTGCCCGCCCTTTAACGCTAAGTGCTGCGCTGATATTTCCCTAAAGCGTTTAATAACCAAAGTAATGCGTGTTTGGTTTGAGGCCAGTAATGAAAAAGACTGCTGTATGAGCTCAATAAAGTCATCGTAATCGGCTGCGACCATTTTCTTGGATTTTTTAAGGGCTAACAAATCGTCTAAGCCTTCACGTATAAAGGCGGTGGTGGCCACATTACTGCCTAGGGGGGTGTGTATTTGCTGAGCCACCCCTAGGGAAAATTTCTCCATAAACCGTAAGCGTTCCTGATCTAATTCGCTATTGAGTTTATCTGCATTTTTACGTGCACTAATATCAACGATAACGCCTTCAAAGCCTTCAGTATCTGTGCCTTCGGTATGGCGCATGCTTAGGCTAATCCAACGCTCGTGACCAAGTGCATCACTAATTAATAGTTCTTGGTCACTCACATTACTTTGTTTTATGGCGGTTCTGACCATTTGACGAAATACGTCAAAATCAGATTTAAGGTATTTTTGAACGTCCGTCATGTTTTCCAGCATTTTTTGAGGGCTATCAAATCCAAATATTTTTGCACAGGCTTGATTTACACTGATGAGTTGATGGTGTTTATCACTTTGAAAATTGCCCACCGGCGCATATTCATATAATTGTTCATAGCGCTTTAAATTAGCCAGATTTTGTCTTTGGCTATCAATGAGATCTTTTTCTACTTGGCGTTTTTGACGATTTACACTATTAATGCGATCCGCTAGCGAAAATGCCAGTAATAACACTTCAAATATCGACCCCATTAAATAGCCATATTGGCTTAACCAACTGGTTTCGCCTAATCCCCAACCCCTAAAGTTTAATAATAAAATACCCATTAAAAACATCAACCAAGCACAGGTAAAATAGCGGGCGGCGGTAAAACCTTTAAACCATAAATAGGCGCCACTTATTAACCCCGACATGATACCCACCATCGCGGTCACAACAATAATGGGCACTATTTTTTCATAGGGTAACAAGAATAAAAGCGCTAAATTTATACATACCACTAAACGCAAAAATACAAAGTAACGATTTAAGTGCGGGCTACTTTTGCGTAATTGTAAAAAATCAGCCATGAAGGTAAAGATTGCCAATTGATACAAACAATATGACAACGGGAACATCACACTATTTAACTGCGGAGATTCCGGCCAAAACCAAGCAAAACCCCGCCCATCAAAACTCAATTGCAAAAATAGAAACGCCGTTATGCTGCACACATAAAATAAATAGCCTTTTTCACGCACCACCAAATATATAAAAAGGTGGTATAAAGCCATCACAATTAATACACCGTAATAAGCCCCGTAAATAAGTTGCTGTTGGGCGAGATGTTCGGCGAAGTGAAGCTCGGTTCGCCAAACCAAAGGCATCATCATAGTGCCCTCGGTTTCTATGCGCGCTAACAGGCGGTATTCTGCTGCTTCTTCTGTGGATAAACCTAGAATAAAGTCGGGCACTTTCACTAAACGGGTTTTAAAAGGCCTTAAATCACCGCTGTGTAATTGTGTAATGACCCGGTTATCTTTAAGCAGAAATACATCAATGTAATCCAGTAACGGATAGGGGATTTGAAGCACCCAGTCGTCGTCACTGAAGCTGTGAATGTCTTGACTCACCCAGACCTTTTTTTGAGCATAACCTAAATTAAATTCACCCTTATGTTCCTGCCACTTAGCTTGATTAAGCGCTTGCTGCCAAGTAAGGGCCTCGCCTTCCGGTTCTACCCAATAGGACAGCCCAGATGCATATAAGCCTTCCATAGGGGGGGCGTCGGCTTGACAAAATGCGCCTATTAATAGAAGTGAAATAGTTAAAAGGTATTTCAAATTAGCCGTTCCAACAATCCTCTTTTATAAGCGTAGCAGCATTGAAAAATTGGGCATTCTCATATATGGTTAAATTATGATCACCACGATCATCCACACCTTCACTAAGGTAGCTCATATCGTTGGCCACATGCCGAGCTGATGAATTAACCGGTGAACTGGGAGGCGTAATGTAAGATGCTATTGTGGTGACTAATTGTCGTGGAATTAAACACGCTCCACCGGCTTGTAAACGCTGACCTGAATGCCCTTGAGGCAAACATTAAGCCCCTTGCCGGTACCAAACCCCAGCGCCTTAAACGAGTAATTATGGGGCAGCAGTATTTGCCCTTGCCCAAATGGGACACCATCGTTAAAACTGGGTAACTGTTATTAAAACGCCTCCCTCCCTTTTCTTTATTAAGGGCCACTTTTAAGTGGCCCTTAGATTGTCTGCTATGCTTTAAATAGCGATCATTTTGCGTAACCTTAGGGTGCGTTTGTTGGATTAACGGTTCGCCATTAAACGCTATTTAAGGACGTAAGGTTATGGATAACACCATGAAAAAAGACAATAAAGAGAGTGATGACAGTGAAAAGGGCTTAAATAAACGCCTCATTATTTTCTTAGCCGTATCGATTACCTTGCTAATAATAGGCGGCTACCTGCTTATTAGTCATGAGCCTAAAACAGAAGCTGAAAAGTTTTACCACGACAGAAAAAATGTTGAGTACCACCAACAATATCGTGAATCACGTAGCAACAAGAAAAAAGCCGAGCGCAATATATTTTTACAGGATTAACCTTCACACTAAGTGCATTAATCCCTTAACTGAAAGATTAATTGAAGAAATAGTTGAAGGGCTAATTAAGTAAAAGACTGGGTGCAAGCCGTACTAACACCCAGTTAACCACGTAATTAACGGTCCTTTTTAAGGCGAATTAAGCCTTCTTGCGCCACACTCATCATCAGCTGGCCATCACGATTATAGATACGGCCCTTATTTAAGCCACGGCCACCACTGCTGGCTGGGCTTTCCATGCTATACAACATCCAGTCATCAATACGCGGTTTATGATGAAACCAAATAGCATGGTCTAAACTGGCCATTTGCAGACCTTTTGTGGTGAACGATACACCGTGGGGTAAAAGAGCCGTTCCCAGTAAATGAAAGTCTGAGCTGTAGGCCATTAATGAGTAATGCAGGGCCAGATCTTGCTGACTCCAATCGTTTACAGGCTTAAACCACACATCTTTTTCTGGGGCTTGTTTGTCGGGTTTAAAGACGTTTACTGGGTCTATGGGACGCGACTCTATGGGTTTATCGGCGGTAAATTTATCACGAATTTTTTCAGGGATCATGGCCGAAAATTTTCGGTTGATTTCCAATTGCGACATAATGCCATCAGGGCCTTTTACATCAGGCATGGGTATTTGGTGCTCAAGGCCTTCTTCCGGCACTTGGAAACTGGTATTTTGGGTTAAAATTATCTTGCCGTCTTGTATGGCATCGACTCTTAGGGCTGCAAAGCTGCGCCCTGCACGCAGTACTTCTACTTTATAGTCCACATGCCCCTTTACCTTGCCGGCCAATAAAAAATACGCATGCATTGAATGGGGTAAAAACCCCTCTGGCGCGGCCTGCATTGCAGCATTTAAGGACTGACCCAGAATTTGTCCTCCAAATAGGTTTCGAAAGCCAAGATCTTCACATTCACCTCGATACAGTGAACTTGTAGGGTCAGTATGCAGTAGTTTGACACTTAACAAATCAATAAGTGACTGAGTAACAGGGTTCATAAAGGTTCCTAAAGCGATGGAAGACAACACCTTACTATAATTAAGGTTATTCAAACAAGTGTTTGATAGGCCACAATAAGTTGCAAACCTTATGCCTAAAAAACAGTCAACATCCCAACAGTACACTAGTGGCATCACCCGCTTTGACTTATACTGCGCGCCCGAATTTTCCACTCACTGCCAGGTAATCGATTAATGCAGCCCGTTCAAAGTGATCAATATGTTGCCCTGCTGGCAGAAAAGAAACAGCTTATAGAAGAGACGTTTGCGCCTTTCAAGATGCCCGATCTAAGCGTATATGCAAGCGAGCCATTACACTTTAGGATGCGCGCGGAATTTAGAGTCTGGCACGAAGGCGACCGCTGCTTTCACGCTATGTTCAAACCCGGCACTAAAAACGACCCCATAGAGATCACCGACTTCCCCATTGCCAGCAAAAGCATTTGCAACGTTATGCCTAAGATCATGGCCGCTATCAATGAAAGCCTTGTTTTAAGCAATAGGTTGTTTCTTATTGAGTACTTAAGCACGCTATCGGGTGACGTGCTAGTAACCTTGATTTATCACCGCCAGTTAGACGATGAATGGGTGGAAGTGGCCCGCAAGCTTAAAGAAGAATTGGGCATACATATAATAGGCCGCGCCCGTAAAATGCGCCTTTTATTAGACCAAGAATACGTCATTGAAGAACTTAATGTGGATGGCAGACTGCTTAAATACAAGCAAATTGAGGCCAGTTTCACTCAGCCCAATGCCTGTGTGAACGAACATATGCTGAGCTGGGCCCGTGACTGTGTGAAAGGCAGTGATTGGGACTTATTAGAGCTGTACTGTGGCAATGGTAATTTCTCTATTGCTCTAGCCGATCAGTTTAAAAACGTCGTGGCCACCGAAATCAGCAAAACATCGGTGCACGCTGCTAACGACAACAAAGTAATGAATGGCATAGAAAACGTAGAGTTTGTCCGCGTGAGCGCCGAAGAGTTTACCGCCCACATGAGTGGTGAGCGCCTGCGCCGCAGACTAAAACACTTGGACCTTGAGAACGCCAACTTTGGCACCGTACTGGTGGATCCGCCAAGAGCCGGTTTAGACGTGGACAGCTGCAAGATGATTAGCCAGTACCCTAATATTGTCTATATTTCCTGTAATCCTGAAACACTTCAAGACAACCTTAAAGTGTTATGTGAGACCCACAAGGTTGAGCGCTTCGCTATGTTTGACCAATTCCCCTACACCCACCACATTGAATGCGGTGTGTATCTTGTAAAGAAGTAACCATGAGCCAACCTTGCCCTTTAAGCTTAAGGGGCAAGGTTGCTTACAAAACTTAACCATCTGGTCATTATTCACTCTATTTATTTACCTACCACTGGTAATATTACGCCATATTTGATTGTCCCCATCTAACTTAATGTACTGGTAACTCCTATATGAAATGTATCATTTGTGACCAGTCAGTATTTGGCAAACAAGGCATGACGGCAGTAGGCTTAGGCGCCATACATAGAAAATGTTTTCCAGGGCACTCCATGGATGTACGAGTTTTCCAGAGCATGGATGTAAGCGCGTTAAACCAAGATGAGTTTATGGAGCTTAAAGAAATTGTGTTGGCAGAACACAACGCTCGTAACCGCAGCCACGAAGACGTAAACGTTGAGCTATTCTGAGTTTACACCCCATAAAACTGTGCACTTTTCATACAATCCGTAACATACCCGCCACACTGTAAGTCATTTCAACTGCTAATATGGCAGCCACTTGCCTAACTCTTTGGTGGTTGCATGGTATCGACACTGACTAAATACCCTTTTTTTAATTTGCTGAAAAATAACGAGCAAGCTGAAATTGCCTTGAGTGTGTTAACACACTATGGCAGTGCAAAGGAAATTAAAAGCATGATGCCTGAGGCCAAAACCATTCAACGGGACTTTATGAACAGTGACGGCAATATTTGCCTAGTGACGGCCATTAATAATTTATTAGCGGGTTACTTAGAGCTTCATGGTGAATTTAGCGATGATCTCACCATATTCTTAAGTAAAAGTCTGGTTGAGCAAAAGCTGGCACAAGCTCGTTAACGCTTCTTTTTGTTTTTCTTTTTTCTTAGAAAGTCTTTTATGGGCGTCGCCTTCGTTGGCAAGGCTGCTTCAAAGCGTTGCGCCATGGCATCTAGCTTTTCTTCTTTGTCAACATG
>MAAA01014732.1_pt1 | contig 12560 bp, 10 predicted proteins | sample 1115971 | NCBI WGS metagenome assembly MAAA01 (sample SAMN04961123, study PRJNA320927) | seawater metagenome | isolation source: sample BD02T6 sea water enriched with oil for 6 days | place: USA:Gulf of Mexico | collected 2013-07-27 | reverse complement strand
GCGCTAGCAAACGTTAGGCAGCGCCCATTGGGTTAAGCTGTTTCAGTTTGTGTCTCTGGGGCCTTTTCAAAGCCCACATAGCGTACAAAGTCGTTATGGTCGGCACGTACAGATTTGACGGCGTTGGCTGAAAATTCTTCGTTGGGGTAACCCATGGCGATACAGATCATAATATTCTGGTCATCGGGAATACCAGCATGTTCACGCACCACATTCGATTGCATAATTCCCTGGCCATTAATCACTGTGCCCAGTCCGCGCTCCCAGGCAGCCAGGCAAATGCCATAAGACACCGCCCCCAAATCAAACTGACTAATAGCGGCGGGTTCCAAATATTTATCGTAAGTTAGAACGATAGACACCGGGGCATCAAACTGGCGAAAACCACGCATCACCCAATCCATGCGTTTAGCTTTATCATCACGAGCGATACCCATGGCGTCAAACAACTGTATGGCCACATCAATTTGGCGCTGACGATGAAGGCCTTCGTAGGCTTCCTTCATGGGGAAGTCACGGTTGGGTTTAACCCCCGCCATCATATTCTCGGTATTGCCTTTGCGAATTCGCTCCAAAGGCTCACCCGTCACGATGTGCATGTGCCAGGGTTGGGTATTCATGGACGAGGGTGCGCCCTTGGCAATTTCAACAATTTCCTTCAACACGTTTAGTGGCCCACGAATACTGCGGCGTTGACGAACAAGTTCTTCAAATTCCATGGTGTTTTCCTGTTTTTATCGTGCTGGCATACTAACAAGTTCTTGCTGTGGGTTAAGGGGGGAATGCTGGAACACACTGTACGGGTATAGATTTGGCACGTTGGGATAACCGCCCTAATGACAATTGGTTGGGGAAGATTACAAGTAAAGTAAACTTGACATCAGAAGGGTGGTTGGCTAATTTAATGTAAAGTATCTTTTACATTTCGCCGTATTAATCAGGGAGGACAGACTGATGAATCAACCCCATGCAGAATCAGATAACTGGCAAGTCAGTAATCAGCAAAACAAACGCCGTGTGCAGTATTGGACCACCGCCTGGGTGCTCAGCCTCGCCCTGGCGGCCTTCGGACCCAAATTTTTATGGGACTTTGAAACCCTGCCGACCCTAGTGGCAGTGCTGGTAAACTTGGCGGTAGGGATAGGGATGATCCTGGCAAACATTCGCCAGGTGAAAGGCATGGATGAGATGCAGAAAAAAATATTTCTGGATGCCGCCGCTCTCACTCTGGGAGCAGGGCTTATCAGTGCTTGCAGTTATGAACTGCTGGAAGATATAAGGCTCATTACTTTCCAACCCGAAATTTCACATATTATCTTGTTGATGTGCTTAACCTTTTGGCTGAGCATAATAGTTGGCAATAAGCGCTATCAATAAAAAGAGGCGGCCATGAAAAACAAGATTAGGGCGCTGCGCCGCGAACATGAAATGACCCAGGCTCAGCTTGCCGCGGCACTTGAGGTGTCTCGTCAAACCATCAACGCCATCGAAAAAGAAAAATTTGATCCCAGTTTGCCACTGGCTTTCAAAACCGCACGGTTATTTAATTTGGCCATCGAAGACATATTTGAATACGAGCACACCAAATGAGCGCAATACCTAAAAACTTAATAACAATGTGCGCAAGGCACTAGAGTGGGCCGCTGTTAAGGCAGTTGCCATAGAGGGTTTTGACCACGTTAGTCATACGCAGTAGTGGCGCAATTCTCCCTAAGGACTCCGTGCAACCCCTGCGCTTTAGCTATTATCACTTAGCCCAATTCCAGGATTTGGGCTTGTCTATGTCATTCTCCCTCTTTCAATAAATTACATGACCTGCGAGGTCATTATCAGCCACGCTAATGATGGGGTATTCTAATTCTGCATTTCTGCTTTGAAAGCGATTGTGTGATGATGAAATTAGACGATATTTCATGGCAATTGGCCCCTTGTATTAGTTAAATCAGGGGTTGTTAAAACCAAAATATATATTGGCAGTAGTGAAAAGGGGATACAAATGGCTATTGGTGTAACTGCAAAATTACAGGTTCAAGCTGGTAAGAATCAAGAATTCGAAGCGATTTTTAAAAAATTGACGGCGGCGGTGCACGCCAACGAAGAAGGCTGCCTCTTGTATGCCTTGCATCAGTCTCGCGAAGACACGCAAACCTACATAGTGTTGGAGCAGTACGCAGACGAAGCGGCGCTTCAGGCCCACGGAAAGACAGATCATTATCGTAACTTTGGTAAAGAATTGGCCGGTTGCATGGCTGGTGCACCGAAAATTGAACTGATGGATAGCATCTAGCTAAAAATAAGATGGCGGTGCCAAGAACTATTTTTGCTGGGCACCGATTTAATACATAAAAATATTTAGGATGGTAGTTATGAGTCAATTTTCAGGAAAAACCGCAGTTATCAGTGGCGGCGCAGAAGGCATCGGTTTTGGTATTGCCCGTGCCATGGGCAAGCAGGGCATGAATGTGGTTTTGGGTGACATAGATGTTGCGCAATTGGCCATTGCCGAGGAAAAATTGAAAAGCGAAGGCATCGAAGTGTTGGCCGTTAAAATGGACGTGACCGATCTTGCCCAGTGGGAAAATGTGGCTCAAAAAGCCATCGAGCGTTTTGGCAGGATTCATATGTTAGTGAACAATGCCGGTGTGGCCAGTAAACCTGGACCAGTTGAAGAAACCGACGACAAAGATTGGCGCTGGGTGCTGGATGTTAACCTAATGGGCGTGATCTATGGTTCCCAAATCATGGTGCCCAAAATGAAAGAACACGGCGAAGGCGGTTGGGTGATTAACGTGGCTTCCATGGCGGGCATGGTGGGCGTGCCCATGGCTGGCGCTTACACGGCAACTAAAATGGCGGTAGTGGCTATGTCTGAAAGCTGGTATGCCGAATTAAAACCTCACAATATTCAGGTATCGGTATTGTGCCCCGCGTTTGTTAAGACACGCATCAACTTGTCAGACCGTAACAAGCCGGCTGAATTGAAAGCGGATAAAGGCAGTGACAAAAAATCTGCCACGGCTTCGGCCATTGCCAGTCACATGCAAAACGTTATCGATAATGGTTTGCCAACGGATGTTGTGGGCGAGCGTGTGGTAGAGGCCATCAAGGGCAAAGAACTGTATATCTTTACTCACCCTAATTACCGCAAGGTTGTTCAAAAGCGCTTTAAGGCCATGGACGCCGCGTTTGAACGTGCCGAGTCTAGTGTGCTGTTGGCAGGTGTACTTAACGAAGAAATCGCAGAGTTTTCTTAAATGAAATGGGTGGCCAATTAGTGGCTGCCCAGGCGTTCAAAAAATAATTATAACAAAATGAAAGGATCATTCTATGTCCAGTAATCGTGAATTTGGTGTAGTGGTATATGGTGCCACCGGCTATACCGGTCGTTTGGTATGTGAATATTTAAACAAGCAATACGGTGTTAACGGCGACGTTAAGTGGGCCATGGCCGGGCGCAGTGAAGAAAAATTAAAACAAGTGCGGGACGAGATGGGCATTCCCAAGGATGTGCCTTTAATGGTTGCTGATGCTAATGACCCCGAGTCGGTGTTGGCCATGGTGAACAGCACTAAGGTGGTATTAACCGTTGTAGGCCCTTATCAAAAATACGGATCGGACCTGGTGCGTGTATGCAGCGAAACCGGCACCGATTATGTAGACCTGTGTGGCGAACCCGGCTGGATGCATGAAATGATTGCAGAGCATGGTGAAGCGGCCAAGAAAAGCGGCGCGCGCATTGTATTCTCCTGTGGATTTGACTCGATTCCGTTTGATTTAGGTGTGCTCTTTTTACAAAATGCCGCCAAGAAAAAATTTGGTAACGCATTTTCTCGCATAAAAGGGCGAGTTCGTACTATGAAGGGCACCTTTTCGGGCGGTACCCTGGAAAGCTTTAGGCTTACCATGAAAGCCGCGGCTAAAAACCCTGGGTTGATTAAGGTCTTAACTGACCCGTTTGCGTTAACCGAATCGTTTAACGGTGCAAAACAGCCTTCCGGTATGGCCCCCATTTACGATGAGGATCTAAACAGCTGGTCGGCGCCGTTTGTGATGGCCACCATTAATACCAAAAACATTCACCGCAGCAATTTTTTGTTGGCCCATGAATACGGCGACAACTTTGTTTATGATGAGATGATGCTCACCGGTCCAGGTGAACAAGGCGAAGCCATGGCAAAGATGGTGACGGAAGATAAATCTATGGCCAACGACCCCATGCAGCCAGGTGAAGGCCCCACCAAAGAAGAGCGTGAAACCGGCCATTACGATGTATTGTTTGCAGGTTCCAACGACAATGGTGATCGTTTAATGGCCAGCGTTAAAGGGGACAAGGACCCGGGTTACGGTTCAACCTGTAAGATGATTAGCGAAAGCGCCGTATGTTTGTTGAAAAACCCCGATGCGGCCAGCGGTGGCATCTGGACACCGGCTTCTGCCCTGGGTGATTTGTTGATCGATCGCCTGCAAGAAAATGCAGGTTTAAGCTTTCAATTGGAAGGCTAGGCTAATAATCTCCGTTGCCAGCTACACCTTTATCCTGCCCCTTGATTAGGGGCGGTTTTTTTTATGCCCCATTTACCTATTTAATCTGTACCGCTTTTTTATTTCGCCCCTGTACTTTTTTAATCTGGTTAATCCTTTCCTAGAATATTCAATTCCCTGTGGATCTGTACTTAAGTTTATAACGTCGGTGGACTGACATGTAACTACCTGAAACTTTTCGACAAGATAGCATAGGCGAAATGAAATCCATGATCATGGCGTATCCAATTGCGACCCTGATGACCTCTAGTCACATGGAATTGAAGCTAACCATATTCCCCTCATCCTTAAGAGGCTAAGGGTGAATACCTGCTACGGGGTCATATTGCTAGGGCTAATCGGTTGGAAAATTCCAATGGGTTGGTGATATTTCATGGTCCCATTAATTGAAGCCTTACCTAGCCTATTCTACCGCAATATGCCTTTTCCCCACTAAGCATCACTTTATGCGACCGCATTGAAATGTTGTCCAGTGGCTGAAACTGTAATTTATATAATCCTTTAGAGTTAAAGCTAAAAATAGCTGTTGATCACCTATTCGTACAATGAAAAGACTTAATCCGATGACTATTAAATAAATCAAAGATTCCGGCCCCTTTGATTTATATGTTAGCCACGTTATCGATGAATGATCGTTTTTGGCGGGCTCTGGCGTTATTTTAAATTATGATTGGAGTGAAAATATGAAGAAAAACCAAAAAATTCGAATTGAAGGCGCTGTTGTACCAGGATTTGAGTCGATAAGGGACCTATTTGAACGCCGGATGCATTCCCTATCGGAAATAGATACACAGCTTTGTGTTTATCACAAGGGCGAAAAGGTTGTCGATCTTTGGGCATCTGTTATTGATTCATTCAATCGTTCTTCTGGCGAATCGCACTTTTCACCAAACACCCTTGTAAATGTTTTCAGCAGTGGCAAGAGCTTTGAAAGCATCGCCCTGGCCTCACTTGCAGGAAAAGGGTTACTTAACTTTAACGATAAAATTTCGGTCTATTGGCCTGAATTTTCTGCAAATGGAAAAGAATCATTGACAGTTGCAGACCTCATGCGGCACGAGGCGGGTCTTGTCAATTTTGATACCCCACTGGAGCCGGAAGACTATCTTACGGAAAATATTAGGAGGAATAAAATTGGTAGTATTATTGAAAGACAGTCACAAAATTTTCCAAAGGGCAGCGGGAATGCTCGACAATATCATGCGTTCACCAGAGGTTTTATAGCGAATGAGCTATTTCGTCGAATTGATCCAGCTGGGCGCACTATCGGTGAGTACTTACGAAAAGATATTTGTGAACCGCTTGAGATAGATGTGATGGTCGGAGTAAAGAAAAAAGAGTTGGGTCGTGTTAAAAAAGTGACGGAACTAGGTCTCTTCTTTCAATTTATGGAAAGTTTTAAACCAAACTTTATGAAAAGAAAAACTATATTTAATGTTTTTCAGTTGTTACTGGCAATTATTCAGGTAATACCTGCTATTCGAGCTATGACTAAGAATACTCTTGCAGGGTTTAAGAGTCTTGAATATTTCAATGACACCAGTATAGCAATGGGTGAAATGCCGTCGGCAAACACTCACTCTAATGCGCGTAGTTTAGCGAAAATAGCTTCAGTGATGTCGACAGGTGGTCGTTTTAAAGGTGATAGCTTGATAGATAAGGCCTCTTCCAAAAAAGAGATATTGAGTGAGGACGCTTGGGCAGCGCTCCATAAAAATCCGATTGAGGCTAAAATGAATTCCCTTGGTTCCACAACTTTCACTCAAGCCGGATTAGCCTTTTTCTATAAAACGACTGTAAAAAACAATAGAATGGAAAGGGAAGTTAATGAGGGGAGAGAGGGGTTTTACGGATGGATGGGGGCAGGCGGTTCAATCTTTCAATGGCATCCTGAATATGAAATTGGCTTCGGTTATGTACCAACATCTCTGGATGCTTTAGACCTATTTAATACTAGAGGAAAAGCATATCAATCTGAAATGTTGCAATGTGTAAGGCGTTTGCGTGCTAGGGACAATGAAAAAAGCAACCGTCGTAAACTAGCGTGATAACATTAAATAGGGGGTAATCCCCCCTAGTTCAGTAGACTTAGATTCTAGCGATCATTGCAAGACCCGTCTGTGAAAGCGGGTAACGGTTAGCTCAAGTCTGCATCACTACAAGTTATGCCATCCTCTAGTTTTCTAACCTCCCGTGGTGTTACACCAAAGTGTTTCTTAAATGCCGTGCTAAAATTATTTGAACTGCTAAACCCGGTCTCTTCAGCAATAAAAGTAATCGATTTGTTAGTTTGTGCCACGAGCCGGTAAGACTCATTTAATCTTGCTTCTCGCTGGAACTCGCTGGCAGTGACCCCGAATTGTCTTTTGAATTCTTCAATTAGCTTGGTTCTACTTATGCCCACTTCATTCGCGAGAGATTCTAATGAATATCGTGTTGTTAGGTTTCCCGTCAGTAGCTTCTTTGCCTTCGCTAGACGATTAGAATAAATATCTAAAGGTTTTTTGGGTTCTACTAATGCTCTAATAAAATGTAGAAGGACATTGTTGGCTGAAGCTAACAACTGACGATAGCGAAACTGCGCTTGCATGGGGCTGTTTATTAAATCATATGCAGATGCTAAGGCGCTATGTGGCAGCTCTAGCTTTTTAAATTCGAAGGAACTGCTATGGCCAAGCGATAATTCCATTAGTAGCTTCGGCAAGTCTTCTTTACTGATTCCTAAGGCCGTTTCTATTTTGTGTTTTTCAAAATAAATTACAACAAGGTGGTTCTCGTATAAATTCGACGAACGAATACTTTGATTTATACCCTCAGGCATGTAGAAAAGGCCTGTCAGCGGGTTATTGGTCTTACCATTAAATTCATCACCGGAAAAATTCATTTCTGTGCCAAACATAATGGCAAAACCCATGTAATTCCCGCCATCAATGTTTATTTCAAAATCGGTGTGTCGGGATATGTTTGTAATGGCACAAAATAGGTCCTTCGATAATAGAAACGTTTCGATATAATTATGCTTACTATTTAGGGGTTGTGAAAATCTAACAACATTTCCTGCACAGCTTAGTTGGAAATTGGGAATTAATTCCGGCTGGTTTAGCGGGGATGTATCCGCTTGTGGCGTAAAGGCACTAACTTTGACTAAATCACCTTTAAAAATCTCGAGGGGGGCGGCTTGGTCATCAATAGATTTAATCAAAATAAAACCTCTTATGTTATTTTAAACTAACGAGCTTGGACAGGGCTAACCAAATGAGTTGGGCGGAAGCTTAATGTGACCTCGTAAGCGCTATGTGAGCAAGACTATCAGGGCTTTATTGCAATTTTTAGGATGCAAGCAACACATCATACTCCTCTATGTTCCCTTACACTAATTTCGAAGATAATATACCGAAAGTATTCTTCTTGACCATCTTTAGACTTTATCTGACCGCTTTGAAATGTTGCTGTGTGACTAATCATATACATTTTAAGAAGGAACTGTGGGTAAGGCATCTAAATCTTTTTATTTGCCCAAGCCACAGTATCTGCCCCTAAAAAAATATTTAAAGACTTGCTTTGATAACCAGTAGGGCTAAAAAGTAGGCAATAAAGAAACAAGCCACCCTTTGGTCGTGAAATAGTCCTTTGGGGTAGTAGTAGTGTCTCTAAAAATAAATATAAGGCGAACCTATAATGTATAAAAAAAAACCTAACGCACACAACGGAAATATTTTTAGAACAACGATATATTTGGCCGCAGTCATTCCGTTGGTTATGGCTTCTCAGGCTCTGGGCGGGGAGTATTATATGGGTGGATTGGCAGTCAATTTAAACACCCAATTATCTATTGGATCTAGTTGGCGTGCGGAAAAACAAGACCCTTCATGGATAAGTGATACGCTCAATGGTAATGGCAATAATGGGAATGTAAATTTCAAAGAAGGTGATGCCTTCTCCCAGGTTTTTAAGGGAAGTAATGAATTGCAAGTGAGCTATGAAAACTATGGCGCCTTTGTACGGGCTAAGTATTGGTATGACGCCGTGCTTGAAAACGACGACAACCTGGATGATTCAATGTATCACGATCTAGCTAAATTTTCCGGTGCCGAAATATTTGATGCCTTTATATATGGTGAGTTTGAGATATTAGACATGCCCCTGGATGTGCGCTTGGGTAAACAAGTGGTGAGCTGGGGTGAGAGCACCTTTATTCTGGGCAGTGTTAATGTAATCAACTCCTATGACTTAAGCGCTTTTAATCGTCCAGGTGCCAAAATTAAAGAAGCAGTTATTCCTGTGGGCATGGCGTATGCCAATTTGGGTTTGACTGACAACTTAAGTGCAGAGGCCTTTTATCAGTTGGAATACAGTGAAACCATCATAGATGGTTGCGGAACATATTTTGCGTTTAATGACTATGCAGCTTCGGGTTGTGACGATGTTGTAACGCCACTGGGTGACCTATCTCGTGATGAAAATGACCAGCGCCACCCAGGCAGTGACGGTCAATTTGGTGTTGCTTTTCGTTATAATTCTACGGCATTGGATACCGAATTTGGTTTTTACGCCATGAATATCCACAGTCGAATACAACTCATTGGTGGGGCGAAAAACTCCATTAATGAAATGGCTATAATTACAGATCCCAGCTTCACAGCTACCGTTAATGGCACGGCTGCCGCACTGGCTGGTGGAAGTAATAATTTACTGGCTTTGCAAACGGCAGCAGACCAGGGTGACGCTGCTTCTATTGCACAGCTAACTCAGATAATGAATGGAGCTAATGTAGCGGTAGTGGCTGGCCCAGGGGTGGCCACTCAAACATTTTACTCTGACTATCCCGAGGATATGAAAATTGTCGGGTTGAGCTTTGCCACAACGGTGGCTTCGGTGGCGTTGTCTGGTGAAATTAGTCACAGCCTGGATCTGCCAATGCAAATCAATGCATATCAAATTATAGGCGCTTCGACTACGGCAGATACCATCTATAACCTGACTTTGGCCGGTACCGGTGACCCTGTTCAGGCTAAGGCTGCTGTTGAAAAACAGCTAGGATCCATGGGCCTTGAGGTCTTGGCAACGGGTGATGGTGAGGCGATTGACGGTTATCGTCTATTTGATGTGACTCAACTTCAGCTCACTGCCGTTCAATTGTTAGACCGAGTGTTGGGTGCTGATCAAGTTACCCTAATTGGCGAGGCCGGTTATACATTTGTAAATGATTATGGACAATATGGAGATCTTAAATTTGATGGTTTTGGTGATGAGACAATGGTCGACACGGTGACCGAAAGCGCATGGGGTTACCGATTATTGGCTAAAGCAGACTATGCTAATGCTGTTGCCGGTATTGCATTAAGCCCGGAAGTTTTTTGGAGTCATGACGTAGAAGGTGTGTCCTCGATATCCGGCAGTGGTTTTGTCGAAGGTAACGAGCGTTTGGGCTTAGGCCTTAATGCCGATTACCTGAATACCTACAGTGCCTCATTGTCATACACACGTATTTCAGGCGGTGGTAACAACACCGTCAGTGACCGTGATTTTGTATCAGTCTCTATGGGCCTACAGTTTTAACTCACCACTAATAATAATTAAATAACATCAACAGTGATGGTGTTAATCGAGGATATATTATGAATGTTATTTCAGTTAGCGCGACGATCCTGGCTTTGTCCATGGGTTCAGGCGTATCCCTGGCCAGCGTTAGTCTTAGTGAAGCCGCCAAACTTGGCAAAGAATTAACCAACCTAGGCGGAGAAAAAGCGGGGAATGTCAGTGGCTCTATTCCTGCCTACACAGGTGGCCTGGCACAAAACCTAAATGTCGACCCTTTTAAAGACATTTATGCTAATGAAAAACCCTTGTTTATTATTAGCAAAGTGAATCTTGCGCAATACCAAGATAATTTAACTCCGGGTCAGGTAGCCATGTTTAACAAGTACCCTGATACTTATACCATGCCGATTTACACAAGCCATAGAACTGCCAACTCCCCAAAGTACATTCAGGTCAAGGTTAAAAAGAATGCCACCACAGCAAAATTGTTAGACGGTGGTAATGGTGTGAGCCATTTTGATGAAAGTATTCCATTCGCTATACCGAAAAGCGGTGTGGAAGTGATTTGGAATCATATAACCCGTTTTCGTGGTGGCAGTGCACAGGTAAATGTTGCAGCCATACCGGTAGAGGCGAATGGGGATTTCTCTATTATTCGAAGCCTTGTGCAGTTCTCCACTCCGCAATATTTAAAAGAAAGTTACAATAAAAAGAAAGATGACAATATTTTATTTTATTTGACTTCAAAAAACCTATCGCCAGCGCGTCTAACAGGAAACATAATTTTGGTACATGAAACCCTAGACCAGGTGAGTGAACCCAGAAAAGCTTGGATGTATAATGCCGGTCAACGTCGTGTTCGTCGTGCACCACAAGTGGCTTATGATGCACCAGCATCCAGTGGCATGCGCACCCTAGATCAGGGTGACATGTATAACGGTGCACCGGACCGTTACGACTGGGAATTGATGGGTAAAAAGGAAGTGTACATTCCTTATAATTCTTACAAATTAGCGGATAGAAAAGTGAAGTATGCTGACATTATCGATGTCGGTCACATTAACCAAGACTACACCCGTTATGAGTTGCACCGTGTATGGCATGTTAAGGCCACCATTAAAGAAGGGAGTCGTCATATTTATGGTCAACGTGATTTTTACTTGGATGAAGACTCGTGGCAGGTGGTCGTGGCTGATCACTATGATAACCGTGACGAATTATGGCGAGTGTCTGAAGCCCATTCCATGCAATTTGTGAATGCCAACACTACTTATTTCGTAGGGCAAACAGTCAATGACTTATCGTCTGGCCGTTACGTTGCAGAACTTAGTAATGAAGAGCAAAATGGGTTCACGTTTGGTACTAAGCTATCACGAAGAACCTTCTCTGCATCTGCCTTGCGCCGCAGTGGTAAACGTTAAAATTCGAGTGTCGCTCTGACAAAGCTGGGTAACTATGGATGCCTTGTTTTGTCATTTTTATTTATATCTATCGTTCATTGCTGTGCGCTCAATATTAAACTCGCTGTAATCGGGGTATGGTTCGACCTGTTAGATGATTAGCGAAAGCGCAGTGTGTTTGTAGAAAAATTCAAAGCGGCCAGTGGCGGCATTTGGACGCCGGCTTCCGCGTGGGACGATTTTTTGATTGACTGCTTGCAAAAAAAATATTGATTACTGCCAAACATCAATATTAGAACGCCTTCATTTAACAGCCACTGTTTTCCCACTGCTATACTTTCGCCTAATTGTTCAATTTAAAGTTGACTGTTAGATGAAACAGCATCAAAAAATTATTCCTTTATATTTTTTATCTATAAGCTCCATGATCTTTTTAGGTGCAGTGCAGGCCCAGAGTACCCTGAGTGATGATCTTTTTTCATTATCACTGCATGACCTCATGAACATTGAAGTTACCACAGTATCCAAACGACCCGAGCGCCTGTTGCAGGCTCCTGGCATTGTCTCCGTCATTACCGAGCAGGATATAAAGGGCTACGGGGCAAGAAACCTGAAAGACCTGTTATTACGCCTGCCCAATTATTACATGTTTGACTCCAGCACATTTACCGCATCCGGTGCCACCATGCGTGCCGGTGCCACCCAGCACCTCAACAACCATATATTGTATTTGCTCAATGGCCGGCCATTAAGAGAGTCGCAAAACGGGGGCTTGCATACTGACCTTAATTTATTGTTCCCTGTGGACGCCATAAAACGCATAGAAGTAATACGCGGCCCTGGCTCGGTGCTTTATGGCAGCAATGCCTTCAGTGGCACCATTAATATTATTACCAAAAAAGAAACAAGCCAGCTGGCGGGCAAGGTGAAAAGCCAGTTTGGCAGTCATGGCTATAATATGAACACCGCCAGTGTCTATAGTGAGTTTTCAGATCAGGTAAACATGAGTTTGCACATTAATCACCTTGATGAAAGCGGGGCTTCCATTAGTGCCATCGATGAACAGGGTAACGCGGG